>Ga0209006_10006872_pt1 | contig 10280 bp, 11 predicted proteins | sample JacPin_JW_Ref_O2_FD_188567 | JGI IMG/M metagenome (GOLD analysis project Ga0209006, IMG submission 188567) | Forest soil microbial communities from Algoma, Ontario, Canada - Jack Pine, Ontario site 1_JW_Ref_O2 (SPAdes) (version 2) | ecosystem: Environmental > Terrestrial > Soil > Boreal... | reverse complement strand
TTTTCCCCGCCTCTCCGACGCCGTAGAAATCGCCATCTTCCGCATGATCCAGGAGTCGTTGACCAACATTCACCGCCATTCGGGAAGCTCCACTGCAACGATTCGCATCCACCAGGACGGCGAACAGTTGCTGGTTCAAGTGCAGGACACAGGCAAAGGCATACCCAAAGAAAAACAGTGGGAACTGCCTGGATCCGGACGCTCCGGAGTTGGATTTGCTGGAATGCGGGAGCGCCTGACGCAGCTTGGCGGCAAATTGGAAATTGAATCCGACGAAAAGGGCACGATCGTTCGCGCGATTCTGCCCGCGGAATCGGGTGACGCGAAAATTCCGGCTTAACCTTCTTCGAAAGCCGGCCTCCGCGATTTAGAGAGCCTTTGCTTCGACAATCAGCCGACCCTCCGGCCGGGTAAACGCGATGGATCCGAATCTGGCTCGCGCCAACGCAAGTCTCAGGCCACGCCGGGTCTGAAACGATTCCGTTTTTCCGCCGACTCGAAGAATCTTTCCCGTCAAGTGAAAGTACACCCCATTCGCCAAAACGAAGAACCGGAAGCCCGTCGCGATTAGGTGCGGCAGAGCCTTGCGAAATTCGCTCATCGTAAAATGCATAGGGTGAAGGCTGAACATTACGCTTCCGCCCGCCTTCAGGACGCGATGCACTTCCGCTAAAGTACGGGGAATGTCCATGTAAGGAAGGGCCACGCTGGAAACGACGCGATCGAAAGAGGCGTCGGGAAATGGCAACGATTCGCCGTGAGCGAGGTGAAACGTTCGCTGCGGAATCGTTGCCGCGCCACGACCAGCCGTTGCTCATCGATGTCGACGCCGGTCACATCGTCGCCGGGAGAAAAGTCCGAACGAACCGGAGGGCCGCCGGCGCCGCATCCCAGATCGAGCACATGCGCCATAAAATCTCGGCTCTCCCGGCGAATTCAGCCAACCCGCACAGGCTGCAACGCGTTTGCCGCGGCCACCTTCGCGTACCAGTATCCGGAATCTTTCAGGGTGCGCTTCTGCGTTTTGTAGTCGACGTAGGCCAACCCGAAGCGCTGGCTGTAACCTTCGGCCCATTCGAAGTTGTCCATCAAACTCCACGCATGATATCCGCGCACGTCGGCACCATCGGCCATGGCGCAGGCCAGTGAAGCCAGATAATCGCGATGGTATTGCATGCGGCCGCCGTCGTGAATCGTGCCAGCGGCATCGGGGATGTCGGGATAGGCGCAGCCGCTTTCGGTGATCTCAATCGAGGGACGGTTGTAGTCGCGCGTAATGCGCATCGTCATGTCGTACAGCGCCTGCGGCCAGACCTCCCACCCAATGCCCGTTTTCGGCCCTTGCTGGCCGCCGGTCATATTCACCGGAAACAGCCATGCGCGCGAATCTTGCACTCGCGCCAAAGCGGTCGTCGCCGATGCGATGGTCCGGTAATAGAGATTGATGCCGATGAAATCCAGTGGAGCGCGCATGTTCTCCGCGTCACTCGATTTGATTCCCATCACGGTTTCGGGGAGAAACGCGAGCGCCTCGGGATATCTGCCTTTGAGCGCGGTCTCCAAGAACCATAGATTGGTGATCGCATGGGCGCGATCCGCTGCAATCTTGTCCGCGTCGGAATCCGTGGCCGGTTCGCACGAGGACATGCTGAACGCCGTCCCCACCCGGGCGGCCGGGCGCATCGCTTTCAGCACCCGGAACCCCGCGCCCTGAGCCAGATTTACGGTGTGCGATGCGCGCAGAAAATCCACCAGGCTCTTGCGTCCCGGCGCATGCACGCCTTCAAGGTAACCGAGATCGGTGACGGCCGAAGGTTCGTTGAACAATATCCAATCCGAAACCCGATCGCCCAACAGTCGCACGACTTGTTCGACATAATCGGCAAATCGCGCAGCCGTATCGCGATTGGGCCAGCCTCCGGCATCTTCCAGGGCCTGCGGCAAGTCCCAGTGATAGAGCGTGACCAACGGCCGGATTCCCGCTTCCAGAAGGGCGTCAACGATACGGCTGTAATAATCGGCGCCCTTCGAATTTACCGCTCCCGATCCGGCAGGCTGAATGCGCGGCCACGAAATCGAGAAGCGATAGCTGTTCAGATTCATGGCCTTCACCAGCGCGATGTCTTCGGGCCAGCGATGGTAGGAGTCGCAAGCTACGTCGCCTGTGTCGCCATTCTTGATTTTGCCTGGGGTGTGCGCGAAGCGATCCCAGATCGATTCCCCCTTGCCATCTTCCTTCCACGCGCCTTCCGTCTGATAAGCGGCAGTTGCGGCGCCCCAGAAGAAATTCTTAGGATACGAAGCCGCGTAAAAAGCTTTGAGATCCGGTTTCGTTCGCACTTCGCCGGAAGCGGCCGTGCCCGCGCGGGATGAAGTGCAGGCGGAAAAAAGTGCGGCGGGCGCGACGGCGGCAACGGCAGTGCCCACAGCCGATTGCACAAACTTACGGCGGGTTAGACGCAACGTGGATGAAACTCCTTCAGCGGTATCGGACTGCGCCGCAATCGAATTACGAATTACGCCATCTCTAATTATGCTGGACGAACTTGCCGGTCTTCGCCCCGGTCAGCGAATTGTAGAGCGTCTCGATAAACACATCCTGATTGACGAAATCGCCGGAATATTTTTTCCATGGCTCCAGAATTTTCGCCTGCTTCATCTGATCGAGCGCCTGGTGCTGATCGAGCGCCTGTTGCACCGCGGCGCGAGTCCCTTTCAGCATATCGAGATAGTTGCGCATGTCGGTCATATTCGAGAGCGCACCGTGGCCGGGAATCACTTTTACATCCGGCGGCAATTCTGCGGTAACTTTTTCCACGGCGGCGATGATGCCGTCGATGCTGCCGCCGCTCGATACATCGATAAAAGGAAAACCGTAAGTGACGAAGTCGTCGCCCATGTGCACCACGTTGGATTTGGGAAAGAAGATAATCGAGTCGCCGTCGGTGTGCCCGGCGGGAAAGTGCAAAGCGCGAATGTCCTCGCCGTTCAGATGAACCGTAACGTCATGATCGAATGTGATGATGGGCAGGGCTCCGGCAGGCGCTGGTTTGTTCTCCATGTGTATGGAACTTCCGTTTCCCGCCGTCCCGCCGCTCTCCAGGCGTTTGCGGACGTTATCCTGCGCAATGATCGGAGCCTGCTTCTGGAAGTACTCGTTGCCGCCGGTGTGATCGCCGTGATAGTGCGTATTGATGACGAAGCGCACCGGCTTGTCGGTGATGCCCTTGAGCGCGGCCTGAATTTTATCGGCCAGCGGAGCGAATTGATCGTCGACGATGACGATGCCGTCTTCGCCCACCGACGCGCCAATATTGCCGCCCGCGCCCTCCAGCATGTAAACGCTGCCGGCAACTTTGGTGACTTTGATTTGCACTTTGCTGAAGTCCTGCTCCTGAGCGGCGGCAAAAGCGGCCAGCAGCAGCGCACACAACCAGCAGCGAAGTTTCATTCGCATATTTGTATCTTCGGTTCCGGTACACATCGGAGAGATTCTACAGATAAGCGCAACTAAAAACCTGCACCGGCTCTACTCCGGACTCAGGCTATCAAACATTTTCCAGAGCGTATCTCCGGTCGCGCGATAAATAATGTAACCAGTTCCTGCATCGGAGGTCTCGCGGAACAGCAATTCTCCGCGGCCGTCGCCGTCGGCATCCACGGCGTCAATCAACTCCAGGCGCGGCGTCACGTCGAGATGATACTTGTCCGTTATGCCCACGTAGAGCTTGTGCAGGTTGTTGTAGATATCGGTCCGCGCCACCAGCGTGATCGAATATTCCGGCACCGCCGTGGTTGAGGCCGCACTTCCTACCGCTGGCAGCGGCGGATGCGCTGTGGCCGTCAGCACGATGACGGGCTGGTTGTTCGTCCAAAGATCGAAGGTGCGAATCTGGAGATCGTCAAGGACGAGATCAGGCATCTTCGCCACCGGCTTACGCGCGCTCGAGGTAGCCTTCGCGGGTACCGGCTTGGCGGGCGAAGCTTTCGCCGCGATGCTGTTTTTCGCTCGCTCCTGCAAATATGCGTGCAACTGCTGCTGCGCCAGGGTCAGCACATCTTTCCGCCGTTCGTCCTGTTCACTCTTCGCCCACTCATAGACGAACGATCGAGGATCGGGACCGGCTGCGTCGGAAATCGCAGGCACCAGTTGCGGAGGTGTCTTGGCGGCTGCGCTCTCATCGGCTTTCGCAGACGTTGCGTCGGACTTAACAGGCGTCACTCCCGGCTTAACGTCCTCAGCCACCACGGGGCTACTCGGTTTGCCGTCTGCGGGTTTGCCATAACCGGGAACATCCTGATCCGCAGGCAGCGGCTCGGTTGGCTTGCCCCGGCGCAGTTTCGGACGATTCGCATCGCCAGCCTGACTGTTTGTATCCTCGCCCGGCGCGGGCGCGGCCTCGTCAGACTTCGTCGGAGCGGGAGGACTCGCTTTACTCGCATCTGACTTGGGTTGCGTTGATGTTGGCTGCGATGACGTTTGCGGCGCGCTTTGATTTGGCAGGCTCTGCGCCGGTTTCGCCTGATCTGAAGTCTTCTTGTCCGCCGAAGGCTGACTTGCATCCGCAGGCTTCGCGCCGGCCTGGGAACTGGGCGATGAACTCGTCTGCGAACCGGAATTCGCTGGCGCCGAGTCCGCGCTCGCATCTTTCGGCGGCTTCGAACTCTTAGTGAGCCGCGGCGGCTCATCCGTGGGCACGAGACCTACCGGCACGTCCTCCGCTTTCAGCGCCGTCCTCTTCGCATCCGCGCCTTGGGGCAGCCATTGGCCCGCCCCAATCCATGGAATTGACGAATTCGCATCCTTGCTGTGCAGAGCGCCGCTCACTGTAAACAGGCCCAGAGAACTTCCTGTGCGCTCGCCTTCATAGACCGTTCCCGATTCCAGCGCCATGGGAACGGGCGACGCTTTGTACGACGAGGCATCGTAAAACCTGCCATTGATCAGAATGGCAATCGGCACCAGCGTTGCCTTGCCCTTGTCGGTCAGTTGCAGTAATCCCACGGCGCGCGGTTCGCCGGTGATTTTTTTCTTGTTAAGAACTTTGTCCTGTGGCGTGATCTGAGGCCGGTCTTCGTGATTGCCCCGGTCTCCTCTTTGCGCCGCGCTCAGCGCGGCCAGACACACGATGCAGGCCAGCACCGCCCCCGCGCGCCAGCCAGGGTATAAAATCCTTCTGAGGCGGGGATGGTTCGTCGCCTTTTCCGCGCTCGCTGCCTTGCGTTGCGTTTTTGTGGAGGAGTGAAACTCCTCCGAACTGAATTTTCGCAAACCTATTTTTTGCAGACCGGGTATTCCCAAGAAAGAGACTCCTATGAACATCAATGTCAATGATAAAGCCCCTGAATTTACTTTGCAGGACGAGAACGAAAAAGAAGTTTCGCTGAAGGGTCTGCGCGGCAAGGTGGTGGTGCTGTATTTCTATCCCCGCGCCGACACTCCCGGTTGCACCGTCGAGGCCTGTGAGTTCCGCGATACCTACAAAAAGATTCAGAAAACCGGCGCCGTGATCTACGGTATTTCTCCCGACACCCCGAAAGCGCAGAAGAAGTTTCAGGAGAAGTTCCATTTGCCGTTCTCGCTTCTGGCCGACGCCGACAAGAAGGTCGCCAACGAATTCGGCGTGGTGCAGGAAAAAAACATGTACGGAAAGAAAGTCATGGGCATTGCCCGCACCACGTTCATCATCGGCCCCGATGGAAAAGTTGAACACATTTTTCCGAAGGTAAAACCCGAAGGCCATGCGGAAGAAGTGCTGGCCTATCTGAAGGAAACCGCCAAGGGCGCGGCCTAAATCCGCTCGTGTAATAAGCGGACCCGCGCGAAGGAGAACAGCATGAAGACCATCGCCACCGCTATTTGGATGCTGGGACTGCTGGCGTTGTTCGCCGGCACCGCGAGCGCGAGCCCGCTCCCCGCTGCTCAAGACGAATCGGCCGCAGCCTCTTCGATCGTCATCGTCTTCAAGGACGGACATCAGGAAACCTTTTCCATGTCCGACATTGCGCGCATCGACTTCAAGACCGCCGCAGCGTCGCTGGGACCGGACGAGTTCATGGGCAAGTGGGAAGCCGGAGATGGCAGCGGTGGAACATTTTTCATCACTCTAGAATCGAACGGCGATGCGAATAAGACCATCGGCGCGAGCCACGGCATCTGGACCGTGGTGGGCGAAGAGGCTCGCATCAGTTGGGACGATGGCTGGCATGACGCGCTCCGCAAGATCGGCGAAAAGCACGAAAAATTTGCCTTTGCGCCGGGAAGCACATTCTCTCAAAAGCCCGAGAATGTGACGGCGGCCAGAAGAGTCGAGCCAACCCCGTAGCGTCGTTTTGGGGAACATTTGTTCTCTGTCTTTCGTACCGATTTGTGGGAGCGCGCCTCGGGAGTGGCACGCAAGAGGATAAGCCATGCACAAAATCATCAGGGCAGTTTGTATTCCGGCAATTTTCGTTTTTGCCGCGGCCAGTGGTTGGGCGGCCGCCGGCGGCCCGGAATCGGTCGTAATCGTCTATGCGGACGGGCACAGGCAAAATCTCGACATGGCAGACATCGCCCACATCGAACTCAAAAACCCCGTCGTCATCGTTTTCAAGGATGGACACAAGCTTACCGTCGCGTCGGCCGACAAAGCTCGCATTGAGTTCCAAAGCTCGTCCAGCACGCCCCTTCCCAGCCGCGCCCACTTCGTCGGCAAGTGGGAAGTGGGCGAAGGAAACAACGGACGCAATTTCTATATCACTCTCGAAGAAGATGGCGAGGCCCGCAAATCCATTGGCGCCAGCCACGGTACCTGGACCGTGGTGGATGGCGAAGCCCGCATCAGTTGGGATGACGGCTGGCACGATGCCATTAGAAGAGTCGGGCCGAAGCACGAAAAAGTTGCGTTCGAGCCCGGCAGGTCGTTCGACGATCCGCCGTCCAACGTAACAGCCGCCAGAAATACGCAGCCCAAACCGATTTAGTAGCGCCGATTTTAGGTAGCGCCGCCGTCCCGGCGGCGGTTCGGGCGAATAAACATTCCGGTTGCTGATGCGTTGGCGCGGCAAGATGCCGGTGCCAGGCTGGAACCGAACGCCCATCGACCGTTAACATTGCTGCTGCATGCGCTCCGCTTCCAGTCCCACCAAGATTCGGCCCCTCAAGCGCGCATTCTATGCCCGCGATCCACGACTCGTAGGCCGTGAACTGCTGGGCAAAGTCCTGGTCCGCCGCAGCGGGCGTAAATTTCTTACCGGACGCATCGTTGAAGTCGAAGCTTATCTCGGCGAGGCCGATCCCGCCGCGCACTCCGCCGCCGGCCGCACCGCCCGCAACTCCGTTCTCTTCGGGCCGCCCGGCTACTCCTACGTTTATTTCATCTACGGAAACCATTACTGCCTGAATGTTTCCTGCGAGCCCGACGGCCTTGCGGGAGGCGTTTTGTTTCGCGCTCTGGAACCAATCGACGGAATCGCAGAAATGGCTCGCGCCCGCGGCGTCGCCGTCGATGGCGAGCGCGACCTGATCAAGCTGAGCAGCGGACCTGGACGTCTGTCCCAGGCGTTCGGCATTACGCGGGAGCGCGACAATGGCTGCGATCTGACTTCGCCGCGCTCAAGCTTATGGATTGGCGCCGATGGATTTCAGCCAGAGAACATCCTCACCACTCCGCGCATTGGCATCACCAAGGCGGCGGAACAGCCTCTGCGTTATGTGCTGGCTGGCAACCCGTTCGTCTCGGGAAGAAAGAATTTGCGCTAGCGCGTCGAGGCTAGTGGGTCGAGGCTGGTGCATCAAAGTCTGGTGCGCGCCGTCACATCGAGACTTGACAATCGGGTGTAAACTGGCGAACGGGTCAGATCGGGCAAAAGCCGCACCAGTTAAAGGATTTGGCGGGCGGCCTATGAAGCTAGAAGGTCCGGCGACGGCACGAAGAAATTTTTCGACGTCTTCTCCCGGCTTCCGATCATCAGATCATTCAAGGTCAGATTGTTAGGGTATGGCTTGAACGGGTCATCGACATCGCGGGCCGGTTTTGCATTGCTGGCGGCAATTCTCCTTGCCGCTTCGGCGGCGTTATCTGAATCAGCCGTCCCGGTATCGAAGCCGACTTCTATCTCGTCAGTGTCCCCCGCAATCGTCATCGGCTTCGTCGGTGGATTCGTTCGCCACGACAATATGAATCAGGGTCCGGTTCAACTAGCCCAGCGTATTCGGCGTTCCGCTCCCCAAGACACTCTCGTGCAGATGTTTGAGAACCGGCACCGCAAAAGCGCCTACCGGGCAATTCTCCGCGCTCTCGACACCAACCGCGACGGCGTTGTTTCCGCGCAGGAAAAAAGCGCGGCACGCATCGTGCTCTTCGGGCACAGTTGGGGCGCTGCCGCGGCGGTCGCTCTGGCGCGCGATTTGCAACGTTTGGGGATACCGGTTCTGCTGACGGCCCAGGTCGATAGCGTGGCCAAGCTTTGGCAAAACGATTCTGTCATTCCCGGCAATGTGGCCGAAGCGGTGAATTATTATCAGCCCCACGGTCTGATTCACGGCCGGCCCCGCATAACCGCCGCGGACCCCGCGAGAACCCAAATCCTCGGCAACTACCTGATGGATTACCGAAAAGATCCGGTCCCGTGTTCGGCCAGTTCGTGGTTTGACCACATCACTCCCAGCCACGCGCAAAGCGAATGCGACACACGTTTGTGGACCAAGATTGAAGACTTGTTATGGCAGAGCTTCGGGTGGTCTTCGAGCGCCGCGCACGCCGTCCTGCAAGCCGATCCTGTTCCCTCTAACCATTAGAAGCGGGAAGCAGCACGTTATCGATCAGCCGGGTCGCCCCGAAATACGCCGCTCCAGCCGCCAACGCACCGCGAGAAATATCTTCGACCGGGTCGAGCGTGTCAGGACTTACGATATCGAAATAATCCAGCCGCGCTGCCGCTTCTGCCGCAATCTCAAGCCGCGCCGCAGCCATCAGCTTCGCGGCACTGCGCTCACCTTGGTCCGCGAGCTTTTCCACCAGCATTAGAGAGCGGTACAAAACCAGCGCTTGCCGTCTCTGTTGCGGATCGAGATAGGCGTTGCGCGAACTCATGGCCAAACCGTCCGTTTCGCGCACAATTGGGCCAACCACGATCTCGACAGAAAAATCTAAATCCCGAACCATGCGCCGGATGATTGCCACCTGCGCCGCGTCCTTTTGTCCAAAGAAGGCCGCATCCGGCTCGACGATATGAAAGAGTTTGGAGACCACGGTCGTCACGCCGCGAAAGTGTCCCGGCCGCGAACGCCCGTCCAGTTTGTCGCTTAGTGCTTCGACAGTGACCCATGTCACCGCACCCGCCGGATACATTTCTTCGACCGATGGCGCGAACAGCAGCTTCACGCCTTCTTTCTCCAGCAAATCCTGATCGCGCTCGAACGAGCGTGGATATTCTGCCAGGTCCTCGTTCGGCCCAAATTGCGCCGGGTTCACAAAGATCGACGCGGCAACGGCATCGCAGGAATTTTTCGCCGCTCGAACCAGAGATAGATGACCTTCATGCAGCGCACCCATCGTAGGCACGAAGCCGAGCCGCGCACCGTCTTTGCGCACTGCGCGGCAGGCCGCGCGCATATCTTCGATTATTGTGAAGATTTTCAAAATGACTTTCCCATGAGCGATTCCCAGCAGTCTGCTTACGCCGATGGAACCCAAGCGACGGTGATGTGCGCGCCCTCGAGAATTCCCCCCACGATGCCTTTCATGCGGCGGAGGGCAACGGCGTCCTGCTCACTCTTCACAGCGTTCTCGGAGATCGCGACCACTCGTCCGTAGGGCCACGCCGACGCGGGCAAGCGCGCAAGCATCGCCAGAATCTCATCTGGCTTCAACTGGATTTCCGCGCTGTCTGCGGTATCGAAGAACGCCACTCCATCCGCGCGCAGAATCATATAAGGATTGGGCCACTTCCGCATGTCCGTTATGCGCTCGTATTTTGCGGGATCGGCGGGCGAGATTGACTGAAGCAGCACCGCCGCATCGGGTCCCGGAGCCTTCTGCTGCGGAGCACACGCCAGCAGGGAACCAACAAGGAGCAAACCTGAGAGGCAGCGTGCGGGATGAGAGTGAAACACGGGCGGGCGCTTTACCTCACCATCATGGGCGCGTCAGTTTTTACTGCCCACACGAGTGCGATGACCCACCCGATCGCCGTCCATCCCAGAAAAAAGTTCAGCAGCACGATAGCCGTGATGTCCCGCTTATTGCGCGCCAGCGCAATGATCGACGGCAGAAAATACAGCACGAAACCGAAAC
>Ga0209006_10006871_pt1 | contig 10281 bp, 8 predicted proteins | sample JacPin_JW_Ref_O2_FD_188567 | JGI IMG/M metagenome (GOLD analysis project Ga0209006, IMG submission 188567) | Forest soil microbial communities from Algoma, Ontario, Canada - Jack Pine, Ontario site 1_JW_Ref_O2 (SPAdes) (version 2) | ecosystem: Environmental > Terrestrial > Soil > Boreal... | reverse complement strand
CGCCAGCGCGACCTGGTCCATCCCGGGCTGCGACATCAGCACCTGCATCACGCTCGACTGCACCGGCGTGGTGCCGAACCGCTCGCAATTCTGAAAATAGATGGCGACGTAGATCTGGTGCAGCCGCCGTACCAGGAAGCCGGGGCGCCTGAACAACATGGTCCGGCCCGGCTTTGCACTTTTACGCATGTCGTTCCTGCCGCCAGCTGGTTTTTCGGAAGAGACGACTCCTATCCCAGATTTCGGAACTCGCAATCAACATGTATCGGTCGCGCTCCCGCGACAGCAAATTGGAGACGTAGCGGGATGAACTCGGTGGGCCCGCTGGAACCATCCTGGATGGCGTCTGGCTAATTTTCAGGCACTTGCGGAATGGATGGTCAGTTCGTTACCCTCCTGCGGGCGTTCGCGTTGAAATATCTCACAAAATCTAAAAATCAGGTTGGCCCGTATTTTGAATGTTAGTGTACTTACATTGAGCGGCGAGGGAGGACGACATGTTTGAAGTCAGAATTGGTGCCTCTCGCCGGTTGCGGCCGTCGCGGCGCGACGTGCTGCGCGCGACGGGTCTGGGAGCGGTGGCGGCCACAGGCTTCGGACGCCCTGCGATCGCGCAACAGCGCAATATTACCTTCACGCTGCCATGGGTGCCGGAAGGGCCGAACCTGATCGCCTTTGTCGCCAAGGAAAACGGGTACTGGTCGAAAGCAGGCCTCAATGTCGATATCGCAAAGGGCACCGGCTCCGTCGGAGCCGCCCAGGCGATCGGAAACGGTCAATTCCAGTTCGGCCTCTCGGCGGCCACGGCCGGTCTGCAGCAGGCTGCGCTGGGTCTGCCGATCGTGCAGATTTCCTGCTGTTCCTACGATGCCTTCATGGCCGTGATCACCATGAGCGACACCGGCGTCACGCAGCCGAAGGACCTCGAGGGCAAGAAATTCGCAGCCACCACCAAATCGGGAGAATTTCCGTTTCTACCCGCCTTCGCGGCCAATGCCGGCGTGGACCTCAGCAAGGTCGAGATTCTGCAGGTCGATCCCAATGTCCGTCAGCGGCTGCTGATCGAAAAGCAGGTGTCCGCGATCTCGGCATTCGCGCCTTCGGTAGTGCCCGGCTACATCGCCAATGGATTTTCGCCAAAAATCATCCTGTTCAGCAAGTTCAACCTGCCGCTCTACGGCAATGCCCTGTTCACCCAGCAGGCGCTGCTCGAGAAGGAGCCGGAACTTTGCGGCGCGATCGCTAGTGGCTTGAACGAGGCGACGAAATTCGTCCTGTTGAAGCCAGAACAGTCTCTCGATATCTTCTTCAAGGCCAATCCGGAGATGGAGCTCGCCAAGGACGCGCGCGCGCAGACCAAACTGGCGCTGGACTTCTTCCGTTATTCGGTGGTCCACGAGACCGCGAAAAAGAACGCCATCGGCTATGCGCCTCCCGATGACTACAAGACGATGACCGACCTCGTGATGAAATATGTCGCGCCGGATGGCAAGCGGCCCGATCTCGATAAAGCCGTCTCCAACAAGTTCGCCGGCCCCGTCAAACTGTCCGATGCGGAGTGGAGCGGCGTGCAGGCTTCACTTGCCGATGTCTCGAAGCTATTGACCTGAACCGGTTCGGTCAGGGAGCGGTTGACGTTGATGGCCTATATTCGCGGCGACGGATTGCGCAAGGTCTACGATCCTGACGGGAAGGCCGTCGAAGCGCTGCACAACGTGAATTTTAGTATTGAGAAGGGCGAATTTGTATCCATCATCGGGCCAAGCGGGTGCGGGAAGAGCACGCTGCTGATGATGTGCGGCGGACTGGAAGAGATCAGCGACGGTCTGTTGATGGTCGGCGGCACGCCGATGACCGGTCCGCGCCGCGACACAGGCGTGATGTTTCAGGATCCGACCCTTCTTCCATGGAAGACGGTAATGGAAAATGTGCTTTTCCCGGCGCGCATTGCCCGGACGCCGATCGAGCCGGTCGAACATCGGGCGCATGCGCTGCTGCAATCCGTTGGCCTGCAGTCCTTCGAAGGTCATCGTCCGCACCAGCTTTCCGGGGGAATGCGCCAGCGGGTATCGATCTGCCGGGCCCTGATCAATGATCCCAGCATCCTGCTGATGGATGAACCGTTCAGCGCGCTGGATGCCATTACCCGCGACCAGATGAACGTTCTGCTTCTCAATCTATGGCAGCAGCAGCTTGCGCGCACGGCCATGTTCATCACCCACAGCATCCGCGAGGCCGTGCTGCTGTCCGACCGCATCCTCGTGATGACAAAGCGCCCGGCCACCATCGTGGAAGACGTTGTCGTGCCATTCTCCAGGCCGCGAGCTCCCGAATTGGCGGAGAGAGTGGAATTCAATCAGCTTTGCGGCCGCCTGCGTGGCCTGATCGAACAAAACCATGTCGGCTGAGACGTTCCCCACGGGCGTCGGTCTGCCCGCAGCTCGCAGGCTCGGCTTCTTCCGGCGTCACGCCGACGGCGCATTACTCCCTGTCGGCTTCATTGTCCTGTGCATCGCCGGCGCGGAAATCCTTGCACGGATACTGGCTGTTCCCGAGGTTCTGCTGCCCCCGCCGAGCCGGGTGCTGACGGCGCTCGCGCTCAATGCTTCCGCCTTGTGCTATCATGGCGCCCTGACGATCACTCAGGTCGTTGCCGCCCTCTTTATCTCGCTGGCCGTCGGAATAGCGCTTGCAACGGTTTTCACGCTGTCTCGCGTGATCAACGACATGTTCTCGCCGCTGTTCGTGGTGCTGCAGATCATCCCGAAGATCGCGCTGGCGCCGCTGTTCGTGGTCTGGTTCGGCACCGGGGCCTGGTCGCACCTCAGTTTTGCCGTCTGCCTCAGCTTTTTCCCGATACTGACGGCTGCCCGCGCCGGATTCGAGGAAACCAGCGCGGATGCCGCGCGGCTATGCAGCGCGCTTGGCGCCACGTCCTGGCAAACTCTCGTTCACGTCAAATTACCGATGGCGCTGCCGCAGCTCTTCGTTGGTGCGAAAGTTAGCACGACGCTTTGTATCATCGGTGTCGTGCTCGGTGAGTTCGTCAGCGCCAGGGCCGGGATCGGCTGGTACATCGTGCAGGCCGCCGCACTTTCGCAGACCGCGAATGTCCTTGCGTCCCTGGTCGTGCTGAGCCTGTTCGGTCTGTCTGTCTATGGCGCGGTATCTGCCGGTGAAATCCTGGTCCGGCGCAGGATGTTTGGGTGATGGCAATGCTCAAGAGGTCCAGCCGGGCGCAACGCATCCTTCTTCCGCTGGCAAATTGCTGCGGCATCCTGCTGTTGTGGGAATACGCGGTGCTGCATGGCTGGATTAATCCTCTCAGCCTTGCATCGCCTTCGGCAGCGGTGAAAGTTGCCGCGAGCAGTTTTGGCGTTTTGTTTCCTCATATCCTGGCGACGACGTACGAAACCCTGCTGACATTCGTGCTGTCGTCGGTTGGCGGCATTCTGCTGGGGGCGCTTCTGATGCATTGGCGTATGTTCCGCCTTGCGGTCTATCCCAGCATTGTCATGTTCCAGTTGTTGCCGAAGATCGCGCTGGCGCCGCTGTTCGTGGTCTGGTTCGGTGTAAACATTGTATCCCGGCTGTCGTTTGCCGGCTTCATCTCGTTCTTTCCCATCGTGCTGGCGACGCTTGCCGGACTTCGCGCCACCGATCCGCTGGTGCTGAAGCTGTGCAGTTCGCTGCGGGCGTCTCCTGCCCAAATGTTCTGGCAGATCAGGCTGCCTTATGCGGTCCCGCTGATCATGAGCGGGCTGAAGGTCGGAATGACGCTCGCCATCACCGGCGTGATCGTCAGTGAATTCGTGACCGTCCAGAATGGACTGGGTTACATCATCGTGCTGGCATCTTCCAATATGCAGATCGATTTGATGTTCGCAGCGCTGGGCTGGGTGTCGCTGATTGGCCTCGTGCTCTACGGCACTGTTCTGCTTCTCGAGCGCCTGATCCTGATGCGGCTGGGCGCTCCGGTCACGGGCGCGTTGTTTCAGCCGGGTGAGGTCGTGCCATGACAAAAAAAGCCCGGCTTGCGCTATGTCTCCGACCGGTTCGCGATTTTCCCCATTCAACGCCTGAGCTGCAATGCCATGACCAAGAAAACCAGCGTTTCAATTGCTGCAGCCGGCGCGAAAGCGCCGTCTTCGGTCCGACCCGCCACGCCTCTGTTCGCCGATGCGCCTTTGACGGACAGGTTTGGATTTCTGATCCGGCGGCTGCATCAAATTCATATTGCGCTGTTCATGCAGGAAGTGGGCGACATCGACATCACAACGATCCAATTCACTGCGTTGTCGGTTCTCTATCAATTCGGCGAAATCGACCAGAGCGAGCTTGCCGCGCATGTCGGAATGGACCGCGCCAACGTCTCCGATGTGGTTCGCCGTCTGACGGATCGAGGATATGTCACGGTACGCGTCAACCCGACCCATGGCCGCAAGCGTTTGCTCCTGCTCACCCGGGACGGCGTTTCCTTTCTGAAGACCGCCGACAAGTACGCACTGCGCGCGCAGCAGCGCACCGTCGAGGCGCTAGGCGAGGGGGATCAAAAGCTGTTTGCCGCGCTGTTGCGGCGTCTGGTGCAGGAGCAGCCCGCGCTGGGCCGCTCTCCGCTTCGCTTGAAATAGCCGCGCCGGCGCGTTCGTCTGCGAGATCGCTCCGATGGAGCGAGCGATGAGCGCGGTCGCGTTTCTGCCGATGTATGCGGTGCGCGGAGCGCAAGCTCATGCCGACGCGCTCTGGGATAGCCTTCGCGACGCGATCAGAAGTGGTGGGATCGATGCTCCAGAGCGGGTCGCTCATTTCGCACCGCGGCTCGAGGGGTGGTTGCATCCCGAATTGATATTGGGCCAGACCTGCGGGTTGCCTTATATCACAAAACTCTGCAACAGCGTCGAGCTGGTGGGCACGCCCGACTATGGCGTCGAAGGCTGTCCACCTGGATTCTACCACAGTACGCTCGTTGTATCGTCCTTAGACCCGCGTACGCGCCTGTCTGAATTTTTCGGCTGCACCCTGGCGATCAATGGAAAGGATTCACAGTCCGGTTACGGCGCGATCATGTTGGCGTCCGCGCCATACGCGCGGGAAGGACGCTTTTTCGATCGGGCGGTTCATACCGGCTCGCATGAGGCATCGATGCGACTGGTGGCAAAGGGGTTGGCGGACATCGCGGCCATCGATTCCGTGACCTGGCGAATGAGCCGGCGATTCGATTCCCACACCTCCGGTTTGAAGGCCATCGGGATCACCGAGCCTACGCCCGGCCTTCCCTTTATCGCCGCGGCCGGCAAGCCGGCAGCAAAACTGTTTGATGCCGTCCGAACAGGCATTGCAGCTCTCCCCGAAGCAACGCGCCAGGCTTTCGGGCTGAGGGATGTGTTGCCACTCCAAAAACCGGATTACGAGGTCATCATGACTAATCTTGCGCAGGCAGAAGCGGTGCATTCACTGCCGGAAATGGAAGAGATCCCGGCGGCGCCCTCTCTGTGAGCCCTCGCCTGTAGATCGATCCGCGGCGCCGGAAATACGGTCTATGCTGGGCAAGGCGGAGGAAATAACGGAGTTGGCGGGAATGGATCGCTTCAATCTTGGCAGCCATACAAGGGCCATCTCCACGGTGTCGCCCGAGACACAGCGCTGGTTCAATCTGGGCCTGAACTGGTGCTTTGGTTTCAACAAGAGCGAGGGCGTCAAGTGCTTTCGCAAGGCGCTCGAATCCGATCCCCGATGCGTCATGGCCCATTGGGGCGTCGCCTACGGCTGCGGGCCGTTTTACAACCTGACCTGGCGCGAACATGGCGAGGAAGAGGCGAATGCTTCCACCAGGGTCGCCTTCGAGCATCTCCAGACGGCGCGCGCATTGTCTGACAATGCGACGGATGTCGAAAACCGGCTGGTAGAGGCGATGGTTAGCCGCATTCAGAAACCCCATGCCGTCGAACCGGAAACCTTCGATCGCTGGGACGATGACTACGCCGCGGAAATGCGCAGGGTTTATTACGACCATCAAAACGATCACGACGTCATGGCGCTCCTGGTGGAGGCGTTGATCACGCGAACACCGAGGCGGTTATGGGATGTCAAAACCGGATTGCCGGCGCGAAATTCGGACGTGGTCGAGGCCCTTCAGGTCTGCGATCGCTCGATTGATCTGGCCAACCGGCAGGGCATCAAACAGCATCCGGCCATCGTGCATCTGCAGATCCATGCCCTTGAAATGTCGAACGAGCCGCAGCGGGGAATGGCTTCGGCCGACGCTCTTGCTACGATGTGCCCGGATGCCGGCCACCTGAATCACATGCCGGGGCATATCTACATGCTGTGCGGCGAGTACCAGAAGGCGAAGGCTGCAAGCGAAAGAGCCATCGCGGCGAATGACATGTATCTGGCTTACGCAGGGCCGTTCACGCTCTATACGGTGGCGTGCGCGCACGACCTTCACTTGATGATGCACGTCTGCATGTTCATGGGCAGGTACAAAGATTCGATCGATACCGCCAATAAGATGTGCCGCATGCTGACCAGGGAGGTCCTCACTCTCAAGGGCCGGCCGAAGTTTGTCATGAGTCTCGAGGGCTACTATTCGATGAAAACGCACGTGATGGTGCGTTTTGGACGCTGGCAGGAGATTATCGACGAGCCGTTGCCGAATGACCCCGGGCTGTACCTCGTGTCAACTGCCATGCACCATTATGCAAAGGGCATCGCTTACGCCACGCTCAAGAATTTTCGCGCCGCCGACGAACAGCGCGGGCTTTTTCACGAAAGCCTGCGGCGCATCCCCTCGCACCGCAGGTTCTTCAACAATCCCGCGCACAATGTATTGGCGGTGGGCGAGAAGATGCTGGATGGCGAACTCGAATATCACAGGGGCAACCACCAAGCGGCCTATGCCCACCTGCGCGAGAGCGTGCGAAGAGACGATGATCTGGAGTACATCGAGCCGTGGGCTTGGATGCACCCACCGAGGCATGCGCTCGCTGCTCTGCTGCTTGAACAGGGGCACCACGATGAGGCCGAGCGGGTTTATCGCGATGATCTGGGTTTGAGCGGCCGAATTCAGCGCTGCGCGCAGCACCCGGACAATGTTTGGGCGCTTCACGGTTTGGCAGAATGCCTGCATAAGCGTGGCGAGGGCGAAGAATTGCCGATGGTGCAGAAGAAGCTTGCAGCTGCGCTGGTGTTGGCGGACCTGCCGATTACATCTTCATGCATGTGCCGAACAACAACGACTCCGGTCCAGCTATCAAGCAGTTGCTGCTGCTGAGCGGCTCGGTAATCAAGCCGAAACCATCGGACGGAAGCAGGCTAAGCAGAAAAAGAGAGTATGGGGACATTCGCGGTCGACCACTTTTGGCGCGAAGCGGTCGTTGGAATTGGCGTGATTCCGCACTAATGGAGCGCCGCACCGAGGATGGATGTGCTGAAGTCGTTTGTGTCGGGGTCCTCAGACCTGCACCGGGCTGGGGACACGGCCGGCGTTGCCGAATACGCGAAGGTAGCGCTCGATTTCGGACGCCGTACCCGTCGCCTTTTCCGGATTGTCCGAGAGTTTCACGGCCGGCCGGCCGTCGACTGAAGTTACCTTGCAGACGATCGAGATCGGATCGAGGTTGGCAGAGCCATCCGGGGCGCATCCCACGAAATCGTTAGTCAAGTTGGTGCCCCAGCCAAAACTTATCCGCACCCGGCCTGTAAAATGACGATAGGTCTCCTCGATCGATCCGACATCCATCGCGTCGGAGAAGACCAGCAGCTTCTCTTTTGGGTCGCGGCCCTGTTGCTTCCACCATTTGATGATTTCTTCGCCCGCCGCGATCGGCGGTGCACTGTCAGGGCGAAAACCGGTCCAGTCCGCTACCCATTCGGGAGCGTCACGGAGGAATGACCTAGTGCCGAAAGCGTCGGGCAGGGCGATCAGAAGGTTGCCGCCATAGGTATGGCGCCACTGGTCAAGGATGTGGTAGGGCGCCCAGCGCAGTTCGTCTTCGTCGTCCGCCAGCGCCGCGGCGACCATCGGCAATTCATGCGCGTTGGTGCCGATCGCTTCGAGATCGTTGTCCATCGCCAGCAAGACGTTCGAGGTGCCGGTGAAGGAAGACCCGAGGCCTTCCTTCACGGCCTCGACGCACCAACGTTGCCACAGAAAGCCATGGCGCCGCCGTGTCCCGAAATCGGAAAGACGCAAACCATCCAGCTTTCGCAGACGTTCGACCTTGGCCCACAGCTTGGCCTTGGCGCGGGCATAGAGAACGTCGAGGACAAACCGGCCCTGGCCCTTCGTCACCTGGCGCGAGCGCAACTCGTTGAGGATGGCGAGCGCCGGTATCTCCCACATGGTGGTGTGGGTCCAGGGACCGTGGAAATGCAGTTCGTACTGGCCGTCCACCTTGCGAAGCTCATATTCAGGAAGGCGGAACGCCGTGAGCCAGTTGATGAAGTCAGCCGAAAACATCTGAGTCTTGCCATAGAAAGTATTACCGGCGAGCCAGATCAGCTCCTTCTTGCTGAACCGGATGGTGCGGGCATGGTCGAGCTGGGCGCGCAGTTCTCCTTCGTCGATTACCTCGGCCAGCCGCACGTGCCGGCTGCGATTGATCACCGAGAAGGTGACGCGCTGCTTCGGGTAACACCGACGGATCATCTGCAGCATCAGCAGCTTGTAGAAATCGGTATCGAGCAGGCTGCGCACGATCGGGTCGAGCCGCCAACCGTGATTGTAGGTCCGGGATGCGATGTCTGTAACAGCCATGCCGGAACCCTAGCCCGCCGGGAGCCCGGCAACCAGTACCCCTCCGCCGGGCATGGCAGGGTCAGCGCAAACTCCACTGTCTGGCCTGGCCGACGGCCGCGCGGACACGAGTCCAGGCCGGTAGTTCGGGAGCGAATTGCTGCCGCAGGAAGGTCACTAGCTCGGTGAGCTGGTCGTCGTTCATGCTGTCCTTGAAGGGGGGCATATAGCCGAGGTCGCTCGAGACGGGCGCGGTGATACCGTGCAGGATGACCTGGATCAGATTGTCCGGGCTGGCGCTGTGCAGACTGCTGTTCAGCGCCAGCGAGGGCCGGCTGCCGAACAGGGCCGGCCCGCCGACCGCATGACAAACCGCGCAGGCGCCTTCGTAAAGCCGTGCGCCGGCGGGCGAGGCCGAAACCACCTTGGTACCGGTCGACTTTTCCAGTTTGGCGGCAAGGGCGTCCTGCGCCGGCTTTTCAAGGGCGTTCACATTGAACGAGCTCAGATAGACCGCCATGGCGCGAATGTCGGGGTCGGGCAGGCCTGCGAGTTCTTTCACCACCGGCGCCATCGGGCCGGCGGCGACCCCGTGAAAACGGGATTCGCCTGTCCGCAGATAGGCGAACAGCTCATCCTCGCTCCAGGGTATCGGCGCGTGCGAAAGCGAGGTTAGCGGCGGTGCTTCCCAACCTTGGGCGAAACCGCCAGCCAAGTATGCCGTGGCTTTTTCCGCTCCCAATGGATTACGCGGCGAATGGCAGACGCCGCAATGGCCGAGCCCCTCGACCAGATACGCGCCGCGATTCCAGATCTCCGATTTCGCCGGATCGGCTTCGAACACTTCAGCCCGATGGAACAGCGCGTTCCATCCCGCCATCAGCGGACGCCAATTGAATGGAAAGGCAAGTGTGGTCGCGCGGTTTTCGGAGCGCACCGGCGCCTGGGCCATCAGAAACGCGTAGAGCGCTTGCAGGTCGGCGTCGGTCGCCTTCGCGAAATGCGAATACGGAAACGCCGGATAAAGATGCCGGCCGTCGCGATGGATGCCTTCGCGCATCGAGCGTTCGAAGGCGGGATAGGACCATGCGCCAATCCCGGTCTCGGGATCGGGGGTGATGTTGGTGCTCCAGACAGTGCCGAATGGCGTCTCGATCGCGCGGCCTCCCGCGTTGACGGCGCCGTTCGCATCGGTGTGGCAGACGGCGCAATTGCCGAGCGCGGCAAGTTGCCCGCCGCGAGCGATCGTCGCGGCCGAATAGACCGATGTATCCGGCCCGGCGACCGGCGCGATCGATCGCCACGGCAGCACGGCCGCAGCGATGCCGATCGCTGCGGTGCATAACGCCACGATGGTCGCTGCCACACCGCGACGAGTCGCGAACGGATTATGCCAACTGTCGGTAGAAGCTGAGGCTTGACGCGTAGCCATCGGTAGCGCGCCGCGCGCCTCGTCCCGCTCGCCATGCAATCCCCGGAGAATTCGTTCGGACGTGAAGGGCAATTCGCGAAAACGCACACCGGTCGCATCGAAGATAGCGTTG
>Ga0209006_10006870_pt1 | contig 10282 bp, 11 predicted proteins | sample JacPin_JW_Ref_O2_FD_188567 | JGI IMG/M metagenome (GOLD analysis project Ga0209006, IMG submission 188567) | Forest soil microbial communities from Algoma, Ontario, Canada - Jack Pine, Ontario site 1_JW_Ref_O2 (SPAdes) (version 2) | ecosystem: Environmental > Terrestrial > Soil > Boreal... | reverse complement strand
CGCCGTCGGCCCCGAGTGGATACACTTCTCGCCAGAGCAGCAACACGCATTGATCGCGGCCTTCAGCCGTTTCACAATCGCCAACTACGCTCACAATTTTCGCGATTTCAGCGGGCAGAAATTTGAAATCGACGACGTGGTAAGTCGGGGTGAGGACAAAATCGTCCGCACGCGCATCATTCCCGTCGATGACACGCCTGTGAACTTGCTTTACCGGATGCGCGAAGTGGACGGCGTCTGGAAGGTTATCGACGTTTACTCCGACGGCATCAGTGAGCTGACATTGCGCCGCGATGATTTTGTCGCTGCGATCGCCGCCGGAGGGGCTCCCGCCCTGATAGCCCACCTGCAAAAGGTCAGCGACGAACTCATGAAGTAGCATCCGCTCTCATTTTGCCGGGCTAGTTGGACCCATCAGCGCCGGTTGGAAGAGCAGCGCCGACGCGAGGGTCCATAGCAGAGATATCATCAGGAGTTTCCCCATGCTGGCCGTTCCAGGATGGCTGGAGGCCCAGAGGCTGCCGAAGCCGGTTGCCGTTGCGAGCGCGCTGAAAAAGACGCCGCGCGCAAGGCTCGATGTCAGGAGGTGCGAGCCGCCCGATCGCCAAGACATCACGAAGTAGATGTGGAACGCCACCCCGATTCCGAAAAGTAATGGCAACGCGATGATGTTCGCGAAATTCAGCGGTTGCCCAATCAGTACACAGGTTGCCATGGTCAAGAGCCCGGTCAGTACGATCGGCGTCATGGTAATCGCGACATCACGCGCTCGGCGCAGCGCAATCAGGAGCAGACCGCAGATCGTAACAAGCGCACTTTAGAGCTCATGGACGTCATCACGCTAGGACGTCGGCCTTTAACGCGCAATCCTATATCTCTCGATAGCATCTATCATCCTTGTCGATATATCGATTACATGGTGACTTGTTGCCGTCGATTGATCTTGAATAAAATAGGCCATATTTGTTTTAGCGTGCGATGCGCGGCCCCACCTGCTCATCGATACAGCACGCGCGTTCAAGACATTCCGTCCCGACCCCTTGAAGAGTAGGCTATTGAATGCGGTTAATTTCCATGACACCAAAATTCGCGATGCTGCTTTGTATGCTGCTCCTGATGCCGGCCGCCGATCCAGCGTATGCCGTAGTCAGCGATCCTGCAGCGAGTCAAGTGCAGACCCTCACTGCATCGTTGCTCCAGTCCATGCACGCGGGTCCAGCTGAGCCGATGACCGAGAGATACCGGAGGCTCGAACCTGTTATCTATCAGGTCATCGGCCTGCGGATCATGACGCGGCTCGCCGTCGGCCCCGACTGGACAAACTTCTCGCCGGAGCAACAAAACGCACTGATCGCGGCCTTCAGCCGTTTCACAGTTGCGACTTATGCTCACAATTTTCACGATTTTAGCGGGCAGAAATTCGAAATCGACGACGTTGTAAGTCGCGGTGAGGACAAAATCGTCCGCACCCGCATCATTCCCGCCCATGACACGCCTGTGAACTTGCTTTACCGGATGCGCGAAGTGGACGGCGTCTGGAAGGTTATCGACGTTTATTCCGACGGCGTCAGTGAACTGACATTGCGACGAGATGATTTTGTCGCTGCGATCGCCGCCGGAGGGGCTCCCGCCCTGATAGCCCACCTGCACAAGGTCAGCGACGACCTCATGAGATAAACAGCATGGCCAATACGCATGACTACACGGCTCGAATCGCCTGGACGGGTGATCGAGGGGACGGAACGAGACGGTATAGAGGCTACGATCGCACGTGGCGAATTGCTACGCAGGGTAAGCCGCCGATCGAATGTTCAAATGATCCCTTGCTCGGCGGCGATCCGGCAAAACCGAACCCGGAGGACCTGCTCTTGGCCAGCGTGGCGGGCTGCCACATGCTTTGGTACCTACATTTGGCGAGCAATGCGGGGATTGTGGTGAAGGCCTACGAGGACACGCCGGTCGGTGTGGGTGAAACCGGGCAGCGCGGCGAGGGCCGCTTCCTACGGGCTGTCCTGCGGCCGAAGATCACCGTGGAGCGAGGGGCGGATCTGATGAAGGCCGACGCCCTGCACCGGGAAGTGCACGACTACTGCTTCATCGCACGCTCGGTGAATTTCCCGATCGCCTACGAAGCGAGTTACGTAGAAATTTAGTCGGCAGGCGCGTGGCGATAAGAAGCGCCAGGTCAAGGGCACCGCCCGCCGATTCGGGCACGCCGGAATTTGAACTGGCCAAGCCTGCAGAGCTCAAACTGGCTGCCGGCCGTTGATTCGCGCCTGCTGACCGCTACCCCACTCGAGTGCCATTTGCGCCCGGTGAATCGCGTGGCACGACATGCCACCGCAATCGCAGCCATTATCGATACGTAATCTCAATTTTAGCCAATTGAAGACAAATTAGTACAAGTCTTTCCGGTTCTCGATCGGCAAGATAAGGCCGCGACGCATCTCTCCGCCGGATTGAGCGCGGGGACGTGACACGCCAATAAGCCGGCTGGCTATGGCTGGCTATTCTTTGATCGTTAGGAGTAACAAAACCATGCACAAATTATTTCTGAGTCTCTTTGCTGTCGTCTTCGTGTCCGGTGTTGCAGCAGCGGCAGAAGGTGCTTCCTCCCCGCCCCCTGTCGCGGATGGAGCTATACCATCAGCCTACGTCTGGCTCAGCGGTGGCTCGGTCGCGGTCGGCATCGGATACTCATGGGGTCACGGCACCCTTTACTACAGCAAAGACCAAAAACAGTACAAGTTCAAACTCTCAGGCGTCTCGGTCGCTGACGTGGGCGCAGCCGGTATTACGGCGGAGGGCGAGGTCTACAATCTCACCACACCGGCCGATCTCAGCGGCAGCTATTCGGCAGTCACAGCCGGCGTCACGATCATTGAGGGCGGCTCGGTCGCCTACCTCAAGAACGATAAGGGCGTGGTAATCAAGCTTCACTCACAGACCGGGGGGCTACGATTCAACCTGTCGGCGAACGGTATGCGCATCACGCTCCAGCAATCCTAAATGAATCGATGGGCGACTTTGTCACTGTCCGCGTAGATCAGGCGGCCGGGGCCAAGTCGCGCCATGATCTCGGGCAAGCTGGAGTCGGCGACGGCGAAGCAACCCTGACTGCGACCGAGCATGCCGGAGTGGCCGATCATTTCCTCATTCACGTACCAGGCACCATGCACCACGATCGCGCGAGAGAGCGCGTTGCTGTTCGTTGGGTCCAGTCCCTCGAGTCGCATCGAACGACCATGGGCACCAATATAAGGAGAACCCGTTCTGTACGTTCCGGCGGAGGTCGCGTTTGAGCGCGGCTCGTTGGAGAAGCGCTCGAGCCATCCCGTATGAGTGGGGTCGGAGCCCCTCCCATGGGCAACCAAGTGCGAGCGCACGCTGCCGTCGGCGAGGTTCACCAAGTGAAACCTCGGTGCGCTCGAGGGAAGGGAGAAGTCGGCGACGCCGATAAAATCCCGGTAGCTGATGCTGTCGTGATGTTGCTGCAGAGCATCGAGCGCACGCCGCAGCAACCTGGGATCTATCTGGCCGGCGGCACTATCTGTCCGGCCGAGTGCGAGCCTAGCTCCCGCGGATCCAGAAGCAAGGCTGGCAAGCGCAAGATTGATAAAAAAACGGCGGGAAAGTACCAAGACATAGAACTCCAGCACCAGTAAGCTTACCTATTGACTTGATTCATCCGGGGAAGTTCATATGTCCGCCTTGGGGCGAGCGATTCGATCGATTTGTCTGGTGCTGAGTGCCACAGGTGGCGTGGTGCCGTGGGCCCCCGCGCTAGCCGATTCGGTGCCTTTTTGGGGCGCAAAAGCCTCCGTACCGATCGACACGCCCATTAATCAGCTGAAGAAAGGCGAATTTCTGTGGATGGGCGAAGCGGTGACCACGGGTCCTGTGGTCATGGTCGTCAGCATCACAGAACAGCGAGGTTATGTTTATCGCAACGGTATCCTGATCGGGGCTACCACGGTAAGCACTGGCCGTCCGGGTCACCTGACTCCTACCGGGGTTTTCACGGTGCTGCAAAAGCAAAAAGAGCATCGATCGACGATCTACGACGGCGCGCCAATGCCCTATATGGAGCGGCTCACGTGGGGCGGCATCGCGCTGCATGCCGGGGGCTTGCCTGGCTATCCCGAATCTCACGGTTGTATTCACTTGCCAAGCGAGTTCGCACAGCGGCTCTTCGACATTTCGCCCAACGGCATGACGGTAGTGATTGGCACCGAGCAGACCGCGCCGGAGCAGGTCGCGCATCCGGGGTATCTCGCTCCGGTGAAGTTTGTCGGGGGCCAGCCGCTCGAGCCGGAGGCCTTTGCGCCCAAGGAGGATGAGCATTGGCAACCTGAACTCTCTCCCAGCGGGCCCATCAGCATTGTGCTCAGTCAGGCAAGTCAACTCATCGTCGTCTATCGCAACGGGATTGAGATCGGCCGAGCACGATTGACCGTCACCGGCGATACGCCGCTCGTCAATCACGCACTGGTGCTGAGCGAGGGCCCTAGCAGCGTGCCCGACCCTTTCGTTCCTGATCCAACCAAATTTAGTTGGTTGAGGATCGGCGTGCCCGGTCACATTGGAGAACAAGGTACTCAGGTAGATCCGAACGCGGTTGCCAGAATAAAAATGCCTGCCGACTTCGCGGCCCGGCTCAATGGAATATTGACGCCGGGGGCAACGTTGTTTGTGACCAATGAAGCCCTCTATCCGCAAACGAGCGGGCCCATGCTCCAAGTCGTCGACGCCGATCCGCCGTTCAAAAGGCAACCCGGTCACTCCCGAGGCTCATAATCCTTCCAAAGTCGACCGCCGTGCTCAGGCTCGCGGCCGGTCGCGGGCTCGACGAGGCTATGGCAGCACAGCGTCGCGAGCGTGCAAGGCCATCGCGATGAGCGCTGAGCCCCCAAAGATCATATTGATGCCCACCAACAGACCGATTGCCCATGCAGCGGTCCCGGGCAGTCCAGCAAATATAATTCCTGCAAGGAGCAGATCCACCAGCCCGCTGAGCAGCATCATGCCCCACCGCCCGGAGAGTTCGCGCTTATGCTCCAGCGCAAACATGATCGAAACGACGCCCTCGAGAACCAAAAATATCGTAAGGACAAGAGTGAGCGACAGCGCGCCGCTGAGTGGCCATCGCAGTAGCACGATGCCGGCCGCGATTCCAATAATGCCCGAGAGCAGTGACCACCAGAAACCCGGAGCATGACGCATGCGAAAGGTGGCCGCCAACCCAATGATGCCGCTTAGCAAAAAAACCCAACCGACCAGAATGGCGGTCGCGAGCGTGGCGATCAGCGGAAGCATGACGGCCGCCAAACCGAGAATCACGAGCACAATCCCTTCGATCAGAAAGAGCTTCCAATGGGAGCGCAGCGAGGCTGTTAGCGCAGTCTGTATTGGTTTGAATTCCGGTTTGCCTGTGGACATAGTGATCACCTTCTATGTGATACTTTCGGGAATCATAGGCCGATTTGCGCACACTGTTTGTAAAACTTTCACTCGCGTGTAGCGCGATGTGGGTTCAAGCCGGGCAGAAGTCCTAACCGGGCAGATCGTACGCATTCAATCCGTTAAAATGATTCAATCGACTGACAGAGTAATGGCAAAATTGGCTTACTATGAAGGTCGACATGTCGACAAAGCTAAATTTGGGTTGCGGATTTGATATTTATCCTGGGTGGATAAACCTCGATCGGGCGGCGCTACCAGGTGTCGACGTGGTGCACGATCTCGAGAAATTGCCGCTTCCATTTGCAGATGGCAGTCTGGATTACATACTGGCAAAGGATGTTCTTGAGCATGTCGACTACATTTTATTATTGCGGGACCTACACAGAATACTGCGCCAGGGAGGAACATTGGAAATTAGAGTCCCGCATTTCACATCGGCTGACAATTTTATTGATCCTACGCACAAGAATCGCTTCTCCATACGTACATTCGACTTCTTTGTTGCAGGCTCGGCAATTGCCCGCAATTACTACTTTGATTTCTGGTTCCGGGAAATCTCGAGGCGGCACATATCATTCTTCCGCGGACCGCTTATCTACAACTATGTAGTGGAACCCCTGGTGAACGCCCACGGGAAAATTCAAAAATACTTTGAATTGACCTGTTTCAGCCGATTGTTCCCAGCCCAAAATATCAGCGTATTGTTGATCAAGTGACCCACTGGAATCCGCATTTCATGGGCCGGCACCTGCATGGCAAGACCCGGGCGCGCCCGCTGGGAAAGTCGGTTGGTCGAAAGGTTGGCGTTTGAAAATGCGCATTGGCTTTATGATTTCTTCCGAGTGGGTTTTGGTCCGCGGCCATGGGGTGGTAGCCCAGGCGCGGCAGCAGGCAGAGGCGCTTGAATCCATCGGGCACACTGTGGATCTTCTCAATCCCTGGAGATGGCAGGACATAAATGATTTGGACGTTTTGCATTTTTTTGCAGACTGCGCCTTATATCCTGCGCTCAAAGACGAATATCCGATCCAACGTCGTACGTTGGTCGCGTATTCACCTATTATTGACTCGAATCAGTCTTTCACCGCCTATCGCTTGGCGGCGGATCTTGGGTCCTACTCTTCAAAGCTGATGACGGTCGCAGGAATTGGTAGATCGCAAGCTCAGCACTCTGACGTGGTGATCTGTCGCTCACAACACGAGCAGCGGCGCGTCAGGGAAAGTCTGCGGGTACCGGAGGCGAAACTGGAGGTAGTCCTCAACGGGTGCTCTGAGCCGCGCAAATTAGAAATCAGTGCCGACTCGACGATAAATTCACTGGAGCTCCCGAAGGACTACGTTCTCCATATCAGCGCCTTCACGCAAGAGCGAAAAAACGTCTTGCGGCTGTCTCAGGCAGCTGCGGAATTGGGGTTTCCGTTGGTCATTGCCGGTCACGCAAAAAACGGACCCGTTTTGGATGAGCTAAAGCAAAGAATAAGACAGGGGCAGCGCATCATTCTTCTTGGCTTCGTAGACGAAGCCACCAAAGCGGCTTTGTACTCACGTTGTAGAGTGTTCTGCCTCCCCAGCCACCACGAGGGCACGGGCTTGGTCGCGGTCGAAGCAGCCTCGTATGGAGCAAATCTTGTAATCACCAGAAACGGGGGGCCGCCGGATTATTTTCTCGACATGGCGGAATATGTGGATCCGTTTGACCTTGCGGATATAAGGCGGGGACTGGCAGTGGCCTGGGACCGTCCAAAGAATGACCGGCTAAAAAACCATTTAATGGGCAATCTTACCTGGAAGCATAGTGCGCGCGCGCTCGCTGATGTGTATTCAAAGCATCGCGAGTCCCTGCTAAGCACGTCAGCGCATGACTAAGCCTCCACAGACTGAGCCCCCCGCCCTGGAAAATCCTTCGCCTCAGCCGGCCGGCGCTCCAAGGGCGGCGCAAAGTTCGCTTGTGGCGGCCGAAGTCGCGCGTCCGCATGTACAAGGTGGCGCCGGCGTCGTCATCAAGGGCATGACGTGGGTTGCATCGAGCAATATTTTATCCCGTGGGATTTCTCTGTTCGGCCAGGTGGTGACTGCCTGGTTGTTGCGCCCGGAAGATTATGGTGCGTATGCATTCGCGATTTCGATCTCAGCCGCGGTGGCAGTTTTACGCGGGGGCGGTATCGCGCAACTGATCATAAAAGACGGGAGCAGTTACGAGTCGAAAGCGCCGTTATATTTCACTTACACACTTGCCCTTAACGTCATTGCCATGACGCTCCTGATGATTCCCGCCTTCATCTATCTGTCGACGAACGCCTCTGTGGGCGTACTTCTTTTGGCCGTGGCCATAGCCATTCCGCTCGGTACACACGCCACCGTTTATAAGGCAAAGCTGGCCGTTGATCATCGTTTTAAAGAGATCTCGTCAATAAATCTGGGGTCGGCGCTGGTCTGGCAAGCCGGCGTCGTCGGGTTTGCTCTGCTGGGTTTCGGCGCAAAGAGCTTTGCATTGCCCACGTTGATGCAGGCGATTTATGAAAGCGTTGTGAGCGCTCGCCATGTCAAGTCCAAGTCGTCTCTCTGGTCTGCCGGGACGAGAGGTTTCCGTAATATATTCATACAGACGCGCTGGATAATGCTGAGTACCGCAGCGCTCGCATTCGCCACCACAGGCAATTACTTTGCCGTCGGGATCATAACGGACGCCCGGACTGTGGGCATTTATTTTTTTGCGTTCCAGTTAATCGTGGCAATTTCAACACCCGTCAATATGGCAATCGAGACTGTTTTACCCGCTTTGCTTGCACGTCTAAATGGTGATGGCGCGAGGCAAATTCGCGCATTTTCCCGGACAGTTGCCGTCATTTCGTCGGCCGGACTCAGTGCGTACGGAGCCATGCTGATTACATTGCCGATTGCCATACATTTGACATGGCGCGGCAAGTGGGACATGGCTGCGCCGGCGGTTTTGACGCTCGCCGTGTGCGTTCCGGCCTGGCTTTTGGTCGCCGCCGGCCGCGCACTGATAGAGGCAAGAGGATTATGGCGATACCGCTTCGTATTTTTGGCTGTGTACGGCGTCGGTGGCATGTCCTCTGCCGCCATAGGTGCGCTGCTTGGGGGAGGAGTACAACCCATCGCGACTTGTACTGCCATCTTTTATGTTTCCGTCACGCTGGCATTGCTAATATCTTTAGCCAGGCTGGGCGTGCGTCTAAAGGCAACCGCCGGCGCTCTTATTGTCCCGCTCATCATCAATTTAATCGCGTTCGTCCCAAGCCAGTATCTTGATTCGATCCTACGGATCGGGGTCGCGCCGATCATCAACGTCGGCGCCCGGCTTGGTTGTTTTTTGTTGATAGTGTTGGCCGGCAATTGGTTGTTTCTGCGTGGATATTGGACTGAAATTCTAGCGACCATGAGACCAGCCGCTCCGCGACGCCCGTGATATAGCTGGGATCATCGGAGGCGAGATAATAAGACCTGCATCGATGAGGTACATACACGAATACGCGGGCATGGACGGGAGTCTCCGGTGAACTGGATGTGCCGTTCAAACTACCGGGCCCGAACTCACGTGAGACACACGGCTGGGCACACCGAAATGACGTTAAAAACGCAGAGCCTTTGGTTCAGCATGCCGGTGATCATTCGCGCCGTCATCGGCGGCATTCTCATCGGGATGATCGCTGCCAACGTCTGGCCCATTCTCTTGCTCAAGCTTGGAATGCCGACAGCCGCAGTCGTGGAACTCGTCTTTCTGGGGCTCTACGCGTGGTGGGCCGCCGGTGGCGGCCCGCCCTCCCGATCGAAAGGGATACGCGCAGACTATTTCCGCGTCCACTCACTTTCAGGCTCGCAATGGCTCTGGGGCGTCGTCGCGGCAGTTGCATTTGCCGCTTCGATCCACGCCGCCATGGTGCTCCTTTTTCGCTTCGTACCGTTCCCCGCGGCCGCTTTCCATTCTGGCTATGATTTTTCCTTCATCGGCTCGCGGCAGATGCAATGGCTCGCGTGCGTCGTCTCGGCGCTCTCCGCCGGCGTCTGCGAGGAAACCGGCTTTCGTGGTTATATGCAGCGGCCGATCGAGAATCGGCACGGGCCGGCTGTGGCCATTCTGATTTCGTCACTTGCATTCATGGTGATCCACCTTACGAAGGATTGGGCGTTGATCGGCATGGTACCCATCGTTTTCGGCGCGGGTGTTTTGCTCGGAACGTTGGCGAGAGCATCCGGCACCCTCATATTCGGTATGTTCGGACACTGGATCATGGATATCGGCTTGTTTGCATACTGGTGGACCCAGATCGCGGGCATCTTCACGCAACGCCCCATCTCTGAGGCCGGAATGGACGGCGCGTTCTATATCGAATGTGCCGTTTTTGTAATTTCGGTGAGTCTTATGCTCGTGGCCACGGCTCGGCTGAGAGAACTGAGATTGGCGCGCACCGCCTGCGATGGAGGTGTCCGGTGACGCCGCAGCCAAGCCTGTTGGCGGATAAAGCGTATGTCGGCAGTCGTTACGCGAGCTATGTGCTGATCGTTTTGACGATCGTCTATGTTTTCAATTTTGTCGATCGGCAAATCATTTCCATACTCGCGGAAGACATCAAATCGGATCTGAAAGTGACCGACGCCCAGTTGGGCATTTTATACGGCACGGTTTTTGCTGTGTTCTATGCGTTGTTCGGAATCCCCCTCGGCCGCCTGGCCGACGTCTGGGCGCGAAGATCGATGATTTCAGTCGGTCTCGCTTTTTGGAGCGTGATGACGGCATTGTCGGGCACGGCAAAGGCTTTCGGCACGTTGCTGGGGTTTCGCATTGGTGTTGGCATAG
>Ga0209006_10006869_pt1 | contig 10284 bp, 8 predicted proteins | sample JacPin_JW_Ref_O2_FD_188567 | JGI IMG/M metagenome (GOLD analysis project Ga0209006, IMG submission 188567) | Forest soil microbial communities from Algoma, Ontario, Canada - Jack Pine, Ontario site 1_JW_Ref_O2 (SPAdes) (version 2) | ecosystem: Environmental > Terrestrial > Soil > Boreal... | reverse complement strand
TAAATCCGCAAAGGACCTGCGGGTTCAGTGCCGAACTTCACCGCACGATATCCCTCGTCCATGGCGGCCAACGCCTTCTCTGCGTAGGGACGGAAACGGCGGCCTGCCTCGGTGAGGAGCACCCGCTTTGCCAGCCGGTCAAAGAGTGGGTAACCCAGTTCCGCTTCAAGGGACTTGATCTGCGAAGTCACATTGGATTGAACGGTGTAGACGCGTTCCGCAGTACGCGTGAAGTTCAACTCTTCGGCGAGAATACAAAATGTTTGCAGCTGACGGACTTCCATTCTGCAATCTCCTTTTGAGATCGATTCGATGTTAACAATCAATTGGACGGATGTATAGCACAGGCGGAAACTCGGTTTATGAGCTTACATCGGTCTGAGCATCGGCAATCCCTGGGAACGGTCACCTGGTTTCTGGCCGTCTCCATGCTGGCTTCCGGCGGGACGCATCGCGCCTTAGCGGCTGCCATCCCCGCTCCCGCGCTGAATGTACAGCAACCGGATACAGCGCTCGTGTTCTACGCCTCAGAAATGAGCGAGAAGGTGTGGCCGGCGCTGTTTCAGACCTTGCGTACCGATTTGGCTGACGGCGGCGGCGATTTGCCGGATGGCTTGCTCCTGTACAAAGACCCGTTGCTTGTTCGCGGAGACCAGGATTTGCGGGGGGTGACCTTTCCACGAGTGATCACCGTTAAGTTGCTGGGCCATTGTGATGTGTTCTCACAGACCTACCACTCTTCAGGAAAGGGGCCGCTCGGCTGGGTGCTGCTGATTTCAGGGAAAGTACAGCCCTTCGTTTCCATTGACTGCGCCCGTATCGCCGAGGTGCTTCGTCCGGCGACCGCCGGCTGGAGCAAGCAAAGACGCCAGGATGCGATGTTACAGGCGATCTCACATGTCCTTATCCATGAGTGGAGCCACGTCGCGACGCAAAGCTCTGCGCACAGCTCGCGCGGCATCACACAAGCAAATCTCTCGGTGAGCGAGTTGATCAGAGAGCCCGTCAGCAGCCACTTTTCAGCACGGATCCACTGATGATCGAGGTAACTTGGTATGGATGTGGCAGGATAGTCATGCGGCCCTTGGCAATCTACGGCCGAAGACGAGGACCAGACGGTGAAGCTGGAGCAGATTCGCAATAGTCACCCCGGGCGTGACTCGGCGGTTGATGCTATTTCGCGTCGCATCTTGTGCGTATTTCCCCGCTACACCAAGTCGTTTGGCACGTTTGATAACGCCTACCCTCTACTGGGAGTCAAGGCATTCATGCCTCCGCAGGGACTGCTGTTGATCGCCGCTTACCTCCCCAGTCACTGGGAAGTAAGATTCATCGACGAGAACGTGGGCCCGGCAACGGAACGCGACTTCCGCTGGGCCGACGCGGTGCTGGTCAGTGGGATGCATGTTCAGCGGCAGCAGATCAATGACATTAACCGCCGGGCACACGCCTTGGGCAGGGTGACGGTGCTGGGTGGGCCCTCGGTGTCAGGATGCCCGGAATATTATCCCGAGTTCGATTATCTTCATCTGGGCGAACTGGGTGATGCGACCGAGGCGCTGTTTGCCGCGCTCGCGCAGAGCCGGGAAAGACCGTCCTCGCAAATACGATTTACTACGGCGGAAAGACTGCCGATGGCGCAGTTTCCAACGCCGGCATACCAACTGGCTGGGATGTCACAATACTTCCTGGCCAATGTGCAGTTTTCCAGCGGTTGTCCTTATCGATGCGAGTTCTGCGATATCCCGGAGCTATATGGGCAGAACCCGCGTCTGAAGACACCGCAGCAGCTACTGGTTGAATTGGATGCGATCGTCGAGAGCGGCTGCGTGGGCGCAGTTTATTTTGTAGACGACAACTTTGTCGGCAATCGCAAAGCAGCGAAAGAGTTGTTGCCCTACCTGATCGAGTGGCAGAAGCGGAAAAAATATCCAGTGGAATTTGCCTGCGAGGCGACCCTGAATATCATCAAGTCGCCTGACCTTTTGGAGATGATGCGCGAAGCGTCGTTCTGGACAGTGTTTTGCGGAATCGAAACACCAGACCCGGCAGCGCTGAAAGCAATCGACAAAGACCACAATAATCAGACGCCAATTCTCGAAGCAGTGCAGACATTGAATAGCTATGGGATAGAGGTAGTTTCGGGGATGATCATGGGCCTCGACACCGACACATATGACACCCCGGAACAAATTCTGGAGTTTGTGGAGGCTTCGAAAATTCCGGTGCTCACGATCAATTTGTTGCAGGCGTTGCCGCGCACGCCGCTTTACCGTCGCCTCGAGGCCGATGGGAGACTGATCGAACACCCAGGCCGCGAATCGAATGTTGATTTCAAGCTGCCATACGAGGACGTAGTTGCGATGTGGAAGCGTACCTGGCATGCAGCCTTTACTCCTGAGGCCATCTATCGCCGATTCGAGCACAACCAGAGACACACTTATCCGCACAGGATCGAGATTCCGCCAACCGGGAAGCTGAGTTTGCGGAATCTGTGGAAGGGAGTCAGTACCCTGGCCAAACTGATTGTGAAGGTGGGTATCCTAAGCGACTACCGGGCGATCTTCTGGCGAATGGCCAAACCGGCGTTGAAGAGCGGTGATATCGAGACCGTGATTCACGTTGGCCTGGTGGCGCACCACATGATTTCTTTTTCCCGGGAAGCGGACGCGGGAGCGCAGAACGCTTCGTTCTACTCCACCAAGGTCGAGCAGATCGCCTGACTCTACGCTTTAGCTCCTGCCTGAACGCTACGGATCAGGCTGACAAGTTCCGCGAGCCGAGCCTGGTCCACGTCACTGACGGCGACTATGTCGAGATCTCCAACTCCTACGCTGGTCACCTTGAATCCGGAGTGTTCTGACTGTTTCCCGTCCATTGGTTCGCCGGATCTTCTTTCGGTCAGGAAAACTGAAACGCGGTGGCGGCCGATGGTGTAGAGCAGTTGGGCTACCGGCTGATTGTGCAGATAGGTCAGGTCGGCGCCGTCGAGCTTGGTATCGCCCGGCAGGTTATCCGGTAGATTGAAGCTGAACGGCAGCTTGCCCTGAAACCACGGTTTGACGGTATGCCGGTCTGAAGAGACCACCTGCGGACCAAGGCCCGCCGCCAGGGTTGCGATGTGCAGATCAGACACCTCACTCACCTGTGCCTGGTATTCGAGAGCCGCTAATTCAGCTCCTCGGCGCCCTTGCAGCATCAGAATCAAGCCAGAGGAGATGACCAGTAAAATAGCCGCGGCTGTCGCCCAACCGGCCATCGCGGATCTTCCTGAAGGACGCGATCTTCCGCTCGAGTCCGACGTTGCCAAACGCTTCAAACGCTCTTCAAGACCCGCGGGCATTGCGTATCTCTGGCCTGCCTTCGCGATATTGGCCTTGAGCAGAGTCTGCACCAAAGCCGCAGAGGTGCATGCCGGGCAGGCGGCAAGATGATCGTTGACGAAAGCAAGCTGGTCGGGAGAGAGCTCCCCGTCAGCCAGGGCATTAAGATCGGCCTGAGAAATATGTTCGGTCATGCGCCCCGCTCCCTTGGTTGAGTGTCTTGACCCTGCAGGGTTTTACGGAGAGCTGTTCGAGCACGGGCGATACGAGACATCACGGTCCCGATTGGAATCTCCAGCACGACTGCAATCTCCTTGTACTTCATCTCCTCAACATCACACAGCAGAATCACTTCCAGAAGAGGCGGCGGCAGCTTTTCCAAAGCCCCGTGCAGCATGGCCCGATCAGCCAGACGCATCAGGTTGACCTCTGGCGTTTGCCGATCGATTGCGCCTTCGGGGTAGAGACCGGGGCCAGACACGCGCTGCTCATCGAGTTCATCCTCCAACGCCACGGTGCGCGTCGCTTCTAGACCGGTGCGGGAAGTGAGATACGTATTTCTCAAGATGCGAAAAATCCATGCCTTGAAGTTGGTACCCGTTTCGAAGCCTGCAAAACCACGCAAGGCTTTCAGAAAACTTTCCTGTACTAAATCTTCCGCGTCGGTCGGGTTGCGTGTTAACCAGGACGCTACGTTATAGAGTGCCGGGAGCAATGGCAGAGCAAGATCTTCAAACGCAGACGTTTGAGGACCAGGCTTCTGTGCCTCGCGCTTCCATGGCAACAGAGTCATCAGACAAGAACGACCTTTCTGCGTCTCCACAGATGCAAACTTGGATCACTCGAAATTATTCCAGCAATGCAGGAATAAAGCACGAAATGACCGGTTTTCTTCCGTGGAGGCTTTCCCCATGAACGATCCGGCCGGAGCCATACTCGATTCTTCCCTGGAGGCAATGGTTTGAAAGTTGCTCGCACCGTTGCTGTGATGGGAGCTCTTGCCTGCACTGCATCACTCCTTCTGGCCCATGTCCATCCGTTTGGCGACGCCGGACTGCATGGCGCCAGGGACGCGAGGACGCAGCTACTCGCAACCTCTTCCGTACCCCCGGACGTCCGGGCAACCCTCACGGAAAAATGCGCCGACTGCCACTCGACCGAGTCGAAGGCGCCGATTTATAGCCGTCTGGCTCCAGTCTCCTGGCTCATGGAACGCGACATCCTCAAAGGTCGAGAGGCGATGAATCTCTCTTTGTGGGATCGTTACTCCGCGGCACAGCAAGAGTCCTTCAAAGCCAAAATTGTGCAGGAGACGAAGGCAGGTGAGATGCCCCTTTTGCAGTATCGGATGATTCACTGGAATGCACGCATCAGCAAGCAGGATATGCAAAGCCTGACCCAGTGGGCGAGAGGGAACCCCGATGACGGCGCTTCGGAACAGTTGGTGCATAAAGGAGACCCTGTTCGAGGCAAGGAGACGTTCGACAAGCGTTGTACTGGTTGCCACGCATTGACGTCGGACCGTGAGGGCCCTCGATTGCAAGGTGTCTTCGGACGAACCTCGGGTACGGTCGAAGGCTTTGCTTACTCAGACGCTCTGAAGAATGCGCATATCGTCTGGGACGAATCTTCACTGGAAAAGTGGTTGACTGATCCGGATGTACTGGTTCCGGGCAATAACATGGAGTTCCACGTACCTAAAGCTCAGGAGCGCCTGGACCTGGTTGAATTTCTGAAAGAGAGCGCGAGTAAGTAGCTCAATCGAGGGGATCTATCATTCCCCTACTCAGAAAATGAAGCCACCACCTCCCGGAAGTAGTCCTATTAGCAGAGGACGAAAGGGAAGTGCGATGAAGACGTGGATGGTGTTGGTTATGTTTGCAGGTTTTTTGGGCAGTACTCGTTTCGCGCCGGCCGCCGGCAACCAGGAACCGGCTAAGCCAGCCACCACGAGCGTAACTAGCCAGACGACTGCAGCCTGGGATCTGCTGAATACCGCGGTGTCTGCCACCAAGATCGAGGTCCAACAAGCGAGGATCGACGCGATCACCGCACTCGGGACTCTGGGTGATTTTCCGCACGCAGTGGATTTATTGCGCACGGCGCAAAAGGATCAAGACCGGCGCATTCGACTGGCGGCGGTAGCAGCTATGGGAGCGAGCAAGAAAACGGTTTTTATCCCCGACCTGAAGCGTGCGCTCGATGATAGCGCCGCTGAGGTCAGCTTCTCGGCTGCGGTAGGTCTGTGGAAGATGAACGATAGAACCGGGGAAAGTATCCTGAGCGCAGTGGTTGCCGGAGACCGCAAGGCGAAACAAGGGGCTATTGCTGCGGAAAAGCACGAGGCGGATCAGGATCTGCACAGTCCTTCCAAGTTGGCGCTGATCGGAGCGGAACAAGGCGCCTATGCAGTCCTCGGACCTTTCGGGTACGGCCTGTCGGCAATTCGCCGAGGGAAAGGTGACAACGGCATCTCCGCGCGAACGATCGCGGTTACGCTCCTTGCCGAGGATAAGTCGACCGCAACCGAGAAAAACTTCATCGATGCGCTTGACGACCCGGACCCTGCGATTCGTACGGCCGCTGCGCGCGCGCTGGGCGATTACCACGGTCAGGAAGTGCTGGATGCCCTGGGAGACGGATTCTACGACAGCAAACCTCAGGTTCGGATGATGGCTGCTGCGTCGTACATACGGGCAGCTCATACGGATACAGAGGGCAAAGAACACAAGGCGCAACGCACGGCGGACCAGCACGAACATGCTTCCGGCAGGCGGCCGGTTGGATGATCTATTGGTAGCTGTCTTCAGGAGCGGGCGTGTAGTTCTCACCGAATTTGTTTTGGTGGTGGGTCATGATGTCTCCGCTGGCTTGCAAATCGAAGGTGCCGAGATCGGCGTTCGCTGGCGAGATATCGACTTCGCGGCTCAACGCGTTGAGGTGGTCCACGGCTACATTCTCGGCCCAGATATTGAGTCGATAGCTACCGGCAGGCACGTTGGGGATCTTGATAACACCATCCCGGGTAGAAATTCCGAAATACGGCGTACTCAAGGAAACGACAACCGCACCCATGTCAGGGTGAATGTTGCAGAAGATGTAGGACACACCATCACGATCAAAAAGGACCGCTCGATGAGTGTGCGCTTCATAAAGGCCGAGATCAAAGCGCTTGCCGTTAAACAGTGAAAAGACATTGTGGTAAAACGGGTCGAGATTGGGAAAGTCCACACTACTGCCGGTGCGAACGACCAGGATGTGAGGGATAAACTGCTTATCCTTTTGAATCAGGGTGTAGTTCTGCTGCGCACGAGGTATGGGCGGATTTCCTTTTGGCGTAAGCCAAACGACGACATCAGCGGAAGATTGCCGCGAGGCACGGCTCGCACCCCGAGCTTTGGTAACTCGAACATGGGCCGATACATCCACCGTTTGTGCGGAGGCTAATGGCATGAGCGCAAAACTGCATAGCAGGATTGTGAGCAGGCTGATGCGGGGTGGTGGCTTCATTCTGGTTCCGATCTTCCTCTTCGCGCAGCCTTCCGTCAGAATTCGAAACCTGCCGTTATAGTGAAAATATTAGCGGTGCTGGATGATCCGTTGTAGGGCCAGGTCTGAATCCGGCGATATTCCGGAGATAAGATCAGGTAGCTTTTAGGCCGGTAGATCAAGTTCCCGAGGACGGAGCGATTCCTGGCGTTGAGCGGCGTGCCGCTATTCGCAGAAAGAGTAAAGCCGTCAAAGTTGCTGGTGAACGCGTCATCGAAGCCGAAAGCAACGTTCGCCTGGAGCGTGGAACTGGCGATGAACTTCAATTGGCTCCAACCACCTGCGGTGGCAATGCCTGTGCTTCGCGGAAGGCCGGTCACCGCATCGGTTCCGGTGAATATATCTCTGTAGGCCCCACCGCCAAATCCTCCGAGAGATCGGCCGCGATAGGCTTCTCCGCTCAGGCCAAACCACTTGAAGATGGGGAACTCCCAATCTGCTGTTACCCCCCAGGAATGGATTTGCGTCGCACTGTTATAAAGCTGATTTGCAGAGTAGCCGCTTACACCAAGGGCAAACGGCCGCGCCACACCTTTCCAGGACCCATCCGCACGATAAGAAATGCGGCCTTCGTAACCTGGGTGCCGGGACGCCTCAACCGGGCTGTCGAGCTGGTCGGACTGATAGCTGGACGGAGGATCAATGAGGCCGGCCTGGAGCCCTATGGTGCGCCGCTCAGTGATTGGAATCCGTTGCTCCACCTGCAGCTGAGGAGACCAGGTCCAAAGATTGCCGGAGCCGGTTAAAGCCGGTACCGCCACCGTGGCGTATGAGGTGGGCGACAGAGGAGAGAAGAGCGGGGTGGTGTAGCCCACTTGAGCGGTTGTTTTGTACCAATCAAGACTGGCCCAGGTTTGGCGCATGCGCAGCAGGCCGCCGGATGAACTGTAACCGTAATTGTTGGTAGAGCCGCCCCCGAAAAAGTCTACGCTCACTTCCGCAGAACTACGCGCGCCTGCGATCCTGGGACCGGTGGCATCGAGCGTCAACAGGGTCTGGTGCAAGGTCGCGCCCGAACTGCCATGGGATTCTCCGGGGAAACGGGGCAAGGCGATGGTGGGTAGCTGGGAGTTATCCACCACACCGGCGTTTGAAAACGCGTTGAAAAGGATCAGACCGCTGAGCCGCAGGGGATATTTTGAAAAAGTCTCTACCTTGGTTTGTTCATGTTGCTTGATCTCGGCCTGCATCGCATCCTGCTGCTCGCGAATGGCGTTCAGGTCCTGCGAGTGACCGTAGCTCTCATTCGGTGAGGGCGGAGCGGCGCCGCTGGGAGCGGGCGCGCCTGTTTGTGCGCGAAGAGCATCCAGCTGCGATCGAAGGGCCTGAATTTCCGCGCGCGACTGATCCAACATCTTCTCTGTTTGACTCAGCGTCTCGGTCAATTGGTTCAGCCTGTTTTCGATGGCCACCACTTGTTGCTGGCCAGGCGAGCCTTGATTGTCAACCACCTGGGCGAATGATGTCAGAGGTATTACGCCGGGCAGCGACAGAAGTAAAACGAAAAATGTGGATGCATAGCGACTGCTCGCACCTGGAGATGGCTGACCTGAGAATGCTTTCATAGCAGCTTCCTTCCATCCCTGGTCTCATTCGAGACAGGGTTTCTCCTTGCAAATGGGTCCGGCCGGACACCCGGGTCTCAAAAGCGAGACATGGGCCACCCACTCAACCTTCACTCCTGAAACGTGTTGACCTTGACGGACTCTGCCTTGGTATGCCCGAACGCCTCAAGAGCCTGCTTATAAAGCAGGATGCTGAATATAGTCTCTCCGGGCACGGATTTCTCCAGCCTTACCTCTCCACCATGCTCCTGGGCGACGTGTTGCGCCAGGGTGAGTCCAAGGCCGACTCCGTTTTCCTTGCCGGCGCTCACGAAGGGCTGAAAGAGTGTTTCCCGGATGGAATCAGCAACCCCAGGACCCGAGTCACGAATGCTGATTTCGATCCTGTCATTGTCTTCCACCAGTCTCACTGCGACCCTGGGTACGCCAGTGCCGGTCTTGGCGGATTGAACTGCGTTGAGTACCAGGTTGTAGAGGGCGCGGGAGAGCTTCTTGCTGTCAACCCAGGCATAGACAGGGCCGGCAATATCTGTGGAGATGGTTACGTCCCGGCATTCCGGGTGCTGGCGTACGTTCTGGATGGTGCGCTCGATCAGGCTGTCGACCGAATCGCGGCGCAGATTCAGCATTTGACCTGTCTGGCTGAACAGAAGCAACGATTCAATGAGGTCGGTCATACTTTGCACTCCCTCCTGGACCTCAAGGTGCAGCTCTGCACGCTCCTCAGCGCCGGTCTGGGGAAGGCTCATGAATTCGGCGTTGGCGTAGATAGCCGAGAGATGGTGACGAAGATCGTGGGATACGGAGCTGGCCATCCTGCCGATAGTGGCGAGACGATCCGACTCCAGGAGCTCGCGGTGGGTGCGCTTAAGCTCAGTGCGCATTCTGTCAAAGGCCAGGGCGAGCTCACGGACCTCCGCCGCGCCATCCAGGCGAAGCTCGTAATCAAAATCGCCTCGACCGAGCGCGCGGGCGCCGGCGACCAGAGTTTCCAGCGGCCGCGTTACGGAGCGGGACACAGCAACCGCCAGCACAAGCACAATGAGCAAGGTGGCCAGGCCGAGGGCTACCACCCACCGATAGACGCGGCGAAGGTATTCGCTGGCGCGATCGTATGACTTGAGGACTACGATCTGAATCTTTGTTTGCCCGGCGGCGGGGAGAGTGGCGGCAGCCGCGATGTAGGCCTCTCCGGCCAATTGCATTTTTTGCGGAGCAGACGCCCCATCGAGAGCGGAACTATGCTGTCGAAGGTCGTTCAACCGGGTGGCCGGGAGTGTAGTGGCGGCGACCTCACCATCCACGAGAAAGGTGACGTCGGCGGCAGCGGCCTCACTCACCTCGGCCGCCAGCTGACGATCGATGGCGTAGCCAATAATCACATAGCCGAGGTAGGACCCGTTCTCCGGTGGCCCGAAGTACAGCGGCTGGAACGAAAGCTCATAGAGGTTGTGTTCAAAGGCGATCATGCAGGTGTCTTCGCCAGAGTGCGTACATGCCTGCAGACCACGCGTCACCGACGCTTGGCTGAGCTTCGGGCCACGATTGGAATAGGCAAACAGCGTTCCGTTGGCAGCAGTGAGGGCAAAAAAGTCACTGCCACTGGTAGTCCAAAAATTCTGGCTTTCGTCCTGGATGGTTCGCGCATCCTGAGTGACCATCAGGTTCTTTAAGGTGGGGAGATCGGCCAAAAGCGCAGCTTCGCGGTCAAGCATGCGATTGCGCTGATTGGCCAGGTTGGAGAACGTAGTGAGGGAGTGGTCCAGATCCGCCTGGAGACTATTTCTGATTTCCTGCTGAACAGTTACGCGGATGATGAATAGGCAGGTAACGGTAAGTCCCAGCGA
>Ga0209006_10006867_pt1 | contig 10285 bp, 10 predicted proteins | sample JacPin_JW_Ref_O2_FD_188567 | JGI IMG/M metagenome (GOLD analysis project Ga0209006, IMG submission 188567) | Forest soil microbial communities from Algoma, Ontario, Canada - Jack Pine, Ontario site 1_JW_Ref_O2 (SPAdes) (version 2) | ecosystem: Environmental > Terrestrial > Soil > Boreal... | reverse complement strand
CTGCGTCCCCGCTGGGCGAACCGGCCGAGGACAAGATCGCCGCCATCGGCGTACGCGTGCGACGCTGGGTGACGCTGCACGGCGTCTCGCTCAACGTCGATCCCGATCTCACCCATTTTTCCGGCATTGTCCCGTGCGGCATCGCCGAAGCGCACTATGGCGTCACCAGTCTCGCGGACCTCGGCCGTCGCACGACCATGGCGCGAGTGGACGTTGGCCTGCGGGCGGCGTTCGAAACAATGTTCGGCCCTACGCGATCCGGCTAGCTGGCCCGCGCGTCGAGTTGCCCGCCCGACCCGTCGAAACTATAGGCCTGACATGGGTCTTCCAACTGGGCTTCCGGAGAGAACCCGGCGAGCGTTCTGGGCGCGCCTCTACGCGCGGCGGCGCCTGCTCAGCGAAATCGCGGCGCCGTTCGCGCCTCTGCATTACGCGCTGATCGGCGAGCGCCGCGGCTACCGCCCGAACGCCTTCTTCGATCCGAGCTACTTCCGCGCCCGCGCGAACAAGGCGCAAGATGCGAGCCAGGAGTTGCTCGAGGCCTACCTTGCCCGCCCCGAACCCAACGCGCCCTCCCCTTCCGCCGAATTCGACCACGGCTGGTACGTGTCGCAGAATCCAGAATGGGCCCAAAGCCATCCTCATCCCTTCTTGCACTTTCTCGAGCACGGACTGCATGCCGGCAGGCGGCCCCGGCCGGATATCGATGTTGAATTCGTCCGCGACATCACTCGCGGGGTGAAACCCCGCTCCCTCGAAGAAGCGTCGTTCCGCGTCTTCGACCGCACGCTGCGCGAGGGTGAGATGGGGCCGCCGCTCAATCGGCAGGAATTGCGCGCGCGCCAGGACCGCTTCTATGCCGCTGGCCAATTGCGCATCGAACGCGAAGCGGGCCATCCCGATCGCAGCATCCTTGTCTTCGTCCAGTGCGGAAAAGGGTTCGACGCAGCCTACCTTGAAGCGCCGCGTGCTTATGACGTCCTCCTCAACTACTACCACGAGAGCGACGTCCATCCGAAGGCTGACATTGCGGTTGTTCAGGCGGGAACCAAAACAACGGCCATTCGGCGCCTCATGGAGCTTAGGCCGGATCTGCTCCTGCGCTACCAGGCGGTCCTGTATCTCGACGACGACGTCGAGATTGGCGCACAAGGAATCGAAGCTTTGTTCCGCGCAATGACGGCCGAAGAGCTCGACCTTGCGCAGCCGGCGCTCACTGCGGATTCGTCCACCGCTTATCCTTTCCTGAAGAGACCGTCCGCCGGCGCTGGCGTGACGCGGGTGTCGTCGGTCGAGATCATGGCGCCGGCGCTAACGCGTCGCGCGCTCGAATGCGCGCAATGGGCCTTCGCAGAATCGGTCAGCGGCTGGGGCACGGACCTGCTTCTGGGGCCTGCGGTGCGCTCCGCCTGTGGACCAAACAGCGTCGGGGTCATCGGCTCGGTCGCCGTCCGGCACGCGGCGCCAGTCGACCTCCGCGCCGGCGCCTATTACGCCTTTCTGCATCGATACGGCGTCGACCCTGGGCACGAGGCCAACCGGATCGCGGTCGACTTCGGCGTCGAACGCTTTTTGCGGCCGCTCGGACCGAGAGAATCAGGGGAGACTTGCCGAGCGCCCTGGCCCGCCCGGGACTCATCCACTTGACAAGAGAGGCATATCCTCGATCTTGACGGTCTCACGAGTGACAAAAGCGACATGCGAAGGGCGCACGAGGCCAGACTTTACGCATTGACCACGGCGACCGCTTGCGCGTTGGCGCTGCTCGCCGGAGTCGTGGGCGCGCCGACGCGGGTCATGATGCAGAACCTGGTCTTCGACCAGTATCAGCGCTGGAAGCCGCGTCCTTACGCATTCGATCAACCCGTCCGCATCGTCGCGATCGACGAGGAATCGCTTAAGCGGCTCGGGCAATGGCCCTGGCCACGCGAGCGTCTCGCCGCGCTCGTCGACGCGTTGAAGCACGCCGGGGCCGCCTCGATCTCATTCGATTTCTTGTTCGCTGAGAAGGACCGCGCCGACGCCACGGCCCCGGCCGGCAACACTCCCGATGCAGCCTTTGCTCGATCGATGGATGACGGGGCCGTTGTCCTCGGCAGCTTCGTCTCCGATCTGCCAAACGGCGCAAGCGGCGCCGACAAGGCGGGATTCGTCACTGCCGGCGACGACGCAGCGAAGTTCCTGACACCGGCGCCGGGGCTTCTGATGCCTGTGCCCGAGCTGGCGCAGCATGCGGCTGGGGTCGGCTTCCTCAATTGGCGGCCGGATACCGACCGGGTCGTGCGCCGGGTGCCGCTCATCCTCAATGTGAATGGCGCTTTGCAGCCGAGTCTCGCCATGGAAGCGCTGCGCGTCGCTCAGGGCGCCACGACCTATATCGTCAAGTCGTCGAACGCCAGTGGCGAAACGGCGTTCGGGCAAGTCTACGGCGTTCTGGCGATCCGCAACGGCGACCTCACGATCCCGACCGACGCCACGGGAGACGTCAGGGTCTATTTTGCCCGCTCTGACCCGCGCCGCACGATCCCGGCGTGGAAGGCCCTCGAACCGGGAGCGGATCTTAGCGACCTTCGCGGCTCGATTGTGTTCTTCGGCGCGTCCGCAGCGACGCTCTCGGACATCGTCGCCACGCCGTTGTCTGCGGCGATGCCGGGCGTTGAAGCGCACGCCCAGATCGTCGAGCAACTCATGAGCGGCCAAACGCTCAGGCGGCCGGATTGGGCGCCAAGCGCGGAATGGATGGCGACGGCGCTCATCTGCGCGGCGCTGGTGGTGACGACCTGGATCCTGGGGCCCTACCTCGCAGCGCTCGCCTATGGCGCCGTGCTCGCCGGGATTGTCGCGGTGAGCTGGTTCGCGTTTTCCCGTCACGGAATTCTGATCGAGCCGACCTATCCGGCGTTTTCCGCCGCGGCGGTCTATTTCGCCGGAGTCTCAACGCTCTATGCGGTGAAGCGCCACCAAGAGCGCGAAATCCGTTCCGCCTTCGGCCGGTTCGTCTCGCCTGCGGTTGTCTCGCGCCTTGCGGAAATGCCGGGCGCGCTCGAGCTCGGCGGCTTGCAGCGCGAACTGACGTTGCTGTTCTGCGACATCCGATCGTTCACGACCATCTCGGAGGGGCTCAATGCGTCGGAGCTCACCCACTTCCTCAACCAATATCTGACGCCGATGACCGACGCCATCCTCGACCGAGAGGGCACGATCGACAAATACATGGGCGATGCGATCATGGCGTTCTGGAACGCGCCGCTTGACGATCCCGATCATGCGGCTCATGCGGTCGAATCGGCGCTGGAGATGCGTGAGACGCTGGTCACGCTGAACGAGGGTTGGCGCAGCCGCGCCGAGTCCGATGGGCGACCGTTCAAACCCGTGCGCTTCGGCATCGGGCTCAATTCGGGCGAGTGCTGCGTCGGCAACCTCGGTTCGCTACGCCGCTTCGACTATTCCGCGATCGGCGACGAAGTGAACGTCGCTTCGCGTCTGGAAGGCGCGTGCAAGATTTTCGAGGTCGACATCATTGGCAGCGAGACGGTCCGCTCCGAAGCGCCCGATTTCGCCTGGCTCGAGATCGACTCCGTGCTGGTCAAGGGCAAGACCCGCCCTGTCGGTCTCTATGCGCTGGCCGGAGATTCGGGGGTTGCCGCGAGCGACGAATTTGCGGACTTGAGCCGGTTGCACGCTGCGATGCTCGCGGCTTACCGGAACCGGGACTTTGCGGGCGCAATGTCGATGGCGAAGGAGGCCGCGGCTCGCGCGCCTGTCGCGGTTCGTGGCCTCTATTCCTACAACTTGCGTCGTTTCACCCAATTGGCCGAGAGCGCACAGGACCCCGATTGGCGCCCTCTGATTGCCCTCGACGAAAAGTAGCCCCGTCCACGTGGGCGCAGCGTCCAGACCGTTCCGCGGCACGAGTGACTTGCGCCCGCCCGCTACGCAACGAGCCCAGGCGAGGTAAGCAGAACGGCGGCCGCGCGAACTCTGCGCGGCCCGCCTCCTATCCGAACTACATCTGCTTCGGCTGTTCCGTCTTGCTCTTCGACGCGTGATAGCCGGCGGCCCCAGCATCCGCCTCGCACATATAGGCGCCCTGCTTCGTCGTGCCGTACCAGCGGCTACCCGAATAATGGTAGGTGTGGGACTTGCCCTTGGTGTTGACCCAGACCACCGTGTCGGCGGGGCAGCGCCCCTTGGCTTGCAGTTCCGTGCTAAATTCGCCTGCCCCGGTCGGGCGAGCCGCTTGCATGGGCTTCGGCTTCGGCTGATAGGTTGGGGCCGGCGCGAGAGGAGCGGGAGCCGGCGCTGGGGCAGGCGCCGCAACAGGAGTTGCAGCCGGCGCCGCGGCGCCTTCCTTCTGGACGCGGCACTGCTTCAAGAAGTCCGGCCATTTCATGCCGTTGGTGGTGTTGTTCTCCTTGGCGGCCTTCCACTCATCGCCGCACTGCTTCATGATGCTTTGCGCCTGGACGGCGCCGGTCGACGCCACACTCAGGGCGCCGGCAAACAAAAAGGCCGAAAGCGCGACCCTGAAAGATCTGCTGATCATACTTATTTCCTCCTCTACGGGCGCGCCGGCGACCTCGCCGGCCCATTCCAGCCCAAGCGAATCGCCGAGCTCATTCCTCCTCATGGCGCATTTCCACTGAACCGAACATGAACATTTTATGATCGGCGATCCGGGAACAGGCTTCATGCCGACCCGGCGGCGGCGCTTTCGTCAGGCGCCGCCGAGACGCCCCCGCGCGAGGGCTTTCGTGTCGCTCAAACTCCCCGTGGCGGCCAACGCCGCCCATCCTTTCTCATCGAGAGGGTCTGCCTGGCGGCTCGCCACATCGGCGTCAGCGTCCGAAGCGTCGGCGCCCGCAAGAAATACGACCTCGCTCGCGGTATCGACACGCACGACCGCCTCGCTCAGTCCATGCGTCTTAGGATTGGCGAGACTCCGAAACACCGCCTCCTGCGACTCGGGAGGGTCGGAGGCGAGAGACTTCGTCGGTCGCGCCGTCAATGCGATTCCTCATCTCGGCGCGGGGTTCGCAGGAGCCTGGCAATTATTGGCTCTCCGCCCGCGACTTTGGCGACCAGCGCCCCGATATGGGCAACCGCCAGGGCCGTCGCCGCAAACCCCGTTGCCAGCAACGCCCATTGGAACGTCAGGGCGGCGCCTGGCGAGGCCAATAGGCCGGTCCTGGCGATTGCGCCAAGCGACACATAGCCAAGCAACGCGGGAAGCGCGGCGAGAGTTCCGAGCATGTAATCGCGCAGGCTGACAGCCGACAAGCCTAGCAAATAGCTGGTGGCGACGAAGGGCATCAGGGGCGACGCCCGCAACAAGCAAACCAGTCGCCAGCCGTCGCGAGCAACCGCCGCATCCAGATTGCGAACTCGAGTCTTGTCGACCATCACGCGTTCGACGAAAGCCCGGAGCGTGGACCGGCTGAGCCCGAAAGCGACGAGCGCCCCCAGAAGCAGGCCGGCGGTTGAGGCCGCAAAGCCGTTAGCAACTCCAAACAGCGCGCCGGCCGCCATGCCGACCAGCGAAGCCGGAAGGATTCCCGCCGTCGCTGCGACAACTTGCAGGCCTGCGAGACTGAGCCAACTGGCGCTTTCGAATCTGTGCGCGAGTGCGAGCGCACCCTCGCTCTGCGACGCCAAGGCCGTCCACGCGCCGGAGCTCGCATGGCTTGTCACAAGCCAGGCGAGCGACAACGCCGAAATCAGGACAACGAGGATTCGTAGGCTCGGGCGCATAGCATAGGCTCATCGAGCGCAAGGAGAGGATAGTTGAGAAGTCCCAGACGGTGCAGGCGATATCGCGCCGCCGTTTCCAGAACGCCAAAGCCGTAGACGACGCTGCGCAGCGGCCCGATCGACGACGCCTCCGGAAAATAGCGTGTGGGGCACGAAATCTCGCCGAGACGCAATCGCCTGTGCACGGCCTGAACGAGGACCTGATTGTCGAAAACGAAATCGTCCGAGCAACGGTCCATCGGCAGCGTCTGCAGGGCGCGGCGGCTCCAGGCTCGATACCCGGTGTGATACTCGGAGAGCTTTTGCCCGAGCAGGATGTTCTCGGCCAGCGTCAGCGCACGATTGGCGACGTATTTGTAGAGGGGCATGCCGCCGGCGCGCGCCCCCCTGCCAAGAATGCGGGAGCCGAGCACCACATCATATTCGCGCGAAGCGATCATCGACGCCATCGCCGGCACCAGGCGCGGCGAGTATTGATAGTCCGGGTGCAACATGACCACGATGTCGGCGCCGCGCTCGAGCGCCGCCCGGTAGCAGGTCTTCTGGTTGGCGCCGTAGCCACGATTGGCGTCGTGGACCAGCGTATGAATGCCGAGCGAATTGGCGAGCGAAATGGTTTCGTCGAAGCTGGCGTCGTCGGTCAAAATGATGTCGTCGACGATCTGCTTGGGAATGTCGTCGTAAGTTTGCTTCAAAGTCAGCGCTGCGTTGTAGGCTGGGAGAACGACAGCAATTTTCTGATTGTCCAGCATACCGGTAAGATCCCGACACTTGAGGTTGAGCTATCTTCGCCTATTCCGTGTTAAGAATCATACCGTAGATCACTTGAGCATCGTCTAGACCGCGATTAAAACTTTAGACATCGAGACCATTGGCGGAAATGCAACTTCGTCTAACGCCGACTTACGTACGGAACTCCGCGACCCCCGCGTATGAGAGTCCGAAGAGCTTAGCGGATCGCGACGCCGATACGCTGGTAGGCGCATCAAGCATAGAAGTCGAATCCATCGATTGGATCCGGGTTCTGCTCTTTGGGCTATGGCTCGCCGCCGTGGGGGCGCTCGCCTGGCGTCATGTCATATGGCGGGACGAAGCGCGGGCGTTGTCGATCGCAATCCAGGGAGAGGATTGGGTCGCCATGCTCCGGGGTTTGCATGGCGACGGGCATCCCGCGCTCTGGTACCTGCTCCTGCGCGCAGCGCACGGGATCGCAGGGCGCCCGGAAGTGCTTCCTCTCCTCGCGCTCGCGATCGCCGTGGCCGCCGCGTGGCTGATCGTCTGGCGTTCGCCTTTTCCGCGGCTATTGATCGGACTCATCCTCGCCTCCCACTTTTTCATCTACGATTTTTCGGTGATGGCGCGGAACTATGGGATCGGGATGCTGATCCTGTTCGTGCTGGCGATCGCCTACCCGAGATGCCGTGGGCGCGGCGTCGCGCTGGGCGCGCTGCTCTTTCTGCTGGCGAACTGCAACGTGATCGCCACGATATTGGCGGGCGCTTTCCTCATCTTTTGGTTCGTTGAGATTCTGGAGGAAACGGGTCCGCGCTGGTCTCCAGCGATGGCCAATTTCGCCGTGAACGCAGCGATCGCTGCGGCAGGCGCGGCCCTCTGTTTCGCGACGGTTTATCCGACCTTCAACGACGCCGCCGTCGCTGCGCATCCCGCAGGCGTGGCGGCGCGCGACATCCTTGGGGCAATCGCCAATCCCGCGCCGGCGTTCGAACAGCTGCTCGGGCGCCGGGTCGCGCTGCATCTTGGCGAGGCCTGGACCCTCTTTGTCGTCGCCCTAGGCAGCCCATTGCTGATTGGCGCGACCTTTGGGCTGATTGAACGGAAGGGAGCCCTTCTGGCGTGTTTGGCGTCGCTCGCTGGCCTCTCGGTGTTCTTCTCCCTCGTCTATGCGGGCGACTATCGCCATGAGGCGACCTGGCTCGCCTTCGTCATCGCGATGTACTGGATCTCGTGGAAGTCGGACGGCCCCGGGCCGGAGCCACACGCGAACCGGCCCAGCCTCGCGCTGATCCGAAGGTTGGGCTTCGCTTTCTTCCTCATCCTCATCGGGATACAGGCCACGCTCGGTGTGGCCGATCTCGCTTTCGCTGCGATCGTCGGAACGCCCGAAAGCCGCTCACGAGACTTCGCAGATCTTGTGTCGCAGCGACCAGAGCTCAAGGACGCGATCCTGATCGGCGACCCCGACTACATGCTTGAGCCGATGCATTATTACCTGCCCAACCCCACCTATTTCGTCAGGGAGCAGCGCTATGGCGACACGATCCATTTCACCCGCAAGGCCAGGCTTGACCTGACGCTTAGCGACATCCTCGACGAGGCGCGCGCCATCCACTCGTCCACCGGCCGGCCGGTGGTGATTCTGCTCGCGTGGCGTCTCGACGAAATGGACCCTGCCCGCGTCTACCCCGAGAGTTTTGTCTGGACGTTCTCGGCCCCCGGTGATCAGATCGAGCGATTTCGCGAGGCGACGACACTGCTGGCGCAATTCCCCAAAGCGACCAGCAAAGAAAGCTATGACGTCTACGTGTTGAAGTGAGACGGATGGCGCGCTGACAGCCGGTCCCCTGTCGCAAAACTGTCGCACCCATCGTTGAAAAGTCGCGAATCGGCGCCGTTTCGTTTTGACGGGGGCGCCAATCAAAGGAAGCTGGCCCATGAGCGCGAACAAACCGAGCGCGGATAAACAGGCTCCGGTCAGCGAACTCCGGAAGCGCGTCAACGCCGAGATCCAGGATAATTTCGACGAGGACATCGAGCTCGAGCTTGAAGACGATGAGCTCGCCAACCTGCTGTCGGAGAGCGAACATCTCCAATTGCACGATTCCCTGCCGCGACGGCTCTATTTCAAGGAGCTGTTGCGTCTGCAGCGTGAGCTCATCAAGCTGCAGGACTGGGTTGTGGCCAAGAAGCTCAAGCTGGTCGTCATCTTCGAGGGACGCGACTCGGCGGGCAAGGGCGGGGCGATCAAGCGCGTGACGCAGCGTCTCAACCCCCGCGTCGTCCGCGCGGTGGCCCTCCCCGCCCCAACCGAGCGCGAGCGCGGCCAGTGGTACTTTCAGCGCTACGTGCCGCACCTTCCAGCCGCGGGCGAGATCGTGCTGTTCGACCGCAGCTGGTACAATCGCGCCGGCGTCGAACGGGTGATGGGCTTCTGCACCGACGAACAATACGAGGATTTCTTCCAATCCGTACCCGACTTCGAGCGCCTGCTCGTGCGTTCGGGGATCGTGCTGGTCAAATACTGGTTCTCGATCACCGACGACGAGCAGCACATGCGCTTTCTGATGCGCATCAACGACCCGCTCAAGCAGTGGAAGCTCTCGCCGATGGACCTCGAATCGCGGAGCCGCTGGGAAGCCTACACCCAGGCGAAGGAGATCATGCTCCAGCGCACGCACATCCCCGAGGCGCCGTGGTGGGTGATCGAAGCGGTGGACAAAAAGCGCGCTCGCCTCAACTGCATCGCCCACCTTTTGACCCGCGTGCCATACCAGGAAGTGACGCACGAAAAGCCGGTTTTGCCAGCCCGCGTGCACAATCCCGAATACCACCGCCACCCCGTCCCGCACGAGATGTACGTGCCGGACCACTACGCCAATCTAGCGGCCGAACTTGCTGAGCACATGGAGCCGGAAGCGCAACGCGCCGAGGCCAAAGCGAGCGCGGGGAATTAGCGGTCCTGATCGGATCCGTTGGGTCTACGAAATCGCCACGTCCGTGTGCGCAAAGTCGTCGCCTTTGAACAGCAACGGCTCCCGCATCGATCTGGCGAGGGCATAGGCGAAACAGTCGCCAAAATTCAACTGGGCCGGATGGCCGCTGCCTCGGCCGAAATCGCGGTAGGCGGCGCGGGCGATACTGGCTTGTTCCAAGGTGACTGGCTCCGCGAGAATTTCCGTTTGAACGATCAAGTCGTCGAGTCGCCGAGACAGAAGAGGGTTGCGGTTGGCGTCGACCACGATTGCAGCCTCGAGATAGTTCGCCGCCGATATGCGCTTCGGCTCGGTCGAGGTCGTGAGCGCGCGCAGGAACCGAGGCGCGTCGGATTCTTCCTTGAGAACCGCGATGACTGCGGACGAATCGACAATCATTTCGGCAGTCCACGCTCGTCATAAAGCAGGTCGCCGTGATCGATGGTCAGCAAAGACTCTTGCCAAAGGCCACGGCTGTCCTTCACCAAAGCCTTGAGCGCCTGGTAGCGCTGTTCATCGAACTCTGTCGTTCGCTCAAGCCGCTCGAGGCGCTCGCGCAGCGCCGTCGTCACCGCTTCGGTCAGTGTCTCGCCGGTCTTCTTCGCAAGGCGCGCGGCGAGTGCGTGCGCTTCGGGATTTTTGATGTTGAGGGACATGTCTACCTTCTCCGGTCCACCCTTCTACCACACAGGGTCAAAAAGGCCAAGTGAAAGCCCTCCATCACAGCGACATGACGCCGGCAACGCTCAAATCTCGATCTCCCGGCCGATCTCAACCACCCGGTCGCAAGGCAATTCCAGATAGTCGCTGATCCGCTCGGCGTT
>Ga0209006_10006866_pt1 | contig 10286 bp, 8 predicted proteins | sample JacPin_JW_Ref_O2_FD_188567 | JGI IMG/M metagenome (GOLD analysis project Ga0209006, IMG submission 188567) | Forest soil microbial communities from Algoma, Ontario, Canada - Jack Pine, Ontario site 1_JW_Ref_O2 (SPAdes) (version 2) | ecosystem: Environmental > Terrestrial > Soil > Boreal... | reverse complement strand
CGCCCAACTGTACCTCGCCGGCGAGCTCGAGCTCGAATTCAATCCGCAGGGCACGCTGGCCGAGCGGATCCGCGCCGGCGGCGCGGGCATTCCGGCGTTCTATACCAAGACCGGCGTCGGCACCCTGATCGCCGAAGGCAAGGAAGTGAAGGAATTCGACGGCCAGAAATACGTCATGGAGCGCGGGCTGTTCGCCGATCTCGCCATCGTCCATGCCTGGAAGGGCGATACCGCCGGCAATCTCGTCTACCGCAAGACCGCGCGCAATTTCAATCCGATGATGGCGACCGCGGCGAAAGTCACCGTCGCCGAGGTCGAACATCTGGTGCCGGCCGGCGAGATCAATCCCGATCATATCCACACGCCCGGCATTTTTGTCAAACGCATGATCGAAGTCGGAACCGGCCACAAGCGCATCGAATTCCGCAACACCCGCCCGCGTCCGGCCGCGTAAGCAACGACAAGCAGGAGAGCCCCATGGCCTGGACCCGTGAACAGATGGCCGCCCGCGCGGCGAGGGAATTGCGCGACGGTTTTTATGTCAATCTCGGCATCGGTATCCCGACGCTGGTGTCGAACTACATTCCCGACGGCATCGACGTCAATCTGCAGAGCGAAAACGGCATGCTCGGCATGGGTCCGTTTCCCTACGAGGGCGAGGAGGACGCCGACCTGATCAATGCCGGCAAGCAGACCGTCAGCGAACTGCCGAGCACCAGCTATTTCTCCTCGGCCGACTCGTTCGGCATGGTGCGCGGCGGGCATATTGATCTCTCGATCTTGGGCGCGATGCAGGTGGCGCAGAACGGCGATCTCGCCAACTGGATGATCCCCGGCAAGATGGTCAAGGGCATGGGCGGCGCGATGGATCTGGTCGCCGGCGTCAAGCGCGTGGTGGTGGTGATGGAGCACTCCGCCAAGGACGGCCCGAAACTTTTGAAAAAATGCAACCTGCCGCTGACCGGCGAGAGGGTGGTCGACATGGTGGTGACCGATCTCGCGGTCTTCACCATCGACCGCCACGGCAATGACGGCATGGCGCTGATCGAACTCGCCGACGGCGTCACGCTGGACGAGGTGAAGTCGAAGACCGAAGCCGATTTCCGCGTCGCGTTGAAGAACGCGTGAGCGCGATGGGGCCGCGGTGACACCGACGATCCGGTCCGCACGCCCCGAAGATGCCGACTTCATTGCCGCGAACATTTTGGCGTCGCAGCGCGGATATCTGCCGCGCGGCTGGTTCGATATCGCGCTCGGTTGCGCCGAGCCCGAGTGCTTTGCCTTTGTGCGGCGACTCGCGGCCGCGCGCACGCGATCCTGGTGGCACGCATCGCAATTCCTGATCGGCGAGGTCGAGGGCACGCCGGCGGCGGCACTTTGCGCGTTGCCGGTCGGCGGGAATTTCGCCGCCGCGCAGGCGGCGATCGAGGAAGTGGCGGCCGACGTCGGCCTTGAGGCATCCGAACTGTCGGCGATTTGGCGGCGGGGCGATTATACCGACAAGTGCTGGGTACAGGGCGACGACAGCGATTGGCTGATCGAGCACGTCGCGTGCGTTCCCTCTCACCGTGGGCGAGGGTTGGTTCAGGCCCTGATCGATCGCGCCCTCGCGGCTGGGAAAGCCGCCGGCCATGTGCGGGCGTCGATTACGTTCCTGATCGGCAACGAGCCGGCCGAGCGATGCTATGCGAAAGCCGGATTTTCGTTTGCCGAAGAAAAGCGCGATCCGGAATTTGAGGCCCTCACGGGCGCGCCGGGTTTTCGCCGCTTCGAACGGTGGCTATGACCCGTACGGACCGCGACTTCGCCATCAGGCGCCGGCGGCCGCGACATCCTCCAGCCCGCGATTGCGCGGCTCGACGCCCCAGGCCCACACCACCACGATCTGGATGACGACAAGGCCGATCATCAGCCAGACCACGCCCGGCAGCCTGTAGGATGCCATCAGCGCACCGACGATGAAGGGCGAGACCACGGTTGCACCGCGCCCCAACGTGTTGCAGATGCCGTTGGCGCGCAGCCTGATCTCGGTCGGGAACAGTTCCGGCGTATAGACGCCGAACAGGATCGCGGTCTGGACGTAGATCGCGACGATCAGCACGAACCCGACGCTCAGCACCGTGGCCGGATCGGACGCCGCGTCGAAGCGGGCATAGATGTAGCCGCTGACGATGGTGACGATCGACGCGCCGATGATGCTCGCGCGCCGCCCGATGGCGTCGGACGACCAGGCGCCGAGCGCGCAACCGACCAGCGATGCGATCGACAACACCAGCGTATAGGCCAGCGAGTTGGCGATGGTCAGCCCCTGGCGCAGGAAGAACTGCGGCAGGAAGATCACGAAGCCGAAGATCAAGGTATTGATCGTGATCAGTGCCCAGGAACCGACGATCAGGCGTTGCAGTAGCGGCGGCCTCAGCATGTCGATTGCCGCGACCTGCATGATCGGCGCAGGCACCACCACCGGCGGCAGCGTCCCCCCTTCAGCGGATTCCTTTTCGATGGCCTGCATCAGGGTTTCTGCTTCTTCGCCGCGGCCCTGTTGCTCGAGCCAGCGCGGCGATTCCGGGAGATTCTTGCGCAGATACCAGACCACCAGCGAGCCGACGCCGGCGATGACGAACATCGGACGCCATCCCAAAGCCGGGATGATGAGATAGCCGAGCAAGGCGGTCGCCGGGAAGCCGGCCACGACAACGAATGCCATCATCGACAGCCAGCGTCCGCGCGTTTTCGGCGGAACGAATTCGGTCAGCGTCGAATAGCCGACCACGATTTCGGCGCCGAGGCCGAGGCCCTGCACGAAACGGCAGGCGATCAGTACGGTCATATCGGGCGCCAGCGCAGCGGCCAGCGACGCCAGCCCGAAGATCAGCAGGTTGATCTGGTAGGTGAACCTGCGCCCGAACCGGTCGCCGACAAATCCGGTAATCAGCGCACCCAGCGTCATGCCGACAAAGGTCAGCGAGATGAATTGCAGGTTTTGCGGGCCGGTCGAGAAATTGGTCTGGATCGTCGAGGCCAGCACGCCGCCGGCGATATAGAGGTCGTATCCGTCGAAAAACATGCCGGCGCCGACCAGCCAGAAAATCCGGTAGTGAAACGATGAGGTCGGCAGCCGGTCGAGACGCGCGCCGGCGTTTACTGCGAGAGCCATGTTTCCCCCATTTCGAATGCCGCGCCCGATCTTCTGGAGGATCGGTTCTGGCCGTTTGGTCATTTGTTCAGTTCAATTCGCAGTCGTGAAGTATCACGTCAAGGGACAAAGGTTTGAAACCTCCCGGTTTTGATTTATCAATCGACCGACGCAGCGAGCGCCGCGAGGCTTGTCCGTCAGAAGTGCAGGAAGGCCGGCAAGCGGCCGGTCGCGACATTGCTCCAGCTAACGGCGCGCCTGCGTCGTCGGCCATCCGAAGGCGTCCCGTAAACGGCGAAGCAAAGTGACGACGATGGATCGCCGGCATGACGCGTCGTCCCGTTGTCTGGGAAAATTTGATGTGACAAGATAGTAGCACAACCGAGACGCAACCAATGGACGGCATGACAGTATGGGCCGGCGCTGTTCTGATGCTCTTGGGAGCTTCGATCATCTCCTACTTCTCATGGGTAAAGTTGAGGGTAAACGAGAGGCACCAGATTTCAGGCGGCTATTCGCCCACCGAGTTGAAAGACGCAGAGCGAACGCTGCGCAGGACGAAAGTAACCTGGGTCCTGTTGAGGTGGGGAGTGCTCGCAATTTTATTGATGTTTTTATTTGAACGGCAGACGAACGATGTACTCCGCCTGGCTGGCTATAACGATGAGTTCGTATCTTACTTCCCTTTCGTCAGAAATAATTATTTTACTTTTATCTCATCAAAGAAAACAGCAAGCATAAGCGTAGCGCACTTTCATATTCTCGACGTCGTGGTTTGGTTATCAATTATTGTATGGGGAGCTTGGCTAGCGGATGGAATTTTCCGCTTGAGACAATGCGATAATGGCTTTCGGTTGGCCGTCGCTCGCGTGTTGGAGCGATATCGTGGACGCCGCCTGATTTTGTATATCACTTGGCTATTTATGCTTTTAGGCCCCATCATCGTAAGCATTCAACCGAAACCGCTGGCCGACAATCCAGAGATGCGACTTATACTCACGTACATTCCACAAATCTACTTTTTGGTCGTCGCCCTAACCTACTACATTTGTGGTGGGTTTTTGTTGGGTTTTTCAATTCTCCTTCTTATTTGGAAGATCGCGTCAAACTTTTCGTCAGAACGCCACTCTGCTTGAGGGCACACAGACGAGAGGAAGTTGATTACAGGCCGCTTACAACCGAGCAAGAGAAAACACATGGACATTGTTCTCGCCGACGGCACGGTCAATGCGGCGCTATCGGGCGAGGGTCCGCCGCTGTTTCTGTTTCATTCGCTGTTGTCGGATCGCGCCAGCTTCGATGCCGTCGTGCCCGACTTGTCGCGGTCGTTCCGCGTGATCGTTCCCGAACTGCCGGGCTTCGGTAAATCGCGCGCGTTGCGCGGAGGTCTCGCTGATATCGCCGACCGAATGGCCGAAGCGGTGCGGGAGGGCGCAGCGGGAGAAGACGCAATCGTGCTCGGCAACGGCTATGGCGGGTTCGTGGCGCTGCAAATGGCGATTCGCCATCCGCAGATCGCAACCAGGCTCATTCTCGCCGATTGCGGTGCCGCGTTTTCGCCTGCTGGCCGCGAAGCCTTCCGCAATATGGCGGCGGCGTCGAAAGCCAGGGGGCTGGCGGCGATCACCGAGGTGGCGATGCGGCGGCTGTTTGCGCCGGAATTTCAGGCCGGGCATCCCGATCTGATGGCCGATCGCCGCGCGGCATTTTTACGAACCGACAGTGGCGTGTTCCAGGCGGCCTGCGCCGCATTGGCCGAACTCGACCTGCGGCCCGAGCTTGGCAAGGTCGAAATGCCCGTACTGGTGCTGGTCGGCGAACACGACGAGGCGACCCCGCCGCCGATGTCTCGAGAATTGGCAGCCCTGCTGCCCAACGCGCGCCTGAAGATCATTCCGGGCTGCGCCCATGTCCCGCAGCTGCAATCGCCCGAAATTTTTCTGGATGCGATCGGCGATTTTTTGCAATGACGGAGCCCGTAGGGTGGGCAAAGGCGCGCTTCGCGCCGTGCCCACCAATCTTTTTTCGTCGAATGTTATGGTGGGCACGCTTCGCTTTGCCCACCCTACGGGCTCCGGCGTTCGCGGTTGGCTACACCCTCGCCGCGGCACGCGAGAACACAACTTCGATCAGCGTGCCCGAATGGCCGCCGGTCTTGATGTGGAATCGCGCGCGGTTGGCTTCGACCAGCGCCTTGGTCAGCGACAGGCTGACGCCGGCGCTGTCGGAAGCCCGATCCGACGGCGCCTGGTTGCGAAACGGCTCCATTGCGGCGGCGACTTCGTTGTCGTTGAGGCCTTGGCCGGTATCGCGGACCCGCAGCACCACCTCGCCGAAATCCGACAGCGCGGTGGAGACGATGACCTGGCCGCCGGCATTGGCGAGGTGAATCGAATTGCTGATCAGGTTGAGCGCGATCTGCCGCAGTGCCCTGGAGTCGGCGACGACGGGTGGCAGCGCGTGCGCCAGCGAACTGCGGATGATGATGCGTTCGCGATTGGCCTGCGGCTGCATCACCGCGACGCAGCTCTCCACGAGGTCGTTGAGGTTCTGGTTGGCAAAGGCGAGGTCGAGCTTGCCGGTCTCGATCCGGCTCAGGTCGGTCAGGTCGTTGATGATGGCGGTCACGCGTTCGCCGGAAGCGCGAATGTCCTTCATGTATTCGACGTAGCGTTCGTTGCCGAGCGCGCCGAACCGCTCGGCGATCATCACCTCGGCGAAACCGATGATGGCGTTGAGCGGTGCGCGGACCTCATGGCTGATCCGCGCCAGCATGTCGGCCTTGGCGTTGGCGCCGCGCTCGGCCAGCCGCCGCGCCTGCAGCAGTTCGCTTTCGGCGTTGCGGCTCTGCGACAGATCGCGAAACACCGCAAAGAAATTCGGACCATCAGGCCGGGTCCGTCCCACCGTCATCGACAGCGGGATGATTCCGCCCTGGCGCACGCGGCCCAGTACGTCGCGGCCGTGATCGAGGCTGAGGACGCCGGAGCCGGCCGTGGCCTCCAGGTAATCCCTGACCATGCGCTGGCTTTCCGGCGCGAACAGTTCGGTGAGGTTGCGCTGCACGAACTCTTCGCCGTCGTAACCGAACAGCGCTTCGGCGCTGCGGTTGCAGGCATTGATGTTGCCTTCTGCGTCGAACATCACGATGCCTTCGGCCGTGGTGTCGAGGATGGCGCCAAGTTCCTCGGCATTGGCGTGGCCGACCGCAGAGGGCTCGCTGGCCGGGATCGCGGGCGCGAACAGGCTGGCAGTATCGATGCTTTCCGTGCCCACGCTCGAAAAAATCAAGGCCAGCGCCGATTCGTCGTCCCATGAAATCGTGAACAGGCGTGCCTCGGTCGCCAGGGATGGCGCATGTCCTGTCGAGGGCTGCATCGCCGAAATCGTTACCGGCGTGCCGGTGTCAGACGTGCTGGAGGCGGAGGAAACGCCGGGTTCGACATAGAGCGCATCGAGGCCGCCGGCCTCCTCCAGCGCATGCAGGCTGGGGTAGCCCATGCGCGCCAGGAAGGCGCGGTTGGCATAGACGAGGCGATCGAGCCGGTAGATCAGGACGCCGACCGGCAGCAGATCGAGCAGCGTCTTGTCGCGCCGGATTTCGCCGCGTGCCGGCGGCTCGGGATGCGCCAGCCATTCCGGCGCCGGAGGTTTTTCGAACGCGGCTGGCGGTTCGATCACGGGCTCCGTTGTCTCGGGGATTTCGGGCGCGGCAGCCGCGTCATTCTCGCTGTCGAGCCGCGCCGACAATTGCCGGGCGAGTTCGTTGAACGCGCTGTTTTCGACCGGTGTCAGCGTCGGCGATTTCGGCTCGCTGATGGGCCGAAACGGCAGCACGTTCTTGAGCATTTCCTTGAGCGTTTCGTTGGGGGTTTCCACGGCTGTTTCCAGATCGGTTTGTTGTTGGGTTTCTGAAGTATCAGATGAGGGCGGGTCGGTTGTGGGGGAAGCCATGTCAGCGGCAACCGCCGATGCCACGCCAATGTCCTTTGCGGGATCTTCGCTGACGATATCGGCCGAAAGTGCCTTCGGCGCCGGCGGATCGCTTGAAGGTTCATAGCGGCGCAGGCTTGCAAGCCGCGTCAGGCCGTCGAGATCGCGGCAGACGCCGAAGCCGCGATAGCCGGCGAAATTCCTGTTACGGTCGTAAACAGGCAATCCCGACAATTCCACCGGCAAGGCGCCGCCGCCATCGACCGGCCAGTCCAGGGTGATGCCACTCCAGGTATCGCGGGTGGCGATCGCCTTGGCGGCGCGGCCGTCGGGATCGAGCCCGAACGCTTCGGCGATTTCGCGCCACGGCCGTCCAAAGCCGGCGGCGGTGCGGGGGCCGATCAGGTAAGTGAATTCACCGGAGCCGAGCGAGAAACGGCCTTCGGAATCCATCTGCCACATGAAGCGCAGCGGAAGCCGGCGCGGATTTTCGAGTGGCTCGTCGAGCCATGGAGGTCTGGCAGGTGTGGGTGCCGCTGCTGTGGCCGCCGCTTCAATAGCGCCCGCGTCGCCGGTGGCCGCAAGTGCCGGTTCATCGGCGACGGCTTCGACATAGGGCGAAGGTTCGGGGTCGTGAACTTCAATGTCGGGCCGGGTCGTTGGCTCGGGCGGCGCCGCCGTGGCGACGGCTTCAAGCGCTGGTTCGTCCGGAGCATCGAACTCATCGATCAACGCAAACTCGGCCGGGGCTTCGCCCGTCAATGCCGGTTGTTCGTAATCGGGAGCAATCGGCTCCGGCGCCGGCTCGGCCGGCGTTGCGGCGGGTGCGATCAGCGCGACGAGGCCGACATCGGCGCTGCTGCCGACCCGCTGCAGCACCAGATGGCCTGACTCGAGCGGTATCTCGGCGCGGCCCTGCGCGAGCGCCTCGCCGCGCGCCTGGTCGAGGTTGATCTCCGAAATATTGCGAAATTCCGGCAGCGCATGCGCGGCATCACTGGCGGCAACGAGCATGCCGTCGCGCGAAAAGGCCGCGATCGGCGCCTCGATGCCAGCGACCAGACGCTGCAACCGCTCAGCCAGCGGCATAATGCGGCCGCTCCGCTCGGCGGCCGCGACCAGGATGCCGTGGCTGCCGTCGGCGAACTCCAGCCGCGCGCAGCCGCAGGTGACCAGCCTGCCGAGCGGAGCCCCGAAGCCGCTCAGCCGCTCCAGCCGGATCGCACCCGAAGCCGGCAGCCGGCCGACGAGTTGCGCCACCTGGCGGCGATGCCGATCGGCCGGCCCAAAGATCCTTGTGGCGAGGGCCGCACTGCTGGCGGCGCCGAACAGGCTGGCGCCGACCGGGTTCGCCCACAGCACCAGCGTGCCGTCGATCGACCACAGCCATGCCGCTAGCGCGCTCGTTGCGTGCACCGCGAGCCTGGGATCGCTGATGCCTTGCAACTGGAATTCCGCGTTGTTCATCAGGTAACGACCGGCCGGATTGGGCTTTCGCGATGACAGCCTTAACGAAAGGTTAGTATCGCCCGCGGGCGAGGACAGGTCCACGGCCTGCCAGCCGCCGGGTGATCGAAAGCCCCGATAACCTTAATCCCGAACCCTGTTGGCAAGACGCTTGTTCCCGGCTGTTGCAAACCGCGATCGATGGTCCACGATGGGGAACCGGAGCCATGTGCGGAGGAGAACGGGAGCGGGGCCATGAGCGAAGAAGGGCGGGATCATTTCGAGATTCCAAAGGACGTGCAATCGATGGCGGAAGCGAGTTTTGAGCAGACCCGCAAGGTGTTCGGGAAACTGTTCGCCAGCGCGCAGGCGACCGCCGGATCGATCGAGGAGCGCGGCGAGACGGTTCGCGCCGGCGCCAGGGACATCGGCGCCAAGGCTATTTCCTACGCCGAAAAGAACGTGCAGGCGTCGCTGGACTACGCCCAGGCGCTGCTTCACGCTAGGGACCTGGCCGAGGTGATGCGGCTGCACAGTGGCTATGTGCAGGCGCAAATGCGCTCGCTGGCGCAGCAGGCGAGCGAGATGGGCCAGATCGTCAGCCGCGCGGCCACGGATGCCGCCAAGTCGAAAAGCTGAGCTGTTTCAAGGAGCTCCCGGGATACCCCGGTTAAATGCAAGGCAACGGCGCATCCAGTCCGGGTCTGCCATGCGGCATTGCACCGCAGATTGCGTTGCATTGCACAAAATTGACATGATATGGGTGTTTATTGTGCGGCGTCCGACGAAGGACGCCCCCGTGATTCCCCAAGCGTGATCCAGGTCGACGTCAGCAACCTTTTTGGCTGCCGGGCGTTCGGAGGGGTCACATCTCCTATCCCCATTACGAAGGATGCATGCCATGGCAAGTTCCGATCCCTTCTCCTCCACCGTCATTCCATTCGAGGTTCCCGAGCAGATGCGCGCGTTCGCCGAGAAGGGCGTTTCGCAGGCCCGCGACAACTACGCCAAGTTCAAGGATATCGCCGAGACCCACAACGGCACCATCGAGGCCGTGTTCACCACCGTCAGCAAGGGCGCGAGCGAATATTCCGCCAAGCTGATGGAAATGATGAAAGCCAACACCACCGCGACGCTCGACTTCGCACAAGCGCTGATCGGCGTGAAGTCGCCCTCGGAAGCGATGGAGCTGTGGACCGCGCACGCCAAGAAGCAGTACGAGGCGTTCACCGCCAACGCCAAGGAACTCGCCGAATTGAGCCAGAAGGTCGCGACCGACACCGCCGAGCCGATCAAGGCCAACGCGTCAAAACTGTTCAAGCCCGCCGCCTGATCCGGATTTGGCTTACCGAAAAAGCCCGGGCGGTCAGCCCGGGCTTTTTGCTGCGCGCCAAAAACTCCCTGTCGTCCCCGCGCACGCGGGGACCCATAACCACCGGTGCAAATTTTGCGAAAGCCGGCGCGGCAACCCGACCTAACCGCGCGCGCCCGTGCTAGTGTTGTCCCCGCGTTCGCGACAACGACGTTATCGCTTCCGCCCGCTTGCCAAACCGAGGCGTTGCACCTAGTTTCCGCCCCATTCGGCGCCCCCCTTTTTGGGGCGGCCCAAGGATGCAGTTGTAGCTCAGTTGGTTAGAGCGCCTGTCTGTGGAACAGGAGGTCGGTGGTTCGAGCCCACCCAACTGTACCACGTAAAACAATGAAATTATTACACTTTTACAGGGCGCCTCAGAGCGGTCCATTATGCCGGCTCTCAAAAGGTTCCACTAAG
>Ga0209006_10006865_pt1 | contig 10287 bp, 8 predicted proteins | sample JacPin_JW_Ref_O2_FD_188567 | JGI IMG/M metagenome (GOLD analysis project Ga0209006, IMG submission 188567) | Forest soil microbial communities from Algoma, Ontario, Canada - Jack Pine, Ontario site 1_JW_Ref_O2 (SPAdes) (version 2) | ecosystem: Environmental > Terrestrial > Soil > Boreal... | reverse complement strand
AGGTGTTTCACTGAGCTGTCGGGCATCAGAAGCCGGTGCTCGTACTCAAAGTCGCTGAGACCGCTCCGCGCCCGGTTGATCATATCATACAACATTGGAATGTCTTCTGGATGCACTCGACTGCCGATCAGTTCCAGCGTAACGGCCATACCTTGGTCAAACTCGAATATGTGATAGAGCTGCTCTGACCACGCGATCTCGTCCGTGGCGACACGCCAGGAAAAATTGCCCAATCGGGCGAGATGCTGGCCTTCCGCTAGAAATGCCTCGCTGCGCTGCAGCGCCTGCTCTGCGCGCTTCCGCTCATCAATGTCGGTGTGCAGAAAGCACCAGCGGACGATGCGTCCGTCCGGGTGCCGAAGGGGAAGCCCGCAAACCTGAAACCATCGATAAGTGCCATCGGAACGTCGAATCCGTGTCTCGAAGTCATATGAATTGCCTGAAGTGATCGATTGTCTGATCCTGTCTATGACGCGAGGAAGGTCGTCAGGATGAACGGTGGCACTGGTCCCCCATTGCTTCAGTTCCTCCAGTGTCCTGCCGCAGTATTCGAGGAGTTGTTTGTTGACGGATTCGAAGTCACCGACCGGCGTCAAGGTTGCGACCAAACCGGGAATGCTATCTAGAATCAAGCGCGTGTTGCGCTCGCTTTCGCGCACGGCTTCTTCTGCCCGTCGGCGCTCCGCAACCTCCTTTTTCAGCTCTTCATTGGCGGCGCCAAGTTCAGAAGTTCGTTGCGCGACCCTTTGATCCAGCTCCTTGGCGACCCGCTTTTGTTTGCTCAACAACCGCGCTTCCTGGAGCCCGATCGTTGCCTGATTCGCTGCGACGCTCAGGAGCAATCTCTCGGTCTGCCCTGGGAAATCCAGACGCCGAGAGCCCGTTACGATAAAACCGATTTCCCCCTGCAACCCCAATCGCAAGGGTACGATCGAAATGTCTTCGTCTCCAATGCGGTTCCGAACCGACGACGGCCAGTTCTGTGGGTCCTCTCCCAAACACCGGTGAAGCAACTCTCCAATCTGCTGCGGATCTGCCTTTAGGCATTGCGGCTGCGCGACCCGGGCCATCTCAACGGGCGCCTCGCCAGTTGGATCAATCAGGCGCACATAGACCAGATCCAGGTGGAGCATTTCCAGCAGCACGTCGAGCAGGGTGCGAACAATCTGGGACCGCTCGCCGCCACTCCACATTGCAGGCATAGCGAGGACGCTGACCAGATCATTGATGCAGCGACGAAGGCGCTTGATCTCCTCAGCGGGATGTTCGAACGGCACTTCCATGTCAGGCCATCGTAGAGGGCGGCGAAGTCTGTCCGGCACGCCGTTCGCGAAGCTCAGGGAGGAACTCCTCCGGCGGTACAAAGAATGGATTCTGCTGGAGTATGCCGCCGATGATGATCATCGGATGTGTTCGCATGATGTCAACGACCGCGCTTCCTCCAAATTTCGCAAGATCGTAAACGCAAATAACCACGTCGTCGTGGCGCCGCCACACATCCGTTACCCGTGATTCGAACTCAATGAGATTGTCGATGTGCGGCTGGCCTTCAGCCGCCCAGTCCATGTGGCAGCCAATGCGGCTGAGCGGAAACCCTCGCCTGGCGTTGCCGTTGGCCAACTGCTCAAACACCTCCAGCATTCGATCCTGGTCGAAATGGCCGTCCCGGAGGTAAGTTTCGGTGTTGCTCCGAAGCTCAAATTGCCCGCTCTGTTGGGCGGCCGTCGTGTCAATCCCTGCCGCAGTCAGCCGTTGTACATGGTCAATGCGTTTATCTGGATTAACGATGTGAACCGCCTTATCGCCACACTCGAACCCGGCTTTGATAAACGGAAGCAATACGCGATACGCTTCATCGTCGCTATTGAAGAACGCACAGAGATGACGTGTTTCGCGGAGTTGGGAGCCGGCAAAAGGAATAGGTGCCACGGTCTTCTTCATGGTTCATTCCTCCCATTTGCTTCGTTATCGCCGAGGCCGTTGTATTCGCGCCGGCCTTGATTGACAAAGCGGAGGCACCCGTCTTGGAGTGTAGTCCATGCCCATCCGGCAAGCGCATTGAGCTCGACTCGATACGTCTCGATCGTCGTGATGGCGTTTGCCGTCTCTTCTAACTGCGGCTTCATGGCATGCTGTCCACCGTGCCAAGCGTTAGTTTAACTACAGCAGCGTTCAAAATGCAAAGGATGTTTCGGCGCCTGCGCTTCCACGATCAAATTCATCACGCTCACATCTTGCAAAAGGCGCACCTAGCATCGCTCGCCGCTCCGTTTCGCATAACCGGGAAGCCTTGCATGTACAACCTCCGTTGACCTGATTCACCTGTCCTAAAGGACAGGCATCCACACTGTCCCAAGGTTCAGTAGAAGTTCCCACGCCTGCGCGGCTATGGTTTGGCATGAACAAAATCCAGTTCATAAACGGCAACGAAAGCGAGAAGTAAAAGCGGCAAGAGAACCAATTGCCAAGCGGGCAACTAACGTCGGTAAACGAAATGGAAATAAGGCATGAATGCAAAAAGTAAGGAACCTCAAACAGCCATCGTTACGGGCGCATCGAGCGGCATCGGCTTGGGCATAGCCCAGGCGCTTCTCGGACGCGGTTACAATGTCGTGGCCAATTCGCGCACGATCAGCAAATCAAAGGAATTGGAACCTTCCGCGAACCTTGTCCTGGTGGACGGTGACATTGGCAAACAGGAAACCGCCATAATGGTGGCTGAAGTCGCCGTGCGTCATTTTGACCGTATTGACCTCCTGGTCAACAACGCGCGCATCTATATTCCAAAGGCGTTCACTGAATATACGCCCGGGGATTTTGCCATGATGATCAGCACGAACGTCGCCGGATACTTCTTCATAACGCAGCGGGCGGTCGCCCAAATGCGGAAACAGAAGTTCGGTCATATCGTGAGCATTTCGACGGTCTTGACGGATCAGCCACTGGCCGGAGCGCCCATTTCACTGCCCGTTCTCACGAAGTCCACCATTCCGGCCTTCAGTCGCGCCCTGGCGATGGAATATGTCGCTGACGGGATTCGAGTCAATACGATCTCGGTTGGAGTTGTTGACGCTCCGATGCACGCCAACGACAACCACGAAATGCTGAAAAAACTTTCGCCTATTCCGCGACTGATTCAAGTCTCGGAAATCGCGGATGCTTTGTTCTATTTGCAGTCGGCACCAATGGTGAACGGAGAAAATCTTCGGATTGATGGAGGATCACATGCTGGCGCCAAGTGGTAATCACACCCCATGTTCAACGGTATCACATCGCGTCGCCAATTCCTCGTCGCCACAGCGGGCGTGGCGGCTGCGGTCAGTCTGCCAACGGCTACGCTGGCCGTCGCAAGCGATAGAAAATTACAAAATCCAAAGCAAATGAACAGAAAGCAACGTATGAATAGGATCACTAGCAAAGATGGAACCGGAATATACTTCAAAGACTGGGGCTCAGGCCGGCCCGTGGTTTTCAGTCACGGCTGGCCGTTGAGTGCGGACGCTTGGGAAGACCAGATGTTTTTCCTAGCTTCGCGCGGCTTTCGCTGCGTCGCCCATGATCGCCGTGGTCACGGGCGCTCAAGCCAGCCATGGGATGGCTACGAATCTGATACGTTCGCTGACGACCTCGCGACGCTGGTCGAAACGCTTGACTTAAAAGGTGCCATTCATGTCGGTCACTCAATGGGCGGCGGCGAAGTCGCCCGCTACCTCGGACGACATGGCACTAAACGTGTGGCGGGGGCTGTGCTTATTGTGGATGCTGCCTGCAGATTATGATTATACAAGTTCTTGCTAGGATCGAAAGAGTGCATATATATGGTGTCAAGCATCAGAGGAGTCAAATGATCACATGGCGCAACGTTTCGGCTCTATGCCTGGCGCTGGTGATTTTCATCCCTGAGTGCTCGCCCGCGGCAGCAACATCCGTGGCGGAAACAAATGAACCTTGGCTGGTTCCTTACACTGGGCCATCGCGCTCAGACATTGACGCCACGACTTTGGACGGAAAGGTTCTCTGCGGTTATCAGGGGTGGTTCAATACCCCGTGCGACTCGGAACCGTTCGGTTTCGGCCACTGGGGCCACGGACTGGGAGAAGCCAATGGCAGGTTTGTGGTGGACATGTGGCCCGACCTATCGGAGTACGACCCGAAGGATCTGTGCGAAGTACCCAGCCTTAAAATGCCCGACGGCTCGCCGGCTCGTCTCTATAGCGCCTATCGGAGGGGGCCGGTTTTACTGCACTGCAAATGGATGCGGCAGTATGGGATCGATGGCGTCTTTGTCAGTCGGTTCGTTGGCGAAACCACGGACCCGGCCCGCTTGCGCCACATCAACACCGTTCTGGCCAGCGTCCGGGAGGGGTGTCATCGAGAGGGACGCGTCTGGGCGATGATGCTTGATCTTTCCATGGGACGCAATGCGACCACTTCCATCGTCATGGAAGACTGGAAGTTCCTCTGCGATAAAGTGAAAGTGCGCGAGGATTCGCGGTATCTGCATCACGAGGGCAAGCCGGTAGTATTGTTGTGGGGGCTGGGCTTCAAAGACCGGCCTTGGGCGCCAGAACAGGGGGAAGAATTGATCAATTTCTTCAAGCATGATCCGCAATACGGCGGAGTGTACCTCATTGGAGGGGTGGACCCATCCTGGCGCACGTTGCGTGGGGATTCGAAAACCGAGCCAGCCTGGTCAAAAGTCTATCGCATGTTTGATTCGATCAGTCCTTGGGACGCGGGACGGTACCGAGACGACGACAGTATGGATCGCGCACGCTCCAATTCGTGGGAAGGCGATCTGGCCGAACTAAAAGGCTTGGGCATCGGTTATATGCCCACGGCCTTTCCCGGGTTTTCGTGGGACAACCTCCGCCAAGAACCGCCCGGGACTACGACCATTGCGCGACGCAAGGGAGAGTTTTATTGGCGGCAGTTTGTTATTTTCAAGGAATTGGGCATTCGCAGCGTCTTCGTCGGCATGTTTGATGAAGTCAACGAAGGCACGGCCATCTATAAGGTGGCCAACCAGACGCCCGTTGGGCAGAACTTCGTGACCCTGGAGAGCTTGCCGACCGACTGGTACTTGCGTTTGACAGGAGTGGCCACGAAGATGATCCGCAACGAAATCCCGCTTTCACTCAAGGCTCCGGAGCAAATTCCATTGCCGGTTGAATGAATACTGCCCTATGCTCAAGGCAATCAGCTATGATCCGTTGGAAAACAATCCAATGCTCGAGTCTCCTTGCTCTTTGGGTGGCTGCGTCTTGGGCGGCCGTAGCGGACGGTCTGGTCGGGGAAGGCACGAATTTGCTGGCGATTCGTTCCGTGGAAGTCAACGGCCAGCCCGTCCGATTCCAACCTGGCGGAGAAGTGAATCTGGGGCCGCATCCGCGACGTGTCGAATTCTTCTTTGAAACGCTCTCCAATGCCATTCGGACGCCATTGCGTGTGCGGTGCAAATTGGACGGCATTGACAATTCCTGGCGCGAGGATGAGGGCTACATGTACCTCACGATTCGGTTTTATAACGAACCAGGGGACCGGCTCGAATCCAAAACCTTCGTGGTGCAGAAGGATAGTTCGGGCTGGAATGGCAGCTTGGAGACTTCCCCCCTCACCCATCGGCGCGAAACACTCACTGTTCCGCCGGGGGCGTCGAGGTTTTGGCTAGTTGTCTCCTCAGCCGGTCCCCCTTCTACCACGGGCATTTACGTGGTGGACAATATAGTTGTTTCCCGGCTCTCGACCAGCGGCGGCAAACCCGAAATTCTGCTGCGGTCTCCGTTCGGGCAGCAGTCCGACGATGGTTCCGAAAGTCAGCCGCCCTCTGGATGGGAGCGCGATGGGACCCATCCAAGCATGGCGAAAATTGCTGAAATTGGCCAATATCCCAAATCCAAGGCGCTTGCAATTGTGGATGATGACCGGTTCGCCCACGCAGAGTGGCATAACACAAAACAATCAGCGCCGTCGGTCTCTCCAAATGATCGACTAGTGGTGGAGTGGAATGAAATGTTTAGCATTGGCGACAGCGCCCACCATTCTGCGGAATATAATCTTTTGGCGCCGGGTCGCTATCGCTTCCGAGTGGAAGAAACCACGGTGTTCGGAAAACCCACCGGCGTGGAAGCCGCGCTGGCCGTGCGCGTGCCTGTCCCAGTTTGGCAAATGCCTTGGTTCCAGGCCTTGCTGGCGGCGATGGCTGTGGGCGCTGGCGCCATGATGGTTCGTTACGTCGCGCGGCAGAGATCGCAACGGACAATGATGCGCCTGCGGGAGCAACACGCGCTGCAACAGGAGCGCTTGCGTATCGCTCAGGATATTCATGACGATCTGGGGGAGCGTGTTACTCAAATATCTCTGTTGAGCGCCTTGGCGCAAAACGATGTGGCCTTATCGGAAACAGCGCGCGCGCAATTCGACCGTATCTCCAGCATGTCGCGGGATCTTGTCTCGGCCCTTTACGAAACCGTGTGGGCGGTCAATCCGGAAAACGACAACCTCGACGCGATGGTGAATTACCTCTGCGAGAAATTCAATGAATTTTGCCAGCAGGCGCAACTGCGATGCCGTCTCCACATTTCTGACTTGCCGAAGAATATCGAAGTTTCCAGCCGCTCTCGCCACAACGTCAGTATGGCTGCAAAGGAAGCCATGCATAACGTGCTCAAGCACGCCAGCGCTTCTCAAGTGACCGTCCGGATTACCTTTGTAGAATCCGTGCTGACGATCTCGATTCAAGACAATGGCGTTAGCTTCCAACCCGCTGGCACTGCTTCCGGCAATGGTTTAGTCAACATGAAACGGCGCATGGAAGATATTGGCGGCGCCTGTGCCATCGAAAGTCATCCTGGAGAGGGAACGATTGTCCATTTGCGGCTCCCAATTGAATACTATCATCCGGATTCCTTGGCGAATACCTCTTACCGCACGCGGTGGCTTCAAACACTCGAAGAATCCGAACAAGGCAAGATGCGTTATGAGAAAATCAGTGGCCATAGTGGAAGATGATCCAAAGCTGCGCGATCAACTGGTGGAGATTCTGGGTACGGCTCCGGATCTCAAATGCGTCGGAGCTTTTGCTTCCGGCGAGGAAGCAGTGAAGAGCATCCCAGCGCAGAACCCCGATGTTGTCCTCATGGATATCAAATTGCCCGGCATGTCCGGCATTCAATGTGTGGCCCAGCTCAAGAGGCTCAGCCCAGCGCTCCAGATTATCATGGTCACGGTTTACAAGGACAGCGAGCGCATTTTTATGGCCCTCAAGGCGGGGGCTGATGGCTATCTGCTCAAATCCGGCCCTCCGAGTCAACTGCTTGACGCGGTGCGTGACGTAACGACCGGGGGCGCCCCCATATCCACCCATATTGCGCGGAAAGTGGTGGAGCATTTCCGTCCGTTGACTGCCGATCACCAGGAGGACAAGGACCTGTCCCATAGGGAGCACCAAGTACTGACGCTCTTGGCTTCAGGTTTCATCTACAAAGAGATTGCCGACCAGTTGGGTATCGGCGTCACCACGGTTCGCACATACGTCACGAAGATCTGCGAAAAGATGCATGTGCGCAATCGTCTGGAAGCGGTGGCGAAGCGACGGTCTGACTGAACTTAAGATCATCCTGCCCTTTGTCGATCGAAACGACCTCTTCTGGAGGCACCGTGAATGCCCCCGCCATCCGCTCGTAACCCAAGCGTCTCTTTGCTTAGCCCATCTGTACCGCCAACTGCTTAGCGGACTGATCTATCCGTGGAGGCCCCGGTAGAACTCGGTTTTGGACATCGTCACTTTAGAGGATAGCGGACGGAAATGCCTTTGCGATAGAGTGACCAACAGAAGCCTCTCCGTGCCGCCAAACGGCCAGGAGAGCTGTCTATAACATGAAACGAAGTCGGCGCAAAATAACGAACAATCCGCCTCCCCTCGATCTCGAGGGTGCTGCGATATAAGAGCACGTATCAACGCAATCCATCTATGAAACTCATAACCACTGAATTCAGTCACTCCATGAAACAAACCCCATGGGGCCGCCAGACTGGCAGCTTTGCAAGGTTGGCTCGCCCGTTTGCAGTCATAGGATTGATTCTGGCTTCCGTCGTCGGACTCCATGCTCAAACCGGGCCCTTCAGCCCAAGCGATTGGCCCCCCACCATCGACACCAACGCGATCGTGGACTATGTCATATTTGACCCGAACGCCAATTTTAACTCCCCTTCCGGCTGGAACAATAATTTGCTCTGGGACAATTGTTGCGATCAGACGTACACGACGATTACCTTGGCCGGCCTTCTCGGCGACCAGGCCACGAGCGGGAATATCAACATTGCCGACCCCAACTATGTGAATTTTGCGAACACTCCTGTCATTGACATTTTGATGCAAGTGTATGGCAACTCCGTCCTCTATACCGGCACCAATGGAGATAGCGTCGGGTTTCTCGAGGGCCAACTGAATTTTTTGACCACCGCCAGCGCCGGCGATGTTCCGCCGGGTGCGGACAACGGCCAGTGGAATTGGATGTTGTTCGAGATCACCAATAGTATCGACCCGGCCACGAGTAATCATTATGTCGGCGACACTTCGTATCCGCAACAAGTCAACGGACAGTACGGCGGGGTCAACGGTGGGACGCTCCGATTGCAAGGCATTGGCGCGGGCATGACTATTCGCGCGGTGGCCTTCGGGCCACAAGGGGCCTTTGGGACCTCCAATCAGATCAATGTCTTTGCCGCGGGCACGGTGTGCGCGCCGGAGCCGGCCGTGAATTTGGCCTACATTGACTTCAATCAGAAACTGACCAACAACTTGACTGTAATCAACGACAACTCCTTGGGAGAGACGTACACCAATGAAAGCGGGGTAGGCCCGGCGGGCGACCTTCGCACAGCCATTCAATCCACCAGCGGGCTGATGAATTTTGGCATTCTGAGCAATTATTTGGGCCTCCCTTGCAATACGCCGCGGACCACGGAGCTTGGCATTGAGTTTTATGATGATCCAGCGCTGGCCGGCGGCAGTTTTGGCCCCGCCCAGTATGCCTCGGACTCTCAGGGTGACTTGCAGACTTATGCCGGCACGCCTTACACGCTGACGGGGACCGGCCAGTGGTTGAAAGTGGCTTTCTACCTTGCCGCCGTGGATTTGGAAGGTGTGGACACGGCGCCTTTGACCGGCGGCCCGACACTGGCCATTAACGGGACGCCGCCTTTCATCGATAGAATAGAGATTGGCGTTGTCCGCGCGGGAACAAACGCTCTGGCAGGATTGACACCAGACCCGACCTATTTTATGAATCCGCTGATTTGCGAGACCAATTACGGTTATTATGCGGAGTGGGCTCCGTACCTCGGCATAACTAACAATTTGACCAGTGGCGCCCCTGGTGGTGGCGACCAGAATATGGTGCTCACGAATGCAGGCCCGGCTGATGACCAGCGTCTGAGCGAAGCGCCGGCGCCCGGCTCCGGCAATAACAACCTCCAGTTTCCGTTGCTGAACAATGTCTTCGGCCCCACTTACCAGGACAACTCGGACGTGGCCATAGAGATGACCTATTACGATGATCCGGCTCTTGTGGGCGCCACGTTATATCCCCAAGTCTATCAAAGTTGGGTCGGCGGCGTGTCCACCATTACGTTTCCAGTGGCGCCGTACAATGCTCGCGCCGTGCTGCAGGGAACCGGCAATTGGCAGGACGCCTATTTTGAGCTTCCAAACGTGAACTTTAACGGGGTGAATGCGAATTACTCGGTCGTCCGCTTCGAAACGGGCTCTGTCCCTGGCACGAACGCACCGGCCGTGGTTTATGTTTGTCGCGTGCGCTTTGACGTGATCCGCCCCTGTGGGCCTTTCGAGGGCATCGATTATCTCCAGACCCTCGGCATGACCACCACCAACAGCAGCGTAAACGTCAATTGGCGCGGCACGAGCACCTTGCAAGCGGCATCAGCCTTAACAGGGCCGTACAGCAGCGCAGTGACCGTTACGAATATTTTGACCAACAGTTACACTCCTCCTCCTACCAATAACGCACAGTTTTTCCGGCTGCAATACCCGGATTATCCTTCTTATCTTAGCACAAGCCCGATCTACAACATACCTTGAGCAAAGTTGTCTGGAGCGGTCACGCGTGGCGCCATCATGCCGATGGCGCCACTTAAAAGCAGGCACGATGCGATCTTCGTTATCTTTCGAGTGAGGATCCGACGGTGGCCGTCCGATCGATACAGCTCGAACGCTCTTGATCAACGATTGAGATAGAGTACCATGGTAAGTGAGCGGCTCGGCCT
>Ga0209006_10006864_pt1 | contig 10287 bp, 14 predicted proteins | sample JacPin_JW_Ref_O2_FD_188567 | JGI IMG/M metagenome (GOLD analysis project Ga0209006, IMG submission 188567) | Forest soil microbial communities from Algoma, Ontario, Canada - Jack Pine, Ontario site 1_JW_Ref_O2 (SPAdes) (version 2) | ecosystem: Environmental > Terrestrial > Soil > Boreal... | reverse complement strand
CCAGGTCTATGCTGCGCGCTGTCGAGAGGAATGGTTAAGCAAGATTCCGCAAGCCGGCGTGCGCCGCCGCGCGGAGCTGCTCTATCAACAGCTGGATGGATTGCAGATCTTGCGGCGAAACGTCCGAGCCGAGTTTTTGGCCGAGAGCCGGAAACATAAGGCCGCGAAACTGCTGCGCCAGATTCCGTACATTGGTCCGATTCGAGCGGCGCGCTTGATCGGGCTGATGCAGACCCCGCACCGGTTTCGCAGCAAGCGGCAACTCTGGACCTACAGTGGGCTGGGCATTGAGACCCACGACAGTGCGCAATACCGTTTTGTACGCGGACAACTGCAACTCTCCAAGAAGCCGCAGCAGATTCGTGGGCTGAATCGAAATCACAACCATGAAATGAAAGAAATCTTCAAGAGTGCAGCCACCCGGGCCAGCTGTGGTAGGGGACCGTTACACGATTTCTACACGGGTTTGCTGACCAAGGGCATGAAGCCGGAGATGGCGCGTCTGACACTGGCGCGCAAGATCGCGGCCATTACCTTGACACTTTGGAAAAAGGAGGAACGTTTCGACGTCGAACAACTGAAGACGCAAGCAGCTTGAGCGTCGAATAGAACCCAGGTGATCTCCCAAGGTTTTTCATGCCTTGGTGGTAGCCCATCGGTTCTTTGCGATGCTCCGGTTCAAGGGAGAGTATCCATTCACTCATTCAGGCACTGTGTGCTGTAGTCCAGCACCGAGTCTCCGAGTCAATCCTATGCCCCCTCGGATAACCGAAAAAAGCTATAGGCCTCGAGCCTCAGATAGGATCATGGTTGGCACTTAGAGCCAACGGCTAGCTTGCGCAGCTTCGCAACCGAACGGCGTCGTGCGCCACTGACTTCATGAAACCGTCGAGTGGGGACAAGCAACTGGGGTTGGTATCGCCGCAGGAAAGTGCGGCGAGCCAAAGCGACCAAACCAATAACCCCTCTAAGAATGAGGTGAGGAATTTGGCGGGGCTGGATGTAAGTCACCACGCCCGCATCTCCCAGAGGGGCAGGGAAAAGCTTTTTTCCTTGACATCCTCTTTCATAGGATGAGTGTTAGTTAAACGATTATCACTAGTCATGGCAGACTACACTCCTTGTGGTGCAAGAAGGAAATTCCAGTTGTATTACCATGGCAGCGATGACCTCACGCTTGGGGAGATGGCTGAACGATCCTCTCCTCCTCTTGTGCCTCGTGGCGGGCTTGCTCGCCTTTGCTGTGCAGTCCGGCGAACTGGGTACGATAGACACAACTTATCGCCTGCAGACCACCCACTGGCTTTGGACTTCACAGCCGCAGCTGTATCCGGACGACTATCCGGATTTCGGCTTGCACGGCCGCGGTGGCCGTCTTTACAGCTGGTACGGCATCGGCCAATCGCTGCTCATGCTACCGGCGGACGTCATCGCGACGTGGATCTCGCATTGGCGGACATTTTCTGACTACCAAGACGATCCCACGGTGCGCAGCATCATCGTGACCTATTGCACCAGCATTCTGGTGAATGTGCTGACCGCGTGGATTGCCTTTCGGTTGCTCCGCCAGCTGGGGTTCAATGTGAAGGAGGCGGTTGCGGGCGTGCTCGCCCTGCTGTTTTGCACGACACACCTGCATTACACGCAGAATATGATGGAGAACAACTACACCATGCTTCTGACCTTCACCGGATTTTCCTACCAATATGAATGGCTGCAGACCGGCCGGGTCCGCGCGCTTTATGCCGGGTCCGCCGCGCTCGGACTGAACCTTCTGACTCGCCTGACGACCGGCCTCGACTTGCTCGCGGCCGGCGTCTTCATGCTGACTGTCCTCTGGTTCGAGCGCGTTACGGGAAGGGAACTGTGGCGTCGTCTGGTCGAATATTGCAAAGTTGCCGTGCCCGTTTACGGTTTCTTTGGAGTGATCGAACGCGCGTACAATTTTTATCGTTTTGGATCATGGACCCAAACGTATCTGCCACTTTTTGCGAAAGAGCAGCGGCTGAACGATCCGAAACTTCCGGTCAATTTTCCTTGGAGCACGCCATTTCACGTGGGATTTTTCGGCGCGCTGTTCAAGCCGGAGAAATCCATTTTTCTGTTTGACCCCTTGGTGTTGCTGACACTTGTGGTTCTTGGGCTGGTATGGAAGCGCATGAGTCCCGAGGTACGCGCTTACGCGGTAACGTCGATTCTCCTGTTGATTGGTTATATGAGCTTCTACGCTCGCTACACCTACTGGGCGGGCGATCACGCCTGGGGAGACCGCTACATTTCAACTGCCGCCGAATTGGTGGCGATTCTTTCCGTGCCGCTGCTGCTTCGCTTTCGAGAAGATATGGGCAAGCTCGTCTGGCGGGGCGGCATCGTTCTGATTTTTGCTAGCCTCGTCATCCAAATGGCATCGCTAGCATTCTGGCTTCCGCTTGAGATCTACCAGATGGAAACCTTCGGACATCCCACGTTTGTGATCGCGCTGCGGTTGAAAAACATTATGGCCTTTGCCTTGGGCAAGATGAACGCCTGGGGCCTAAACACCGTCACGATGACGCAGGATCCCTGGGATTACGTTCACGTCACGACGTGGAATTTTCTTCCGTTCCTGCTGCGGCGTGTGGGCGCGGCGCCCCGATGGGTCGCAAATGCGGCATTTGGCGTTTGGATCCTCAGCATTGCGGCCCTCATTGCATTGCTCTGGCGACTACAGACAATTATCCAGAGCGATCAGACCCTACTTGCCGATCGGCAATATACCAGTTAATGGACTATTTCCATGTGTTCGTGCTTTACGCAGTTGTCTCTCGACAAGAATGGCGATATCAAAAGCCGGAATGTCGCTGTAACTTTCGATCTTTTCGAAGCCGAAGACCACAGGAACAAGGCGTAGAGTACGGCTACGAGACATTTGTCGTGCCCTGTGACTGGCGCGAGAGTGCCGAGCAGGGCGAGTTGATCGCTGCGATGCGAGAGTTCCGCTGTCGAGCTGCACTTAAAGGCCGGACGAACTCCGTTCGATGTAAATTTTGTGTACTTAAAGACCGGAAAACGATTTCGAGTTGCACTTAAATACCGGACGGATTGTGCTTAATAACCGGACAGGTTTGTACTTAAAAACTGGACAGAATTGTACTTAAAACCGGATGATGCGGAGCGCGCTGGCACACCGGAGCACTCCGAGAAGAAGGTTGAGAGTCTGAACTGGAGCTGTTTGGGCATCCTGCGAGGCGAGCTTGCACGAATCGGAGTTCACCGTCAGTCAATTGGCGACAGGACCTAGTACTCGTACGCGGTGTCGCAATGTAACGACGCTCATTCCGTCGGGGACTACGGTACCTAACGCCGTCAGCATTTCTTGGTAGAAGTCCCTCTTCTGCGGATAAGGCGGCATCTGGACGCACGCTACCGGAACTCGGCCTGAACTGCCAAACTCAGAGCCGGAACGGTGATCGCGAAGAAACTTTTCAAGGATGTGAGTTTTGCCCATGGCCTGGTCGGCAAACAGCAAGAGAGATGGCATGCGCGCGCGGAGGGTAGGAAAGCAGCTCCGCTAACCGGTCCAATACTCTCTCGGCTCGAACATGGTTGATCCATCGATCCTGTTTAATCCAGAGCAGGCGCTCATCGATGCCCATGCGGGCGTGAGGACGACAGTCGGTCTCTAATTAGTATTCGATCGCCCATTTGGACGGTTCGCACACAACTCGCGGTCAAGGCGCGAAGGGCACCAGCAATGAAGAGTCCGGTTTCCCGCTATCGTTGTTCTCATAGTTTCATGAGAGACTTTTTTCGGCGGTGCGAGCATATGTTCTCCGGGACAGGTGTGCCTCTTGCGGAATTTCGATAAATCGGCGCACCTGCTGATTTTACGCTGCCGAGGACAACATCCGAAACGCACTGCACGAGGCCCGGCCCGAAAGGTATAGATGCAGGCCAGCGGCCCGATCCCACAAACAGGGGGTGAAAGGCCGCATCAAAGGGGATCAAAATTCGACCCCCTCCGAACCACCCGACCTAAGAGCCGCGCATTCGACATCCCTTTGTGGCTCAAGTATCCTTTTTCCGAACACCGGAGGCTAGGATGAGCCTTTTTCGTGTTGCTGCCCTTCTTATCATGTGTGGCATCGCTCTCTCTGCTGTCGTGAAATCTGCAACGTCGCAGAACTCAGCAACCAAGCAAGCCGCCCAGCCGGATGACATTCCCAAGTCCATCGCGGAAAGCGTCAGCGGCACGCTCCAATTCGCGGAAGGGAATTTTGTCGGCCTTGCTGAAGCTATGCCTGAAGACAAGTATTCCTATATCCCCACAGTCGGCAAGTACGACGGCGTCCGCAGCTTCGGGGAACAAGTGAAGCACGTCGCGTGCGCTCAGTTCGCCTTCTTCAACGAATTTGAGGGCAAGAAACCGCCCGAGGACTGCGAAAAGGGCGGGCACGATCCGGCGAAAACCAAAGCCGAGTTGATCAAATATCTGAAGGATTCTTTCGACTACTCCAACCGCGTCCTCGCCACGCTCACGGCGACCAATGCGCTCGACCGTGTCGAAGGCCGCTATGCCGGACCTAGCACCAAACTGGGTATCTCGGTCATTGCAGTCTGGCACATCACCGACCACTACGGACAGCTAGTCGAGTACCTGCGCGTGAACGGTATCGTTCCACCATTCACACAAAAATACGGGGTGAAGGTTCGGTGACTCGTTGGGCGACGGCGCTCCGACTATCGCATCGCCGAGAAACTGGGCGTTGCCGGGGGGCGTGCGGTAATCGGGTATGGCGACGGTGCGCATCAAGTTTAGGTACTCGTCGCTTTTGGCTGCGGGGGTTGCGCCATGCCAGATTCGGGTGATCATGCTGAAACTCCTTGGACATCATTTGCGTCCAGAATTCTTAGATGTCGCAACCGGGCGATTGCACTCGCGACCCCGGTCAATGATTGAAAACTTAGCCTTGCGACTGCGATCCACCGGGTTGCGATGCTAGCCTATCGTCATGCAGAATCCCGTCAAAGAACGCATCGTAAAATTGCGAGTGGAAATAGCCCAAATCAGTGAAGCGAATCGCCTGTACTTGCGGAGCGGTAAGAACAAACTCGACGCAGCGGGGGATAACGCACGTCGGCTTCAGAGACTGCAGGAAATCTTAGACGAATTGGTGGCGCTGACCGACTGGAAGAAGCTTTGAACAAGGGCGTAAGCGCCATATTGAGGTTGATGTTTGCGCTACAGCAGCCCACCAGTCTGTATTGCCAGATCATTCAATGCCATCTCCAGCTTCGTAATCGCCGCACCAATTTCTGGGTGCTCTCCGATCTTCTCTGGCAAGGTTTTTAAAATCTGTTGAGCACTCTTGACGTGCGCTTCTGCCTCGGTTGATTTATGGTCGGGATTGGGTTGTTTTGGGGTTTCCAAAGGCCACTCGCTTCCCTTGTGTCGCTCCAATTCCTTACTGCAACAGGATAGTAAAATCTGTCCAAATAGTGAATTTTCAACTGGAGAACACTGGGGTGACAAGAGACGAGGCTTGGAGTCTCAAATCATTGGGTCGCGGCGTGGAACGCTCACGATCTGGACTCGATCATGGAACGCAATGAGGACGCAATCGAATTGACTTCGCCCGTTGCCGCCCGCCTATTGGGATCATCTGATGGCAAGGTGGTCGGAAAGGCAAACTTGAGAGCCTATTTTCAGCGAGGGCTAGGAGCCTACCCGGAACTCGACTTTCGTCTTGAAGACGTGCTTTGGGGCGTAACCAGCGTTGTGCTCTACTACACAAACAAGAAGGGGACGCGGACGGCAGAGTTCATGGAGTTGTCAGCGCGTGGGAAAGTAACGCGAGTTGTGGCGAACTACGGTGGGTAGAAAGTTGGCTACCCTCGACCTGAAACGACGGCAAGGGGCTGTTCCGATGACGGCAGACACGGTATATAAGAATGCTCTTGTGACTGCTCGCGGCTGAACACTCCTCCGCACACCATGCACTCGCTCAGCATCACCGAGTTCTTCGGGAGGCCCCGGAGGTCCCCGCTGGTAAAGATGCGGATGAATACCTTGCCAACGCGGTCGTCGCCAAACCATTCGCTACGATTAGCACTGCTGTCTTTGGCCATATTGAGGAGCCCCCTCTCGAGCCCGCCCGATCCTTCTCCAACTGGCGCAATTGGTTCTTGGGTGTTGCGCGTCTTGTGCTGACTCTGGCTAAGTGACGAAGCTTGATCGACTCCAACTCTATACCGGGAAGCGCAGATGCGTAACGGCCCATTCGTGCCGATAACGATCGATTTGCCTCCGTCGTCGTCTTACCCGTGTTTCTGTCGCGAGTGCTGACTGCCACATTCCGTTCCAACCGTCGCCGCACTCTTCCTCCAGACTTTGGGCACCACGAAATGAAGTCTGCGGTAACTATGTCGTGCTTGGGTTTGCTGGTGGAATGTATGCAGAATCCAAGGGGGAGGCTCGCAGTGCTGGATGGCACGAGTACCATCGAAGACTATTTGGACGACGCAAAGCAGCCGCAAATGGCGGCACAAGTCAAACAAGAGGTAGACCTGATCGCAAAATGGCGTCGTCAACAAAGGCCGCTAAAATCATCCGAGCAGAACGCCGGCACGAAAACGGGGGATGCTCTTGGCATATCGCCTTCCTTCCCTGATCTTCCGCGGACGGAACCGACGCACCCAAAACAGACTAGCCCTGAGATTCGGGGAGAGTCTTTAAGCAAGGATGGCTGCGGCCCATACATTGACGACCGGTGGCGCGACATCCTCTCCGGGCAAGGCTTCTGTTAGCGCCGATTTAAAAGGGAGCCAGTCTGGCCGATTTTGAATGAGCCAGGAGGGTGGCTGGGCAATGGCGGGGCACACGAATGCGTCGACCGCCGTCAGAAAAAAGCAGTCACGATTCCGAGTTTGTTTGCCGCCGACGATTTCTAGTTCATGGGCGCTTCTCCCGCGCCGTCCACTCGAGGCGTAACTGCGGATCCGGGCTGTGTTGGGTGTCCCTCCTGACCGACTCGATAACCAGGTAGAGTTTGTCCGCGCTGTTGACCTTTCCCGACACGCAGTAATAGTGGTCTGACGTGATGGTTTGGGATTTGGTGAAGTCGTAGAGGCGGTAGACCCGGCGGGTGGAGTCGTCCTTCATGAGAAACACGACACAGGTGCGGTATTCCATACGCGAAAGCAAGAGCAGATGATTGGCGCTGAAGTTGAACATGGAGGAAGGAAACCAGAGAGCGGGAGCGATGCTCCCGCCCCCGGCCGACAGCGCCGTTGAGGGGTTACCCGACGGACTCCTCCGTGCGGGATATCGCCACAGAGCGGCGCCTGAACTGAACCAGCCGAGCCGATTATTCAGTCGGGGGCTGGCTCTTATTACCTTTGCGGAGGCTCTCGCCTCCCAGCAGGAAGATCTCAGAGTTTTCCACCAGGCGATCGGCAATAGCGGTAGCGATGGTGGTGTTGTAGAGGATGTTGCCCCAGTCGGAGAATGCAGTGTTGGTCGTAATGAGAGAGCTGCGCTTATGGCTGTGACGGGTGGAGATGACCTGATAGAAGAGGTTGGAAGTCTGCTGATCGAGTGAAAGATATCCCAGCTCGTCGACGACTAACAAAGCAGGTTCGGTATAGATCTTGAGTTTGCGAATCAGGGAATGATCGACCTGAGAAGCCAGGAGATGGTTGAGCATGTCCATGGCGGTGGTGAACAACACACGCTGGTTGGCCTGACAGGCGCGCCAGCCGACGATCTTGGCCAAGTACGTTTTGCCCACGCCGGGATTACCGATGAGACACACGCTGGTGCCGTTGCGCAGGAAGTCGAGATCGAGCAGGCGCAGGATGCGAGTCTTGAGCTGGAGTCGGGACTTGTGATGGTTAAAGTGGAAGCTGTCGATGGAAGGCTTGCTCTGCAAGCGCGAGAGTTTGAAGCGGCGTTCGATGGAACGCTGGTGACGGACTTCGAGTTCGCGATCGAGGAGTGCTTCGAGGGTTTGGACAAGGCTGAGATTCCTGGCGGTGGCGTCAGTCAGCGTCTGATCCAGATGGAGGCTCATGGTCGCCAGGTTCAGTTGATTCAGTTTCTGTTGCAGTAAGGTCATCGGAGTCCTTTTTAGAACGAAGGATGAAAGAGTCGTAGTCGGCCAGCGACAATGGATCGGTGGCCAGTTCATTGAGTTGTGGGTTCTGGAAGCGAAGGGGTGGCTGCACGTCGCGTCGCATTCGTTGCTGACGGAGAAGGTTGGCAATGTAATCGGCGCCGAAGGCGCCGGCAGCATGAGCTTGACCAAGCGCGGCCGCCACGGCATCGGGTCCATATTCACGAACCAGGAGGAGCAGTTCGCGGACTTGCCGGGTCAGCGAGCGGTCGGTGTCGGCCAGGCGACGCAGATAAGACTCCGAGGCGGGACCAAGCCAGCTGACCAGTCGCTGTTGTTCGGCCGAGCGCTGCGCGGCCGTTAACTGGGCCAACAGTTCCTTTTGAAAACGTTCAGCGCCCAGAGTCTGACCGCGCTGCCAGCAGCGGGCGTAAGAAACGATCTCTTGATACTGGTCGTAGATGGTGACGGAAGAACTGTCGGCCTTGATGGTGAGACGACGGCCGACATAACGCGGCGGCACGCAGTAGCGGTTACCATCGAACGACAGTCGGAGATCTTTGTGGACCAGAGCTTCTGTGCTGTCCCGATAATCCGGTGTAATCACCGGCAGAGCTCGCAAAGTCTCGGGCTGAAAGCGCGCTGCGGGAGTCTCTCCGGTTTCGCGATGGCGCCGCTGGTTAGCGACCTGTTCGAGCCAGCGTCGCACTTGCGAGTTGACATCAGTTAAATCGGCAAAGGTACGCAGCGGCCAGAAGTTCTGCCGTAAATATCCCACCGCTCTTTCGATTTTTCCTTTTTCCCAGGCTGCCCGCACATGGCAAGCGCGTGGCAGAAAACTGTATTCGCGAGCGAAGGCCAGAAAACGGGGATGAAACCGCACCAGGTTCCCGTCGTGCTCGGCGACAGCGGTGGCGAGATTGTCATACCAGAGTTCGCGTGCGATTCCGCTCATCGCCTGGAAAGCGTGGATATGACAACGTACGAAAGTCTCGAAGCTCTGGCTGTGCGTGAACTCCACAAACAGTTTGCGGCTGTGACATTCGACCAGGCAGAAGGCATAGAGCTTGCGCGCGTGACCCTGGTAGAGAAGGGCACCGAAATGCCCCCAGTCGATTTCGAAGCGTTCCCCCGGCCCTGGCTCCATGCGCACATAGGCACGCTTGGTCGCAGTCTCAGTTCGAACCGCGTGTAAGTAATCTTTCAGGATACTCAGACCACCGGTGAAGCCGAGCGGACGAAGTCGTTGCGCGATCACCATGGCACTCGCCTTGGCATTTTGCTCCAACAGTTCGGCAATGGTGGCTTTGAATGGATCCAGTTTGCTGGCACGTTGCCGGCGAGCCGCGCTGCGTGCCGGTGTGACCAGATACTGGGAGATGGTTCTGCGTGCCAGATGGAGATGGCGGGCAATCTTGCGCACCGACCAGTGTTCGGCCCAGTGCAGGCGATGAATCGAGTTGATTTGTTCCGCAGTCAGCATGACTCTGCTGCAACGGGTATAAAGCTAGCCGCGTCCACCAGCCATAGAGATGTTCCTATCAAGACGGCCCGTGGTCCTCCGGCGGATGGCCAAGTGACGGCAAAATCAGGACTTGCGCGGAAGCTAAGTTGTTCTTGTCAAGATTGCGTACCTTGGGGCCCAATAGCCAAACCTCTGATGCTGAATGCTTTAGGTCCAAAGCTAAGTTGTTCCTGACAAGAAGCTCGACCCGACGCTTCCGATCCCGCAGTCGTTGGCCCTGACGGTTGCTCTCGACTAGCTTCGGGTTCTGCTGGCGGTGCTGTTTCTGGTAGTCGGGATGTTCGTCCCACCACTGCTTCTGACTGTCGCGCACCACCTGGAAATACTCTGGATCTGTCGCCAGCTTCTTCCGGTGATAATCGCTGCGGCGCCGGCGTTGGCACTCCGGCTTACTGCAGACGATTTGCTGGGGACGATAAGCGGAGGCTAGAAACGAACTATTACAGTAAGGACAACGGCGGGGCTGGCTCAAGCCGACTCCTCAGGGATGATTGGGATGAATCACTGAGGAGAACCGAAACCACCAGTGGCAGGCAAGCCTGAGCGGAAAAACCAATTTAGAAACTGCTGTAGAGTTCCTACCGCGTCCCCGTCGACCGGGGCTCTCTCTGGATCACTGGCTCCGGCCGGGACCGGCTAAAACGGATCACTCTTTCGCCGGCGTTAACA
>Ga0209006_10006863_pt1 | contig 10288 bp, 10 predicted proteins | sample JacPin_JW_Ref_O2_FD_188567 | JGI IMG/M metagenome (GOLD analysis project Ga0209006, IMG submission 188567) | Forest soil microbial communities from Algoma, Ontario, Canada - Jack Pine, Ontario site 1_JW_Ref_O2 (SPAdes) (version 2) | ecosystem: Environmental > Terrestrial > Soil > Boreal... | reverse complement strand
TATAATTCCACGTCTATGATTTGAATTCGGAGGCGCATGGGGCCCGGTGGTCCTCGCAGCCTTCAAAGCTGCCGTTCGAGCCCTTCGCGGGCTTCGAAGGTGGGTTCGACTCCCACTCGCTTCCGCCAACTTCTGATCCAACTGCAATGTCATCAGGCTTGAATGCCAATCCCGCCGGATTGCTTCTGAAGGAGTTCGCGTTTTGAAAGCTGGCTAGCGTGTGCGGCTGGTCGAGGGTTGCTGGCGCGAGCGGGGAAGCGGGAATCGGCGCGGGGATCGCGCGATGGAGATTCTAGTGCGGCGAACTCGGCGAGAGATTCTCGCAGAAATAATTCGAAGCTGCATCCGGCGGCGCGAAGCACGGTGCCGTGTTCACACCACACGATGAAGGATGTTCCGACCAAGAAAAGCTGATGAAGCTGCGCGATCAATCTGCGGGTGATTGGGCGTCGCGTTGCGCCTAGCCTGGATAGCATCGAGGACTGAAATTTCAGGTGGGCGGTTTCGTCCTGCACGATTCTTGAACTGATAGCGCGCAAGAGGCGTGACGCGGTGGCTCGACCGAGCGCGGTGTAATACGGCACAGCGATGATTTCCGCAGTGACCAATACGCGGAGTGAGAGTTCGAGACCAGCCAACACGCGCAGGCGACGGAAGATGGAGTCCACCCAGTGGGACGACACGTTGGGTATTTCCTGCGCGCGCATGAAACGGAGTAGATATGCGCTGTGGCGCTGTTCTTCTTTAACGAAGAGCGAGAGAGCTTCGGCAAAGTCGGGATCGTTTGTGGCGCGGGAATACGCGCGGGCGCGGTTGAGCAAGCGTCGGCCTTCGGAACTTTCGCCGAGCTGAAATTGTTGGATGGAATGCTGGATTGCGCGACGCTCGGCGGGTGCGAGTTTGTAGGGGTCGTCCCAGGGCATTTCGGCGGGGTTTTGCTGGTTGGCCAGGAAATGGAGGTGCCAGACTTTTGAGATTTTCGTGGCGCTCGGTTCGGTTGAAGGCATGTGACCTCTCCTTGCAGAGTACTTTATATCATAAAGTACTCTGCAAATGGAAGAGGAATATATGCGGCGGTTTCGGGCGGTCGGTTATGCTCGTGACGCTGCTTTGGAGTCTCCTGTCCTTTCGTACAGTCTCCGATTGACTACTCGATTTGCCGACGCTCGCTCGGTGTCGGGTTCTTGCATTCATACTTACAAAAGACGGTGTGTTGTTGGATTGGGAGGAGATCATGCGCGGAAAGCATTTCCCACATTTCTTCATTTTGATTGCGGCTACTTACGGCTTCGTCGGTACTGCGGCGGGGCAAACGGCTTCGCCGGCCTCGGCCGATCCAGGGACGGTCGCGACTTCATCCGCCTCGTTAGTTCCGGCGGCGAAAGCGTCGCAGAAGGCGCCAGGCGTGGCCAGCGTGCAAAAAGGCTCTCAAGATAGCTGGACACAACAGGATCAGCCGGTATCGCTGGGCGAAATGGCGCGGCGCGCGCGGGCGCAGAAGAATAGCCAGGCTAAGGCGGTACGGATATTTGACGACGAGAATATGCCGCGGGCGCCGATCAGCGCGGGAGAAAAAGCGCCTGATTTTTCGGGACAGGGAGGAGGAGCCTCCTCCAGCGGTAAGGTAACGATTTTGGATTTCTGGGCCACGTGGTGCGGGCCTTGCCGCCATGCTTTGCCGGGATTGAAGCAATTGCAGGCAATGTATGGCGGGAGGGAAGTGGAAGTTGTGAGCATCAGCGAAGACGAGGATGAGGCGGCATGGAGCAGCTTCGTGGCGCAGAATCAGATGAACTGGACGCAACGTCTGGATTCGAATCACCAGATCATGCGTCAGTATGGAGCGAGTGCGCTGCCGACTTACGTTTTGATTGGCAAGGACGGCACAGTTCTTCAGCAATATGTGGGCGACGATCCGGACCAGCCGATTGTGGAGCGGATGGGGCCGGACTTGAAGCGAAGTCTGGAAGGGAAATCTTAAGTGCGAGGCTCAGTGCGGTTGAGAGCGGGGCGATTGCGCGTTTGAAAGAAACTTTCGAGCGCGACTGCAGTGAGCAACAGCACGACCGGGTCGATGGGGAGCCGGTAACGCGGTAAGACCAGGCTCAAGTAATACGCCCAGGGGAAAATCAGCGGAAAGACGGCGGCCGGAAACCAAGCCGGAATGCGGCGGCGGACCAGAATAATAATTCCGCAGAGCGCGCCGAGCGCTGCGGCTAAGTTGAACAGAAGTACGAATCGAAACCACGTTGAATCCACGTTCAGGAAATCCTTCAGCGGTGTTGGAGTGCCTCCGGACCAGAAAGAAATAATTCTGCGCCAAATTAAATGCGCTTCTCTTGCGGGATGCGACTGCATGTACTGAAGGGCTTGCAACTGCTTTTCGTGCATGTAGGCAACTTCGCCGAGTTCTATGTATTTGGCGCGTTCGTTGGCGTCATAAATGGGGTGACGTTCGGCGCGGAAGATGTCCTGCGTGTTTTCATTGTTCCCAAGCCAGAGTTGCAAACCTAATCCGGAGCGGAGCGGCACGAAGGCGTGGAAGACTTTGTAGTTGCGAATGGTCCAGGGCGCGCAGCATAGGGCGGCAATGCCAACTGAAAGCGCTAGCTTGCCGAGCCAGACGCGTTGTTGCTTGTAAGCGCGATAGGCCAGCCATGCGAGAAGGAGCGGGAAGAGAGCGACCAGCGTGGCGTTGGTCATTAGCGTGACGCCCCAGAGCAGGCCGTAGGCGCACCAATCGCGCGCACGGGATGATTCAGCCAGGGCTAGGGTGGCCCACAGAATCGTTGCGACGAGCAGCGCGGCGAGGGAAGCGTCCCACATGCTTTCAACGGGGATTAGGATTGCGTTGGGGAAAATGGCCCAGAGCCATGCGGCTGCCGCGGCTACTCGGAGGCCACCGATGCGTTTACCGGCAAAGAAAATCGGGACGCACGCGAGCGTAGCGAATGAAATATTCAACAGGGTGGCGGCGGTGAAGGAGGCGAGGGTGTAGGGTCCGAAGATGCGGAAGATGCCGGCTAGGAGCAAAGGATAAATGGGCGGCATCCATGCGGTGGGGCCGGTGTTTACGCGGAAGGGCGAGCTGAATCCGGCTCCGATGGCGAGGGAATGCGCGATGTTCCCGGACTCAAATAAAAACGGGATTACGCTGACGGCTTGTTTGGGATGCTCGTGCTGGAATTGATAGAGGAAACCGACGCGCAGGAGCAAAGCGACTGCAAGGATGAGCCAAAGCGAAGTTGCCGCTGCGCGAAGGATTTTCTTCATGTTTTCATGAACGGCGCGTGATGGCCGGTGGTTCGCAAATTGGACGTATTTCCAGGAATTCCGGGTGCAGGGTGAGGCTCGGTGTCCAATTTTCTCTTCAGATCAGGCTCGCGTGCTGCAATATACTTATGTTGTAGCCTGGACGGTGTGTCGAGGGCAATCGGTTGCCGCACTTATGCGCAAGAAAAAGGGCCGCATTAATATTTCGAAGGAAACTCGTCGTCGAGCGCGCGCGGGAGTTGGTATGCCTCCCGCTGAGCGGCTGATTCCGGACAAGCGTCTGAAGCCTCCGAAGCACAAGAAGCGTTTGCTGGATTGACCTACATCTTAATTTTGAAATTCGCAGCGTGTCGCAAGCGTTTAGGTTCTCACGGAACCTAGTTTTTGGAGCCTCAGCCGGGCTTCATTTCGGGGATTACTTCGCCGGGTTTGAAGAGCGATGCGGGAGGATTACCTGTCACGTGGGCGGCTTGCGCTGCCATTTTCTCGAGGTCTGCTTTTGAAAATCCCACGCTGGTCTGCTGGATTTGGCCGTCGGGATTAATCCAGAACATTGTGGGGACGTTAGTCAGTCCATATTCGTTTGAGACGGGATAGCCGCTTTCGTCGAGGAGGCAAGGGAACTTAAGGCCGTATTCTTCGCAGAATTCACGAGTGTCTCGCGCGTCGTCTTGCGAAATGCCGAGCAAGGTGAATTTCGAGCCGCCGTAACGTTGTTGCAAGCGCGAAAGGAACGGCATGGTGAACTGGCAGGTGGGACAGCTCACTTTGAAAAAAGCTGCTAGCACCGGGCCGTTGTGCAATGTTTCCGCTAGCGAACGTTTTTTTCCGCTGGTATCGGTCAAAGTAATGGGTGGAGCATTCGTTCCCGACGGCAAAGCTGCCATCTTTTTGCCTCCGAGAAAACTTCGAATGTGGCTCTTGACGCTCATATGTGCTCCATCGAATCTCTAAACATTCACGGCCTAAAGCGAATGCCCTAAAATTCACGCCTAAAGATTTACGAAATTGGCTGAACAGATTATTCCTGAGCAGCGCGCTACTACAGTTAATCATAGCGAGGCTGGAATGCGGCTGCAATCCAAGAGCGGCGGGCCAACTAGTGAATGTTGCGGGTTTTCTTTCCGACGTAATCCATCAGCAAATACTGGCCGAGCGTGTAGGGTGTGGTGAAATAGGCTTTGCCGCGGCAGAGTTCGGTAATTTTCTGCACGAAGTGGACGAGGCTGTAATCGCTGGCAAGCATAAAAGTATTGATCAAAATTCCGGCGCGCTTGCATTTGGCGACTTCTTCTAGCGTCTGGGTGACTACCAGCGGATCGAGGCCGAAGGCGTTCTTGTAGATGCGGCCGTCTTCGAGGGTGAGCGCGGAAGGCTTGCCGTCGGTGATCATGATGATCTGGCGCATGTCTTTTTTCTGGCGCGAGAGAATTCGTTGCGCGAGACGCAGGCCTTCGCGAGTGTTGGTGTGGTATGGGCCGACCTGCACTCGGGCTAACTTGCCGAGGGGAATTTCTTCCGCGCTGTCGTGGAACAGGACACAGTGCAGCGAATCGCCGGGATATTGCGTGCGAATCAAATGCGAGAGAGCTAGCGCGACGCGCTTGGCGGGAGTGAAGCGATCCTCGCCGTAGAGAATCATGCTGTGGCTGCAATCGAGGAGAAGAACGGTGGCGCAGGAACTTTGATACTCGCACTGATGGACCATGAGGTCGGGATAATCGAGCTCGATGGGAATGGTTGCGCCGTTGCGTTGGACGGCGTTGAAAAGCGTGCCGCTGATGTCCATGTTGAGCGTGTCGCCGAATTCGTATTGCTTGGAGGTGCCGCCGGATTCCACGCCAGTGGCCAGATCGCGCGTGTCGTGGCGGCCAAAGCTGCTCTTTCCGAGGGACGCGAGCAAGTCTTTGAGAGTTTTGAACCCGAGAAAATCGAGAGCTTTGTCGGTGATTTCGAATCGCGCTTCGGTGTGAGGCTGAGGTTCGCCGACTTGGCCGCCGGGCGTTTGAGTTGGCGGTGGAGTAACCTGAGCAGTTTGATTTGGCTGTGAAATGTAACCTTCGGCTTCCATGCGCTGGATGATTTGGTCGATCAATTCGCGCAGCTCGGCGTTCTGCGACAGCTCCGGATTCTGAAGCATTTGCTCCATCATCTCGGGCGGGACAAGTTCGCCTTCCTGCAGCGCGCGCAAAATGGCTTCGCGCAAATCGTCCATGATTTGCTCGCGGGAACGCTCGTTGTCGAGTTCGTAGATTCCGTACTGAGACTCAAAACCGCTCTGAAGCAAATAGTCAGAGAGACGGCTCATCAATTCCTGCAGATCAATGTCGTCTGCAGCGCCGGGTGCGTATTTTGAATACTTAATGTATTTCATGACAATTTGTCAGGCTCGAGCTAGTTGAACTGGCGCCGCGGCATACGGCCGGATGGCTCGCGAGGGTCGCGCGGCTCTGCAGCTTTACGAGCTTCGGCGAAATAACCGCGCTCTTCGCTGCGGTTGATGCGTTTGTGCGCCCACAGGCCCTCCAGTATGAATTCGGCGGCGCTGGTGACGGCGGCGGGATCGTCCTTAGCGCCCACATCCAGCGCAGGCAAGTTGTCAAAGAGACCCTGAATCTTTTTCAGCTGCGCCATCAATTCCGCGCTGGACGCATTGGCCGGGACTTTGAGCTCGCCGCCCAGTTCGAACCACTGCACGACGGGCTGGAAATTCGCTCCGGTGAAATACTTCGTGAAGGTCTTGCCCACGGCGGCGCGGATTAATTCGCGCGCGATATTTTCGGCGCCGCGCAGTTCGCCTTCGTACTCCAGCTCGAATTTACCGGTCATGGAGGGGATGGCGGCGTACACGTCGGAAACACGCGCGACGATCGTGGAATCATGAGTTCGTGTGGAGCGCTGCTCGGCGCTACTCATTACATTTTCAAGAGTGCTGATGGGAAGACGCTGGCTCACACCAGAGCGCCGATCGACGCGCTTGTCTTCGCGGGCCTGGAATGCAATTTCTTCCACGACTTCGCGAATGTAATCCGGCAATTCGGCATTGCGTCTTCCGTCGCGCTTAGTCCAGGACTCCTGCGAGGTGATGGACATGCCTTCGGCGAGGGTTGCGGGATAATGCGTGCGAATTTCAGAGCCGATGCGGTCTTTCAGCGGAGTGATAATTTTTCCGCGCGCGGTGTAGTCTTCGGGATTTGCGGTGAAGACGAGGAGGACGTCGAGAGCCATGCGCACGGGGTAGCCCTTAATCTGGACGTCACCTTCCTGCATGATGTTGAAGAGGCCGACCTGAATTTTTCCGGAGAGGTCCGGCAATTCGTTGATGGCGAATATTCCGCGATTGGCGCGAGGGAGCAGGCCGTAGTGAATCGTTAGTTCATCGGAAAGATTGCGGCCACCGCGAGCGGCTTTGATGGGATCAACGTCGCCAATCATGTCGGCGATGGTTACATCGGGAGTAGCTAATTTTTCGACGTAGCGATGATCGCGCGTAAGCCAGGCTATGGGTGTGGAGTCTCCTTCCGAAGCGATGCGATCACGGCAGGCGCGGCACAGCGGAGCATATGGGTTGTCGTGAATCTCACAGCCTTCCACGACGGGGACCTGGGCGTCCATGAAGCCGGACAAGCCGCGCAGAATTCGCGACTTCGCTTGCCCGCGCAAACCCAGCAAAATGAAATGATGGCGCGAGAGTATAGCGTTGATGATTTGGGGGATGACGGTATCGTCGTAACCGTGGAGGCCGGAGAAAAGCGGTTCACCCTTTTCCATTTTCTCCAGCAAGTTTTCGCGAAGCTCCTGGCGTACCGAGCGATGCGTGATTTTTTCTTCCGACCAATTGCTCCGGCGAAGTTCGCCAAGCGTCTTTGGCATCGAAGTCATGAGGGCCCCATTTTTTATTGAAAGGACGCACCAAGAAAGCGGCGCTAGAGGTCATTATAGTGGAACGCGAGGCGCGAGCATAATTTCGTTTGGCGAAAGCTAGTTGAGGCCGTGGCCGTTGCCGCCGGCAACTTGTCGCAAACGCTGCCTTTGGGCGAGCTGAGGGAGAAGGTCGTTAATTTTCAGGAGCAGGAAAGCCCGGCGAGCGCTCTCCTGCCGGATTTCGAGGAGATTCTGTTTGATTTCCAGCTCGAGAGGCAGGCGCGCGGCCATTTGAAAGGCCAAGGAAATTTCATCATCGCGGCTGGACACGATCCAGGGCTGGCCGAAAACGAGATTGTGGCAAACCTGGAATCGCTCGATCAGGAATGCTTCCTTCTCAGAATCCTGCGGGAGGGTATCTTCAGGCAGATATTCGGCGACGACTTCCTGGTATTCCCGTTCGTTCAGTATTTCGACTACGCGAAACAGCGCGCGGCCTTCGCACAAGATATCGCTGCGTCCATCGGGATATTCTTTGAGCTTCTCGACGATTTCAGCGGTGCAGCCCGTCTTTACGATTCCTGCTTCGGCCGCCAGAATTATGCCCATCTCGAGGTTCTCTTTGATACATCGCGCGATCATGATTCTGTAGCGGGGTTCCAAAATGTGCAGAGGGAGGGGCATACCGGGGAAAAGCACAACCTCCAGCGGGAACAGCGGAATGCGAGTCGGTCTCATTTATGTCGTGCCAAAATGTAATGCCAAACAACTTTGCTTTTGTTAGCGTAATGCTGAGAGCGCGGCCTGCATTTCATCTCTTGCGTGCATGTCGCCGGCATTTTGAGCGGCCACTACTCCGTCGGAGAGCAGTTTGCGTGCTTCATCGAGGCGTCCAACTCGCGCCAAAAACTGGCCAAACTGAAAATATCCCGCCACGTAGCCGGGATTTGTTTCGAGAAGCTTTTTAAAATGTTCGGAGGCGGCCGCGTCGTCGCCCAACTTGGCGCACTCCAAAGCCAAGCCGTAACGTGCGAATGCGTCAGTTGGTTTGTCGGCGACAAATTGTTCCAAGACTTCACGGCGGGACTTCTGTGTTTGGGTCATGGGTTGAATGCGCGTATTATAACGAGCTTGCGGACGCGCGCCAAGCATTGAGCTGCTTCGGGAGGAGAAAGAAATTCGCAGATGGCTAAGGTGAGCAAACCGAACGTTGCGAATCCTGATAAAAAGGCGGCGCCGGCTTTGGGACTTCCGGGAAAGACGGTAGAAGCTTCGAAGTCAGAAATGGTGGAAGCGGTGCTGCCGAACGATGCGAATTCTCTGGGGGCGATGCTGGGCGGGCGCGTGATGCATTTTATCGACATTGCGGGCGCGCTGGCGGCGCATCGGCATTCGAATAGCCACGTGGTGACCGCTTCGGTGGATTATCTCGATTTCAGATTTCCGATCAGCGTGGGCGAGTTCATCGTGTTGAAATCCAGCGTCAATCGAGTTTTTAAGAGTTCGATGGAAGTGGGCGTGAAAGTATTTGCTGAAAATATTCTTACAGGCGAGCGCAGACATACCAGCAGCGCTTACGTCACGTTTGTGGCGATCGATCTGAATCGCCGGCCGCACGCTGTGCCGCCGCTGATTCTGGAAACCGAAGATGACCACCGGCGGTTTCGCGAAGCGGGGGAACGGCGGCGCGTGCGTTTGAATATGCGGCACAAGCGGCCGCTGTCTGACGCGTAGATACTCCGGCTGCTCGGGCGCGTGACGATCTGTCTCGATGGCTCGTCTCCATGACCTATCGAGGCGATACAGTTCAGGATTTCATTTGCAGGTAGTTCTGGACGGCTTCCGCGGTTTGGAAACCGTTCTCCACGCATTTACCTAGGGCAGGACCTTCCAGATAATTTCCAGCGAAGAATATTCCGGGCAGTTGGCGTTCCGCGTCGCGAATTGCTTCTACCACATGGCCGTGGCCCAAATTGTATTGCGGCAAAGCTCGCGGATAGCGCCAGACAGCAGAGGTGATTGGCGAGCCAACGATCTTCAGTATGTGTTCATTCTCACTTTGAATGATTTTCGCGATTTGATCTTCCGGTTCGTTTGCGATTTCCGGATTTGTGGCGCCACCTGCGAAGCTCGTGACGGTGACTGCGCCTTCGGGAGCGCGTCCCGTGAAGAGCGAGGAATTCCAAACTGTGCCGAGGGTGTGCAGTTTTTCGCGGCGCGGAACGAGGAAACCGAAGCCGTCGATTCGTTCGCCAACCTGCTGCTGGTAATAACCGGAGGCGACGACCGCTACGGGCGCGTATGCGATGCCGGAAAGCGTGTGGCCCAGCTGGGACGAGAGTGATTCGATCAGGTGCGCGGAAACGTAGGCGGGCGTGGCGAGAACGATTGCGGAAGCTTGCACGGTTGCTGATTTAGCTTCGCTTTCGGTGCGGAGCTCGAACAGTTCGCGATTACTCGGGGCGAGACGATTTAGAGATTTTGCGGTGACGCCAATTTGCATGCGATTGCCGAGTTTTTCTGCGATGGCTTTTGGAAGGCGAGCAGCGCCCTGGCGGAACGAACAGAGGGAGGACGGTGGCGCGTTTGCGCCTTTTCGCGCTTTTTTTGCACCGCGCAAGACGCTGCCATATTCGCGCTCCCATTCGTCGAGCGAGGGAAATGCGGCTTTGAGGCTGAGTTTTTCGGGATCGCCGGCGTAAACTCCGGAAACAAACGGGCCGACAAGGTATTCGAGAATTTCATCTCCGAATTTACGGCGTGCGAACTTCGCCACGGATTCTTCTGCGGCGGGCGGGCGGGTTTTGCGAAATGGCTCGGAAAGAATCTTCCAGCGAGAACCGACACCCAGCAGGGAACTCGTAAGCATGGCCTGCGGTGAGGTGGGAATTTTCTGGAGTTTGCCGTGAAGGAGGATGTAACGCGGGGCGCGTGGGTCGGCTTTTTGAAGATCAGCTTCGATGCCGAGTTCGCGAATCAGGCTGAGGATGAGATCGGTGGTTTGGAAACTTTGGGGGCCGGACTCGAAAAGAAAGCCGTCTTTCTGAATGGTGCCGATGAGGCCGCCCGCGTGGTTGGAAGCTTCCAGCAGAGTGACATCCGAGCCCAATTGGTTCAGGCGGTACGCGCACGACAGGCCTGAAATCCCAGC
>Ga0209006_10006862_pt1 | contig 10288 bp, 5 predicted proteins | sample JacPin_JW_Ref_O2_FD_188567 | JGI IMG/M metagenome (GOLD analysis project Ga0209006, IMG submission 188567) | Forest soil microbial communities from Algoma, Ontario, Canada - Jack Pine, Ontario site 1_JW_Ref_O2 (SPAdes) (version 2) | ecosystem: Environmental > Terrestrial > Soil > Boreal... | reverse complement strand
CATGGTGGCAAGGAAAACACTTTTTGCTTTGTTTGCCTGCACTGCTTCTTCCACAGACGCAGCCAATTGACTTGTCCGCTCCCTAACAAGGTTTGCAAGTTTCTCGTTTTGTTTTTTGATTACATTAATTCGTATCCGGAAAACAGTAATTATCCCCCCTGCAACCAAGAGCACGAGGCCAATTTTGAACCACCATGTCAGCCAGAAAGGCGGAACTATGGTCAGTTGAATAGTTTTTATCCTGGCAGACCAATGACCTTCATTGTCCAAGCCTTTTATCTGCAAATTATATTTTCCCGGATCCAGCCTGGTATAAACAGCTCTATGCTCGGTGCCTATTTCGTTCCAGGATTTATCAAAACCTTCAAGCATATAGGCATACTTCTTTTTTTCTACTCCCGTATAATTAAGTGAGGCAAACTCAAAAGCGATAACAGAGCTTGCATAGGGCAGTGTGATCTCACTGGTTTCTGTTATAGGTTTCTTTAGCGGTGAAGGATCGTTGTCGTCCACTGCAAGTAGCACATTTTTGTTAAATAGCTGGAAATTCGTCAACACAAGCGGAGGATCAAAATTATTGTCTTTGATATGATCCGGGGAAAAAGTATTAAACCCATTAATGCCACCAAAATACATTGCACCTGTTGTGCTTTTGCAGAAAGAATGGTCTTTAAATTCAGGTGACTGCAATCCGTCTGCCACGCTGAAGTTTTTAAATTTATGAGTCGTGAGATTGAATTGAGACAAACCTCCATTGGTGCTTACCCACAATCCATTTTTTTCATCCTCAAGCATACCGAAGACTAGATTATCCGGCAGACCGTCTGCTGTGGTATAAACGCTAAAGGATTTCGATTTCACATCAAAATAATTTAAACCTGCCATGGTGCCAATCCATAAATTGCCTTTTCTGTCTTTGCATATCGTATTAACCCTGTTATCGCTAACACTGTTCTGATGGTCAGCATGGGTGAAGCTGGTAAAACGGTTTTGTGCTTTATCAAAACGGTTTATTCCGTCACCGTCTGTTGCAACCCAAAGATTACCATCATTGTCTTCTGTCATCATGCGTAGATAATTATTTCCGATGCTACCTGGATTTTGCTCATCATGGACATGATGAGTAAAAGATTCAGTTGTGGGATCGAATAAATCAAGTCCGCCGCCATAAGTGCATATCCAAATATTTTTGTTGTGATCTTCAGAAATCCCCCAGACATTATTGCTGTTCAAACTGTGAGGGTCACCCGGTTTATTTTTGAAATGCCGATAAGTTTTTTTTGTTGGATTAAAAATGCTTAGACCGTCCCCCCAAGTTCCTATCCAGATATTTCCCTTACTGTCTTCACAAACTGACAGTACATAATTACCGCAAATACTGTTATTGTCACCGGCTTTATGCAGAAAATGAGAAAATGTTTTTTTCTCGGGATCAAATAGATTAAGCCCCCCGCCATCCGTGCCTATCCATATTTTTTTTCGCGAATCTTCGAGGAAGCATAAAACATTATTGTTGCTTAAGCTGTTGGTCTCTGAGGTATGTTTATATTGGATGAATTTATTATAATCCTTGTTATATAAATCGACCCCACCTGAAAAAGTGCCGATCCACATATTCCCTTTTTGATCCCTGAATGTCGTGTAAATGGAGTTGCTGCTAAGGCTTGTATTATCCATGTCATCGTGCAGGTAATTATTGAACAACCCTCTACGCTGATCAAAAATGCTAAGGCCACCGTTCTCTGTTCCGATCCATATGTTTCCTTTTTCGTCTTCCCCAATGGTATGCACTGAATTGACTGGAAGGCTATTGCTATTGTGTGGATCATGCATAAACCTGCTAAATTGGCCAGTTTGCGTATTAAGCAGATCAATTCCCCCGCCATCAGTACCGATCCAAAGATGATTTCGGCTGTCTTCATAAATTGTGAATACGTTATCACTGCTTATGGTAGTGGAATTGGACTTGTTGTAATTAAAAACAGTGAAAGATTTTTCCTGGTTATTAAACAAATTCAGACCGCCGCCAAATACGCCAACCCATATATTATGTGCATGATCTTCTAATATACATTTCACGTAATTTCCGCTAAGACTTTTACCGTCATCTGCATGCGAGATATAGTGCTGAATCTTGTTTGTTACCGGATTGAATACGTTCAACCCTGCATCATTTGTACCAATCCACAAATTACCTTCATGATCTTCGGTCACGCTTGATAGCATATTGCTTGAAATGCTGTTGGCATTGGCGTTTTCATGTTTGAAATGAGTGAACCAGTCTTTGTCCTTTTCATATCTGTTCAGCCCACCACCGTTTGTTGCTATCCAAATAACCCCTTTCGAATCTTCGATAATACTGGTAACAAAATTATTGCTCAGGCTGTGTTCGTCTCCGGCTATGTTCCGGTAAATTGTAAATTTATACCCATCATACCTGTTGAGTCCGTCCCGGGTACCAAACCACATAAACCCCCGGCTATCCTGAACCGCACAAAGCACATGGTTTTGTGAAAGCCCCGAATTAATGTCAAGGTGATCAAATTTCAGGTTTTCCTTTTGGGCGTAGCCTGCAAAGGAGATCGTAAGCAGGAAAACAAAAAAATAAAGCAATCCTTTTACAATAGGCTTGGTCGAACTAATATGGAAAAGCTTTTTTCTGTGGCTATCGGAATAATCGGGCTCGATGGTTGTTTTCATGGGTATTTTGTGGCTAAGCGGTATTTTCGGAGGCAAACCTCTGGATATAACGATTTACTATCCTAACTATTTCAACTATTGGGCGATATTTGGAGGAGATACACAGTAATACGTACATACTGGTGCCAAAGCGGGCAAATCTTCTTTATGCCCTTTTTTTGTTTCCACGCTTATTTCCTGCTATGCCTTGACAATGTCATCTAATAAAGAGAATTCCGGCTTCAGCAATCATCCATCAGGAAATTTGCAATTTAGTAACGCGGACAGAAAAGTTACAATACAGATTAAAGAAGCTTTGAAATTAATTGATGTGAGTTTGCTTGATCATTTAATTATTACTGAAAAATAACAGACATGGGGAATCAAATTTGGAATTTAAGTTCAAAAGAATAAATCTTCCTTAAATAGTCTAATACAACCTCGATAATTTAAGCGTTAGCTTATTTTCTCCAGGGAAAGATCATTGAAAAACACCTATCATAATCACATAGATTGATATTATACTCCACATCAAAAAGCGGTGAATGGAAAAAATCTTCTTCAACAATTTTCGCCATCATTCTTAATAATCAAAACGGCAATCCAATTAAGATTTGAAGGTTCGTACCCATCAATGTTCAATTTCCCAATTTGATGGCAAATCTTCTATATCAATAATATCCAATAAATAAATAAATGTGTAAAGAGGCTCGTCAGGGAAATTATTCATTCTAAGTAACAGTAAAACATCGTTGAAATAGCAATAATAAAACCTTGTGTCTTTATTTGGTTTCCAATTCAAATGCACGCTTAAAAAATCATTCGCTGTCATTTATCGTCTTTTAAATTTATTTTCAAATTTTTGAATTTAGTTGGACATCGCTTTCCGTGCATTTCTATTTTGGCGGAATTGTAACAAGAGAAAAACGGTGGAAGTCATATTTTTTCAAAACACCAAGTACTTCATTGAATTTTTCGTAAGGTAATGTAGTCGGGCCTTCAAGAATAATTGAATGTTTTCTTATTGATTGTATATGCTCATTAATATACTTATCCAATTGCGAAATCGTGTGAATAGGCAGAATCTGTTTTTTATGTGTAACATTAAACGAATCAATTGTCATATGAATTGTAAAATAAGCTGACTCATCAATTTTCCTTGTAGTCATTGATGGATTAGTAGTTTCAATAGGTACTAAAGTTGTTTTATAATATTTTATGGTTGTGTCGATTTGCTGGCTGTAGGCAGCTATGGAAAAGAAAAAAGTGAGAGCGTGGACGACATAAAAGAGTTTTGTTTTTAGCATTGACCTTAAAGTAATGAAAATAAAATTATTTAAAAATTCCTTCTTCAATAACCACAAGGGGGAGGAATCAAGTACGATAAAACTTTCGGCTTAATCATCTTTATCTTATTTATCTTATTTTGGTCATCATATTCAATCCAGAATTTTTTATACGCTTTGTCTGAAAATATAAAAAATGAATTGTTACAATTCGAGTCTTTAATAATAATATAATCACATATACCAATTACTGATCTTATTTTTTTCCAAGCATTTTTTTTTGAGGCTTACTAGAATATAGAAATATGTTTCATAAAATTATTTATTTGTTGGATGAGATTTTTTCCACGAAGAAAAATCAATTCAAAACAATTGGAAAGATATAGACAGGTGCTTTTTTCATAAAAACTAATGTAGCTCTGCAATTTAAAAGTCGCGATTTACCTCATGGACATTTTCATCAGTTGAATAAATTTTTTTTAATTCTTTTTCACAGCAGGACAGAACTCCATGAAAATAGCGATCAAATCATTTTGATATTTGCGCGATTGAATTGTATCACAGCTTTGTTCAAACATTTTATGGGTTGTTCAAATGGAGATAAAATAAAGCCCTCTCTTTAAAAATCACAAGTGATAAAGGAAGTTAATAATTTTTATTTATACTGAGGATGGTTTAGAAATTTCGATAGCCGGTCAGTTTGAAAAATCTAGATAAAAAATTTCCAATATTTAATAAAAACCGATAAAATCAAAAATACTTATAACTCCCATCCATTCATTTTGAACACATACTTTAATAAAATGGCGAAACTGTTGCATATTCTTTATTGCCGCATGTAAATCATTCCGTTCTCAAACTTTTCACCGGGTTGGCAAGTGCTGCTTTGATGGATTGAACACTGATGGTGATTAAAGCAATAAGTATGGCTGAAATTCCTGCAGCTAAAAATATCCACCAGCTTATCTCAATCCGGTAGTTTTTATAATTCTGCAACCAGCTATTCATCATCCACCATGAAACAGGAAACGCAACAACGCATGAGATTAAAACCAACTGCAAAAAATCTTTAGATAATAATGCTGTAATGTTGGCAACACTCGCACCTAATACTTTCCTTACACCAATTTCTTTTATCCTGCGTTCTGCAGTGTAAGCTGCTAATCCAAATAGGCCCAAACATGAAATGATAATTGCTAATGTTGCAAATACCCTCGAAAGTTTGCTTATCAATTGTTCATTTTCAAACATGGCATTGAACTGGTCATCAACAAAATGATAGGTAAAAGGGTATGACGGATTATCTTTTTTTATCACTGCTTCAATTTGTTTGATAGCAGTTTCAACTTTGGCATTTGATTTTAAGCGTACATACATGTTTGATGCATCAGGGTTATTTACACAAAAAAACATTACAGGATCAGGTTTGCCATACATATCGCCATATATGTAATCATTTACTACGCCAACTACATTTACAAGAGTGCCACTGGTATCTCCATCCCAATGAAGCGTTTTGCCAACCGCACTATTGTTACCCATTAATTTTTCTAATGACTGTGTAATCAAAACATTTATTTTCTTTGACTGTACACTATCTGTTTCTACAAAATCTCTTCCTTCTAAAATTTTTATGCCCGATGTTTTCATATAACCCGGCGAAGCAAATCGGGTAGAGATTAATATTTCGTTGTTGGTTTTTTTCCCTTCCCAATCCAAACTGCCTGTATTATTTCCACCGTACAACGTATTATAATTTGAAGTAGCAAGATTCTCAATCAAACCTGTATTAAATAAATCTTGTTGAATAGCTTCATAATTTTTTGTCATTTCACTGTTCATATCAATGTCTAACAAATTATTTTTATTGAAACCAAGATCTCTGCTTTTTACATGTTCTATTTGCTGATAAATAACAATCGTGCTTATGATGAGTATGATAGATATGCTAAATTGTAATACCACCAAACCCTTTCTTATAAAAGCAGCACTGCTGCTTTTCATATTCACGCCTTTTAAAACAAATACAGGATTGAAGGATGATAAATACAATGATGGATAACTGCCTGCAAACAATCCGCAGATAAGGACAATGATGATTAATGCTACTAGGTGGAGTGGATTATTTAAGCCTAATACAACGTTTTTTTGAACCAATAAATTAAAGACAGGCAACAAAAGTGTCATCATAATTACAGCAAATATTGCCGATAATGCTGCCATAAATATTGCTTCGCCGATAAACTGAAAAATGAGCATTCTTTTCCCCGAGCCCAACACTTTTCTTACACCAACTTCTCTTGCACGTTTCTCACTGCGCGCAGTTGAGAGATTCATAAAATTGATGCAGGCGATCAATAAAATAATCCATGCAATAATAGAAAACAGGTGTACATATGTTATTTTCCCGCCGCCGGTTTGCACACCATTTTCAAAGTCATCCCGCAAATGCCAATCGTTTGCTGCAAATAAAAAAGGTCTCGCAAGGGATTTTGGTTCGCGCTTTTGTATAAAATTGTAGAGCATGTTATTTACGGAAGCAGCGCTAACGCCGGATCTTAATTCAACATAAGTATCAATATCGTTATTGCCCCAGGCTTGCGCCCACGATTTATTTTCATCATACCAAATTTGAAAAGGAGCAACCCATTCAAACTGCACAGTTGAATTATGCGGAATATCTTTTATTACTCCCGTAATAACATAATTCTGTTTATTATCTACACGTACTGTTTTTCCGATAATATTTTTCTCATCACCAAAAAATTTTTTCGCGGTTGATTCAGTGACAACCATTGAATACGATTCTTTAAAAGCATTTTTTGCATTTCCCTGCACAAACGGAAATGTAAACATGTTAAATAAAGATGCATCTGCATAATTGGGGAACGTATACAACGATTTGCCCCCAATCATTGTAAGCGCTGAGTTCGACCCGATGATGCGGCAGGTGTTTGCAATGCCCGGAATTTCCTGTAACATGGCAGGAGCCATCGGTGTGGGCGTTGAACCAAACGTGGCAACGTACGTATCATACTTCTGATTTTCTTTTATGCGGTACAACCTGTCTTTTTTTATGTTGAATTGATCCCAGTTCAATTCATCATCCACCCATAAAAAAATAAAACCTGCACAGGCAATACCAATTGACAAACCAAAAATGTTGAGAAAACTGTAAGCTTTATTCTTCCACAAATTGCGGATAGTTGTTTTGAAATAATTTTTGACCATATAAAAGAGGATTATTCACTTTCTCTACAACAAAAAGACCAAAATCATTTTTGATTGTTGCAGAATGAATTAGCGAAAATCAATAAATTGAATTGCACGATTTTGATACAGATGTTGTTCGTAAATGGGCGTAAGCTTTTTATAAAAAAAAGCTGCTTAAATAAAATATCTGAACAGCTTTGCAGGAAATGTAGCCAGAAAGGGAGTTGAACCCTCGACCTCCGGGTTATGAAATCCAAATATTTATTTGGGGGTCGCTCCGTAAATTCTGTTTAAGATTCTAAGTGAATCTTTGACTACCTTATAAATAAGCAAAGCCAAATATTCAGCAGCAGTTACGGATTACCGTTATACTTGTGGTTATCTAATCAAAATTTTCCCACCATTTTGGAAAAGTCGTAAGATCGTTCAGGTTTACTTCTTCTCCGATCATCGGATGAATTAAAGACATATTTTTTTTCGCAGTTTCAATAGTAATCCTTTTAATAGGCTCATCCCAGTCATGTATTGATAGTGAAAACTTCGCCCAATGTACCGGCAATATTTTTTTTGCTTTCAGATCTATCCCTGCCTGCACGGTTTCTTCAGGCATCATGTGAATATATTTCCAATAAGAATTGTACTGTCCACATTCCAAAATTGCAAGATCGAAGGGTCCATATTTATTGCCAATCTCTGCAAAATGAGTGTCATAGCCACTGTCACCACCTAAAAATAATTTCATAGATGGAGTTTGCAAAACGAATGATAACCATATTGCTTGATTCCTTTTAAATGTCCGCCCTGCAAAATGTCTGCCGGATGTTGTATATACGATGAATCCACTATCCAAAATGATTTCTTCATTCCAATCTTTTTCGATGATCATATTCTTATCATAGCCCCAATATTCCAAATGTGCGGCTGTACCCAGACCGGTGATCAGCTGCTTAATTTTTGGTCTAAGTTTTATCAGTGCTTTATAATCAAGATGATCCCAGTGGTCGTGCGAGAGGAATAAATAATCTATTTGCGGCAAATCATCAGTTGTGTATACATCACTTCCCCGGAAACTTTTTGTTGTAAATGGTAGAGGAGAAGCAGCACCGCTGAATACCGGATCAACTAATATCCTTTTTCCATCGATCTGTATAAAATAAGAAGAATGCCCAAACCAAACTAAGCTATTCTTATCAAGATCTAAATTCAAAAGATCTGTTTTTTTTGAAGGCAAGCGATTTGGCGGTTTGTTATGTTTGCTTTTCCCAAAAAAGAATTTTCTCATTACTGTAAACATGCTTACGCCTTCTTCAAGTTGCGGTGTAAAATGTATATTCTGGAATTGGCCATCTTTATAATTTGGTGATCTTTTGATTCGTTCTAGTCGTTCACCAAAAGGGAGCTTGCCAAATTGCGGTTGTTTCATGAACAACCAAATGCTGAAAATTATTAAAGCGATCAATATAAATGAAATAATCATTGCAGTAAATTGAAGTTGTTTTTCAGGAAGACGTTTTATAGAATGAAATATTTCAAATTTAAAGATCATCCTACGGATTTTCGTAAGATGATTTTCTTATATTAGGACCAGTTTTTTTAAAGTTAAATCCAGATAAAGCGATAAAGAAATTGAATTCAAATAAAAGTATTTTCGGGAAATTCAAAGTTATCGGCGATAACCTTGCGGTGCTGCAGATCAGAGATGTGAGGGTTTACATGACCGGCCAACTAGTGAACCTGCTCGGGGATTGGATGCAGCAAACCGCGCAGGCATGGGTGGTTTGGGAAATGACGCACAGAGCAACAGCGCTCGGGATCGTTGGCTTTTTATCGCAGATCCCATTTTTTATTTTTGGGCCTTGGGTAGGCGTCTTTGCCGATCGATTTAACAAGCGCACCATATTGTTGGTCACTCAAATACTTGCAGCTATCCTTGCCGTGATACTGGCCCTATTGATCCAGACTCACCAGCTTCAACTCTGGCATATATATGTGCTTGCATTTCTATTAGGCACGGTGACGGCGTTTAATGTAACCGCGGAGCAGGCATTTATCGGGGATATTGCTGGGGCGGGGAACATTCACCAGGCAATTACTTTGAATAATACTGTAAACCAGCTGACGCGTTTGACCGGGCCAGCACTGGCCGGATGGCTGATTGCGAGCATTGGAACAGCACCGGCATTTTGGTTCAATGCAGCATCAGTGGTGGTTTCGGTCATCTGCATCCTGATGATCCGTTCAAAACGGGCGCCGGCGACGAAAACAGCTGGTGGCTTGCAACAATTCAAAGAAGGATTGACATTTCTTAAATCACAGCAATTGCTGCGTCTGATCATTTTATTTGCGCTTATTCAGACTTTTTTTGGCATGTCGATTGTCCAGCTCCTGCCAGCTTTTGCCAGCATTACACTTAACGGCGATGCAAGGACCCTGGGAAGCCTGATGGGCGCTGCAGGCGCAGGGGCGCTGATCGGACTTGTTTTCGTGTTGCCATTTGTTCAACAGATCAAAAAGGCATGTATGGCTATCGCGGGTGCAGTGATCTGGGCGGGACTTTGGTACATTTTATTTTCATTCTCAAGAAGCCTTCCTCTGGCCATGCTCTGTCAATTCATGGCTAGTTTAGGAGCAGCAAATGTCATCACCATGTCGCTTGGCTTAGCACAGGAACTCACTCCTATAGCTATGCGCGCAAGGATATTAAGCACATTAATGATGATCATTTTTGGACTCCAACCGGCAGCATCTTACCTGGTAAGCAGGGGCGCGGATAAGATCGGCATCAGTGATATGATGATGGTTAATGGAACGGTCATGGTCATTGTGCCGGTATTGTTGCTCGCATTGCCACAGCTCCGTAAATTGAATGTGAAAGCAAAAGTTCCTCTTGCCGTTTCAAGATGGTGGCACTAACATTATTTACATTTATTGGCGCTACTAACGGAAATTAATAACCGAAAAATATTCCGGTAGCACCAATTCGGTTAGTCATAGCTGCTATATTGCCGGATCTGCTGTTGTGCGCAGCCCTTGAGGCTATTGTCAGGGTATAGAATTCTATTGCAATCAGCCGTTTGACTTTATTGGAAGTTGACTCATAAAAGTGCTAC
>Ga0209006_10006861_pt1 | contig 10289 bp, 9 predicted proteins | sample JacPin_JW_Ref_O2_FD_188567 | JGI IMG/M metagenome (GOLD analysis project Ga0209006, IMG submission 188567) | Forest soil microbial communities from Algoma, Ontario, Canada - Jack Pine, Ontario site 1_JW_Ref_O2 (SPAdes) (version 2) | ecosystem: Environmental > Terrestrial > Soil > Boreal... | reverse complement strand
GTCTCGGTGCTGTTCACCGGGGCGCTCGACGGGTTCGAGGAGGTGCTGCCCGCTCAGCACATCAAGCTCATGATTCCCGAGTCCGGGGAGCGCAGCGTCACGCTGCCCGAGAACGGGCCAGACGGGCCGATCTGGCCCGCCGACCGGCCACAGCCGGCCAGGTATTCACGAGCGCGTCGGTGGCCGCCAGGCCTCGGCCCGGCGGAGGACGCGACGGAGCGCGATCCTGGGCAGCGGCGGGCCGGGGCGCAAAGCTCCGGAGCGCAGCGCGCCGTGGCGCACGGGCCGGAAGACGATCCGGGCGAGGTTCAGCTGTCGCTGCTCTGAGCCGCCGGTCTGGTCATCAGCGCCGCGGTCACTGGAAGGCCCGCGGCCTGCCATGCCTTGAATCCGCCCGCCAGATCGGTGGCCTGGTACACGCCGAGGTCCTGCAGGGCCGCGGCGGCCAGGCTCGAGGTGTAGCCCTCGGAGCAGACCACGATGATCTGCAGGCCATAGCTGGCGATCGGCAGCCTCGCCTCGCTCGCGGGGTCGAATCGCCACTCCAGCACGTTGCGCTCGACGATCATCGCGCCCGGGATCTCGCCCTCGGCGGCCCGCTGCGCGGCCGGGCGGATATCGACCAGGAGGGCGCCGTCGCGCACGGCCACGGCGGCCGCGGCCGGGCTCAGCCGAGCCAGCCGCGTCCTGGCCTCGGCCAGCATGTCGTCTATCGTCCGCGTCACCAGTCCTGCTCCGCTAGCTCGGTCCGCACAAGCGCCAGTCCGGACGGCGCCATCTCGTAGCGCCGCATCGCCGTCAGCGGCGGCGAGTACGCGTGCACGCTGACGGCCGGAGCGCCCGAGTCGTTGCCGACATCATGCAGGTGCCGGGCGCCGAATGTCGTCACGGTACCGCGCCCCGCGCTCCGGCGACGGACATCGCGGCTTCCCGGCCGGGCCAGCGATTCCCGCAGCTCGCCGCGCACCACCGCGAACGCCCCGCTCGCATCGCCGTGATCATGGAAGCCGGTGTGCTGGCCTGGCAGCCACGTCAGCAGCCAGATCTCATAGGACTCGGTGAGCTCCAGCCGGCCGTACCAGCGCCCGGCCGGGCCGAACTGGACCAGGCCGGGCCACTCACCAGCATCGGCCACCTGGCGGACAAGCCGGCCGAGCTGAGCTCCCCCGAGCTGAGCTCCCCCGAGCTGGGCCGGGCCGATCCTGGGCGCATCGAGCTGTTGCCTCATCCTATGAATCCCATCGGCTTAGTAGATTAGCTCGGTACGGTACCAGATCGCGGCCGTCTACTCTGGTCACACCGCCATGCGCCGCGTCTCGGCGCCGGCCGCGACCGACCAGGAGGGGCCAGGTGCCGGGCAGGACCGACGAGCTCTCGTCCGCGCGGCAGTCCGCTCGCAGGCCGCGCGGCGGTTCTGCGCCCGGTCTGGCCGAGCTTGCGGCCATCGCCGCCGGGGGCGGTATCGGCAGCGTCGCCCGCTACGGGCTCAGCCAGGCTTTCCCGGCGGGCGACGGCTTTCCGTGGGCGATCTTCGCGGTCAACGTGTCCGGCTGCCTGCTGCTCGGCCTGCTGATGGTCTACCTGCTTGACGTCTGGCCGCCCCGGCGGTTCCTGCGGCCGTTCCTGGCGATCGGGCTGCTCGGCGGGTACACCACGTTCTCGACCTACGCCGCGGGGATCATGACGCTGCTGACCGGCGGGGCGCCCGCGCTGGCGGACGCGTACGCGCTGACCACCATCGTGGCGGGGCTCGTCGCGGTCTGGGCGGGCATGAAGGCGGCGCGGGCCGCATCGACGGCACGGCATTCGGGAGGCAGCAGATGACTCTGCACGGGCCCGCGCGGCGCATCACGATCTTCATTGGCGAGTCCGACCGCTACAACCACAAGCCCCTGTACGCCGAGATCGTGCACCGCGCGCACCAGCGCGGGCTGGCCGGGGCCAGCGTGTTCCGCGGGCTGGAGGGATTCGGCGCGTCCTCGCGGATCCATACCAGCAGGCTGCTGTCCCTGAGCGAGGATCTGCCGCTCGCCATCATCATCGTGGATACCGAGGAACGAGCTGACGCCTTCCTGGACGAGATCGCCGACCTGATCACGGGCGGGCTGGTCATCGTCGACGACGTCCGGGTGCACACCTACGTGGGCGGCAGCCAGTCGTGACCGTTCTTCTCGTCCTGCTCGGCGGCATGATCGGCGCGCCGGCCAGGTACCTCGCTGACCGGGCGCTGCAGGCCAGGCACGACAGCGTGTTCCCGTGGGGCACGTTCGCCGTGAACATGGCCGGCTCGCTGCTGCTCGGCTTCCTGCTCGGGGCGCAGCGGCACCTGGGCCTGCCCGCATCGGTCGTTCTGCTGCTGGGCACGGGCTTCTGCGGCGGCCTGACCACGTTCTCCACGTTCGGCTATGAGACGCTGCGGCTCCTGGAGGACGGCGCCGTCGGCGAAGCCGGCCTGAACGTCATCGGCAGCCTGGCCGTCGGCGTCCTCGCGGCGTGGCTCGGGTTCCGTCTGGCCGTGGCGCTGTTACCGGCGAGGTGCCTCGGGTCAGGCTCCCTTTGTTACCGCACGTAAAGTAGAGAGCCGTGCAGATGTACACCGATGGCGGGGATAACGCGATGCCCAGGACCCTGACGGTGAAGACGGTCAAGGTGCCCGATCCCGGCGACCTGCTGGTGCGGCTCCCCGATCTGTCGCCCGCAGCGTGGATTCACCGCGGCGACGGCCTTGTCGGCTGGGGCGAGGCGGCCCGGGTCACTATCCCGGCCGGCGCCGACCGGTTCGCGGTAGGTGAGCAATGGCTGGCCAACCTGGTAGCGAACGCCGAGATCACCGACGACGTGGGGCTGCCCGGCACCGGGCTGGTGGCCTTCGGCAGTTTCACCTTTGACCCGGCGGCCGGCGGCTCGATCCTGACGGTGCCGGGCACGATCGTGGCCCGCCGGGCTGGCGTCGCGTGGCTGACCACGATCACGCCGGACAGCGGCCCGCTGCACGTGCCTGCCTCCGCGGCGATCCCGGCCTCCGAGGTCCGCTGGAGCGACGGCAGCCTGACCGCGCCGCAGTGGGAGCAGGCGGTCATCTCCGCGGTCGGCCGGATCAAGGCCGGCCAGCTGCGCAAGGTCGTACTCGCGCGGGACCTGCTGGCCGCCGCGTCCGAGCCGATCGACATTCGCATCCTGCTCGCGAGGCTGGCGGCCAGGGCGCCGGGCTGCTTCACCTTCGCGTGCGCGGGGCTGGTCGGCGCGACCCCGGAACTGCTGATCCGCCGCGAGGGCCGGGACGTGAGCTCCCTGGTGCTGGCCGGCACGATGGCGCGGGGCGGGAGCAAGGCGGACGACGAGGCGCTGAGCGCGGCGCTGCTGGCGTCGGCGAAGAACGCCGAAGAGCATCAGTACTCCGTCGACTCTGTCCGAGACTTGCTCACTCCCCTGTGCACGACCCTGAGCGTGGATCCGGCCCCGTTCCTGCTCCAGATGGCCGACTACCAGCACCTGGCGACCCGGGTCACCGGCGAGCTGGCGGGCGACGCGTCCGCGCTGGCCCTGGCGGCGGCGATGCACCCGACCGCCGCGATCTGCGGCACGCCGACGCAGACCGCGCTGGCCTTGATCCGGGAGCTGGAAGGGATGGACCGCGGCCGTTACTCCGGCCCGGTCGGCTGGGTCGACAGCCGCGGCAACGGCGAGTGGGGCATCGCGCTGCGGTGCGGCGAGATTGAGGGCAGCCGCGCCAGGCTCTTCGCCGGCTGCGGCATCGTGGCCGGATCACAGCCAGAGTCAGAGCTGGCCGAGACGGAGACAAAATTCCGGCCAATGCGGCGGGCTCTGGAGGGCTGACTCCCCCGACCTGAAAGGATCGGGTCGCCGCCTTGGAAGCTGGAAAGGACGTGGCCACCTTGCCACCGCAAAGCACGGACGCGGACTGGGTCGCGCGCATGGCCGACGAGGTCATCGCGGAGTCCGAGCTGCGCGCGCCGGGCAAGCCGGTGGTCGTGGCGTCCGGCATCAGCCCGTCCGGCCCGATCCACCTCGGCAACCTGCGCGAGATCATGGTGCCGCATCTGGTCGCCGACGAGGTCAGACGCCGGGGTATCGCCTGCGACCATGTCCTGTCCTGGGACGACTTTGACCGGCTCCGCCGGGTGCCGGCGAACATCGACCAGTCCTGGGCCGAGCACATCGGCCGACCGCTGACGTCGGTGCCAGCTCCGCCGGGCAGCCCGTACGCGAGCTGGGCCGAGCATTTCCGCGCGCCCATGGAGGTGGCGCTGGCGCGGATGGGCGTCGAGTACCGCGGCATCAGCCAGACCCAGATGTATACCTCCGGCGCGTACGTCGATCAGGTGCTGCTCGCGATGCGCGAGCGCGAGCACATCGACCAGGTTCTCGGCCGGTACCGGACCAAGGCCGCCGCGCGCCCGGCGCAGGCCACCCCGGCGGGGGCCACCGCCGACGAGACCGAGGCCGCCGCCGCGGCGGCCGAGGGATCCGGCGCCGCCAGCGAGGACGACGGCGCGTCGAGCGCGGGCTACTTCCCCTACAAGCCGTACTGCTCGGTCTGCGATCGCGACTTCACGACCGTCACCAGTTATGACGACGAGACCACCCAGATGTCCTACACCTGCCAGTGCGGGCACTCCGAGACTGTGCTGCTGAAGGACCACCGGCGCGGCAAGCTGGTGTGGAAGGTCGACTGGCCGATGCGCTGGGCCTACGAAGGCGTCATCTTCGAGCCGTCCGGAGTCGACCACCAGTCCCCCGGCTCGTCGTTCGTGGTCGGCGGCCAGCTCGTCAGCGAGATCTTCGGCGGCAAGCAGCCGATCGGCCCGATGTACGCCTTCGTCGGCATCAGCGGCATGTCCAAGATGTCCAGCTCGCGCGGAGCCGTGCCGACTCCGGGCGACGCACTGGAGATCATGGAGGAGTTCCTGCTGCGCTGGCTGTACACGCGGCGCCGGCCGCAGCAGGCCTTCACGATCGCGCTGGACGCCGAGCTGCACCGGCTCTATGACGAGTGGGACGCGGTCGAGCGCCGCGTCGCCGGCGGCAACGCGTCGGAACTGGACATCAGCGCCTACGACCGGGCCATCCGGACCGCGGCCGGCGAGCTGCCCCGTACCCCGCGCCCGTTGCCGTACCGGACGCTGGCGTCGGTGGCCGACATCACCACCGGCGATCCCGTGCAGACGCTGCGGATCCTCAGCGACCTTGACCCGGGGCACCCGATCGCTTCGCTCGACGAGGTCCGGCCGCGGCTGGACCGCGCGCAGTGCTGGGTTGCGACGCAACTGCCCGCCGCCCAGCGGACCCGGCTGCACGACGAGCCCGACCGGACGGCGCTGGACGCGCTGAGTGACTCTGAGCGGGGCGCGCTCAAGCTCCTGGCGGACGGCCTCGAGGAGCACTGGTCGCTGGACGGGCTGTCGCAACTTGTCTACGCGGTGCCGAAGCTGCAGGCCGGGCTGCCCGCCGACGCCAAGCCGACGCCGGAGCTGAAAGCCGCCCAGCGGCAGTTCTTCGCCCTGGTCTACCGGCTGCTGATCGGAACGGAAACCGGCCCTCGGCTGCCGACGCTGCTGCTGGCCGCCGGGCCGGCCCGCGTCCGCGCGCTGCTGGGCGGCTGAGGCCGGACCGGAGGCGGCCAGTCACCAGGGCAGGACGCCGAGACCGCCACCGCTGTTTGACGCACCGCTGTTTGACGCACCGCTGTTTGACGCACCGCTGTTTGGCGCACCGCTGTTTGACGTACTGGCGTCGCCGGTCCACCGGTAGCCCCAGAACTGCCCGGTCGGTCCGTCCGCTGGCAGCGTCGCGAGCTGCACGCTGACCTCGGCGCCCTGCTCGGCGGTGCGGAAGCCGCGGTGCTGGTTGAGATCGGTTGCGCAGAAGCCTGGGTTCGCGGCGTTCACCTTGATCGGCGTATCGCGCAGTTCCTTGGCGTACATCGCGGTGATCATGTTGAGCGCCGTCTTCGAGGATGGATACGGGATCGAGGCCATCGCGAACATCGGGCTGTCCGGATCCAGGTTGGCGGTGATCGAGCCGAGCTCACTGCTGACGTTCACGATCCGCGCCGCCGGCGCTCGGCGCAGCAGCGGCAGCATCGCGTTGGTCACCGCGACCACGCCGAACACGTTGGTCTCGTAGATCGTCCGCAGTGTCTCCAGGGACGTGCCGCTCGGCGTGCCCGGCCAGTCACCGCGAGCGATGCCGGCGTTGTTGATCAGCACGTCGAGTACGCCGAACTCAGCCTCGACCCATTCGGCCGCCCGAGCCACCGACCGCTCGTCGGTGACGTCAAGCTGGACGAACCGCGCGTCGCCCCCCGCGGCGATGAGGTCCGGCGCGGCCCCGAGCTCCGCTGCGGCGCCGCGGCCGCGGCTCTCATCCCGCGCCCCGACCAGGACGGTCAGGCCGAGCGCGCCGAGCTGCCGTGCGGTCGCGTATCCGATGCCCTTGTTGGCGCCCGTGATCAGCGCAATCGTTGTCATGCGGCCGAGCCTGCCAGCCGGGCGCCGCGACCGGGAGAGACCGGCCGAACCTGGGACTACCAGTACCAGCCTGCGACCAGGCCAGGTCTGTGAACCCGGCGTTACGATCGGCGAGATGAACCGCGATGACCTGGCCACGTTCCTGCGCACCCGGCGAGACCGGCTGCGGCCGGCGGACGTGGGCCTGCCCGACGGCGGCCGACGCCGGGCCAAGGGGCTCCGCCGGCAGGAGGTCGCGCAGCTCGCGGGCATGTCCGTGGATTACTACATCCGGCTGGAGCAGGCCCGCGGGCCGCATCCGTCGGCGCAGATTCTGGCCGCGCTGTCGCGGGCGCTGATGCTGACCGCCGACGAGCGTGAGTACCTGTTCCGGCTGGCGGGCGAGAGCCCGCCCGCGGCCGTGCGGCCGACCAGGGAGATCTCGCCGGGACTGCGGAGCCTGCTCGCCGGCTTGCCGGACACCCCGGCCTACGTGGTCGACGCGAAGTACGACGTCCTGGCCTGGAACCAGCTGGCCACCTGGTTCATCGGCGACCTGTCCGGCTTCCCGGCCCGCGACCGGAACATGATCCGGTGGATGTTCCGGCTGCCCGCTGGCGACAGCCCGTGGTCAGACGCGGACAGCGTGCGGTTCGCCCGCTCTACCATCGCGGACCTGCGCGCCGCGTACGCTCGCGGCCCGGCCGATCCGGGCCTGCGGGAGCTGATCACGGAGATGCTGGCGCTGTCGCCGGTATTCGCGCAGATGTGGGCCGAGCACGAGGTGCAGTCGCGACAGCCGCTGGTGAAGCGCTTCGTGCACCCGCTGGCTGGCCCGCTGGAATTCGAGTGCCAGGTCTTGCACGTCGGCACGACCGGCCAGCGGCTGATCGTCTACTGTGCCGCGCCCGGCTCGCCGACGCAGGATGCGTTCCGGCTGCTGGCCGCCCGGGCTCAGTCGCCGGTCGGCCCGTAGCGGCTCCAACACGGCAGCGCGGCCAGATCCGGCCGGGCCTGGCCCGCAGCGGCAGCCCGTCTTTAGCATTCCTCTCCGGCTTCATGACCTATAAGCTGCCGATTTTTACTATGCTTTACCATTCGACTTTGGGGGTTAAATGCGGCGAAGGACCAGTGTCAATTACGGATTAGGCGGCGCCTGGGGTTTCGCGGCCGCTGACCTGACCAGCCCCGCCCGGGCGGCTCGGGCGGGCGCGTTCACCGACAGCACCGACGCCGTGTCCGGGGCGGACGTTACCGAGCTGCGGGTACATGGTGTCTCGGGGTCGAACGGCCCGACCATGCTCGAGCACCCGAATACGCTTCAGGTCGCGGGCGACACCACCACGATGTTCTACCGGCGCTGGACGCCGGCCGGTGCGGCCGGGAATGGCGTGCCGTGGAAACTCGAGGCGTATTCGTGGGGCGGTCTGACCGAGAACCCGCTCCGGTCAGCGGCGTGGCTGGTGCTCGCCCCGTTCATGCTCTACAACGTCGCCCACTTCGCGCTGCCGCGGCCGGTACCGGCCGGCAAGCCCGCGGTGGGGACGACGGACGGTGGCTGGTATCTGAGGCGTGACTGGCGGCACGCGTCGGCCACCCTGCTGCTGCGCTTGCTGGCCTTCGCGGCGACGCTGCAGTTCGTCACCGCTCTGGTCTGGGCGCTGGTCGGCATCGTCGCCCTGCAGGCGCGGGCCGCGCACTTCCCGTCCTGGCTCTCCTGGTATGCGGCCTGGTCGGTGTCCGGGCGGGTCTGGGTCGCGCTGGCGGCGGTCGCCGCGATGATCGCGCTCATGTGGCTGATCAGCGCGCGCACCGGGAGCCTGTATGAGGCCTGTGTGAGCCCGGCGCGGGCTGACGCGGACGAGGCGAGCCAGGATCTCCCCCTGGGGCAGGCGAGGTTCTGGAAGGGGCAGCAGCTGGTCAGCCGCCAGCGCGGCCTGCACGCCGGCGGCGCCGCGGCCGCCGTGGCGCTGATCGTCTCTCGGCCCGGACCGGGCCTGAGCGCGGGCCGAGTCGCCACGGCCGTCGCGGCGGCCGTGATCCTCGGGCTGGTCGCGGCGACCTTGATCTCGCCGGTGGCCAGCCGTTACAAAGTCACCCTGACCAGCTCGGACACGCCCCGCGACCCGGGCCGCCCGAGCTCGCGACGGCCTGGGTCCGGCGCGGCCTGGTGCTGGTGCCTGCTCGGCGCCGGGGCGGCGGTCCTGATCGCGGCCGCCTGCACGGCGGGCTGGCCGGGGCGGGCAGATACGCGTGTCGGGTTCGGCGGTTTCCTCGGTTTCTGCGAGGTACTCCTGGCCGCGCAGGCCGGGCTGCTGCTTTTGCTGGCGCTCGTGGTGGCGTTGCTGCGCCCCGGCAAGCCAGATCCGGTCGGTGGTCTCGGGCGAGGGCTCGCGGCCGACGGGGCCAACCGGACCGCTCCGTTTGCGGCCGGCCACCTGGCGACCGTGCTGGCCGCGCTCGCCGTCACCCTCGGCGGCGTCTTCAGCGCGGTCATCGATCTGCTCATGACCCGCGTGCTCGGAGGGTCGCCGGTGCCCGGCGGCCTGCGCCTGCACAACCCGCCCGCGCACCCGCTGCTGGTGCCGTGGCCCATTTTCGCGTTTGGCGTCGCACCACTCGGCTTGATCGTGCTGCTGCTGCCCGGACTCTGGGTCGGGTTCGTGTACCTCAGGAACGTCCGGCGCTTCACAAAGTGCCCGGCCGCGGCCGACGGCCCCTACGGGTCGCAGATCAGCCTGTTCTACGACGCGGTATTCACCGACGCCGAAGCGAGCGGTGTCGAAGCAACCGACATCGAAGCGACCGGTTCCGAAGCGACTGGCATCGAAGCCACCGAGTCCGAAGCCGGCGGCGAGGACGTCGCGGCGGCGGCCCGGCCGCGCGCGGCCGACTACGCCGGCAGTTCCCGGAGCATCGCGCGGGCGTGGGCGGTGGGACTGCTGGCCGACCAGGCCGCGATGCTCGCAACCTGGGCCGCCGCTGGCCTCATCGCCGTGACCGCCTGGGCCGACATCGGCGCCGCGTGGTCCGCGCACCTGGACTGGCGCCTGGACGGGTGGGCGTCGGCGGTCGGGTTCATCGGCCTGGCCGTCGCCGCGGGTCTTGTCTACGTCCTGCGGATGGACCTGAGCGATCCGGCGCGCACCAAGACCATCGGCGCCCTGTGGGATGTCGGCACGTTCTGGCCACGGGCCGCGCATCCGTTCGCCCCGCCCTGCTACGCCGAGCGTGCTGTCCCCGAACTCGTCGACCGGCTGCGCATCCTCACCGGGACGGTGCCGGAGACAGAGCCGACCGGGGTCCGGCCATCGCAGGACCCGGCGGCGCAGCAACTCATCGCGCACAAAGTGAACTCGGAGGCAGCGCAGTCTCCTGGCCTGAGCATCCCGGTGGGCGACGTGCTGCTGACCGGATACAGCCAGGGCTGCATCCTGGCGACCGCCGCCGTGGAGCAGCTGCCGGGACCGACCAAGGCCAAGGTAGCCCTGCTGACCCTGGCTAACCCGGCGCGCCGGCTCTACGGACGGGCCTTCCCGGCCTACTTCGGCCCGAACTCGCTCCAGGCGCTCCGGTCGCTACTGACCGTTCAGGTCGCGGGCGACGACGGACCCGGCCCGGATGGCCATGAACTGGTCCGGTGGAAGAACCTGCGCCGGCCGACCGATTACATCGGTTCGTGGGTGTTCGACGAGCCCACCCGCGCCTACACCGTCGAGCCGGACGGGCTGGCGGTCAGCGCGAACGTCGACGAGCGCACGCTCCACGAGATCTACCTGCCCGCGTTCGAATCCGCGGTCCGCGCCGGCGTGGGCAGCG
>Ga0209006_10006860_pt1 | contig 10289 bp, 10 predicted proteins | sample JacPin_JW_Ref_O2_FD_188567 | JGI IMG/M metagenome (GOLD analysis project Ga0209006, IMG submission 188567) | Forest soil microbial communities from Algoma, Ontario, Canada - Jack Pine, Ontario site 1_JW_Ref_O2 (SPAdes) (version 2) | ecosystem: Environmental > Terrestrial > Soil > Boreal... | reverse complement strand
GAGCCGCAGGAGAAGCTGCGTCTGCTCGACGCACAGGAGCGGGCGCTGGCGGCGCTCTCATCCGCGGGAACGGACGCCGGGAGCGAGCGGCCGGCGGACGGTGGCGAGGATCCGGTGATGGTTGCGCTCGCGGACGCGCAGCGGCGCTTTCCGATGCCCGCGGACGCACTCGCTGAGCTGATCGAGGGAGTGCGGATGGACGTGCTCGGCATGAGCTACGAGAGCTTCGAGGATCTGGTCCCCTACTGCCGCCGCGTCGCCGGGGCGATCGGGCGCGTGTGCCTCGCCTTCTTCAACATGCGCGAGAGTGCGACCACGGACCTCGCGCACGCCGAACAGCTGGCGGACGACCTCGGGGTCGCACTGCAGCTCACGAACATCCTGCGCGACGTGCGCGAGGACGCGCAGAACGGCCGCGTCTACCTCCCGTCGGAGGACCTGCGGCGCTTCGGCGTGATCGCGCAGGGCAGTCAGGGCGGCGAGCCGCTCGCGACGATGGCCTCGGAAACGCTCGACGCGCTCACGCGCTCATCAACGGATGCACAGCAGCTCGATCAGCTGTGTGCGCTCGTTCGCTTCGAGGCCGACCGCGCCGCGCAATGGTTCGATCTCGGCCTCGAGCTGACGGACCTCCTCGACCGACGAAGCGCCGCCTGCGTGCTTGCGATGGCTGGCATCTACAGGCGCCTGCTGGAGCGCATCCAGGCGCACCCCGAGCAGTCGCTGACGCAGCGCATGTCGCTGCCCGCTCACGAGAAGGCCTGGGTCGCCGCACGCGGAATGCTGGGTGTCGGCGGGTGAGCGCCGGGCGGCGTGTGGCCGTGATCGGCGGCGGGCTGGCCGGCATCGCCGCTGCGCTGGACTGCGCCGGCGCGGGCGCGAGCGTGACGCTCCTGGAGGTCCGGCGCCGGCTCGGAGGCGCCGCCTACTCCTTCGAGCGCGAGGGCCTGCAGATGGACAACGGCCAGCATGTGTTCCTGCGCTGCTGCATCGCCTACCAAGCGCTGCTGGCACGCCTTGGCAGCGAGCACCTGACGGCCGTCCAGCCCCGCCTGGAGATCCCGGTGCTGAAGCCCGGATCGCCGCCGGCCGTCCTGCGTCGCGGCTCGTTGCCGGCGCCGCTGCACCTCGCCGGAGCGCTCGCGCGCTACCCGCACCTCTCCCAGCTCGAGCGCGCCGGCGCCGCGCGCGCCGCGCTTGGCCTGATGCGCCTGGACCCTGACGACGCGGCGCTCGACGAGGTGAGCTTTGGCGACTGGCTCGCCCACCATGGGCAGAGCGCCAGGGCGGTCGCTGCGTTGTGGGATCTGATCGCGCTGCCTACGCTCAATCTGCCGGCGGCCGACGCTTCGCTCGCGCTGTCGGCGTTCGTCTTTCGCATGGGGCTGCTGGGCGCCGCTGACGCCGGCGACATCGGCTTTCACGACGGCACGCTCGGTGAGACGATCGGCGCCCCCGCCGAACGCGCGCTGGCGCAGGCGGGCGTCGACGTACGGCTCGGCTGGCGCGCGGAGCGCCTGCTGCGGACCGGCGACGGGCTAGAGGTTCACGGGGGCGACGGCGGGCTTAGCGCGGAGACGGTGGTGCTCGCGCTGCCGCACATGCGCGCCGCGACGCTGCTCGAGCCGCTGCTCCGCGAGCGCGCCGGCGCGCTGCGTGGCCTCGGCAGCTCGCCGATCGTCAACCTCCACGTCGTCTATGACAGGCAGGTCTGCGAGGAGCCGTTTGCGGCCGGCGTGGGCACGCCCGTCCAGTACATATTCGACCGCACGCGGGCGGCCGGAGCGCCCGCTGGCTGCCAGTATCTGGCTGTGTCGCTGTCGGGTGCCGAGCGCGAGATGGGCATGAGCGTGGACGCGCTGCGCGAGCGCTACCTGCCGGCGCTGAGCGAACTGCTCCCCCGTGCGCGCCAGGCGAAGGTCGAGCTGTTCCTCGCCACCCGCGAGCACGCCGCCACGTTCCGTGCGGCTCCGGGCACGGCCGCGCTGCGCCCGCCTGCTCAGACGAGCGTTCCGGGTCTCGTGCTAGCGGGAACGTGGACGGCGACGGGCTGGCCGGCGACGCTGGAGAGCGCCGTCCTCAGCGGGCACGCCGCGGCCGCGCAGGCTCTGCAGCAGCTCGGCATCGAGGAGCCGGACGCGCGCGCAGGCATTCCCGCGGCTGCGCTCGGTATCAGCACCCCCGGCGAGAGCCCCGGGATGCTCACACGATGAGCGCGCCTGGTGGTCCGGGCGAGCTGCTCGTCGCCGCGCCGCTGCGCATCGAGGCGGCGCTAATCTCCTCCGCCGCGCGCGGGGCGTCGGTGCGCAAGACCGGAATGGGCCCCGAGCGTGCGAAGGCCGCGGCAGGGGAGCTGGTGAGCCAACGGGGCGCCGCGATGATCGTGCTCGGCTTCTGCGGCGGGCTGGACTCGGGCTCGGTGCCCGGTGAAGTGATCGTTGCCGAGGACGTCTACGCGGCGAGCGACGAAGGCCACACGGAGGCGCGCGTGAGCTGCGACCTGACGTCCGATCTGCTGCAACGCCTGACGGGCCTCGGGATGAAGGTCCGCACCGGGCACGTGGTGTGTGTCTCGCGCCTCGCGTTGGGTGACCGTCGCGCCGAGTTGCACGCCGGCGGAGCGATCGCCGTGGACATGGAGTCGGTGTGGCTCGCGGCCGGAACGGGGGAGCGTCCGTTCGGCGTCGTGCGCATCGTCCTGGACAGTCCTGAGCACGAGCTGATGCGCCTGGGGGCCCTCGGCGGAGCGTTGCGCGCGGCGATGTCGCTGCGCCGCGTGGCCGCCGCCCTTCATGGTTGGACTCCAGAGGACTAAGGTAGGCCCAATGGCGGCACGAATCAGGCAGAGCACGCGCATGGGGTGGTACCTCGCGCGCCAGCGAATCGCCAAACGCGAGAAGTTCCCGCTGATCGTGGAGCTAGAGCCTCTCTTCCAGTGCAACCTGGCCTGCTCTGGCTGCGGCAAGATCCAACACCCCGAGCACGAGCTGCGCCGGAGGATGCCCGTCGAGCAGGCGATTGCCGCGATCGACGAGGCCGGCGCCCCGATGGTCTCGATCGCGGGAGGCGAGCCTCTGATCCACCCCGAGATCCACGTGATCGCAGCTGAACTGATCAAGAAAAAGAAGTTCGTCTACCTCTGCACCAACGCGCTGCTGCTGGAGAAGAAGCTCGAGAACTTCAAGCCCAGCCCCTACTTCTCCTGGGCTGTGCACATGGACGGACTGCAGGAGCGCCACGATGCCTCCGTCGAGCGCGAGGGCGTCTTCGATAAGGCCGTCGCCGCGATCAAGGCAGCCAAGGCGGCCGGTTTCAAAGTCACCACGAACACGACCTTCTTCACCCAGGACTCGCCCAAGACCGTGCGCGAGGTGCTGGACTTCCTCAACGACGACCTCGAAGTCGACGAGATGATGATCTCGCCCGCCTACGCGTATGAGAAAGCGCCCGACCAGGAACACTTCCTGGGCGTCCAGCAGACGCGCAAGCTGTTCAGTGAGGCGTTCGCCGACGGCCGGCGCAAGAAGTGGCGGCTGAACCACAGCCCGCTGTTCCTCGACTTCCTCGAGGGCAAGGCCGAATTCGACTGCACCGCCTGGGGGATCCCCAGCTACTCGCTGTTCGGCTGGCAGCGTCCCTGCTACCTGATGGCAGACGGCTACACCGAGACCTACAAAGAGCTGCTGGAGACGACCGACTGGAGCAAGTACGGGCGCGGCAAGGACCCGCGCTGCGAAAACTGCATGGCCCACTGCGGCTATGAGCCCACGGCGGTGCTGCAGACGACCAGCTCGCTGCGCCAGTCGCTGCGCGCGATCGCAGGCTAGCCTCCCGCGTCAGACTCCGAGGGCATGCTGCTCGTGCGGATGTCCCGCCAGGACAGACCCTCCTTCAGGAGCGCCGGGACACCGAGGACGAGTGCGGTCACGACCTCGACTGCCTGCAGGATGATCCCGTAGGCGAGACCCGGCCCCGCGCCCACGCCGTAGGCCGCGAGCACGACCAGGCAGGCGGCCTGGAAGACGCCGACGTTGGACGGTGTCGCGGGCAGCACCGCGCTGAGGTTGACCGCGAGCAGGATCGCCGCCGCGGCCGCCAGACCGGTCTGCGACTGCAGTCCGAGCGCGAGGATCACCATGTAGCAGGCCAGCCACTGCAGCGCCCAGGCCAGGAGCTGGAAGCCCACCGCTGTCGATCCGTAGCGCGGGCGTGCGAACACGACCAGGCCCTGGCGGGCGAGTGCGAGCAACCGCTCGATCCCCTCCGCGGCCCGAGCCACGCGTGCCCAGCGCGAGCGTCTCCCGAGGCGCAGCAGGCGGGGGCCGAGAACGACGAGCAGGCAAACGGCGAGTGGCAGCGCCAGCGCTATCGCGATCGACGCCACGTGACCGCTCGCCAGGGGCACGCTCGTGAGGCTCACCGCCAGCAGGATCGCCAACGCAAGCAGGTTGATCAGCGTCTGCGAGAAGACCGTCCCCGCGACGATCGGCACGAGGTGGCTGGTGCGACCGTGCAGCCGGCGTGAGAGAACGAGCACGCGCGAGGGCTCGCCGATCCGCGCGGGGACGAGCGCCGATGCCATCACTCCGATCATCAGCGCCCGTGCGACCGGCCCCCACGGCATCGGCGTGTCCGGCAGCGCCGCACGCAGCGTCTGGTGCCAGGAGACCGAGCGCATCACCATCGCCAGCGACATCAGCACGAGTGCCAGCGCGATCCAGCCGGGCGATGCGGTCGCCAGCGAGTGCCCGACGCGCTTCAGTTCCAGGCGCGAGAGCGCGAACACGACCAGACCAGCGAGCACGAGCACCAGGGCGACGATCGCCAGGAGCCTGAGTCCGGGCCTGTGCGAGCGTCCCGACGCGTTCTCCGGTGCAACCATTAGTGGCGGTCTATCAGGTCGTGTTCTGCCAGCCAAGTGAAAGGAGCGGCTCGTGTCCAAAGTCGAGCAGGTCGTGGAGGCGACGAGGGCACGCCTCGGCGGCGTCGGAGTCTGGTCGGGCGTGCTCGGCGCAGCGCCCATCGCGGCTGAGCCGGCGGCGATCGGACGCATCGAGGAGCTCGGCTACGGCTCGCTGTGGACGGGCGAGCGCATCGGCGGCAAGGACGCGTTTGCGCACGCTGCGATGGCGCTGGCGAGCAGCTCACGGATCGTCTTCGGCACGGGGATCGCCAACGTGTGGGCTCGCCACCCGGCGACGATGCAGGGCGGCGCGGCGACGCTCGCCGCCGCCTGGCCGGGACGCTTCGTGCACGGCATCGGCGCGAGCCACGCCCCGATCGTCGAGCACAGCGGTCAGGTCTATGCGCGGCCGCTCGCGCACATGAGGAGCTACATCGCTCAGATGGACGCCGCGATCGATTATGCGCCGAGCACACCGGCGCCGTTCGCGCGGGTGCTCGCGGCGCTGCGCCCGCGGATGCTCGAGCTTGCGCGTGAGCACGCTCACGGCGCGCACCCCTATTTCGTGCCGCCCGAGCACGCCTCGGCGGCGCGGGAGATCCTCGGTCCCGACCGGCTCCTGATCCCCGAGCAGGCCGTGGTGCTCACCGCCGACCCCTCCGAGGCACGGCGCGTGGCCCGCAAGCACATGAAGCTGTACCTGACGCTGCCCAACTACGTCAACAGCCTACGCCACCTCGGCTACGGCGAGGAGGACCTCGCTGGCGCCGGCAGCGACCGGTTGGTGGACGCGATCGTCGCGTGGGGAGACGAGCAGGCGATCGCACGGCGCGTCACCGAGCTGCGCGAGCGCGGCGCCGACCACGTGCTGCTGCAACCCCTGGCTGATGATCTCGACGGTGTGATCGAGCAGCTCGAGCGTCTGGCGCCCGTACTTGCCCCACTGGGTCTCCTCGCCCCGCTGGCTCCGTTCGCGTTTCGAGAGGACGTTCAGTCGTGAGGCCGGTCTGCGATTTCCGGCCAGTGCTGCGGCGTTCCCAGCAGCTCGAGCCCGTGGCGGACGTCGTGCTCGACGTGGCCGTGCACATGCACGCTCGTGCCGCTCCCGTCGGGGTTGAAGTCGACGCGGATGTGGCGGGGTAGCACCTCCGCGAGGTTGTCAACGGCTCCGGCCTCGCTTCGCCACAGGCCCACGCGACCAACCGTGAAACCAGCACCGGGCACTGCTCCCGGTTTGGGCACGTTCCACGGTTCGTCCTGTCCCGCAGCGTCCCCTTCCAGCAGTGAGTCCAGATCCGCGCTGGGCACGGCACCGTCGCTGAAGATGAGATGGCCGGGGTGTTCGCGGGCGATCTGAAAGCCGCGGTCCTTGGCCAGTTCCGGCGCGATGTCGCGCACGAACATCGCCTGCGCCACCTCCGGCGGCTTGTCGATCGAGAAGGTGTGATCGAGTCGTGCGATCTCGGCAGTCTTCCAGACGCCGCTCACAGCCGCCACCGTTGGCGAAGTCCTGGCGCTGGCAGCGGACGTTGGGCGCGGGCGTCTACGCTGTGTCCAGCAGTCAACCGCGATAAGGAGCGAGCATGAAGGCGAGCTGGAACGGGGCGGTGTTGGCCGAGAGCGACGACACGGTGGTGGTCGAGAACAACCACTACTTCCCACCCGAGAGCATCAACACTGAATATTTCGCGGACAGCGAGACGCACACCACGTGCGCGTGGAAGGGCGAGGCGAGCTACAAGACGATCGAGGTCGACGGTGAGTCGAACCCCGACGCCGCGTGGTACTACCCGCAGCCTAAGGAGGCGGCAGCGGAGATCAAGGACTACTTCGCCTTCTGGAAGGGCGTGACGGTCGAGGCTTGAGCGCGGCGATGCGCTCATCGGCTGCGGCGAGGTTGGGAGCATCGCTGACGCGCGCGCTGCTGGCGCTCGCGTTGGCGCTCGTCTGCGCGACCGCCGCGAGTGCGCAGAGCGCTCGGGAGGCGGCGACGCTGCATCTGGGATCGCAAACGTTGAAGCGCTGTGAGACCTCGCCGCTGGCTTATTGCGGCAGGCTGGCGGTGCCGCTCGACCACTCCAACCCGGGCAGCCCGGACATCTCGGTCGCCTACCGCTGGTACCCCGCGTCGGCACCGGCCGATGGCCGGCCGTCCGGGACTGTGGTGCCGGTCGAGGGCGGCCCCGGCTACCCGTCGATCGGTTCGGTCTCCTACCCGTCGGGCAGCTCCGCCGGCGGCTACAGCGCGATGTACGGTCCGCTGCTGAAGCGTTGGAACATGCTCGCGGTCGACAACCGCGGGACGGGCGAATCGACGCTCCTGGACTGTCCGGCGCTACAGACCTTCTCCGGCCCGACAGGCACGGAAGCCTTCCAACAGGCAGCCGCGGGCTGCGCGGCCGGCCTGAACCACCGCTGGAAGTACGCCAACGGAGAATGGGTGCACGCCTCGGACCTGTTCACCTCCGCACCGGCCGCGGAGGACCTGGCATCGGTGATCAAGGCGCTGGACGTGGGCAGGGTGGACCTCTACGGCGACTCCTACGGCTCGTTCTTCGCGCAGGTGTTCGCGTCGCGCTTTCCGAGCCTGCTGCGCAGCGTGACGCTCGACTCAACCTACGAAACGGTTGGCCTGGACCCGTGGTATCGCAGCAGCGTCGCGGCGATGCCGGCCGACTTCGACGTCGCCTGCAGCCGCTCGCCGGCCTGCGCCCAGGCGGCATCCGGACCATCTTGGAGCCGGATCGTCGCGCTCGCGCAACGGCTGCGCGCGGGCTCGGTCTCGGGGGTCGTGCCGGGCGCGACGGGAGCGATGGAAAGCGTGAGCATGAACGTGATCGGGCTCGTGGACCTGCTCAACGACGCCGCTGGAGACCCCCGCATCTACCGCGAGCTGGACGCCTCGGCGCGCGCGCTGCTGAATGCAGGCGACGCGGCGCCGCTGCTGCGTCTGTATGCGCAGCGTCTGTATGAAGACGAGGACTACTTCACAGCGCCGACGAGCGAATACTCCGATGAGCTGTATCTCGCGGTCTCCTGCCTGGACTACCCGCAGCTCTTCCAGATGAGCGCGAGCCCGGCGGCCAGGGCGGCGCAGCTGACGGCTGCCGAGGCGGCGCTTCCGGCCTCGACCTTCAGCCCGTTCAGCATCGGCGAATGGCTGCAGCAGGACCAGAACACGGAGGCGTTCACGGCATGTCTGGACTGGCCGAGCCCGTCGGTCGCCCAGCCGCCTGTCCTCACCAAGCCGCCGCTGCTTGAAAGCTCGCTGCCGGTGCTCGTGCTCGGCGGCGAACTCGACACGTGGACGCCCCCGTCGGGCGCGCCCGAGGTCCTCTCTGAGATAGGCGGTCACGCGCGTTTCATCGAGCTGGCCAACTCCACGCACGTGGTCGGCGAGGGCGACACCGAATGCGGCGGCAGCCTGATCCAGCGTTTCGTGGAGAATCCCGCCGCGCTCGACTCGCTCAACACCTCTTGTGCCGCGACGATACCGCCGATCCGCGCCGTCGGTGTGTATGCGGCCGCGCTCTCCGAAGAACAGCCGCTGCACGCCTCGCCGGGTGGCACGAGCTCGGCGGTCGGCCTGCGCGTGGCCGCGGCGGCGGTGTCCACCGCGGGCGATGCGATCACGCGTTTTCAGGCGATCGAAGCGCGGCTCGACCACGGTCTGGAGGGCGGCACCGTGCACGCGAGCGAGGGCGGGTTGCTGTTGAAGCTGCGTCGCGACCGCCTCGTGCCGGGGGTGTCGATCAGCGGCACCGTGAAGCTCACCCCCGATGCGAATGCCGTGGAGGGCTACGCCGTTCGGGCGACGCTCAGCGCGAAAGCCCCTGGTGTGCGGCGGGCGTCATTCCAGGCGACGTGGACGACGGCGGGCGCCGGCGCGCAGGCGCAAGTGACGGGCGCGGTGGAAGGGCAGCGGGTCGCAGGGACGATGCCCGCTCCCTGAAAGGGATATCGCAGCGACGCTGCCCGCCCATGAACGCCGCCACGCCTCGGGGGGCGGGCTCAAATCTCGATCAGCAGCGTGACGGGCCCGTCGTTGACGAGCTCCACCTGCATGTGTGCACCGAAGACACCACGCTTCGCTTTGGCGCGCTCGCAGAAGCGCTCGTACAGCGCGAGCGCCTGCTCGCCGGGCGCGGCGGCGAGGAAGCTCGGCCGGTTGCCGCGCCGGGTGTCGCCGTAGAGCGTGAACTGACTCACGCACAGGACCTCACGCTCGCCGAGCGCCTCGTTCATGTTGCCGTCGTCGTCGGGGAAGACGCGCAGCGCGCGAACCTTCTCGGCGAGGCGATCGGCCGCGGCGGGCTCGTCTTCGCGCGAGACTCCGAGGAGCACCAGCAGCCCCGGTCCAATCTCGGCGACCGGGCTGCCGTCGACGCTGACGGCCGCGCGGCTGACCCTCTGCACGAGCGCTCGCATCGGCGAGCGAGTATGACACTCAGCTTCCGGCCGGATGCGCTTCGTGCAGGTGCACGTCCGGCACCTCGACGCGAGCGCGCCGTTCGCTCTCACCGGTGGTGCGGCGCAGGCGCATGATGCCCCGCAGGTCCTCTCGCGCGGTGGCGATGATCTTGACGCGGGAGTCGGGGTCGTCGACCCAGCGGACGGGCACCTCGTGGATCGCCAGGCGGTTGCGCTGGGCCCTGTAGAGGAGCTCCGTGTCGAAGAACCACTCGTCGTCCTCGACCTCTTGCAGGAGCGCTTGGATGACCTTGCGTCGGCCGGCCTTGAAGCCGCACTGGGCGTCGGAGAAGCCCGCGCCGAGCAGCGTCTGCAGCAGCGCGTTGTAGCTGCGCGAGATTAGCTCGCGCTTGATCCCGCGTGTGACCTCGGCGCCGGGGGCGAGCCGCGAGCCGATCGCGAGATCGGCGCGACCCTCCAGCAGCGGTGCGAGCAGCTCGCCGAGCGCGGCGAGGTCGGTCGAGAGGTCGACGTCCATGTAGGCCACGACATCAGCCCTGCTGATGCTCCAGGCGGCGCGGAGGGCCCTGCCGCGGCCCTTGCGCTCGAGGTGCAGCACCTGGACCTCGGGCAGCTCGCGCGCGAGCGTGAGGGCGAGGTCCAGCGTGCCATCCGTGCTGGCGTTGTCGGCGATCGTGATCGCGAACGGGATCGCCAGCTCTCCCAGCGCGTGCTCGCGCAGCCGGCTCACGCTCGCGGCGAGCACGCGCTGCTCGTTGTAGACGGGGATCACGATCTCGACCGCAGGCTTGGTCATGGGGTCTGCTGTCACGGCCTCGGGAATGGGAACGCGATCGATCGTGGAGGTGCATGGGGTAGGGATGTCAAGTGTGGGGTTCATGTCATGCATCCTGGAGCGCCCGCTTGGGAGGCCGATGAAGGAAGCCTGAGAGGTCGTTGAGCGTCAATACCGCGG
>Ga0209006_10006859_pt1 | contig 10289 bp, 11 predicted proteins | sample JacPin_JW_Ref_O2_FD_188567 | JGI IMG/M metagenome (GOLD analysis project Ga0209006, IMG submission 188567) | Forest soil microbial communities from Algoma, Ontario, Canada - Jack Pine, Ontario site 1_JW_Ref_O2 (SPAdes) (version 2) | ecosystem: Environmental > Terrestrial > Soil > Boreal... | reverse complement strand
AGGCGCTTCAAAAAACCGCCGCCTCTCGTGTGCGGAATCTCAGCATACCACAAAAGAAGTCGAGGGCAATGGCAGTTTTACTGTTTTTCATATCCTTTATTTTCATAATTTTACATGCTTTGTTAAAAAACTACTTTTGTAGTAAAACATTTCAACTAAGGTCCGTTTAGGGAGGCTTAACCGGCCCTTGGCTTGCCTGCGAACGAGGGGGATTTAGGTAGTGGGTCCATTTGAAAATAGCACATCTTGACTTGGGCACCCGACTTGCTGGTCGCTGGGAGTATGCCGAACCGCTGACAAAAAGCCTATTTTTTAGTTTGGCCGAAGAACTGTCCGGTATATCCCTTATGTGGAGTACCAAGAGTTTGCTCAAAGATCAGTTGACACACTGGCATACCAGCGATCAATTTCACTTTGAGCAATCCGTGATTACAGATTTCTAGCTGGATCGGACCTTGAAAGCCAGCATGGATAGTGGGCGCAGTGATGTGAATGCCTATACCGAGTCTGGCAAGTGAACTCTTACCCTCCACCCTTGCCGCGAGGCGGGCATGTGTAAAGAGCGTGACGCTCTCTTCGGTCCAACCTAAAATGAATGCTCCTGGATTGACAACGTAGCCGTCATTTCCAATCTCCTGAGCGTCGGAATAGGCGTTCGAAAACGCACTTAATGTATAGCCCTTCGCGGCCGGGGAGACAATTTGATCGACACCCGCTACTATGGCGGTTCTCCATACCCGGAGATATTTCGACAAGCTTAGATCGAGGCTTGTTGAACTATAAGCTGTCTCGGCAGGAGCAGGTTCAATTACAATCTGCTTGTTCTGAATAGCAGCCTGTATCTCGCGGTCTGTGAGGACCACATATCCTCCACTATACTCCCACTGCGGATGCTTTCACCCAAATTCTCCACCGTCCAGAAGCGCTTTCGCGCGGCAACTCGACTAGCACTCTATCCCCAAGCCTTCCAATTTCTGATGCCATAAGGCCGCCTTCGCTGAGGCTGAATGTCGAAACGGGAATTTCTTCTATGTCACCGTCGGCATCCTCAACGTGGACTACCTTCTCAGCGGGCATCAAACCATCTTCAACGCGTCCGTTCAACCTTATCATTTCAGGCATCACTCAACCTCAGAGTATCAAAAATAAACCGGCATTTGTTCCTTACGGTTTTGCACAGAGCACCATACATAAATGGCGAATACAATGGGAAATATTGTATAGTATAAGCTTTTATTGTATAGTCGATGTCTACAGACTAGCGAATGAATCCGTCTATAGAACTCGCGCAAAGAATCCGGCGCTGTCGCCGTAGATTGGGGGAAACACAGGAGGCGTTCGCCGCAAGGTTCAAGGTAAAACGATTAAGCGTAATCAACTGGGAGAAAGGCACTATTCCCAACGAGGAACATATGCCAGAATTGACGAAGCTGCTAAATACTGAAATGTTAACCGAACGCGAACCGGACCTTGGTACGTACCAGTTTCTTCTGCCATTTGAGCCGCCTCTTGGTATAGCCATCAGGATCTCACCAAAGTATGCCGATACCATACATTTAGAGCTGAAGATTAAAACTAAAGTCGGCTAATTGTCAATGCTAGCCTATGAGCATGACACCACAAAGCGAGATCGTTCTAATCGGCAAAATGGTAAACATTGAGCAGTGCCTGCTACGGATAGCGGTCGCCGTCGAAGCCATCGCTAAAAGTGCCAATTCAGACTTTAAAACTCAGGCGGAAAAAGCCGAAGCCACTAAACATATCCCAGGCACGGGTCGCGGCCGGGGACAGCGTTAAGTTACTCTTTTTTAACATTCAAATGGGCCCACCACCGGGCTCGTCGCGATTTGACTTTTCCCCCGTCGCGGCGCGACAATATGACATGCTGCGCTGACTCTACAGTTGTCTCGTCAGGGCGGGAGTAACTCAGTTGGTAGAGTGCGACCTTGCCAAGGTCGATGTCGCCGGTTCGAATCCGGTCTCCCGCTCCAAACTTCCTTCAAATCATTTTTCTCGGCCTGTTTTTTCGGACATGGGCGTCCCATGATCGGACAGAGAATTCCCGGGCCGTCAGCGCTAGCGTTCCCATAACTCCAGTTTTTTGAGTATCATCAGGTGATGCACGCAATTGGAACATGGCGTGCCCCTCTAAGGGGATAGGATTTCTATGGATATTAAACGTGAAGGCGTCGCGAAGAAGAAGCGGATCCGGATGGCGATTTACCTCGTCTTGATTGCCGGCGTGCTGGGAGTAGGCACCTGGCAACTTGCCAAGTTGAAGCCAGCGGCGCCGACGGTGGAAAGGGCGACGGTATGGATCGATACCGTCAAGCGTGGTCCGATGGTGATCGATAGGCGCGGACTGGGTGCGCTCGAGCCGGAGGACATTATCTGGATTCCCGCTGCGTTCGACGGACAGGTCGCAAAGATCGTGGCGCATTCAGGCGACGACGTGAAGGCGGGCTCCACGATGTTGGTGCTGACGAATCCGGACATGGAATTGGCCGCAAACGATTTTGAGTGGCAGGTCAAACAGGCTGAGGCGACTCTCGCCGATCTCAAGGTCCAATTGCAGAGCAAATTGTTCGACCAGCAGTCGGTGGTCGCGAGCGCGCAAAGCGACTTGGGGCAGGCCGCGCTACAGAAGGAAAAGGAAGAGCAGCTCGGGAAGATGCAACTGGAGAGCGACTTGAGCGTGCGGCTCGCAGTGGCGAAGTGGGAGCAGTCGGCGAATAAATACAAGATGGAGAAGCAGAAGCTCGACATCCAGCAGGAATCGATCGATGCCCAGCTTGCTTCGGCCAGGGTGCAGGTGGACAAACTGCGCGCCGCGTACACGTTGAAGAAGAAGCAGGTGGCGGAGTTGACCATCAAGGCGGAAATCAATGGCCGCATGCAGGAGATGACGCTGCAGGTCGGACAGCGCGTGAAGCCGGGCGACGTTCTCGCCAAGATCGCGCAGCCCTGGAAGCTGAAGGCGGAACTGAAGATCGCCGAAACGCAGGCGAAAGATATTCTGCTGGGCCAGAAGGCTGAGATCGATACGCGCAACGGGGTCGTGCCGGGACACGTCAGCCGCATCGATGCATCCATCGTCAATGGTACGCGCACGGTTGACGTAAGATTAGACGGGCCTCTGCCCGCCGGCGCGGTTCCGGACCTGAGTGTGGACGGCACGGTCGAAATCATGCGCGTGCCGGACGTGGTGTTCGTAGGCCGGCCGGTGTTCGGGCAGGAGAACACGCAGGTGAGTTTGTTCAAGCTGGACGACGACGGAAAGGGCGCGACGCGAATCACCGTGAAACTGGGACGCAGCTCGGTGACCTCGATCGAAGTGATGGATGGGTTGAAGGTGGGCGATCAGGTGATCTTGTCCGACATGTCGGCGCAGGACCAGAATCCGCGAATTCGATTTAACTAGTCACATTTATTAAACCAGGAGACGACACATGGCTGAATCGATGATTTTTCTGGAAGGCGTGACGAAAGTGTTCGTCACCGATGATGTGGAAACGCACGCGCTCGCCGGCATTCACCTGGATATTAAAAAGGGCGAATACCTGTCGATTGCGGGGCCGTCGGGATGCGGGAAGTCGACGCTGCTGGCGATTTTAGGACTACTCGATTCGCCGTCGGACGGGACGTACATTCTCAACGGAAAGCCGGTGCAGGGGCTGAAGCTGAGCGAGCGCGCCCGCATCCGGAATCGCGAGATCGGATTTATTTTCCAGGCATTCAATCTGATCGGCGATTTGACCGTCTACGAAAACGTCGAGCTGCCGCTGACTTATCGCGGGATGCCTGGGGCAGAGCGCAAGAAGCGCGTGCACGAAGCGCTGGAGCGCGTCGGCATGTCGCATCGCGTGAAGCATTATCCATCGCAGCTTTCTGGAGGTCAGCAGCAGAGAGTAGCCGTGGCCCGTGCATTGGGTGGGGACCCCTCTATCCTTCTAGCTGACGAGCCGACGGGAAACCTGGATTCGGCGAACGGCGAAGCGGTAATGGATTTGTTGCGCGAACTGCATCGCGGCGGCGCGACGATCTGCATGGTGACGCACGATCCCCGGTACGCACGCTACGCGGATCGCAACATTCATCTGTTCGACGGACGCGTGGTCGAAGAGAGCACCGAGACCGCTTAACAAAAAGCAGAGCAGTCGGAAATGCGTCGGGCGGCTGTGCTCGACTGTCCGTCATTGGACCACTCCTGCCCGCGCGCTCAGCGCGTATTCCCGAAGCTCAGGACTCAGGTCTGGCTTTCGCCGGAGGAAGTCGTCCCGGAGGAAGTCGTCGATGATGGCCTCTATCTCCGGGTTTGCATTGAGGATCTTGCGCTCGTGCCCGAGGCCATGCAGAGCACTCTCCTGGCACGCCACGTGATCAATTGCTAGAATCGAGCGCAGCATTGGGAGCATATTAGAATCCGGAATGGAATACCAGCAATCCAGATCCCACCACATGTAGCAAATTGTATTCAGCGCACCGCCGTGGCTCATATGCCCCAAAACCGTTTCGCACCGCCAGGCAAAGAACTCGCGAAACAGAACTTCGAATGAGTTGAACACACGCATGTGCAGATCCCAATCCGCGGGAGCCTTTCCGAGTTCCCCAAACACGCTGCTGCTGAGATCCCAAAACGCTTGCGCGATTCGGTGGTCGGAGTAAGGAACGAGCCACACGGCCGGGTTTTCGAATACGTCCGCAAGGCGCTGGAACGTCGTGTTATCGGGCGGGCAGAATTCGTCGAGCTCCATCAGCCTATCCACGCCGTCCTTATCCGTTTCACCGAACAGCCGGTCGAGCCATAGCTTCATCTCCGGATCCATGAATCACAGGGTAACAATGATATTCTCATACGGTGACTGACAAGATCGTCGTCCTCACCACATGCAACTCTCAAGAACAAGGCGCACAGCTCGCGCGACACCTGCTTGAACAACGGCTCGCCGCGTGCGTGAACATACTTACGGGCGCCCAGAGCTTCTATCGATGGAAGGGTGAAATCGAGCAGGCAGCGGAGGTCGTGCTGATCATTAAGTCGCGCCGCGACGTCTTTGACAAACTGCGCGACGCCATTGCTCACCTTCATTCTGACGAAATTCCTGAAGTGATTGCGCTGCCTGTCGTGGACGGATCCGAAGTTTATCTCAGTTGGCTTGATCGTGAGTTGGCGCCGTGAAGCCGACACACGCGCGCCACTGGGTGATCTTCTTCGCCGTCACGCTGGCGATACTTTCCTACTTCGACCGGGTCGTCATGTCGCAGGCGGCCAAGCCCATCTCGGCGGAATTGCATCTCACCAAGTCGCAGATGGGATCGGTGTTCAGCGCATTCGCGCTGGCCTACGCGCTCTTTGAAGTGCCCAGCGGCTGGCTCGGAGATTTCATGGGACCGCGGCGCGTGCTGGTACGCATCGTGCTGTGGTGGTCGACGTTCACGGCGCTCACCGGCGCGGCGTGGAGTCTCGGCTCGCTGCGCGTGATCCAACTGCTTTTCGGCGCAGGCGAAGCGGGTGGATTTCCCAACCTGACAAAAGCATTTAGCTCCTGGCTGCCATTGAACGAACGGTCGCGTGCCCAAGGATTCATGTGGACCTTCGGCCGTTGGGGCGGAGCGTTCACGCCGCCTATCGTGATCCTCGCTCTGCATCACATGAGCTGGCGATGGGCGTTCGTCTGCTTCGGATCGCTCGGCGTGGTGTGGACCTTTTTCTTCCACCGCTGGTTTCGCGACCGCCCGGAGGATCATCCCTCCGTCAACGCCGCCGAACGCGAGCTGCTGAAAAGCGTCAGCGCCAACGCCGCTGGCCACGCGAACGTGCCTTGGGCCAAGCTCATCCGCCATCGCAGCCTGTGGCTGATCTGGGTGCAGTATTTCTGCCTCTCGTTTCCCTGGTACTTTTACATCACCTGGCTGCCCACCTACTTGCAGGAGTATCGTCATCAGACGCCCGAAGCCGCGTCGCGCCTCGCGATTCTGCCTCTGCTGTTCGGGGGCTTCGGGTCGCTCACTTGCGGACTGCTCGCTCCGCGGCTCGCCAGATCCTGGGGCGGCATGAGGCGCGCCCGCCGCATCATCGCGACGTTCGGATTCGTTGCGGCGGCGGTGCTGCTATTTTTATCGACGCGCATTGAAAACGCGCTCCTCGGCACTCTGGTTCTGGCGTGCGCGAGTTTCGCCAACGACCTGGACATGCCTCCGTCCTGGAACACATGCATGGATATGGGCGGGAAATACGCTGGCACCGTCGCCGGGTCGATGAATATGATGGGGAACCTCGCGGGCTTCGCGGCTCCATGGATCGCCGGCATTATTCTCGATCGCTGGCGCGACTGGAATTTATTTTTCTACCTGATGATCGCGGTCTATCTCTGCGGCGCGTTATGCTGGCCGTTCATCGACCCAGTGACTCCAATTGAAGAGAGTTAGACTACGCATCTACTCGCCTGCTCTTACGCATGGCGCTCAGTACGCATGCTGAACCGCCATGCGTAAGCATGCGGACAAATGCATCAGCGCACCGGCTCGATATCCGTAGGAATATCCTTCAACCTCTCCAGCGCCCGCTCCATCCCTGGACGTAAAACGCCCAACTCATCCAGCATTTTTTTCGCACCAGCGTAATCGCCATTCGCCTCGATCGTCAGCAGATCGTGAACCAAATCACGAACCGCAGGCTTGATCTTTTGAAAATTGACGCCGAACGTGCCGTCGGAATTCTCCACAAACGCGCCCTTGTCGGTCAGATAATTGAACTGCATCGCCATGCCTTTACCGTGCGCCTCATGAACGCCGAACCGCAGCGTGCGGAAAGACGACGCGAGATACGTAGTGTACAGACGATGCTCCGCTTCCGGCATCAACTTGTGATCGTACAGATACTGGAGCATGAACAGCCCCGTCGCATCCGCCTTCGCCTCCTCGATCGCCGAGTGCAACTCTTTGAGCGCCAGCCGGACACCATTTTGCGGTCCGATGCCGTGGGTCATCTCATGCGCCAGAATATGCGAGAAAAACGCATCGAAATCCAGATCGTGCTGAGCCGCCGAAGGAAGAACTCGGAGTGCGATTGGCTCAAGAATCTTCGAAAACTTCGCTTCCTGGACGTTTTTCAGCATGACTCTCTTGGAACCCATCGCCCGCACGATACGCTCGTCATTGGGAAGATTGAACGCAGCCGTCGTAACGCCATGCGCACCATCGCCCGCGGCCAAGACCTGATTGACGACACGAATCGGTGCGAGCCCCCCGAGCTTCGGATTGCGGAACTTCGCGTCTAGCGGAAGATTGTTCTCGATCTCCTGAATGTGTGCGGCGAAGGCCTTCAGCTTCGCAGTCTCGCGATCGTCCCGCAGCGTTACATACGCTTCGAACGATGCCTTGTAGCCGAACAGCTCGTCGTAGTAAGTTTCATATGGCCCGATCGTGATATCGATCGGCGCGTCGAGCTTCATCCAAGCGACGTCGCTCTCGTAATAATCGTTCGATCGGAACGCCTTGGCTCGCAGCGTGAGGAATTCTTTCAACGAAGCGTTCGGCGTGAGCTTTGCCGCCTCCTCCAGCAACGCCGAGGCTTTCTCCAACTGCGCTTCATACGCCGAATCGTAAGGGACGGCATACAGCTTCTTTTCGCGCGTGCGCCGGATCACAGTAAAAAATCCCCGAGCATCGTCCTGCTGTTCATGCGGCAGCTTGGCGGCCCAGGTTTCGAATTCATCCTTCGTCAAATCATCCGGATAAAAATTTGCGCCCGGAAGTTTCTTCGGCGGAACGCCTGGAAGAAACGCTTCATGATTGTCGAGATCCGACCATGGGCCTTTATTCAAATTGAAGTAATGCAAGCGCGCCCGGCCGAGCGGCGTCGTGTCTTTAATCAACGTCTCGAGTAGAGCGGCGTTGCCACTCCAGAGTTGAGTGATGAAAATCTCATCGATCACTCGCGCAGCCTCGATCAATTTCTGAAGAGCCTGCTGATCGCCCGGCGCGAGATGCGATGAGTCGGCTCGAATCTCCGCGGGCGCGAAGCGGGCGATCATGCGGTTCAGTTCCGCCAGATCCGGGATAGCTGCAAGGACTGTCATAGCGATAAACGTTATTTGTAAAAGCCGATTCATGAACCTGCGCTCAGTATAATTACTTTTTGCATGCTCAGAGCCGATCTCACCGCCAACGTGCAGCGTCAAAACAGCGAGCTTGCCCAGCTTGGCTACTATCACAGCATTGAGCTGCCGGATGGACAGATCATTCCCGGTTTCCAATCGATCGATACGCAGCGTTCGCGCATCGCCCAGTTTCCAATTCCTCAGGATCTCCGCGGGAAACGAGTGCTCGATATCGGCGCATGGGACGGCTGGTTCAGCTTCGAGATGGAGCGTCGCGGCGCGACCGTGGTTGCAGTGGATGCGACCAAGCGAACTCATTTTCTCGAAGCAAAGGCAATGCTGAACTCGAAGGTCGAGCATGTCGTGGCCGACATCTCCTACCTGACTCCGCGCGACATCGGATATTTCGATATCGTCCTGTTTTTCGGAGTCCTCTATCATCTGAAGCATCCGATGCTGGCGCTGGAAAGGGTCTGCGAACTGACTACCGACCTGGCGTGCGTTGAATCTTTCGTTACCGATGAACAGCCGAGCGGCACGACTCCGGCGATGGAGTTTTACGAAGGAACGGAATTAGCTGGGCAATTCGATAACTGGGTCGGGCCGAATATTTCGTGTCTCCTGGCGATGTGCCGCACCGCCGGATTCGCGCGCGTCGATTTCAAGAGCGTGGTCGATCATCGCGCTCACGTGATCTGCCATCGAAAATGGACCGAGACTTCGCGCACCGGTGCCGGACCGGAATTGCTGGTAGTGGAAAATAGCGAATTGCAGGATCACAGTTTTTCAGCCCATCGCGACGATTATGTGACAGTGTGGTGTTACTCAGAGCAGCCAGACCTGACCTGCGACGATCTTCGCGTGCAAGTGGGCCCATACGGAACCCGCCCCGCAGCCGTTCGAAATATCGGGACCACGTGGCAGGCGAACTGCAAATTGCCGTTGGGACTCGCTCCGGGATGGCACGACGTTTCGATCGCCTTGCGCGACAGCGAATTCTCGAGCCCCGCACGAATCCCCGTCGATCTCCCAAAAGAGTTGCGCGTCCGCAACTCCACGACCGCCGCGTTCAAAATCGAAATCGTCTGCGACGGCCGCACCTGGGGCCGGAAGCAGGTCCGCGCCGGCCTTGGCAGTTGCGTGTCGGCTTGGGTCTCCGGCCTGCCCGATGGCATTCGCAGAACCGAGGTCTCATTCCGCCTCGATGGCACCGACCTTCCAGCCTCTTTTGTAACCTCTGTCAACGACGAAAAAGGCACCAAGCAAATTAACGCCATGGTACCCGCCGGATTAGAGCGCGGCGAATACCAACTGACTGTGCGATTCCGCGACCAAGAATCGCCCATCGTCAAAATCGAATTATTTTGACGAGCCGAGAATCCGCATCCCGTAGAACGACCGCCATACGAAGACCATCGAGATCAGCAGGAACACCACCGCGAAACCGGTGCTGAACGCGGCACCCTGCTTCTCGGTAAGCGACACGCCCAACTCCACGGCCAGCAATCCGAACAGCGTCGTGAATTTGATGATCGGATTCAACGCGACCGACGACGTGTCCTTGAAAGGATCGCCAACGGTATCGCCCACCACCGTCGCGTCATGCAGCGGAGTACCTTTCGCCTTCAACTCGACCTCGACAATCTTCTTCGCGTTATCCCACGCCCCGCCCGCGTTGGCCATGAAAATCGCCTGATACAAGCCGAAAAGTGCGATTGAAATCAGGTAGCCGATAAAGAAGTACGGCTCGATGAACGCGAATCCTAAAGTGGCGAAAAACACCGTTAGAAAGATGTTGAACATGCCTTTTTGGGCATATTTTGTGCATATTTCCACCACTTTTTTCGAATCCTCGACCGACGCCTTGGTCACGCCTTCCAACTTGATGTTCGCCTTGATAAACTCGACCGCGCGATACGCACCCGTAGTGACCGCTTGAATTGACGCGCCTGTGAACCAGTAAATCATCGCGCCGCCCGCGATCAGTCCCAGCAGGAAAGGCGGATAGAGCAGCGACAATTTTTGTATCAGCTCCGGCTTCAGCCCCTCCGTCAACGTCACGATGATTGAGAAAATCATCGTCGTGGCGCCCACTACCGCGGTACCGATCAGCACCGGCTTAGCCGTAGCCTTGAACGTGTTGCCCGCGCCGTCGTTCTCTTCCAGGTTCTCCTTGCCGCTCTCGAA
>Ga0209006_10006857_pt1 | contig 10290 bp, 9 predicted proteins | sample JacPin_JW_Ref_O2_FD_188567 | JGI IMG/M metagenome (GOLD analysis project Ga0209006, IMG submission 188567) | Forest soil microbial communities from Algoma, Ontario, Canada - Jack Pine, Ontario site 1_JW_Ref_O2 (SPAdes) (version 2) | ecosystem: Environmental > Terrestrial > Soil > Boreal... | reverse complement strand
AGGGAAACCGAATGGAGCCGCCTGTGTCGGAACCCAAAGAACCGTAGCAAAGGCCAGCCGCCGTTGCGACGCCCGAGCCACTTGATGAGGCGCCCGGCCACGCCTCCGCATTCCAGGGATTGCGTGGCGGCGCAATGTTGGGATGATGATCCGCGTAAGCGCCTTCCGTTAATTGGAGCTTGCCGAGGATGATGGCGCCTGCATCGGAGAGTCGCTTCACGACGGTCGCGTCTTCCGGCGGCATGTAGTCCTTGTGGATCGTCATGCCCGCCGCAGTCGGCGCGTTTGTCGTCCAGCAAAGATCCTTGACCGCGAGTGGAACCCCGTGCAGCGGCCCTTTGATCTCGCCGCGCCCGATCTCAGCCTCCGCCTGTTTTGCCTGCGCCATGGCGGAGTCCGCCATCACCGTCGCGTAGCTCTTGAGCTTGGGATCCAGAGCGGCGATCCGATCAAGCTCGGCTTTCGTCACCTCGACGGGCGACAATGCGCGAGATTGAATCTTTCGAGAGACGTCCAGCAAAGTGAGGAACGAAAGATCGGACAAGAGCAACCTTCGCGATCGAGGAAGCGCTTCCCCATAAGCAGGAAGCGTGCCGACCAGCGAGAACGCTAAACGCAGCGCCTATTGAGATGCGGCGCGACGCAAGCGGAGATTCTTTTCGGCACTTTGAACAATAAAGCAGCGACGCTGTCTGTTGCGGGAGCGCTACGCGCGTCCAGGCCTTCGAGAGACATTGGGTAAGGCTGGAAACGCCCGGAGATCGCAGTGCATCGTACTGGATCAAAGGACGTCGTGTCGTCGGCGTTCACCGCATTGTGAGCCGAGGATCGGTGACGGTAAGCGAGCAATCAACGCACGTACGATCTGCTTGTCTCCAGCAGACCGTCGCCGCCGGAGGCGCGTATCACCAGCTCAGCCCTCAGGCTGCATCGGCATCACAAGCGCGAGCTCTGGGGCCGCTTTTCGCTCTGTAGTTAGTGTCCTTCGGCCGAAGGCTATGTTTTCGCCGAAGACTCGGCTTGCCTCAAAGCGCCATCTTATTTGGCTGCTAGCGACAACGCTCCATGTTGCGAGGCTCTTGGGGCGAGGACGGCCGGCGCCGCGCGCAGATTCGCGAGCCGCTTGTATTGTGAAGGCGTCACGCCGCGTTCCTTGAGAAAATGGCGGTTAAAGTTGGAGATATTAGCGTAGCCAACCTCGAAGCAGATGTCGGTGACCGGGCGTCGGGTGTCCGACAGGAGCTTGCAGGCCCGCCCGATCCGCAGCTTTCGTGAATAGTCGACGAAATTGGCGCCAGTGTTCTTCTTGAAGAAGCGAGAAAAAGTCGAATGCGTCATCCCGGCGATCGCGGCCGCCTCCGACATTCTGACCGTCCCCGAGAGATTGTTGACAATATACGAGATGACGTCGTGCACAACACCCAGCGTCTCCTTATCGAGGGTGGGCGCATAGTCGGGAGACGCAAGGACCTTCTTCTCGGGCGTTCGCGCCAGCAAATCGATGAGCTCAAAAAACAGCGCGAGCCGCTGAAATCCGCGCGTCGCGCCGATGCGCCGCATGAGATTGGCGCCGCGCAGCGCAGCTTCGCCGAAGAACTCGAAGCCCCTGAGTGCGTCCTTCAGAAACGGCTCAAGATCGGCGAGTTCCGGAAAGACGTCGGCCCGTGATCGCAACAGATCGGGGGCGAACTGAACGACCATGTCCCGCCCTTCGATTACCTCGCCGGGCTGGAGATCGCTCATCCAATTGTGCGGCAGATTGGAGCCCGCAAGGACGAGATTGCCGGGGCTGAACTCGCCGATATAGTCGCCGACGAACTGGCGCCCGTGCGAGCGGGTGATGAGATGAATTTCATATTCGGGATGATAGTTCCAGCGGGCGATGTTGCTCGGACAATCGTGCTGATGCCATTTGAATGACTGCGACGGATCGGTCACAATCGACTCGAAATTCGGCGGTCGGGCCGCGCCTTTCTTCCGCGCCATGTCTCCTCCCTTATTGTTTCCGCGCGAGCGAGCGACCGGTCTCCTTGTCGAAGACGTGAAGGTTATCATCCGAGAATGTCATCCGCACATGATCGCCAACCGCGGGACACTGTTGCGCCGGCAGCAGAACGCCGATCTCCACGCCTGCATATTTGAAATTGATGAGGGCGTCATTGCCGAGGAACTCGATGAGATCGACATCGCCGCCGATGACATTAACGGTCTCGGAAGGACGCGCGGCGCGAAAGTGAGCGGGCCGAACGCCGGCGACGATCGTCTTCGAGCCGTCAAGGTCGAAGCGCTCACGATCGATGGAGAGCGTTGGCGCATTGTGGCCGGCCCCGTTCGCGTCGACTTCAAAGAAGTTCATTGCCGGCGTGCCGATGAAGGCCGCGACGAATTGACTGTTCGGCCGGTTGAAGATTTCGCGTGGCGTGCCGACCTGTTCGATCAGGCCGTTGCGCAGAAGGACAATGCGGTCGGCGAGCGTCATCGCCTCGAGCTGATCATGGGTGACATAGACTGTGGTCGTTTTGAGTCGCTGATGCAATCTAGCAATCTCCACGCGCATGTGGTTGCGCAGCTTGGCGTCGAGGTTCGAGAGCGGTTCGTCGAACAGAAACACGCCCGGGGTCTTGACGATGGCGCGTGCGATCGCGACGCGTTGCTGCTGGCCGCCCGAAAGCGCGGTCGACTTGCGGTCGAGGAACTGCTCGAGTCCCAGCGTCACGGCCGCCGCCTTGATGCGGCGGTCGATCTCGTCGGGCGCAATCTTCATGCGCCTGAGGCCAAACGCGATGTTGTCGCGCACTGACATATGCGGATAGAGCGCGTAATTCTGAAACACCATGGCGATGTTGCGCTCGCGCGGCGAGAGCTGGTTGACCACCTGCCCGTCGATCTGCAGCTCGCCGCCGCTAATCTCCTCGAGCCCAGCGATCATCCGCAGGATCGTTGACTTTCCGCATCCGGAGGGACCGAGAAAGACGATGAACTCGTGGTTCCTCACCTCGAGGTTGAAATCGGCGACAACCTCGACGTCGCCGTAGCTTTTCGAGATGTTGCGGAACGACAGCTCGGCCATCGGTTCAGGCGACAGCTTTTGTCATGTCGATCTGCAGCTTCACGTCGGCGGCACGCCCTTCGGCTGCGCGCTCAAACGCCTCGATCGAGCGCTCAAAATCGAAGGTCGACGAGATGAGCGGCTTGAGGTCAACCTTACCTGAGCCGATAAGGTTCAGCGCCCGCTCGTACATATTGGCGTAGCGGAAAACAGTCTCGATCCGCAATTCCTTGCCGATCGCGCCAGGAATGTTGAAGGCTACGGGCTCGACGGGAATGCCCACCAGCACGATCGCGCCTGCGGGACAGACAAGATTCACTGCCCCTTCGATCGCCTTCGCCGCGCCGCTCGCATCAAACACGATGTCGGCGCCCCACGCGCCGGTCTCGCTTTTCACCGCATCAAGGAAATCACGCTTCGTGATGTTGACCGGGATAATTCCTGGATAACGGCTGGCGATGTCGAGCTTCGGCTGATGGACGTCGCTGAGGAGAACCTTGCTGCAGCCTCCCGCCAGCGCTGCGAGAGCGACCATAATGCCGATAGGCCCCGCGCCTAGCACGACCGCGACGTCACCCGGTTTGATTCGCGCACGCGTTGCCGCTTGCATGCCTACAGCGAAGGGTTCGACCATCGCGCCCTCCTCGAACGTGACGTTGTCGGGCAGCTTGAAGGTGAAGGCCGCGGGATGGACGACCGAGCCTGTGAGGCAGCCGTGCACCGGCGGCGTCGCCCAGAACGTGACCTCGGGATCGACATTGTAAATGCCGAGCCGCGTCGCCTTGGAGCGGAAGTTTGGCACGCCAGGCTCCATGCAAACCCGATCGCCAACGGCGAGCGAGCGCACGTTGGCGCCAAGCTCCGTTACCGTCCCTGACGCCTCGTGTCCGAGCACCATCGGACTCTTGACGATGTAAGAGCCAATTCCACCGTGCGTGTAATAATGCACGTCGCTGCCGCAGACGCCTACGGTGTGGAGCTTGATGCTGACGTCATCGGGGCCGAGCGCCGTAGGCAGATCGATGTCCCGGAGGGAAAGGACCCGTTTCCGTTCGAGAACAAGCGCGCGCATGGGTTTATCCTTGATTCCTAGTTTTGAGAGCGGAATTCAAAAAGCTGCTTAACACGCCTAGAAACAGAAGCGGCGGCAGCGAAAGCAGAATGACCGAGGCGTTGAGAATGCCCCACGGCACATCGCGACCGAGTTGGGTCATCTCGGAAGCAACTACGGGTAGGGTTTTAGCGTCCGATGTCGTCAGCATCAGCGCGATGAGGAATTCGTTCCAGACGAGCACAAAGGAGAACACAATCGCCCCCATGAGCGACTTCCACGCGATTGGCAGCGCGATAAGGAAGAAGATCGCGTAAGGGCCGTAGCCGTCGACGAAGGCTGCTTCCTCGATCTCGTTCGGCACGCGCCTGAAGGCGGGAATCGCGAGCCAGATGGTCGTCGCGAGCGTCAGCAGGCTGTAGGTGACGATGAGCGCGAGGCGCGTATCGTAGAGACCGACGTCGAGCCAGATGACGATGAGCGGAATGGCGATCGCGACTGGCGGAAGAAATCTCAGCGACAATACGAAAAACTGGATGTCGTTGGCGAAGCGCATCGGATATCGCGCAACTGCATAGGCCAGAGGGAGCCCAAACGTTGCGCCGATCAGCACCGAGCATCCGGATATGATGATCGAGTTGATGAGGCCTGCGCGCACGCTGTCGCGCTCGAGCACGTAGAGAAAATTGTCGAGCGTCGGCGTGAAAAACAGCATGGGCGTCGGCGTCACAATGTCGACGCGGTTCTTGAATCCGCTCAGCAGCGTCCACATAATCGGGACGACCACTGAGGCCGCGACCAGCGCGATAATTGCGCGGGCCGCGAGCCGGCTCAGGCCTCTTGCCACCGCCGCACCCGTCGCCAGAGAATAGTGAAGGCCACAGTCGTGGCGATCATCATCAGCACCGCCATGCTCGACGCATAGGAGATGCGGCCGGATTCGATGAAGCCTTGCGAGAAGGCATACATGTCGAGCGTTTCCGTGGTGATGCCTGGACCGCCGCGCGTCATGACGTAGATCAGGTCAAAGGCGCGCAGCGATTCGATCATCTTGACGAAGACGAGGCTGATCAGCGCCCCGCGCAGCATCGGCAGCGCGACATAGGCGTAGACCTCCCACGTCCGCGCATGGTCGAGGCGCGCCGCTTCGAGCGGCTGAGGCGGCAGCGTCTCGAGGAGCTTGACGATCACGACCGAGAACAAAAGGCCCCATTGCCAGACGTCGACGATCGCGACTGCCAACATGGCGGTGTGAGGGTCAGCGAGCAGGTCGACTGGATGGCCCGTGATCAGCTTGAGCGGGTAGACCGCCAGACCGAATAGCGGATGAAACGCGAAGCGCCATACAAAGGCCGCTGAGACACGCGGTAGAAGCGCCGGCACGATGAACAGGACGCAAAGCGCGTTGCGCACGTTCGGCGATGTCGCTTCGAACAGGAGAACGGCAAGCGGAATCGCGACCACCATCGTGGCGACGACCGTAAGGATCTCCCATTTGATAGAGACCCAAACTGAATTGAGAAAGCGAGGATCATCAAAAAGGGCGCGAAAGTTGGCGAAGCCGACATAGACGCTGTCGGGATTGCTCAGCTCTCGATTTTGCAGAGCGATGTTGATCGCGTCGATCGTCGGCACAAAAGCCAGAATCGCCAGGGCCGCCATGGTCGGCACGGTGAAGACGATTGGCAGACTCGTACGAATTTTCATGAATGTTTCGAGCGAGGGGCTTTGAACTCCGGCGGCGCCCCCTCCGCGGTGCGGAAGGGCGCTCTTTTCAGCCGATTCTACTTGCGATTGGCCACGAGCCCCTTTGCATAGGTGTTGAGCTCGTCGAGCGAGCCTTTGATGTCGGTGCGCGTGCCGGTGATGAGTTCCTCGAGTTCAATGCCCCAATGGTCGCCAAGGTTCGGCCATTCGGGATCCTGCCAGAAATTGACCGCCGTCACTTTGGCGGTGTCAGCCAGCGCCTGACCGAGATCCGCTCCGAACTTCTGGTTGAATTCGTCGCTCGTCATGATGCTGGTGCGATTGAGCTCGCCGAACTGGCCGTCGTCGAGGCGCCGCTTTTCGTTCTCCTTCGACGTCGCCCAGGCGATGAATAAGCCAGCGCATTTCTTCGCGGCGTCGTCCTTGTTCGCCTTCGCTCCGATGGCGAGGCCGTGCGCGTAGCCGCCCCCGGTCAGCGGCGACGGCGGCCGCGCATAGCCGACCTTGCCGACCACCTTCGACACTTTCGGATCGATCGCCTCGCCCGAGAGGGGCGTCGATTCGACAAGCAGGGCCACTTGGCCCGAGAGGAATGCGCCGGTGGACTCGTCCCAGCTTCCCGTCTTGGTGCCGGGGGGAGAATATTTGAAGAGGTCGAGATAAGTCTGGGTGGCCTTCACCGCGGGCTCGCCGTCGAAGGCGGGGGTATTGCCATCAAACCACTTGCCGCCGAACCCGCGAAAATAGGGCATCCAGCGCCAAACGTTCGCGCCCGAGCCGCGCTGGCCGCGCAGCGCGATGCCGTAAACGCCGTGGTCCGGGTCGTGCAGCTTCTGTACAGCGAGGATCATCTCGTCGAGAGTCGTCGGCACCTTGACGCCCGCCTTCTCAAGCAGATCCTTGCGGTAGACGAGTAGGTCGCCGCCGCCCGTCAGCGGCGCAAAGTAAACTTTGTCCTCAAACGTCGCGACCTTCTGACGGCCGGGATCAAAATCGGCGAAGTCGTAGTCCTTCGGATAGTAATCCAGCAGTGGCGTGATCCAATTGGACTTCGCGAACAGGGCGACATTCGCCTCGTCGATGTAATAGACATTGTATTTGCCGACAGTCGAAGCGTCGGCGCGGGACTTGGCGCGGCGATCGTTCTCATTAAGATAGTCTATGTTGAATGACGCACCTGAGAGACCCTTGAATTCGTCCTTGTATTTCTCAAGCAGCGTCAGGCCGTCCCGGGGCTGGGCCAGCACCCGTATATCATGACTGCAGCCGGCTTCCGCGCTGGCGGTTTGCGCAAGACCGGCGGCCAGGACCAGCGCGCCGCCGGCAGCGGCGGCCAAAGCAGCTCTTACCCTCATATCGCGTTCCCTCCATTTTGATTTTATCGCTCCGACGACGCCGAGAACGACAGTGGGACGTTCTGCCCCACGGTTACCTTACGACTGACAAGTTCGCTGGAACTAGCCACTGGATTGCGACGAACTGATACGAATTTGCTCCTTTAGCGCACCACAACGCGTCAAATAGCAGCACCGCGCGCATTCGGTCATCAATCCGACGGTGTCGGCGGCGCCAACGATTCGGGCATAGGGCTTGTCACAAACCAAGCCGCGCGCACACCCGCAACTATGGCGCCTATTGCGCCAGGAATCCGCCGTCGACCGCGAGCGTATGCCCGGTGATCATCGCCGCCGCGGGGCTCACGAGGAAGGCGATTGCCGCCGCAATATCGGCCGGCTCGGCGAGCTTCCGCAAGGGAGTCATCGCCTCAATGCGGGCCACGAGGTCGGGATCCTTGAGAATGGGTCCGATCAGTTCCGTGCGCACATACGTTGGAGCCACCGCGTTCACTCGAATAACGTGCGGAGCCCATTCGACCGCGAGAGCACGAGTCATATTGACGATTGCGCCCTTGGTCGCCTGATAGGACACGTTGGGATAGAGGCCGCCGCCCGACAGGCCCATGATCGACGCGACGTTTACAATTGCGCCCCCCCGCCCCGACGAGATCATGGAGGCGGCGGCGGCGCGAGCGCACAAAAAAGACCCGGTCAGGTTGACCAATAGGACTTTGTCCCAATCGCCAAGCGGAAGGTCAACGGCGGACCGGCGGATCGCAATGCCGGCGTTGTTGACGAGAATGTCCAAGCGACCCTCGCGCTCGAGAGTCGCCTGCACCATCGCGTTCACGCTCGCCTCGTCGGCCACGTCAGCAAGGATCGCGGTCGCATGAAGGCCGCTCGCGCGGATTTCCGCCGCCGCGCTCTCGGTCGTTTCTTTGTCGCGATCAGCCAGGACGACGCGCGCGCCGGTCGTCGCCAGTGTCGCTGCGGTCTCGCGGCCAATCCCGCGGGCACCCCCCGTTATGATGGCGACGCGGCCGTCGAGACGCATCCAATCTCGGACATCCACCATCCATGCTCTCCAACGAAAGAAAGTCGCTCAGGGCGCCTGCGCACCGCGCGTATTCACGTGAATTGCATAGAGGGACGTATGCCCGCAGATGTACAGGCGGTCGCGCGTTGGGCCGCCAAAGCAGACATTGGCGACCTTTTCCGGAACGGGAATTTTGCCGATGAGGTCACCATTGGGCGTGATGCAGTGAACGCCGTCGCCCGCGCTCGTCCAAATATTACCATCGATATCGACGCGGAAGCCATCCGGAATGCCGGGAGAGATGTCGGCAAGTACGCGGCCTTTGCTGAGCTTGCCGTCCGCGACCTTGAAAGCCCGAATGTGGTGCGGCCAGTCCGGGTTCGGCCAGAAGCCGGAATCCGCGATGTAGAGAAGTTCCTCGTCGGGTGAGAAGGCAAGACCGTTCGGGCGGCGGAAGTCGTCTACGACAGTGCGCAGCGAGCCGTCACGAGGGTCGAAGCAATAGACGTTGCAACTGCCGATCTCGCTCTCCGCCTTGCCGCCTTCGTAGGCGGCGCTGATGCCATAAGTCGGATCGGTGAACCACACTGTGCCGTCAGACTTCACGACCACATCGTTCGGCGAGTTCAGCCGCTTGCCTTCATACCGCTCGGCGAGGACAGTGATGGACCCGTCATATTCGGTGCGCGTCACCCGACGGCCGCGATGCTCGCAGGTGATGAGGCGACCTAGCCGGTCGCGGGTGTTGCCGTTGGAGAAGTCTGAATCCGCACGAAAGACGGTGACCTGCGACGTCTGCTCGTCGAATCGCAGGATCCGATTGTTGGGCAGATCGCTGAACAAGAGACAGCGTTGATCGGCGAAATAAACCGGACCTTCGGCCCAGCGCAGGCCCGTATGCAGCTTCTCCAGAAACACGATCGGGATCGTGTAGGGAGCGAAGCGCTTATCTAGCGTCTGGAATGGCTCCATGCGGTTCTCCTGTCAGCTTGCGCCCGGCTTCGCGGCCGTGGCGGCGCGCTGGCGCCGCTGGGCGGCGTAGACCGAAAGGCCGACCGCGACGATCAGAATCGCCCCGTTGAAGAAGAACTGGACGTAGAAAGGGGCGCCAAGCTGCTGCACGCCGGAGAACGAGAAAGCCAGGACCAGGACAGAGAGCAAGGTCCCAATCACGTTCACTCGACCGGGCTTGATCGAAGTCGCGCCAAGAAGGCTCCCGGCGAAAGCGGGCAGAAGATATTCGGGGCCGACGCTCGGAGTTCCCGTCTGAAGAATGCTGCCGAGCACGATCCCCGCGAAGCTGCTCAACAGGCCCGCCACGACGAACGCCCCTATCACGTGCCGACGCACATTGATGCCGGTGAGTTCGGCGGCGCGAACATTGGCCCCGATGACATAGAGATTTCGGCCAACCGGCAAACGTTCAGTCACGATCCATAAGATCGCGGCAATGACCGCGACATAGAGCGCCGGCAAGGGGACGCCATGGACGATCTGAGTGAGGCCGGTAAAACTGTCCGGCAAGCTCATGCCGACGATTTGTTCGCCGTTCGTATACCAGTTGGTCACGCCATAAAGGAGCGTGCCGGTACCCATAGTGGCAATGAAGGAGTCGATCCGGAAAAAGGTCACCAAGAGCCCGTTGACAAGCCCGATCGCCAGGGACGCGAGTAGGATCAGGGCGGCGGCCAAGGGCCACCCCAAACCCTGAGTGACTTGCAGACCGACGATCAACACCTGCGCCATGCCGAGGTGGTAACCAATCGACAGATCAAACTGCTTGGTCGCGAGCGGGACCATGGCGGCAAGCGCCAGTATGGCCGTCACCGATTGGCTGACGAGAATCGCATTGAGGTTCGTGGCGCTGAAAAAGCTCGATGGCCGAAGGAGACCAAAGACCAGCATGATCAGCAGAAAAACAAATAACAAGCCGTAGTTCGCGAGGAGATTCGATACGGTTGCGCTCGACGCGCGCGGAGCCGACGGCGCTGGGGCGCTGCGCTGGAGCGTTGAGTTGGACATACCCTTCTCCAGCTAGTGCGCCGACGCAGCCGGCTCCGCCGCCTTCGACGATCGGGTCAGCAGGCTTTCCAGTGTCAGCGCCGGCCCC
>Ga0209006_10006856_pt1 | contig 10290 bp, 6 predicted proteins | sample JacPin_JW_Ref_O2_FD_188567 | JGI IMG/M metagenome (GOLD analysis project Ga0209006, IMG submission 188567) | Forest soil microbial communities from Algoma, Ontario, Canada - Jack Pine, Ontario site 1_JW_Ref_O2 (SPAdes) (version 2) | ecosystem: Environmental > Terrestrial > Soil > Boreal... | reverse complement strand
AGGCCACCAGCATTACCAGCACCACCGCGGTTTTCGTGAGCAGCACTCCGCTCCAACGGACGTAGGTCTCTGTGACTTGCTCGAAACGGCGGTTGAACCAATCGAAGAATCTTCTCAGCAGACCGCGGCTCGGTTGCCGGGGGCGCAGAAGCAACGCAGACAGCGCGGGGCTGAGCGTAAGCGCGTTGAACGCCGAGAGGACGACAGAGATGGCAATGGTGACCGCGAACTGCTGATAGAGCCTGCCCGTAATTCCGGGAATGAACGCCGTGGGTACGAAGACAGCCGAGAGAACCAGCGCAATGCCGACCACCGGGCCCGAGAGTTCTTCCATAGCTTTGAACGCTGCGTTCTTTGGCGTCAGTCCCTCTTCGATGTGCCGCTCCACACCCTCGACCACCACGATGGCATCGTCCACCACCAGGCCAATCGCCAGCACCAGGCCAAAGAGAGAAAGTGTGTTGATGGAAAAACCAAACAGGGGGAACAGTATGAATGTCCCGATCAGCGAAACCGGCACGGCCAGAAGTGGGATCAAGGTGGAACGCCAGCTCTGGAGGAAAAGATAGACGACAAGGATTACCAGGATGAGGGCGATCACGAGTGTCTTGACGATTTCCTTGATACCTTCCGTGACTGAACGCGTCGTGTCCAGGGAAATGGCAAAGTCCATGTCCTCGGGAAAGCGTTGTTTCATTTGCGCCATCAGTTTCTTGACCCCGGCCGCTGCGTCGACGGCGTTCGAGCCGGGCAATTGATAGCAGGCAATAATGGCGCCCGGCCTCCCGTTGAAACGGCCGGAAACGCTATAGTCCTGGGCTCCAAGCTCGATTCGGGCGACATCCCGGACCCGCACGACGCCGCCGTCAGGAGTTTCCCGAACCACAATGCTTCCGAATTCTTCGGGAGAGATCAGGCGGCCCTGGGCCAGAACCGTGTAAGTGAACTCCTGCCCCTTAGGCGCAGGCTCGCCTCCGGCCTTACCTGCGGGGTTCACGGTATTTTGCGCTTGCACCGCGCTTATGATGTCCGGGACGGTAATGCCCAGCTTTGCCAACTGGTCGGGTTTTACCCAAAGCCGCATCGCGTATTGGCCGGCGCCGAATACCTGCGTGTTGCCAATGCCCGGCGAACGCAGGATGGGATCCACGATGTTGATGTACGCGTAATTGGCCAGAAACTTGGCATCGTAAGTTCCGTGCGGAGAGTAAAGGGCAACCCACATGAGGGGAGCGGTGACGGACTTGCGAACCGTGATTCCGTAATTGGTGACGTCGATCGGAAGTTGCGAAGCAGCCTGCGTTTCACGCGATTGGGTGAGAATGAAGTCGGTATTCGGATCGGTCTTTACATCGAAGTCCACAATGAGGCTGGTGGCGGAATTGGCGGTGGCATTCAGTGAATACATGTAGTTCATGTTGTCCACGCCATTCATCTGTTGCTCGATGGGTGTGGCGACCGCTTGTTCCAGGGTTTGCGCGTCCGCCCCTACATAGGTGGCGAGGACTTGAATCTCGGGCGGAGTGATATTGGGAAACTGCGCCACCGGCAAGCTCAGAATGGTGAGCGAGCCCACCAGGACCATGACGATGGAGATGACGATAGCGACGATGGGGCGGTTGATGAAGAACTTTGACATCGGGCATCTATCCTTGAGTTGCCGGGGGACTTGCGGGAGCAAACGGACGAGGCTTCACTTTCGCACCTGAACGCACCTTCTGAACTCCTTCCACCACGACTTTTTCGCCTCGATTCAGCCCACTGGCAATCACCCACTCGGAACCGACACGGTCACCGACCGTGACCGTCCGAATACTCACCTTGTTGTCTCCATCCACCACCGCGACCTGGTAAGCGCCCTGCAGTTCGGATACCGCGCGTTGAGGAACCACTAATGCATCACGTTGCAGGTTGACGACGGCCCGCACTTTGCCGTAGCCGCCGGGGCGCAAGATGTTCCCCGGATTCGGAAACAGCCCGGCAATCCGAATCGCCCCGGTGCTCTCGTTGACCTGGCGGTCGGCAAAGTAGAACGTCCCCTCGTGCGCGTAGGTGGAACCATCGGCCAGGATCAGTTGCAGGCGAAGGGCTTTGTCCGCTGCCAGGCGGCTGGTCTCCGTCGGGAAGCGCTTCCGCCAGGCGAGATACTGGGGCTCGCCGACCGTAAAGTAAACCTTGATGGGCTCAACCGTGGAAACTGAGGTGACCGGCCCGCTGCTGGGATTGACGAGTGCTCCTACCTGAAGCTGGGCTTGTCCGGCGATACCGTCGATGGGGGCGATGAGCCGGGTAAACTCGAGATTGATCTTTGCCGTTTCCACCGCCGCCTCAGAGGTCTCGATCAGGGCCTTGGCCGTTTCCACTGAGGCCAGGGCGGCGAGGTTGTTCTGCACCGCATTATCAAGATCCTGCTGGCTGGCAGCCTGCTCCTGGGCCAGCGGCCGGTAGCGCTTTACATCCAGATCCGTGCGGCCTTGCACCGCCACGGCATTGGCGAGCGCGGCTTTTGCCTGTGCCAGTTGCCCCTGGGCCTGATCAAGCGCAGCCTGAAAAGGCCGCGGGTCGATCTCGAACAGGAGCTGACCTTTTTTAACAAACGCGCCCTCTTGATAGCCCTGTCTTTGCAGGTATCCGGTCACCTGTGCCCGGACGTCCGCATTGACGAGCCCATCGAGGGTCCCGATCCATTCGCCAAAAATTGGAACGTCCTTTTGTTCGACCTGAACTACCTCGACATCCGCTGGGCCGGCCTGCGGTGTACCTGAGGCGCCCTTTGGCCGCATTGCACCGACCACCAGGATGACCACAACCAGGCAAAGGACTCCGGCACCGGCGACGATGAGGTTGCGCTTCGAAAGACCGGCCATCTTGATTGAAAACCTCCGCGCAAGGATGTATCCGGCATCATCTTCCAAAATCCGACTCAACGCCAGAGCATGTTTTAAGGGCCCGGCATTGCAACTTCGTGGCCGTATATCGTGGAGCGCAGGAAAGCGTAGCACTCTTCGTCGAAGAGTATCGGGATACCGCATTATAGGAGATGAGTCGATCCTGTATTTGTAGGAATGGCCGCGTTTTGTCGAAAATTGCTCGATTATCGGCGCGTCGATGCAGATGGGAATTTACATGCTGCTGAAAACTCGGTTTTGTTATTACGTCTCTACTGAAGTCGTGCCGCAGTTAGCTTAGCTTGCAATATTGCCGGCCTAAAGAAGACGTGTGTGTACAAGGAAAGAAACCGCAGGCCCTTTAGGCCCTGCGGCTTCCGAGTATTTCTGCCACGGCAAGCTATTTGATAGCCATGCTGTCGTTGGTGGGCGGCTGCACGCCAGGAGGCCCGTCCGCAGGGACTTGTGCCACCGGTTGCGTCGAATCCTGTGCGACCTTCACCGTGGGCGAACCTGGATAGCTGCAGTGATAGAGCACGGTCAGACTGTCTCCGGTATAGCTGTTAGGAAAATGGCCGAAAGGCTGAGCCCGGTTTACAGCCCGCAAGCAGGAAGCATCCAGCGATGAAGACCCGCTGGATGTTTCCACAGTCGGGACGTCATGATTGCCATGCCGCCGTACCGCGAATTGAATGTAGACAGTTGCGCCTGCCGGTGTGCCCGCGGCAACTTCTGAGAGATTCCATTTCTGCGTGACGCCGTTTTTCACAGCCTCTATATAGCTGGTAAGTTGAGCAGCAGCACTCTCTCCCCGTAGGTGCCTTTGTGGCGTTTCGATCGCCTCGGTTGGTGCGGTTTTAGTTTGCGGTGGATGAGCTTTCACTAAGTCGAGATGATTGCTGTCTGTGACAGAGTGCGCCAGAGCCTGGGCGGTTGCAGCACGAGCCGATAAAAACATCGGAGTTCCTCTGTTGCTGCTTAAAAGACCTATGCCCATCATCACCATGACACTTGCGGCCGCGGCCACCCATCTTGGTTTGTGTTTGTATGACAGCCTCGATTTTTTCGCAATGAACCAAAGCACCGTGGCAGTTAGCAGCACCAGGAAGAATAAGCACGTCGTCCGGCCGGCAATTACCCTAAGCGCAGCGAGAATTCCATAGAGAAGAAAGCAAAGGACCGCGCAGGCCGCCCAAAGAATTGCGATCGTCTCGGGGCCGGTGGGTGGCCGATCAGTTGACTGTACCGGCGTGGCCGGTTCAGACTGGACCCCTGTACTCAAAGGATCAGGCAACGGGCTCTTCGGGGCTTGCACCGCTCTTGGCAGAACTTCGTCACGCTTCGAATAGGGATCGTTCGCTTGCCGGGCGACCCGTTCACCCGGTCTATCCTGTTTATCGCTCGCAAGGTCAGGATAAACTCGCTTAAGGACCCGGAACCACAGTGTGCTCACCTTTACATCTCCGTATGCTAAAAACTGAACGAGAGCCTCTGAGGCTGGTTGTATTTGACCAGTGACCGGCATCCCGCACCATCACCCTTTCCGGTACTAAAAGCGTCCAGAAGCGCATCAACCGAAGGCGAACGATGTGCTACTACACAAAACGGGTAGTCCTCTGTGCCCCATGCGTACCGTCTGAATGGTCACCATCCAGCGAATCAGGGCAGAAGTCTGCTCTCAGCGTGGAAAAACTTATATCTTGAATATTGGTGAAGCTCGTTCAAGACGCTTTCACCTTGTTCCGTGCGAATGAGCACTTGAGAAGGCAGCCAGAAATCAGCATCGTAACCTTTGATGCGCACGGAACGAAATCGCAGATCCGTGGTCATTTGCACCAGGTTCACGCTGGGGACCGGCGATAGAAGATCGGTCTGTAAGCGAACAACATTAAAAGTAGACTGATCGATCCACGCGATTCCCTGAAAGAAAAATGGTTCTTCTTTGCCGGCCGACTTGAATTTCCCGGGCAGCTTCACCTGGTTTGGTATCTGCACAAAAGCCAAAACGAAGGTCTTGTGATCGTCCATGCTTTGCTGCCCGAGATAGCGGAAGCGTAATTCCGATTGGTTCGCCGGCGATAAGAGCAACCACTGATACGCGAATCCAAAACCACGCGGCCCCACTCCGTCGACAGGTGAGTTGACTTGCCGGTCTTTGAAATCTGTCCGCAACTCCTTAATCGCTGTGGCCCCGTCCGGATGGTGATCAAACAGGAGCAGGTAGTTGAATTCGACGCTTCGCATCTGCCGAAGCTGTGTTTCCAGGTCTAACAGCGCAGGGCTTTCCTCCATCCCCAAAACACTATTCGCAGGTCCCGCGGCACGTGACATCACCCCCGAGTAAACGTCTTCGAGAGAACTCAAGTTAGGCACTCTGGACAATGACCTGAGCGTCGCATCGCCGGCTCTGGAGAGAATCGATGCAAGCTGATCCTGATTGTCCTCGGGTTTTATCCCATTCAGTGCAGGTACCGCGTTTCGCAGCTTCGGCAAAGGATAGTCGACGTAGGTTGGGGCACTTGCGCGAGCCGGTGGAGTGCTGGCCAGGTTGTGAGGGGTTGCTGGTAGCACAGCCGAAGTGGGCGGCTTGCTTGCCACTTCACGCGACGCGCAACACTCGGCGGAAACATCTACGTTACGGGACACCGCGGTCACCCGATGTTCCTCTGCATCCGTGACGACTTCGCGAACGCGGTAGCTGCCTGGCTTTAGCACAAACTTCGAATCCATTTTCAAGCCGGCGCTCCGAACATGTTCGAGCTCCGTGTCTGGAGTATCTAAGGGTGCCTGCCCTTTTTGCACCTGGAGAAGATTGTCCTTTTGATCAAAAACAGCGAATACAAAGGTGATGTTATTCAGGTTGCGCTGCCCGTCCTTGCGAAAATGCAGTGACCGGTTATCGAGGAGCTCCGACAAAACAACCTCACGGTCGTCCGTTTTGGTTGAATAAACTTTCACGTCCAGCGTGACTGGCAATTGCTGTAGGTCTGTTTTGGAAAAAACAGCCTCGCGCAGCTGCTCTTTTGCCTGCGCCTCCGGATCGCCCGACGCGCCGGCATAAGCAGCGGCCTCGGCCTCTGCCCCACTCCGGGGCGCAAAATAACCACGCCGCGCTTGAACACTCAAACCCTTGTGCTTGTCTGCCAGCTCCACCTTCAGGTCGTGGTACTTACCGTCAGGCTTGAGATCTGTAGGCGAGAAACCCAGGTAGTAGCCGGAAGGGCTTGCCAGCACTCCGAAGCCAGCTTGCAGATCGTTGGTGTTGTGCACGAACTCGCCGCCGGTCCCTTGCGCAACCTCTTGCAACACGTCTCGTGCCGCAGACTCTCGGTCGGATCGCAGACGATGTAAGTTCGCGGCGAGGAAAGCCGGCATGTAAGTGTGGGAGACGTCAATCTCATGCGAGGGGTCTGAGAGACCCCGGGGATCGAGCGAACTGATCACCACCTGCGCGCGCAGCGCGCGGTCGATGGTTTGCTCCAGTTGAGATTGTTCGCTGCGCGACAAATATCCGGGAGAAACGAGGAAGACGGCACGCTGACCGGGCATCCGCGAAACATAGTTCACTACCTTATCCAATTCTTCCAGGTTGGCCCGCGACTGAATCTGGGATTGCTCCATAACCTTTCGCGCCAACACGGCAATATACCTTTGCGGTTCGCCGGGGCCGGAAGGCACCTGGGTGCATCGTTGATCGTTGAGGGCTTGATCCTTCGCGACTTGCCAGGCGTCACTGTTTTCGTCGTCAAACTCGGTGATCTGTTCGGCCTGGTAATCGGATAGTTCCGGGCACTCGTGGGTCTTCTGAGCCCCAGGAGAGGTACGGAGCTTGAGCAGGGCGTAGTGGATCTGCTTCGGATCGCCGGTAAAATCCGTGAGGCTATTTCCGGAGGTAAATAGGGCAACCCGGTCGGTTGGCTGAAGGTTGGTGGCAAGGTAACGATCGGCCGCCTCCCGAGCATGCACCACGTCCGCGTCGGACATATTCAGATCATCGAAGTACAAGGCCACGAAGCGCTGCGGTATCGAAGACAGTGAAGCGCCCGGAGCGGATGTGGGCATCGGGGTCGAGGGTTGCGCGGTCGCGGTCTCTACCGCAAACTGGGTGATCGATTGCAGCTTGCCTCGATCGAAGAGCTTGAAATCGTCCTGCTTGAGGTTTTCCACCGGCTTGTTCTGCGCATCGCGCACGACGACGCGCACAACTACCAGGTTGCTCGACACCTGCAGGTGGAACGGGGACTGATCTCCGGTAGGGGATGGAGTCACCTGGGCAGCCGCCTGAGCGAACAGGGGTACCGAGGAAGCGAGAGAGGCAGCCACCAGCAAAGCGGGGAAGAGCAAGCTACTACGCCTGGTCAGAATCCCGGTAGCCGCATGCTCCATGAGCACCCCTGGAATTGAACGATATTCTATCCAGGGCAGAAAAGCTTGAGCAACATGTCTCCGTAAGAGACTCGACCCGCGAGCGCAAAGGGCTGCGTGCCGGCGGTGCTTTGGCACCGCCGGCACGCGTTGCTCAAGTGAACGTGGGAGTGAAGAACCGAGGCCGTCTTGTCAGGCAGTAAACGGTAGGAAATGTGAATTGGCAGTGACTACTAAGCCATGCCGTGTGCTTCACTCTGGCTACGTCCGGAGGAGGAGTGTTCGACGTGGTCAAGCTGGTTATCGAGTCTGATCACCTGAAGCAGACGCACTGCGCCGACCACATAAAGCAATGTCAGCGCACAGAACGCCATGCCGACCATTTTATTCAGCGCCCTGGGGCAATTTGGTTACAGTGCGGGTGGCATTATCGACCGGTTTCGACTTGTAATTCCGCTGCAAACTTATAACCTTGCCATCTTGATCGATCTCGAGATTGACCTTGGGACGTTCTTCAAAATATTTCATTTGCTTCTCCTTTGGATATTGGGGCAGTGGCAGGATTAGTTCTGATCGTTAGTCCCGTCTCTCTGTCTCGGTTTGCGTCTCTATTACTCCAGCGGCTCGGGTAAGTATAAGGTGATAGTGTGCGTCTACGTCGAAGAACCAATACGGAAAACTTGGAGATTCGCATTTTACCTGCCTACTCCAGACACAGTTACAACAAAGCTAGGGTAAGTGCTTTCCGCTCTGTCGAAAATAAGGAAATGGGAATCATCAAGACCGGAGTCATCTTTGTCAGGTACCCAAAGTTTAGAAAATAACCATAAATGGTTGAAGATTTATCTGTCGGCCAGAAAAGCGCTCAAAGGATTAGCTGTCACTTAACGGGCAAACAGCCAGGCTTCTTTTATCGTAAGTCCACAGCTACCAAGCCAGAGTGGCGACGGCGTTACGGGGTAGAGCAAAGGATACCTGCTGGCCTGCGTTCACGACCCGCACATTCCTTGCTTCCCCAGGATTCGTCAGGACCAGGGCAAACCCGCCGTCGGGGTTTCGCACAGCGACATGGCGAAGCCCCGAATCCGTAGTTCCCGTGGCGATGCGCACTCCATCCCTCTGCAGATGCCTGGAGAAATGCCGGATGGCATGGCATTGGCCGCTCTTCATGATCGTTCCGTCATCTTTCAATGTCACCAGCCCGGCGCAAGTGTATGGTCCAAGGTTGGGCTTTCCCCTGGGATCGAGCATCAGGTTCCAGGTAATCGCGCTGCGGCACCAGTTCTCCAAGGTATCGGTGAAGATCCCGCCCCACTTGGCCCAATCCGTGGCATAGTCCTGAGCGTCGATAAATGGGCCACCCTCGGTCCAAAAGAACGGAACCCCCGGGTCTTTCTGGTGTACCAGGCTCATTTGATCGGGGGTACCGGTGTACCCGTGCCACGCCACACCATCCACATACTTGGCCAATTGCTTGTCTTCGAGTTGTGACACCACCCGCTGGTATAGCTGGTAGTTGTGGTCGAGCAACCAAATCTGTGTCTGCTGGTGCTGTGCCCGCAACAACGGGCCTAAATGATCGCGTACAAACGCGGCCTCCAGGGTAGGCGACCACCGGCAGGCAGGCATGGTTCCATTCTGGGTGGTCTCGATTTCATTCTGGCAGGTAATCGCCTGCACCGGGATACCGAACTGCGCATAGCCCTTGAGAAACTTGCTGAGGTAGCGGGAATAGACTTCCAAATAACTTTCGGACATCCATCCGCCCTTCATGGATTCGTTCGAAAGATCCCAAAGCCAATGGGTATAGGGTCCGATGTAGTTGTCCTTGGTTCTGCCGCCAACCGTTGTTCCGTAGGTCTTCATCCAGCCCGGAGGACTCCAGGGGCTGGCCAGAAGAAAGAGGTTGGGATTGATCTCCCGGATCTCCCGCAGGGTAGGCACGATGTAGGCTTCATCATGCTTGAGGCTGAAGTGATCCAGGTTCATGTCGTCGGCTACGTCGTCATAGGAGTAAACACCGCGGGAGTAGTCGCTGGAGCCGATGCAACACCGCCCGAGGTTCAGGTTCAGCCCTGCAGGAGAAAACGTTTCGTTCAGGAACGCGTGACGCGCAGCGGCCGGCATCCCGCTTAAGAGGTAGCAGGAGGCATCTGTGAGCGCGGCACCAAAACCGAGTATGGGCTGAAATTGGCGCGTGTTATCGATCTCGACCGTAGCCCCGCCTAACCGGGCTGCAGCCGGGGTCCAGCACAATTCAGGGCGCTGGGCGTACTTCTCCGCCGCATCCGTAACATAAAGAGTGGCAGACTTATGGCCTACGCCCTGTGATCTTAACCACCGGGGTGAAAGCGCAAACAAACCACTCGCAGCAGCACTGCGAAGAAAGACGCGGCGATTAAGCTCTGAGGTCAAAATGTCCTTTTTCATTACCAATCCCGTACCTCTAGCCGTGATAACTGCATTCACGGTTCAGCATCCTGGTGTTTGGGGGATTCGGTTCACTTGCGACAGTCGCCATTACATATTGTTCAGACCCCTGGAGCAATAACACTTGCCGGGACCTGGGTTACGTTCGACTCGCGCGGAGGTGACCACAAAGATCTTCGTCTATCGAGGATTGATCCGTTATTATTCCACCCACGTACCACGGAGCTGTCAGGGCAGCACTGACGGGAACTGGAACACATAAAGAGGTTCGGGGCAGCATGAGGGCAACCAGCTCGACGAAGTTACCCTCCCCAGTTACTAAAGTTTTGGATACAAAACCTTTATCGTTACGTATCCTTCAGCACAACATAGTCATCGGGCGCGGATGGAAAAACATGTGCTCTGCCAGGCAGTCTTTGAATCATTTGAAGCAACACTTTCCCTTGGTTCTATCCAATACTGTCCTGATTCTGGGCACTTATGGGCGCGTTGCCCGGCTGGCTCGGGCCTAGCGCGTTAAAAGCGAATCCCACGGGGTATTCGCCCCGAGAATGTATCCCCTGAAAATATCCCCCAGACGATTAGGGTGACGGTATGTCCACGAGTG
>Ga0209006_10006855_pt1 | contig 10290 bp, 11 predicted proteins | sample JacPin_JW_Ref_O2_FD_188567 | JGI IMG/M metagenome (GOLD analysis project Ga0209006, IMG submission 188567) | Forest soil microbial communities from Algoma, Ontario, Canada - Jack Pine, Ontario site 1_JW_Ref_O2 (SPAdes) (version 2) | ecosystem: Environmental > Terrestrial > Soil > Boreal... | reverse complement strand
CGTGGCATAGAGCATCGCGTTTGTCGTAATTGCATATCCCGCGCGAGCGCGAGCGGAGCCGAGCATTTCAAATTTTTCGGAACGTGTATCCGTTACGCTGCCGCTAAGCGGATTGCCAAAAATGTCCGTCGTCGAAGCACTCAACGTACCCGAAGAACTCGATCCTTTGATATCGCTTCCCGAAAGATCGATCTCGAACCCAAGAACCAAGCTGCTATCGTTTTGCCAGTTGTAGCCAGCCTGGAAGCCGCCGAGGCCACCCTTCGAGTTTGTAGGGTTGATTGTAGTTCCGGGGACCTGCAACAGGCCGACTAGGACGGTGGGGTTATTTTTCACCGTAGATGGGTCATCGCCCCAGCCGTATCCGCCATGCGCACCTAAATAAAAACCCGACCAATCATTCAGCGCGAAGGCCGGTGTCAACGCCGACTTGACCGGCAGATCGGCCGCCATTGCAGTCGACACTGTCAGGCAGAACGTCGCCACAACAGAAGCAAAGATTTGATCTTTCATGACTAACCCCCAAAGGTTCTATTTGCATCGTTTGCGAACCTAGGGGGTATCGGCACTCACTTGGAAGTAGAAAAGTCACGAAATCACTCGGAATGTGAGGAGCCGGTGTTTTGCTGCAACATCTGGTTTTTGCTGTTCACAGCCCGAGTTGCAGCTATCAGCCTCCGGCTCGAGCATTTCGCACTCGCAAATTGGTTGCACGATTCGGTGTCTGCTTTCACCCAAGCGGCTGCGCGAACAACCCTCACGGAAAGGTCGGAAAAGCATCAAAAGCACCGTTTTGGCAATCGGTCGGCCGCTTCTGGTCTACCCCGATAAAACAGACGCGCACAGCGTCGTCGGCCTGTCTCAAAGGCGCCAATAGGGTCCGCGCCTTAGCCGGCAATCGATTCGACCGCCGCCTCCGGCGACTTGTTGCCGCGGATCAGGTCGCTCGCCTTGTCGGCGATCATCAGGGTCGACGCGATGAGATTGGCCGAGATCATCCGCGGCATGATCGAGGCATCGATCGCCCGCAGGCGCATTGCTTCGCCGCAGATCCTTATCATCGGGCGCAAAGCGCAGAAATCGACGAACGAAAGGCGCCAGTCCCCCAGCGATGATCAGTTCAGCGGCGCCAGCGTATGCCTGAGTTGCTCGCTCGATATCTGCATCAACCCGGCAAACGGCTGGCTCAAATCGGCAACCAGGAACAAGGCGCTCGATACCGAGAGCGCGAGGACCAATAATGCCACCGCAACGGCCGCGTTCGGCTCGACGAAAAGACTGAAGCTGGTGAAGATCACCGTCAGCCAGACGATCAATATCAACAGGAATGGCGTCAACAACCGGGTGTCGGAATCCGCGTACATCAACAGGCGTATGCGGGCTATTTCGTCGCTTGCCTGCACGATCCGGAGTTTGAGCGAACGCTGCGCATCGTTCGCGGGCGACAGCGCCTCGACCGCGTTATAGAGCTGTTCGGCGAGAGACGTCGACGTAAACGCGGTGTCTCCCGCCGCCTTCTCGCGCCAGATCCGGTCGATCGCCGCGGGAACGGCCTGCCGCATCAAGATGCGCACCTGGATCGCCTCCGGCCCGTACTGCGCGAGCAACTGATCCGTCTCGACGAGATAGGCGGACAGCTGCCGGAAGTTGGAGTCCTGGGTGTCGTAGGAGGACTTGGCGGATGCAATCATCAGACTGATCACCACCGCCGCCAGCGTCGCCAGCAGGCCTGCGCCGAGCCTGATGACTTCCTTGGTGTCATGGCTCAGCCGAGAGGGGGGAAGCCGGGCGCGCAAGGTCATTCCGAGCGCGACGCCGGCCACGATCGATGCGAACGAGATCAGAAAAATCCACCCCGACGTCACGATTGTTCCTTCCGCTCGGATGACCTGACGCGCGATCTCAATAGATCAGGTTAACTTTCACACTTGTAGGGATGGCGGCCATCGCTTCTCAATTCACCGATGCGCTGCGGCCGCGGATCAGGTCGGACGCCTTGTCGGCGATCATCAAGGTCGACGCATTGAGATTGGCCGAGATCATCCGCGGCATGATCGAGGCGTCGATTACCCGCAGGCCCTGCATCCCGTGCACGCGCAGCTGGTCATCGACCACGGCCCATGTGCTGTCGGCCGGGCCCATCCGGCAGGTGCAGCCGGGATGGAAGGTCGTGGTGCCGCGCTGCGTCGCGGCCGCCAGGAATTCGTCGTCGCTTTGCACGTTGGGTCCGGGAAAATCCTCATAGGCGTAATAGGGCGCAAGCGGCGCGGAGGCGAGCAGCCGCCGCGCCAGCTTCATGCCGGCCACCACGACGCGGCGGTCGAGCTCCGCGACCAGATAGTTGGTCTGGATGATCGGCGGCGCAAAAGGGTCGGACGAGCGGGCGCGGACATAGCCGCGGCTTTCGGGGCGCTGCTGCCAGGACGCGACCGTCATGCCCGGCTGATCCTCGAGCTGGCCTTGCACGCCCTCCTTGTAGCTTGCGGGCGTAAAGGTCAGCTGCAGATCGGAGCTCTCGGTGGTCTCGCCGGAGTGCCAGAAGCAATAGACCATGGTCGGCGACAGCGACAGCAGGCCACGCCGCGTCGTCGCCCATTTGATGGCTTCGCCGACCAGACTCAGGCCGCGCCGGCGTTCGTTGATGGTCTTGATGTTCTTGACGCGGGCGACCGATCGCGGCGCGTAATGGTCCTGCAGTCCCTCGCCGACGCCGGGAAGCGCGTGCCGCACCTCGATGCCGAGCGAGCGCAGCAAATCCGGGGCGCCTATGCCCGACAATTGCAGCAGCTGCGGCGAGTTGTAGGTGCCGCCGGCCAGGATCACTTCCTTCGCCGCGCGCACCTGCATCGGCGCGCCGCCCTTGCCGCCTTTGACATAGCGCACGCCGACCGCGCGCTTGCCGTCGAGGATGATGCCGGTCGCATGCGCATGCGTGCGCACATGCACGTTCGGCCGTTTCATCGCCGGGCGCAGGAACGCGGTCGCCGCACTGACGCGCAGGCCGTTTCGAATCGTGCGCTGCGCGTAGGAAACGCCCTCCTGGATCGCGCCGTTGTAATCGGGGTTTCTGGGAATACCGAGCGATATCGCGCCGGCCATGAAGGCCTCGCAGAGCGGATCCTGCCAGTCCATGGTGGTGACGGTCAGGTTGCCGTCGCGGCCGCGATATTCATCCTCGCCCTCGCCGATGCGCCGCTCCATCCGCTTGAAATAGGGCAGCACATCCGGATAGCCCCAGCCGCGATTGCCAAGCTGCGCCCAGGTGTCGAAATCCTGGCGCTGGCCGCGGTTGTAGATGTGACCGTTGATCGAGGAGGAGCCGCCCAGCGTCTTGCCGCGCGGCGCGTAGATGCTGCGGCCCCCGGTCCACGGACCCGGCTCCTGCTGGTAGGCCCAGTTGATGCCCTTCATGTGGAAGGTTTTTATAAAGCCCGCGGGCAAATGGATGTAGGGATGCCAATCCCTTGGTCCTGCTTCGAGCACGCAGATGCTGGTAGCCGCATCTTCGCTCAGCCGGTTGGCGAGCACGCAGCCGGCGGAGCCCGCGCCGATGATCACATAATCGAATGTATCGGTCATTTCGGGCTCCGGGCGCTTACCGCGGCTTCTCGTTCAGTTGATAGTTCAAATGCGTCCTCACCGTCGGCCATTCGGCTGCGATGATGCTGTAGACCACGGTGTCGCGCAGCGTGCCGTTCGACGCAAGCTGATGGCTGCGCAGGATGCCGTCGAGTTTGGCGCCCAGCCGCTCGATGCCCCGCCGGCTCGCATGGTTGAAAAAGTGGGTGCGGAATTCGACCGCGATGCAATCCAGCTTTTCGAAGGCGTGGGTCAGCAGCAGCAATTTGCACTGGGTGTTGACCGCGCTACGCTGCACGCGTTTGGCGTACCAGGTCGAGCCGATCTCGACGCGCCGGTTCGGCGTATCGACGTTCATGTAAGTGGTCATGCCCGCGATCTTGCCGTCGGCATCGAACACCGTCCATGGCAGCATGGCGCCCGAAGCCTGCAGTCCCAGGCGGCGGTCGATTTCCTTGCCCATGTCTTCGGGCTTCGGCACGAAGGTGTACCAGAGCTTCCACAGCTCGCCGTCCTTCACCGCCTCCGTCAACCCGCCGATATGTTCGTGCGACAGGGGTTTTAACTGTGCGTAGGGACCATCAAGGGAAACCGGTTCAAGCCAGGGCATTGGACATCCTCTCCCTCATCCTGAGGAGCGCTTCGCTTGAAGCGCGTCTCGAAGGATGAGACCACATTGCGTTGCTCATGGTTCGAGACGCGTCGCAAGTGCGACGCTCCTCACCATGAGGGTGACGGCGGGCGATCGCCATCACTTGTTCAGAAAATTCAGCGGCAGGCCGGGACGCGCCCAGTCCATCGCGATCAGTTCGCCCTTGCCGGACAGCGTGATGTAGGCGGTCTTGAGATCCGGCCCGCCGAAGGCGATGTTGGTGGTGACGCGGTCGCCGGTCGGCACCTGCTCGACGAGGCTACCGTCGGGCGCGATCACCGAAATGCAGCCGGAGATCAGGGTGGCGACGCAGATATTCCCCGAGGCTTCCACCGCCAGCGAATCGAACATCTGGTAGCCGCCAAGCCCCGCGATCGGTTTTCCGCGCTCGCCGCGATAGATCACGTCGCGCGGTTTGACGGTGCCGGGCTCCGAAATATCGTAAGCCCACAGCCGTGCTGTCGGCGTCTCCGCGACGTAGAAGGTTTTCTCGTCCGGCGACAGTCCGACGCCGTTGGCGGGCAGCATGCCGAAGTGGCCTTCGACGATCTCCTTCATGCCGGGCTTGATGTAGTAGAACCCGGCGACATCCATGTCGCGGGCGCGGCGCTTGCCGAGGTCGGAGAACCAGAGCCCGCCATGCTTATCGAACACGAGATCGTTCGGTCCCCGCAGGGAATGCTCGCCGCATTTGTCGACCACGGTCTCGACCTTGCCGTTTTGCAGATCGACGCGCTGGATCGAGCCGCCGAGATAGTCGTCGGGCTGCGGCCCCGGCATGATCATGTTGCGGGTCGGAATCCAGCTGAAGCCGCCATTGTTGCAGACATACATCTTGCCGTCGGGCCCGAGCGCGGCGCCATTGGGACCGCCGGGAATTTGCGCGACCACCTCCTTGCGGCCGTCGGGCCAGACCCGGGTCAGCCGCTGCCCGCGGATTTCGACCAGCAGCACCGAGCCGTCCGGCATCACCACCGGCCCTTCCGGAAATTCGAGACCGGTGGCGAGAACGCGCACATTGGACATGAAATCCCCCCGACTTTTCTTGGGCGCCGGCAGTTCATGCCACACGCGCAACAATTCGTTGCGCCATGTTATGGCAAAGTCGATATCGCTTGCCAAGCAATTGGCTGTGCAGGGCAGCCCAGCGGGACGGTCCAAACCCTGACCGGCGTCAAATCGGAAGCCACCGGCGCGATTCCCCGTCTGCGCGCGATCTGCACAAAAATGCGCAAATCCTGACCATACCGCGCAAACGCGCTGCAAATTGGCGGCGCATCGTCAGGCCATGACGAAGATCATCAGCCCCTTTCACATGTCGAGGCGTCCCCGGATCGGCTGGCCGTCGAGGTCGCAACCTGCGCCGCTGTGAGGAAAGATGGGACGAATCTCCACCACTATCTGCTTCATCCTGGCGCTGTTGACGGTCCTCAGTATTGCTCCGCCATTCCTGCTTGCCTGGGCATGTGAATTCGCTTCCGGATGTATCGTCCACGGATTTTGGCACTTCGTGATCGGTCCAGGGGGACCCCGCACGCAGGCCCTCGTGATGGTGGTCGTTCCGATCATCACCCTGTTCGCCTACGTCGTTGTGCTTCTCGGTTGCGGGAAACACAAAGACGTACTTGACCGCAGCGGCCACCGTTTTGATTGAGCGTGCCGGCTATTTCATCACGGGTATCCAGATTTCGAGGCCGCCATTGCCGGTAAGCGGATCGAAATTCTCGTCGTAACGCTCGAAATTAGGCGCGTCCGCGGCTTTCAGCCCCGACGCCGGCAACCAGTGATTCCAGATCGTGTTGACGGTGCGGCGGATGGACGAGATGTGCTCGCGATGGGTGAAGACCGCGTATCGCTGTTCGGGAATGCGGACGCTCGCAAATTCGCGCGGCAGGTCGGAGAAGTCGGATACCTCGACGCCGCTGATGTAGTCGAAATTCCCGGCGTCGTCGCCGTTGCAGCAGACGCCGTAGGCCACCGTGCCGACGCGGCGCGGGATGTTGTGGACGGATTGATTGAAGCGATGCCACAGGCCAGGGATGCCGGCGCTGTTTTCCTGGCTGATGCGCTCGCCGAGGCCGGCGACGAGCAGCGGCTTGCCGGTCGCAAAACGCGGCGGCTGAAGATCGTCCGTGAGGGTTGAATCCATGAGAATCGGCTCCTGAAGCTTGAGACAATCGAGACGCTTGGATGCGCGGACCGCTTCGGGCGTCACCCCAAAATGGTCGCGGAACGCGCGGGTGAATGCTTCGTGAGAGCCGTAATCCGCATCCAGCGCCACGTCGAGGATATCGGGCGCGCCGGCGGCCAGCGCACGCGCCGCCTCGCTGAGACGCCGGACACGCACATAGCGCATGACCGACAGCCCGGTGGCGGCGGCGAACGCACGGACCATGTGAAAGCGCGAGATGCCCGCGACGCCCGCGATCTCGTCGAGGGTCAATTCGTCAGCGAGATGGCTTTCGATGTACCAGAGCGCCTTCTGGGCAGGATTCATGGAGTACGAGCCTTCCTTCGAAGCGCGCCCATCATGGCCGTTTCGCGCCCGCCGCATTTGACAGTCCTTGCTCTCTTTCGCACTTCACGGAACCCGGTTGTTTCTTCCGCGCTGCGGAAAAATGACAGCCGAACCATCGCTGGCAACGTCAACCCAATCGTGCATACTGCCCGGGCATTCAATCCGACGGCTCACCCAAGCTGCCCCACAATCAAGACTGCCTGAGCCTCGGCCAGCACGTCAGGGAGGACGATGATGCACCACCGTGTCTTCAGTCATGCCACATCCGCGCTACTCGCGGGACTTCTCGCGGTTGCGTTCGCGAGCGCCGCCAGCGCGCAGAAGAAATACGATCCCGGCGCCACCGATACCGAGATCAAGATCGGCAATATCATGCCCTATTCCGGGCCCGCATCGGCCTATGCCACGATCGGCAAGACCGAGGCGGCCTATTTCAACAAAATCAATACCGAAGGCGGCATCAACGGCCGCAAGATCAACTTCATCTCCTATGACGACGGCTACAATCCGGCGAAGACCGTGGAACAGGCGCGCAAGCTGGTCGAGGCCGACGAGGTGCTGCTGATCTTCAACCCGCTCGGCACCCCCGGCAACAGCGCGATCCAGAAATACATGAACGCCAAGAAGGTCCCGCAGCTGTTCGTCTCGACCGGCGCCGCCAAGTGGAACGATCCGAAGAATTTTCCATGGACCATGGGATGGCAGCCCAACTATCAGACCGAAGCCCGGATTTATGCCGCCTATATCCTGAAGAACTTTCCCGGCAAGACCATCGGCATTCTCTACCAGAATGACGATTTCGGAAAAGACTATGTGATTGGACTGCGCGAAGGTCTCGGCGATCAGGCCAACAAGCTGATCCTGGTGGAGGCGTCCTACGAGACCACCTCGCCGACGGTAGATTCGCAGGTCGTCCAGATCAAGACCGCGAACCCCGACATCTTCATCAATATCGCGACGCCGAAATTTGCCGCCCAGGCGATCAAGAAAATCGGCGAACTGAAATGGAACCCGGTCCATTTTCTCACCAATGTCTCGGTGTCCGTCGGCAGCGTCCTGAAGCCGGCCGGCTACGAGAACAGCCAGGGCATCCTGAGCGCGGCCTATCTGAAGGATCCCAAGGATCCGACGTGGAAGAACGACGCCGGGATGAACGAATGGCGCGCCTTCATGAGCAAATGGTATCCCGAAGGCGACCAGGAGGACGCCGCCACGGTGTTCGGCTATGGCGTCGCCAAGGGGCTCGAGCAAGTGCTGCGGCAGTGCAAGGACGATCTCACGCGTGAGAATATCATGAAGCAGGCCGCCAACCTGGATTTCGAAATCGGAATCTACCTGCCGGGCACCCGGATCAAGACCAGCCCGACCGATTTCGCGCCGCTTGAGCAGCTGCAGATGATGCGGTTCAAGGGCGAGAGCTGGGAGCTGTTCGGGCCGGTCATGTCGGGGGAGAAGAGCTGAGCGGACTGACCGAACTCGTCGTCCTGCGTAACGGCAAAGCCGTTGCGCGGGGACGACGCCGATCGAGCGGCGGTAATCATTTCCCGCTCTCCTTCGCCGCCGGCGTGTCCTTGGCCGGCGGCACCTCCTTGGCCGGCGGCTCAGCTTTCTTCTTCTGATCCTCGGCCGGCTTCTTGGAGGCCGCCTGCAGGTCGTCGACGGTCTTCTGCAGCGAGGCGACGCTTGCCTTTAACGCTTCGATCTGCCGATTGGCGGCATCGAGTTTCTGCTGATGGTCGGCGGCAAGCTTTGCGATGGTCTTGTGCAGGAAATCGACATTGCTCTGCAGGCAGCTGGTACGCCGCTCCATGGTCTTTTCGACGGTGCAGATTTCGATACCGGGAACATCTTGCGCGGCTGCCCCGACCGAGGTCAGCATCAAGGGCGCCATAACCAACGACGCGATAAGGGCGATCCGGCCGATCATCGAAATCCTCATGAAATGATGCCCGCCACGGTCAATTTGTTGCGAGCGGGCGGCGATAGACCGAAGATATCACACGGAAACCTCATTCGCGCGTTGAGGTTTTACAACCCCGGCCAAGGCAAGGGGCGGGCTCGAGGGAGAATCTGGGCATGGCGACGCGCGAACGACGGCTGGCCGAATTCAATGGCGAGGGAGCCCCGCCACCGGATCAGCCGGTTCAGGTGCTATGCGAGGACCACAGCGGAACCTATCAATTGCCGTTCGCCTGCCGCTTCGTCGACGGGGCATGGCGCAATCACGAGTCCGGCGGCACGGTCGAGGCGACCGTCGTCGGCTGGCGGCTGCAGCGCCCCTGAGGGCTCCGGCCGCCGCGCGCTGTACCAAAATGCGACGGCCATCGGCGGCATCTTAATCTTCCGAACACGCCCGGAACGAACCGCGCCCGAATCAGCCGCCGGGCTTCGTAGTACCGTGTTCACGGCTAGATAGCGGCATCAACCCGAGGTGCCGCACCACATCCAGCACGACCGCGACCGATCGGAGCAGGCGGCCGACGACAAAGGTTAATTCCTCGGCGGAGGACATCCGACTATTTCCAGGGCGTCACCGGGGGCACCTGGTCGGTGGCCGGCGGCATGTCGACCGTCTTGAAATCGGCCGGGCTGACGATTTCGAGATATTCCATGTCCGGCGAGTAATCGAACAAATAGTGCACGATCCCCGGCCGCTGATGCACGACGTCGCCGGCCGAAACCAGCGTCGGCTTGTCCTCATACATGAAGCGCGCCCAGCCCTTCATCATGATGACGATCTGGAAGTCGCATTCGTGTTTGTGCCAGCCGGTGCCGTCTTCCGGCGGCATGTCGGCATTGGCCTTGACCAGATGGCAGATCACCTGGCCGCCGGTCGCGGCCGCGATTCCGAGGTCGCGATACAGGAAAAAGTCGCGCAAGCCGCCTCCGGTGAATTCGGTATCATCCGGTTTGACGTGGGAAAATTTGCCGACGATCGCGTGCTGATTCATCCGAAACCTCCGTTGTTCTTCTCGCGCGATCGCGACAATCACCTGGCGTCCAATTTTTTGGCAGTGCGGATCGGCGCATTCGAAGCTTCATTGTGCTATGCGAAAATCAAGCCAGCCGCGCTGCACCGCGGCGAAATCGTTTTCCCCTGCCGCAAGGACATCGAAGCCGTTGGATGAAAGCCGGAATTCGAGTTGAGCGATCTTCCGGCCGTGATCGCCGGCGCGGCGGCGCCAGCCCCGCACGCGCTCCCGATGGCAGCAAGTTGAGCAAGGCTGCCCGCGCCTTGAGCCGCCCAAACAGGCATAGCGCTGCCTAATATTCGACCTCGAGCTCTTCGATGTCGGCGGGCTCGGCCTTGGCGGCCTCGATCCATTCGGCCATCTCGGGAAGTCCCATGATCATGTCGGCATAGGCCTTCAGCCGCGGCTCCAGCTTGACGTCATAGGTCATGAAGCGGGTCACGACCGGCGCATACATGGCGTCCGCCATGCTGCGTTCGCCGAACAGGAACGGCCCGCCCGATTTCGCCAGGCACTCGCGCCAGATGGTGCAGACGCGGTCGATATCGGCCTGCGCGCGCGACCAGATC
>Ga0209006_10006854_pt1 | contig 10290 bp, 6 predicted proteins | sample JacPin_JW_Ref_O2_FD_188567 | JGI IMG/M metagenome (GOLD analysis project Ga0209006, IMG submission 188567) | Forest soil microbial communities from Algoma, Ontario, Canada - Jack Pine, Ontario site 1_JW_Ref_O2 (SPAdes) (version 2) | ecosystem: Environmental > Terrestrial > Soil > Boreal... | reverse complement strand
TAATCGCAATCGTGCAGGACGGTAAGGTCGTCTACTCCAAGGCGTACGGATTTCGTGATCTCGAGAGCAAGACTCCCGCAAACATCGACACCTACTACGAAATCGGTTCCATCACCAAGCAGTTCACCGCTGCATCGATCCTCCAGCTTCAGGAAGCCGGCAAGCTCAATATCGACGCGAAGCTCGCCGCCTACTTACCGAACGCTCCTCATGCCAGCGAAGTCACCCTGCGGCAACTCCTTACCCACACCAGCGGATTGCACGAGATTTTCGACGAGCCAGGAGCCGCCGACGATCAGCTTGCCACGCCCACCACTTTCGATCACATCATGTCGTTAGTTGCCGCCGAGCCACTCGATTTCCCCCCAGGCAGCAACTGGTCCTATTCGAACACGGGATACATTCTGCTTGGCAAGATCATCGAGACCGTCTCCCACCAAACCTATCTTCAGTATCTGCAAACCCACATATTCGATCCCCTCGACATGAACCACACTTTCACCACTGCCGAAGAGCACGGCCTACCGAATATGGCAATCGGTTATCGACACGTTGGCGGCCAAATGAAGCAATCCCCATTCTTCGGCCCCACCTGGTCGAGCGCCGCAGGCTTCATCGTCAGCACTACTGCCGACCTTGAGAAATGGGATTCCGCACTGACCACCGGAAAAGTAATCACGCCGGCAAGCTACCTCGAAATGACCACGCCCTTCATGACCACGCAACACGGCAGCGGCAATTATGGATTCGGCCTTTTCGTGGATTCCGCCTTCGACCAGCCCCGCATCGGACATACCGGCGGCGCCTTCGGATTTACGACCGCAGATGAATATTTTCCCAAACAGAATGCCCGCATCATCGCGTTCACCAACTCCGGCGATCGCACTCCGGAACCGGCTGAGGCCCTGACGCAAGTCATATTCGCAGATCTCTATCCGGCCGTCGCCGCAAGTGCAACCCGAACGGCCGCAGAAGAAAATTCAGCAATCACCGCCGCCGCAAAAGCCTCCTTCATTCAGCTGCAAGCCGGAAGCGATTACTCACAATTCAGTTCCAGCGTGGCCTCGAAACTTTCGACGGGGGTGGGAGAGAAATTTGCCGAAAACTTCGCGGGTTACGGTAATCCAACTGCCGCGATATTCAGAGCTAAACGTGTTGGAGACAAAGGCCAGTGGTTCGATTACTTGCTCGAATTTGGACCCGGTGTTTTCCTGAAATACTCGATCAGAATGGACGAAAACGGAAAAGTAGCGGGCTTGACGTTCCCGTAGCCGACGCCCCAATCCTGGCCCCGTTTGCTATAACACTTCAATGCCTCCGCACAATTACGCCCCACGCCCCGGACACCTTAAATGGCTCCTTGATTCCGATCCAGCCATCCGCTGGCAAGTCATGCAAGATCTCACCGATGAATTCCCCAGCGTGGTTGCCGCGGAGCGCTCTCGCGTCGCTACCGAAGGATGGGGAGCCCAACTTCTCGCCCGTCAATCTCCCGCCGGCAACTGGGGAGGTCCGCACGAAGACCATGGCCTGCTCATCACTCTCTACTCCCTCATCGTCCTCAAAGACTTTGGCCTCGGTCCCGCCAGCAGGCAAGCGAGCAAAATGATCGAGCGCGTCAGCCGGCGATTAGTGTTCAAGCCGCTCAACAATCGCCCTTTTCTTCGCGGAGAAACCGAGCCCTGTATCAACGGGAGAATCCTTGCCATCGGTGCGTACTTCAATAAAACCAACGACGCTCTTGCCCGCCAACTCCTGAGCGAACAACTGGAAGATGGCGGTTGGAACTGCGAAGCACAAGAGGAAAGCGCGAAACGCCCTCTGAGCCACCGTTCTTCATTCCACACCACCATCTGTGTGCTCGAAGGCTTGCTCGAATACGAACGAGCCAGAGGTAAATCTTCTGCTTTGACGAAGTCCGTCAGTCGCGCTCGCAAAAAAGCCGAACAATACTTGCTCGACCGTCGCATGTTCCGTTCCCTTCGAACCGGCGAAATTATCGACCAACGATGGCTCCGCTTCTCCTACCCAACCTTCTGGCACTATGACATCCTTCGCGGCCTGGATTATCTTCGCAATGCAGGAGTCAAGCCCGACCACCGCGTCAGCGAAGCTATCGAAATCGTGATCAAGCGCCGCCACCAGAATGGCCGCTGGCCGCTCAACCTGCTCCATCGCGAACATATTCCATTGCACATGGAGACTGCCGTGGGCGGCGCAAGCCACTGGAACACCCTGCGCGCCCTCCGAGTCCTGCGCTGGTCCGACAACCCAATTAGGATGTAAACCGCAGCACCGGTTCAACAGCAATCTCGGTTGTACAACCCCATGGATACACGTTTAAACAAAAAAGCGTTTTCGTAGGGGTTCAATGAAGCCTGCTATGGCAAATTGAGTCAACAGAACGAATCCCCGAGCATGTGCGAACGAAAACCGCCTCAGAAAACTCCCAGGAAGTCGTCCTAATTCGTGTTCGCTTTCACCTGGTGGTGAACTTCCTTCACATGACGGGCGAACGCGCGTTTCAGTTGCGCAATGCACTCCGCTTTTTTCGGCCTGGGGGTATCAATTGTCTTAAATCTGCCTTTGAATGTGCACCAGGTGCACTGGCCTCGGAGTGGAATATCGCCTAACCATCTTGTAAACAGTAGAGACGGTTTTTCCATCCCTTAGCGTTGCAGTCACTGAACTGATCGACTATAGGGATTGCGCCGTAATCCAAAATACCCACGAATCCATCGGTGTTTCCCCGCCTGTTTCGCGGCCCGCATAAAGAAAAAGCAGCGCACGTCGACGCGCGCTGTTCTCTCCACCGCCACCATCCAGTTACTTGCTGGCGTTCACCATCGGAATCTGCGTCGAGAGTTGCAGATTGATGATCAAATCGATGCGCCGGTCAATCTGATACCACAAAGCGGTTTTCTTGGCCGAAATAACCTTCTCAAATATCGGAACATACTTCATCCGCAACGCCAGCAGTTGCTGGTCAACCGCCGTCGATCTCTCAATGTAATCCTGCGCCTGGGCATCGGTCATCGTGTTGTAGTTCGCCGCATAATCCTTGATCAGCGTCCAGCGATCGTCGTTCGGTTTGATCGCTTCTTTTCGGTATTGGTCAAAGACCGGCCAAAATTTGGTAGCCTCATCGGCCGTCAGAGACATGTTCTGCGCGGTGACATCCTTCCTCTGCCCGCGCAAATCTTCCCGCAGCATCTGGATGTCTTTGTCAGAAATGCTATTCGATTGCCCGCCCGCATCCGCAGGGCTCGCCTGGGCGAACATCGGTGCGCTTAATATTGATACGCTGAGAAGTGCGACGCTGGACATCGCCACCACGCTGCACACGAGCATAGCGCTTGCCCAAACAGGTTGGACACTCTTCTTCCTCATTGTTATCTAACCTCCGAAGATTTTGGAGCAGTGTCAGAGTATCGACGACCACGACGGATCCCAAGGACCACGTTGTCAGTCGCTCTTCGTCGTCGCTGCTGCACGACAGGTTAGGGGAAATCCTCCCGGTGTGCAAATTGGCGATTCCGACAGGGCAGAGGATTGCAGAAAAGGGCGCTAAAAAAGACTAGGTTTCAAGAGCAACTCGATTTCCCTCTTCCGACGACTATTGTCGGGCCCGACCCTATACAAACCCATTTCCGATCATATGATCCTCTTGACTCGACTGTTACAATAGAGGTTGCAGCAGCTAGTTTTGCGGGTAGGATGCGTCCCTTAACAAATCGCCGGCGTCGAGATCTCGAACATTTATAAATCGCTCACTTAGTTCCGGCTAACTTGTTTCGATTGAATACTTTACCTCTAACTTCTGCCCGTTCAAGACTTTGCGAGCAAATTCTTGTTAACTCGCTGATTCCAATAGACCCTGAGGTAAAGGGGGGTACCCCCCTCGGAATTCCCTGCCAAGGTTTGTTTCAGGGAACCGCTTGATCATCGCGAATCCGCCTTTCCCCACGCGTTACACTGGATCAATTCCAAAACGAAATTCGCTGCGGATGCGACGCAACCACGCAGCATTGGCGCATTAAAGCAATACGCGGCAAGCTGAATAATGAGCGTAACCGAAACCATTCCTGAAACTGTCGTGGAGCAGTGGCCCGAACCGCCTCGCCTGCTCGTGGAGTGGACATCGCGATGGGAAGAATTCAAGTCCGCTTTCCGGCCAGCTTTTACCCGCTCTCCCAAACGCCTCGCCGGAGAAGCGCCTGTGGGCATGTTTCCCTATCGCGGCATGCTCATCTGCTGGCTGCTCGAATGCCTTTTCCTGATCGCGCTGATCGTGCTCCCCGAACGCTTCGTTAGCCTTCAAATTCCGCCACCACCCACGCATCCGCAATATGATGTCATCTATTACTCGGGAGACGAACTGCCGCAAACTCAAGACAGCGGCGGAGCGCAAGCCGGCAAGTCCGGACACGCCGGCGGCCAACAAGCGCACCATCGCACTCAGACCATCCGCGTCGCGCGCGGTGACCAGCCGTCCGAAAAAGTTGTAGACGCTCCAAAAGTTAATCTTCCCCGCTCCGATTCCGCGGTGGCTAATCTTCTCGCCTTTAAACCAAACCCTGGACCACCCCCCTCTGAAGGCCTTCGCTCCACCCTGACCGCTCCCGTTTTGCCTGCGGTGAGCGCCGTGCAGCCATCGCCCGAAATAAATTCGTCGTCCAGTCGCACCGCGAACAATTTGGACGCCAGCGTCGTCCCGCCTGCTCCCGAAGTTTCGAAATCCAATACCCGCACCTCTCCAGATTTAAATGCGGCGATTGTTCCACCCCCTCCGAATCCCTCGCGGGACAAGATGCGAACCCCGAATCCACTCGCAACCAGCGTCGTCGCCCCAGCCCCGCAAGATACGCCCCGCGACATCGCCAGTTCTCGGATTCCCCTTAAGCAGACCGTTGACGTAATTAAACCTCCCGTCTCTGCGCCAGCACGCGACCTGTCATCCGCACCTAAACTCACCCTCCCGGCAACCGCCGTGATCGCACCGCCGCCTTCGCAAGTCAGCCGCGATCTCAACAGCTGGGGAAGCACCAACACAGGCGATCTCCGACTGAAGCCCGTTCCTCCACCACCCACCGCTTCTGCCGGAGGATCATCCGCGCGATCAGGCAACGCAATCGCACAACAAGTAGTTCCGCCTCCGGCGAACCTCGACGGACACGGCTCGCAAAGCGCTTCTGGTCGTTCCGCAACTCAGCCCGCAGGTTCTTTAGTCGGCTCCGCCGAAGTTGTTCCTCCCGCCCCAGGCCTTGGGGGAGGAAAAGCACTGTCTGGCAGTGGAAGAGGAGCCAAGGGATCGGGAACCGGCAGTCCGCTCGACCTGGGATCAACTGCATCGCCGCCCGCAAACGCCGGCGGAAACGCCACGGGATCGGGAGTCGTGGTCTCCAGTCAACCCGGAACGAAAGCCGGTCTGCCGAACTCCACCGCCGCAGGCGTTATCGCGATGTCGCCCACCGGTACTGCTAAAACAGGATTAGGTGGCAGCGGCGACGGATCGAGCATCGGCAAAGGCAACGGCTCTGGCAGCGGATCCCAGGGCGAGGGCTCAGGAAACGGCAAAGAAGGCACGGGACACGGCTCCGATCCCAACGCCCACGCCGGAATTTCGCAGTATCCCGGCCCCGGCGGAACCGGAACAAGCACCAGCGGTCAACCCGCCATGCAAGGAGTATCCGTGCAGGGGGGCACCACAACGATCACGCTCCCCAGCTTCGGAGACTCCGCTAGCAACGTCCCTTCGAACGGTCCCGGCCATTCTTCGGCCAACGATCACAAGAGATCGGGAATCACAGTCGTCGCCACATCCCGTTCCGGTGGCGTACTCCCGTATTACGGCCTGCTGAATGGCGACAATTATTCCATCTACATCGACACTTCTCTCGGAACGGCCGTCATGCAGTACTCCGATCCATCGTCCGCCAATCACGCGACACGAGAAGCTCTAAGCGAGCCGGAGCCCTTGCGCAAAGAGCTTCCCACCGGTCTAAGGCCAACCCGCGTAATCATCGCCTGCACCCTTGATCGCTCCGGCGATCTAAAGGACATGAAAGTACTCGAGCCTGGAGCTGCGGAAACCACCTCGAAAATCCTGGTAGCTCTGCGCAGTTGGAAATTTCGCCCTGCATTCCGAGGAAACGATCCCGTCGAAGTAACTGCGATTTTAGGATTTGGCATTGATACCAGGTAGCAGGCTTCCATGTACTGCATCCTGTCGAGGCTCCCAGATACCTGTTTGCCAGAGGCATGATCGCTTTTCCGACCCCTTTTGCAGGCAACTCAATATCCCTTGCGCTTATTCACCACAGCCATCAAGGCTTCACCCTTCAAATACCGGCGCAAATTTTCGGAGAAAAGCGCGTAATGCCGCTCCCAGAGCCTCTCGGTAAGCGCCGCTGTATGCGGCGTAATCAACAGATTCGGTAAATCCCACAGCGGAGAATCCGGCGGCAGCGGTTCCTTGGGAAATACATCGAGCGCAGCCCCACCAATTTGTCTTTGACGCAGCGACGCGGCCAGCGCTGGCTCGTCCACAAGTGTCCCGCGCCCGACATTAATCAAGCACCCGTCCGGTTTCATCAGCGCTAACCGTTTTCCGTTGGCAATCGCCTGCGTACCAGCTGTCACAGGCACCGCCAGCACTACATAATCCGCGTGCCGAAAAATCTCGTCAATCTCATCTGGACCGTAAACCGCGTCCGCTCCCTCGCTTCCGTTCTCAGGATGCTCCCGCGCCGCAATCACCTTCATGCCCAAAGCTTTCGCGATCTTTACCGTCGGCCGTCCGATACTCCCCAGCCCAACCACGCCAAGAGTTGCACCTCCAACTTCGCGCACGCGCGGAATCTCGTCCCAAAGTATCTGCTGTCCCCAAACATGCCTTTCCTGCAGGCGAACCGCCCCGGGAATCTTCTTGGCCATCGCAAAAATGAGTGCTATGACATGTTCCGCTACCACCGGCCCATGCACTTCCCGCGCATTGGTGACAACAATTTCGCGCTCCACAAGCTCAGGGCACATCAACTGGTTAACGGCCGCCGCAGGAGAATGGATCCAACGCAGCTTCTTGGCGCTCGCAATCTGCTGCGGACGCAGCGACCATGAGATAACAATTTCAGCCTCGACAATCTCCGCATCCACAAGCCTGTAATCGGGTAGCTGTACGGCCTTCACCTGCGGAAATTCCTCTTCGAGTCGTGTCGAAAGCCACACCGGTGCGTTCCATTGATCGAACGGATGGTGAACAGCGATCAGAATACGAATCGGGCCAGTGGATGATCGAGTCATCGCAAAAAAGATGGTCGCAATTAAACTTTTCTCAACGTCTTCGACGTCACAGCCGCTCAATCTTTACGCTGAACCCGCAAATCCGAACCCGTCATCTCTCCCGGCTCCGTGACACCCAAAATACCCAGCATAGTAGGTGAAATGTCTCGCAGCGAACCGTTCGGCTTCAGCGTGTATTGTTTGGAATCCTCAGCAATTACGATAAACGGCACGGGGTTAGTCGTATGAGCCGTATGCGGCCCACCCGTCACCGGATCAACCATCAACTCCGCATTCCCGTGGTCAGCCGTTATCAGCATCGCTCCGCCGCGAGCCCGCACCGCTTTCTCGATCTGCGCCAGACAAGCATCCACGGTCTCAACGGCTCGTATCGTCGGCTCAAGTTTGCCCGAATGCCCCACCATATCGGCATTGGCAAAATTCACGATAACCACGCCGAACGTCCCATCGTTCGCGGCTTTCACCACCGCATCTGCAATCCCAGCGGCGCTCATCTCCGGTTTTAAATCGTAAGTGGCAACCTTTGGAGACTGCACCAGCACGCGATCCTCTCCTGGAAAAGGCTGCTCCACACCGCCATTAAAAAAGTAAGTCACGTGGGCATATTTCTCCGTCTCGGCAACTCTCAGATTGCGCATATTCAGACCGCCCATGACGTTCGCTAGAATATTCGCCATCGACTCCGGAGTAATCACGACCGGCAATTTAAAGTTCTTGTCGTACTGCGTCATACAGACATAACTGAGATTCTTCGGCACTCCAACCCGAGGAATCGTCGCGTCAAGATCGTCGGCTCCCGGCAAATCGCGGCCGCCCGTTTCATTCAGCCCGCTGTTGCGGCACAGTGCGCGCGTAATCTGTCGCGCGCGATCTGCGCGAAAATTGAAGCAAATACAGGAGTCATCGTCGCCGATTGTCGCCAGCGGCTGACCGTGATTGTCAGTGCAAACGAAAGGTATGACGAACTCATCCGTCACATCTTTGTTGTACGACTCCTTCATACCAACAACCGCATCGACCTGCATTCCACCCTCGGCCTTGCCCTCGACCATCGCGCTATAGGCCTTCAGAATCCGCTCCCAGCGCCGGTCTCGATCCATGGCGTAATATCGTCCACTGACGCTGGCGATCGTACCCGAGCTATACTCCCGCATCTTCTGCCGCAACTTCTCAAGATAGCCCGCACCGTTGGTCGGCAAAGTGTCGCGTCCATCCATAAATGCATGGACAAATACGCGATCGACCCCTTGCTGCTTCGCCATTTTCAGCAACGCGTACAGATGTTCTTGCCGCGAGTGCACGCCACCATCCGACACCAACCCAAACAAATGCAGTTTGCGACCGTCCACCCGCGCATTCTTCATCGCCTCCACCAGCACCGGATGCGAAAAGAATTCTCCATCCTGAATCATCAGATCGAGGCGAGTGATGTCCATATGCACAATCCGACCCGCGCCCATATTCAGATGCCCAACCTCGCTGTTGCCCATCTGCCCCTCGGGCAATCCGACAAATGGCCCGCTGGTATGAATCAGCGTATTCGGAAACTCCCGCAGCATCCGGTCATAGGTAGGCTTGCGAGCCAGCGCAATAGCGTTAGCCTTACTTTCAGCGCGGTATCCCCAGCCATCGAGGATGACAAGAACGAGTGGTTTCGGACGAGGCATAAGAATGCGTTTAGCTCCTGATTATTAGCTCTTGGCTTGGTGAATAAATTCACCACCGAGACATGCGAGAACGAAGAAAATCAGCGAAAGAAGAACTAGAAGAATCTATAGCAGAAGCGCAACCGATTCAAATCTGCAGAACCCTTTATAATCGATGGCCGGAGAACAACCCATGCCCATCACCGATCTGCTTTTGCCGGAATTTGACGAAGAAATTAAAAAAACACGCGCCATGCTGGAACGTGCTCCCATCGACAAAAAGGATTTCGCGCCTCATCCGAAATCCATGCCCCTCGGCAGACTTGCGCCGCACGTCGCGGAACTAGCCGGCTTCGGAGTCACGGTAATGACGACTCCAGCGCATGATTTCGCTGCCGGCTCCCGAGCACGGCTTGAGTTTCAGTCTCCGGAGCAACTCCTCAAAGCCTTCGACGAAGGCGCCGCCAAAGCTCGCGCCGCGCTGGCGAGTCTGCCCGATGACGCCTGGATCCAGAATTGGAAACTGAGTTTTGGCGATAAGACAATATTCAACGGATCGCGCTTCCTCGCCTATCGCCAAATGTTCCTCAATCACCTGGTCCATCACCGCGCCCAACTCGGCGTGTATCTGCGATTGAATGAACAGCCGGTGCCTGCAACCTACGGCCCTTCAGCGGACGACAAGATGGGGTTTTAGCCGCCGAACCAAAACTACCAGATTACTTCAACCGGATAACGCGCGAACCACGGATCCGCAGTAATGATCGGCCATCCTTCCTCGATACTCTGCGCAACGATCAACCGGTCGAACGGGTCGCGATGGTGGAGTGGCAAGGATTCTACCCGCAAGACATGGCCCAGACTGACTGGCAACAATTGAACATTGGTTCGACCTCAGTTGGTCGGTCAAGAACGGGCCCGCTGGCAGCGGGAGGGAGAGCTTACCAAATTGCGCCTTCTGAATCGCTTCCCACAAACTCGCAACGCTCCACCAGAGCTCCGATGAAGAGATGAGTTTTCGCACCTTTGGCGAGAGCCGTTCGTCCTCAATCAGAGCCCAAATAAAAGCGTGGGTATCGAGCAGGACCTTCATTACCAAAAAAGGTCTTCGATCTCTTTCGGAAGAGGATCATTGAAATCGTCCGCAATCACAATCTTTCCCTTGGCTGATCCGAACTTGAACCCGCCCCCCCGTTTAAGGGGCACAAGCTTCGCCACCGGAGTACCAGCCTTAGCGATTACGACCTCTTCGCCCATAGCAACCCGCTCCAACAAGCGGGACAGATGGGTTTTGGCCTCGTGGATGTTGACTTCCATTTGCCAGATATAGACTAAGGCCTTA
>Ga0209006_10006853_pt1 | contig 10292 bp, 8 predicted proteins | sample JacPin_JW_Ref_O2_FD_188567 | JGI IMG/M metagenome (GOLD analysis project Ga0209006, IMG submission 188567) | Forest soil microbial communities from Algoma, Ontario, Canada - Jack Pine, Ontario site 1_JW_Ref_O2 (SPAdes) (version 2) | ecosystem: Environmental > Terrestrial > Soil > Boreal... | reverse complement strand
GAGCCGGCCGTCAGCGACGCCTGACGCGGCCCGGCTCGCATTGCAGGCGCTTTATGAGCGGGCCGGCGTTGAGAAGGCTGGCGACAGACGCATCGAGTCGTAGTCGGCGTCCGAGGTTCCGATGAAGCGCTCCTCGCGGACCCAGGGTAGGGGTACCGCCGGGTCCGGGGAGTCGATCTCACGGGCCAGGCGATGGGCGTCGAAGATCGCATCGGCTACCTGCTGGCGCGGGCTGATGCAGTCGCCGGCTCTGTATACGGCCAGGATCCCCGCCTCTGACCACTCGGCCGAGCGCGACTTCAGCTCGCCGAAGATCTCGGTTCGCGGATTACGTTGGGTGACCAGGATCACGGAATCCGCGTCCCACCGCAGCGGTGAGCCGCCAGGTATCCGCGGCTCACCCGCGATCGACCCGGGAGTTATTGCCGTCACGGCGTGCTCCCGGAAGAACTCAACCCCCAGATCGGCCAACAGCGGAATCATCAGCTGGTCCTCGCCGGTGTGGTGCATGTAAGCGCCGATGGCACTGCGGGGGGTGACGTAGATCACGCGCTTCCCCTCCCGCGCATACCGCTCGGCCAGGCTTACGCCCATGAAGTATCCCTCCGCGTCATAGACCAGGACACTGTCACCGAAAGGTTCCTTGCCATCTACCATGATCTGTTCAGGTGTCAACACGTATGGCTGGTCCGCATCGGCCCCGGGAAGCGGGGCCCGGGTGACCGAGGAGAGGCCGTCTCTTGCCCAGGCGGAGCCCGTAGTGAGGATCACCACCTCGGCACCGTAGTCGAGGATGTCGTCCGTGCTGAGCCGCTTGTTGGGAACGACCGTGAGATTGGATAGCTTCTCCGCCAGGGTCTGCCGATGATCGATGACGCGCCGCCACTCGGCCAGGCCGGGCAGGCGCGAGACCCATTCCATGTGTCCGCCGGGTCGGTCGGCCTCGTCGACAACATGGACATATTCGACCTGGCGTCGAGCTAGAACGACGCCGCACTCGAGCCCTGCCGGCCCGGCCCCAACGACCAACACCCGGGAGAGATCATTGCTAATCCGCGGAAAGCGTTCGGGATGCCAGCCGCGCCGGTACTCCTCGCCGGTGGTCGCGTTCTGGGTGCAGATGATCCGCGTGGCGGTGTTGATCCGGGATACGCAGACGTTGCATCCGATGCACTCGCGGATCTCATCGATCCGTCCTTCGGCGATCTTCTGGGGCAGGAACGGATCGGAGATGGAGGAGCGGGCAGAGCCGATGACGTCCTGCTGACCACTGCGGATGACCTGGACCATCGTATCGGGACTGGTGAAGCGTCCGACGGCGACGATCGGCTTTGCCGTATGGGCTCGGATACGTCGCACATATTCGCCTTGGAAGTTCTCCGCGTAGAACCGGGAGGGGCCAAGATCTTTCCCCCACGTGTTGCCTTCACCGCCCACCATCACGTCCCAGAAGTCGACGAGATGGTCGGCCATCGTGATGAACCGAGCTGCCTCGTGGTCGACGCGGATCCCCTCATCGCTGCTGTCAAGAGTGTCAATGCACAACCTTGCTGTGACCGCGCAGTGATCGCCGACCTCGGTGCGAACCTGTTCTAGGGTCTCGAGCCAGAATCGCGCCCGATTTTCGAAGCTACCACCGTACTCGTCAGTTCGGCGGTTGTAGCGGCTCATGAGGAAGGTCATCGGCAACGCGACGAGCTCCGCTCCCATCACGTTCACGATGTCGAAGCCAGCGTGTCTGGCTCGCCGAGCCGCCGCGACATATTGATGCTGTACGCGTCGGATGTCGTCGCGATCCATCTGAAACGACGACCCCATGAACAGCCAATCGTCCGCTACCTGCGAGACGGCACCGGCGGGCAGCCGGGTCTCGTAGCCGGTCACGTGCCCACCACTCGCCATCAGCTCGACCCCGGCGAGAGCGTCGTGTTCATGGATCCTGTCGCATAGCAGACCCCAATTTCGTACATCAGCGTCGTCCCAGATTCTGGACACGACCTCGCGCCCCGAGTGGTCGTACTCGGGCGAGATGCTGGTCATGCCGGTGTTCAACACAGCCCAGCCACCCTCCGCCTTCATGCCACGGAACCCCGCTTCCGCGCCAGGAAACTGGGAGTTCAGGCCATCCGCGTGGGGGGTCTGATAGAAGCGATTGCGCATCGTCTTTGGCCCGATGCGCATCGGCTCAAAGAGAACATCGTGGTGGGGGTCACGGCACCCGGACATCGGGTCCCAGTATCCCGTCGGTGGGAGCGGAGATCAAGACGGACGGACCTGACCCGCTGATGCGTGACGCGGTCGCCGACCAACTTTTTGCTGCGTAGTGCGCAACGTTGATGCCTTCTGTGCTGCGTGATATAGATCGCCGCGATGAGGGCCATCACCTCGCTAGAGCGAGGCAACAGCACGGGTGCAACGTCCGCGAGCCAATCGGCCACGATCGCCGACCGCGAAGCGGGAGCGGCTGCGTGGAGTTGAGCCTCCTTACCGATTCGGTCCCCGAATTGAGCTTCGAGGAGGTTCTGGACTTCGCCGCCGACCTCGGCCTCGAGTCAGTGGAGATCGCATCGGGGGGTCAATCGAGTGCTCCACACATGCGGCTCGATGAACTGCTTGAGAGCACGTCCGCCCGCGCCGCATTCACGCACGCCCTCACCTCGCGCGGGCTGCGACTCGCCGCAATCAATTGCTCGGCTTGGCCGATGCACCCGATCCGCGGGCCGGAAGAGACTCGCTTCATCCAGGACTCGATCAGGCTCGCAGGCGAGCTCGGGGTCGAGAAGATCGTGACCATGTCCGGGTGCCCTGGCGACTCGCCTCGAGCGACGACGATCAACTGGATCTGGTTTCCCTGGCCGCCTGAGACCCAGCCGATCCGAGAGCGCCAATGGGAGCAGGCACTTGAGTTGTGGCAGGGCCTGGCTGACTTCGCCCGCGCCCACGGCGTCAACCGCATCGCGTTCGAGCTCCATCCGCTGCACATGGTGTACAACGTCCCCACGCTGCTGGAGCTCCGCAACGCCGTCGGCCCGACGATCGGCGCCAACCTCGATCCGAGCCACCTGTTCTGGCAGCAGATGGACCCGGTGCGGGTCATCCACGCGCTGGGTCCCGCCCTGTTTCACGTCCACCTGAAGGACACTCAGCTCCTGGACGAAGAGCTCGCAATCAACGGCGTTCTCGACCCTCGGCCGTGGGAGGAACCCATGAGCCGCAGCTGGGTCTTCCGGACCATCGGAGAGGGTACGCCCCCGGCGATCTGGGCCGACATCCTCAAGGCGCTGGAGGCAATCGGTTACGACGACGACCTGAGCATTGAGAACGAGGATCCCTTTCTTCCCGGTGAGTCCGGCGTGCGGCGGGCGGTCGAGTTCATGGCCTCTCTGATGCCTGGTCTCGTTCAGAGAGACCAGGCGATTCATCCGCGACCGGAGGGCAACTGACGGCTCGCAAGACGGCTACAGCCAGCTGAATTCGCTGCGCCACACGGGCCCGCACACATCATCCATCGCGTCCTCGACCCGGGCCAGGAGAATCGGCTGCCACGTGCAGGCATGAAATGAGATCGCATCTCCGGTTGCCGTTACCTGGATCGGGGGTGCCGCGCTTCGGTTCAGTCGACTCTGTAGCTGTGAGACGAGTGACAGCACGTCGGCGCGAAGCCGCCCGTCCAGGCGTACGGTGGCCTTACCACTCACGGTGGCAGCTCCTAGCGAGCAAGGGTCCATGCATGATCGGGATCGTTCTGCACTGCCCAAACGCGCACCGGTCCTGCCATCACGTTCAGGTAGTAAACGTCGTAGCCGGGAGGCGCCGAGACGGTGTGATAACCCCGGGGCACCAGGACGCAGTCGCGGTCCGCGAACGCCAGAGCCTCATCAAGCGTGCGATCGTCGCTGTAGACGCGCTGCAGGCCAAACCCACGCGCCGGCGAGAGACGATGGTAATAGGTCTCCTCCAGCGCCGACTCGGTCGGCGGTGTCGAGCGGTCGTGCTTGTGCGGTGGGTAGCTCGACCAATGGCCTGCCGGGGTTAGAACCTCGCACACCAACAGTGACTCGGCCTCGCGGTCGCTCATCAGGATCGGGTGGATCGTTCGCTCGAGGGCCGAGTGCCCGCGGGTTTCGGGTTCGACCTCTGAGCCAGGAAGCACACGTGCGCAGGCGCCGTGTTGGGCGGGCGCCCAGCACAACGCAACCTCAACCTCCGTCTGCGTACCCGTGGATGCGCGCAGGCTGAAGCTGGTGCTTGGGGGCAGATAGGCGGCATCGGGCGGACCAGACCACGGACCCTCCCGGCCGCCGACGCTCTGCCAGCTGGCGTGGTCGGACTCGATATCCACTGCTCCCGAGATCAGCACGACGCACACCTCTCGGTCGCCAGTGTCGCGCTTGGCGACGGTCTCGCCGCCCAAGTTCAGTACCTCAAAGCCGACGTACTGCCATTGCGCCGACGATGGGGTCACCCGCAGGATTGTCCCGTCCGCGGCCGGATTGACAGCAGGATGGACGAGGAGAGTCATGCGGGGAGTCGGAGGGAGGCGTTCCGGACCGACTCGATTTCCTCCGGGGTTCCGAAGTCGTCGGCGCAGGCGAGCCCGGAGGCGGCCGGCGCGCCCGCGGCGTTGGCCAGCTCGACCGCGGCCAGCGGCACGCCGATCTGCTGGGGATAGAGATCGACGCCGACGCGCCCGGTTCTGATCACGTCATAGCGTCGCATGGCATGGGTGATCGGGACAGCCGGCCAGCGCCGCTGCGGGCATCTGGAGCCCGGTTGTCTCGCGGGGGTATTCTCGCACGGAATGTACAAACGATTTCACGCGCCTGTTTGCCGTGTCAAGGCACCCCGCGTCGTCCTTCGGCGCGACTCTAGGCGCTCCACCGGGCATGATTCCTGACTCGCCTCAGGGTCCCGAACTCCGAAGGGTCCCGAGGAGGCGCCCGATCACCATCAAGGATGTGGCGCAGCTGAGCGGAGTGTCAGCGGCCACCGTCACCCGTGCCCTGCAAGGCCACCCTCGCGTCCTTCCGGCGACCCGGGCGCGGGTCCAGGAGGCGGCCAGCCGCCTGGGCTATCGACCCGATCATGCGGCAAGGACGTTGGTTACCGGGCTCTCTCGGACGATCGGACTCCTCGTACCCACGATCCGCGATCCCTACTGGTCCGAGGTCGCAGCGGGGATCGAGCCGCGGGCCGCGGAGGATGGCTTCGCGGTTCTGATTGCGAGCGGCTACGGAGATCCGGTCCGCGCCGCCCAGAACCTCGACGTACTGCTGGGCAACCGTGTCGATGGGATCATCGTCACCACGTCGGCGGGAGTAGCTGAGCCCCGGATGACCCAGGCGATGGAGTTGCCTACGGTGGTGGTCGGTCTGGACCCGCCGGTGGGAACCCTGGAGCTGGAAGGAGCCCGGTCGGCCCCGATCGCCACGCTGCTGGAGGCCGGGCAGCGACATCGTCTGGGCGCGCGGTTGTCGCAGGTCAGCTTCGACGACGTCAACGCCGGAGAACTCGCCGCGCAGCACCTGATCGAGCTCGGTCATCGGCGGATCGCACTCCTTGCTGGACCATCGACGCTCGCGACGGTGCTGCGCATCGCCGGCGTCCGCACGGTTCTCGAACGGGCCGGCCTTAAGTTGTCATCGGTCTCCAAGGGCGGCGACACGATCGAACAAGGCTGCGCCGCGGGACTCGAGCTCCTCCGCCGTGATCGAGACTTCACGGCGATCGTCGCGTTCAATGACCTGGTCGCCGCGGGTGTGGTCCGCGCGGCACGAACGCTGGGCATCGATGTACCAGGTGAGGTTTCGGTGGTCGGGTTCGACGACATCATGCTCGCCAGCTTGTTCGAGCCCGCGCTGACGACCGTCCGCGCGCCGAAGTACGAGATGGGAGCACGGGCGGCGCAACTGCTGTTCGAGCACATGCGAAGCGAGTGCGAAATGCACTGGGAGTTACTGCGCGGAAGCCTCGTGGTCCGCGAATCAACAGCACCGCCGGCCTCCGGGGGCTGACTTGACGGGGGCAAGCCGCTGTGCAAACGTTTCCGCTGGTCCCGCCGATGAGTGCTGACGCGATGCAAACCGCGCTGCCGAGCGCCGACGTAATCGCTCGGCAGGACACGGTTCGCCTGACCACGGCGCAGGCAATCGTCCGATTCCTGGGCCGGCAATACAGCGTCAGGGACGGTCGCCGACAGCGGCTGGTACCGGCGATGCTTGGGATTTTCGGTCACGGGAATGTTGCCGGGCTGGGTCAGGCCCTGGACGAGTACCAGGACGACCTTCCGTATGTCCAGGGACGCAACGAGCAGTCGCTTGTCCACGTGGCTTCCGCCTTTGCCAAGACAAGCCTGCGCAACTCTGCGCTGGCCGTCACCTCATCGGTCGGGCCGGGCGCAACGAACATGATCACCGGAGCCGCTCTGGCGACGATCAACAGGCTGCCTGTGCTCTTGCTGCCCGGCGACATCTACGCCACCCGCCGGCAAGGACCGGTGCTCCAGCAGCTCGAGCACGTGAGCGCCGGCGACGTCAGCGTCAATGACTGCTTCCGGCCGGTGGCGAGGTTCTTCGATCGGATCACACGCCCGGAGCAGTTGCTGACCGCCCTGCCCGAGGCCATGCGCGTGCTCACCAGTCCCTCCGAGACGGGAGCGGTCGTGATCGCTCTTCCTCAGGACATCCAGAGCGAGGCGTTTGACTACCCCCTCGCATTCTTCGAGGAGCGCGATTGGGCGATCCGCCGTCCCGCCCCACAACCCGATGAGATCGCGGCCGTAGCTGACCTGTTGGCGCAAGCCGAGAAGCCCCTCATCATCGCGGGTGGAGGCGTGCTGTACTCCGAGGCACAGACCGAGCTCGCCGCCCTGGCCGACGAGTTGGGTATCCCGGTCACGGAGACGTTCGCTGGCAAGGGAGCCGTGGCGCACGACCACTGGTGGGGCATGGGCGGCATCGGGCTGGAGGGCAATCCCGCCGCCAACTCGCTGGCGATGGACGCCGACCTCGTACTCCATGTTGGCGCGCGCCTGACGGACTTCGCCACAGCCTCGCAGTCGATCTTCCGCAACCCGCGCGTCCGCTTCGCGTCCGTGAACGTCGTCGGCAAGGATGCGGGCAAACAGGGGGCGCTCGCGATCGAGGCGGACGCCAAGCTCGCGCTGACGGCACTGCGCGAGGCTGCGCGCCGGACCGGCGCGAGGCCGCAGACGGAGTGGATCGCGCAGGCGCGAGCCGCCAAGGACGACTGGCTTACCATTAGAGCCGAGGCCATTGGCGCGTCGGGCGGCCCGATGATGACGCAGGGGGCGCTGATCGGCATCGTCAACGAGCTTGCGCGGCCCGGTGACACGATCATCGCGGCATCCGGCGGTCCGCCCGGCGATCTTCTGAAGGTGTGGGACGCGACCGGTGGGCGGCACTGCCACCTTGAGTTCGGCTTCTCCTGCATGGGCTACGAGGTGCCGGCGACCCTTGGAGTTCGCCTCGCCCAAGCCCAGGGCGAAGTTCTCGCGCTGGTCGGCGACGGGGCATTTCTGATGGCGCCCTCTGAGCTCGCCACCGCCGTTCAGGAAGACCTCAAGGTGACGATCGTCATCTCTGACAACCACGGCTTCCAGGTCATTCGCCGTCTGCAGATGAATGTCACCGGCCACCACTTCGGCAACGAGCTGCGTCGCCGTGTGGGGTCGATCGGCGAAGGTCCGCTTGAGGGCGACTACCTCGAACTCGACCTGCGAGCGATCGCGGGCGGCCTCGGCGCCCAGGCTCTCTTTGCGAGTACACCGGACGAGGTCCGGAATGCGCTTGCGGCCGCCCGCGCCGCGACCGGCCCGGTGGTAATCGTGGTGCCGACCGAGCCGCACACCTTCCTCCCGCCATCGGGCGTCTGGTGGGACGTGGCCCCGGCCGAGGTGTCGAGCGAGCCCGGAATCGCGGCCAAGCGCGCAGCGTACGAGGAGGGCCTGACCGATCAGAGATGGTTCGGCTGAGGCGCCCGGGCGGCTCGGTCTGTGCCACGGTTCTGCAAGCGATGTTCAAGCGCCGGCGCCTCAGAGCGAGCTGACCGATGAGGATGATCATTGCCGGCGAATGGGTTACTGGTGGGCGGCAGGAGGAACTGCGCTCGCCCTACAACAACGAGGTGATCGAGACCGTGCCGGTCGCCGATGTTGGCGACGTTGATCGTGCCTTCGCTGGGGCTGTTCGGGGCGCGGAACACCAGCGTCGTCTGACGGCGTACGAGCGAGAGGCGATCCTCCGCCGCGCCGGCGACATCGCGGACGCCCGCGCCGAAGACCTCGCGCAGACCATCTCGCGTGAGACGGGCAAGCCGATCAGCGAGGCTCACGGAGAGGCGTCGCGGGTCGGTGACCTGCTGCGGCTGTCCGGGTTCGAGGGTTCGCAGCTCTACGGCGAGAGCCTGCCGCTCGACGCCGCGCCGAACGGCGGGACCGGTCGGCTCGGGTTCACGTTGCGCCAGCCGTGTGGGGTGGTCGTGGCCATCACTCCCTTCAACTTTCCGGCTTTGCTGGTCGTCCACAAGATCGGCCCGGCCCTGGCAACCGGCAATGCCGTTGTGCTCAAGCCGGCTCGCCAGACACCGCTCAGCGCGCTGAAGCTGTGCGAGATATTCCTCGACGCAGGCCTGCACCCAGAAGCGATCTCGTGTCTCACCGGCCCCGGTGACGCGCTGGGAGACGCGATGTGTGCCGATTCTCGCGTACGCAAGATCAGCTTCACCGGGAGTCTGCAGACCGGTGAGCGGATCACGAGAGTCGCGGGGGTGAAAAAGCTGTCGCTTGAGCTCGGCGCGAGCTGTCCCGTGGTGATCATGCCGGACGCAGACATCGAGGCGGCGGCGAGCGCGATTGCCGTCGGTGGCTACGCCAACGCGGGACAGGTATGCATCTCGGTTCAGCGGGTGGTTGCCGACAAGCGGGTGGTCGGCGACCTGCTAGATGCGCTGATCCCCAAGGTACAAGCGATCAAGATGGGGGACCCGTCGGAGTCCGATACGGTCCTGGGCTCGTTGATCTCCGAGCGCGACGCAGTCCGTGTTCAAGCAGCGCTGCGCGAAGGATGCGGGAATGGCGCACAGGTCGTCAGCGGTGGTGAGCGCAACGGCTCCGTGCTGACACCGGCGGTCGTTGCCAATGTGGACCCGGCTAGCCCGCTGAGCCAAGACGAGCTTTTCGGTCCGGCCGTCGCAGTCAGCACGGCGCGCGACGTCGACCATGCGATCGAGTTGACAAATGTCACACGCTATGGGCTCGCGGCCGGCATTTTCACGAGCGACCTGTCAAACGCGATCCGATTCGCGCGCGAGGTCGATTCCGGAAACGTGCACTTGAACTGGACGCCGCTTTGGCGGGCCGATCTGATGCCGTACGGCGGCCTGAAGGACAGCGGTATCGGTAAGGAGGGCCCGCGTTATGCCGTCGAGGAGATGACCGACCTGAAGACAGTGGTCCTTCACGGAGCCTCGTGAGGCTGGAGATCGGAACGGCGGGCTCCCCACCGCCACCAGAGAACGGCAGAGTCTCCCCTGGGTGTCGATGAGGCGCTCGCCCGACCAGCTACGCAGCCATCGATGGTTCGGCCCAGATTCACTGCGGGCATTCGGTCACCGCTCGCGTATCAAACAGATGGGCTACTCCGCCGAGGACTTCCAGGGACGGCCGGTGATCGCCATCCTCAACACGTGGAGCGGTATCGCGTGTTGCCATACCCACTTCCGGGAACGGGCCGAACAGGTTCGCAACGGGGTATGGGCCGCCGGCGGCTTCCCGCTCGAGATCCCTGTCCTCTCCCTTGCCGAGCAGTTTCAGAAGCCCTCGGCGATGATGTACCGAAATTTCCTCGCCATGGAGACCGAGGAGGTACTTCGCAGTTATCCCATCGATGGGACAGTGCTGATGGGAGGCTGCGACAAAACGACGCCGGCGCTGGTGATGGGGGCAATCGCCGCCGACCTGCCGGCAATCTTCATGCCCGCCGGACCGATGCTGCGCGGTAACTGGCGGGGGCAACCCGTGGGCAGTGGAACCGACGTATGGCGGCTCTGGGCCGAGCGCCGGGCAGGGGAACTGGACGATTGCGCCTGGCGTGACCTCGAGGACGGCATCGCCCGCTCTCCCGGGCACTGCATGACGATGGGTACGGCGTCCACGATGACCGCCGCCGTGGACGCGCTGGGGCTCACGCTGCCCGGCGCGTCTTCGATTCCCGCAGTCGACGCCGCTCACGGCCGCATGGCGGGGAGGGGCGGCCGCGCCATCGTCGAGCTCG
>Ga0209006_10006852_pt1 | contig 10293 bp, 9 predicted proteins | sample JacPin_JW_Ref_O2_FD_188567 | JGI IMG/M metagenome (GOLD analysis project Ga0209006, IMG submission 188567) | Forest soil microbial communities from Algoma, Ontario, Canada - Jack Pine, Ontario site 1_JW_Ref_O2 (SPAdes) (version 2) | ecosystem: Environmental > Terrestrial > Soil > Boreal... | reverse complement strand
ATAACCGCGGCGCCGGCCAGTCCGGCCAGCCGGCCGGGCCGTACACGAGCCGGGAGATGGCCGCGGACCTGAAGGTCCTGGTCGATGCGCTCGGCGTTTCCCCGTTTCATCTGGCGGGCGTGTCGATGGGCGGCGTGATCGCGCAGGAATACGCGGTGGCCCATCCCGGTGACCTGCGCTCGCTCGTGCTCGCCAATACCTTTGCCGTGGCTGACCCGTTCACCCGGGCGGCGTTCGACACCTGGGCACTCGTCGCGCAGGCGGCCGGGATGCCGGTCATGATGCGGCAGCAGGCGCCGTGGATCTTCAGCCCGGCGTTTTACGCCGCGCAGCCCGAGCGGGTCGCCGAGTTGATCGCGGCGGCCGAGGCCAGCACCCAGCCGGCCGCCGCGTTCGCCGCGCAGATGGCGGCGCTCAACGGTCACGACTGCGCCGGGCGGCTCGGCGCGGTCACGGTGCCGACCCTGGTGCTCGCCGCGGCCGATGACATCATCATCCGGCCTGCGTTGTCGCGCCAGCTGCTGTCGGAACTCCCCGACGGCGTGGGCACCTGGGCGGTCGTGCCCGGCGGCCACGCTGCCTTCTGGGAGAATCCCGGGCCATGGAACACCGCAGTCATCGAATTCGTCCGCGCGAATAGCGCGGCCTGACCGGTCGCAGCGAGAACAGAAAGGCCACTCGGAGACCATGTCGCTTGAGCAAAGATTCGGCACCGTCAAGCCCGTGATCGCGATGGTGCATTTCCCTGGCCTGCCCGGCCGGCCGTGGCACGATCGCGAGGCCGGGCCGGCTCGCCTGCTCGATGTGGTCGGGCGGGACCTGACCGTACTGCAGGACGCCGGGATCGACGCGGTGCTGTTCTGCAATGAGGCCGATATCCCTTATCAGCTCGAGGTCGGCCCGGAGATCCCCGCGGCGATGGCGGCGGTGATCGGCGAGCTGCGCACCTCGATCCGGGTGCCCTTCGGCGTCAACATCCTGTGGGACGCCCGGGCCAGCCTCGCCCTGGCCCGGGCGACCGGGGCCACCTTCATCCGGGAGGTGCTCACCGGGGTGTACGAGAGCGACATCGGCATGATCGCGCCCTCGCTCGGCGACCTCGCCGCCTACCGGGAGGCGATCGGGGCCTCGGACGTAGCCCTGTTCGGCAACATCACCCCCGAGTTCAGCTCGACGCTCGGGACCCGGACCGTGGCGCAGCGCGCTCGCAGTGCCAGTTTCCTGGGCCTGGATGCCATCCTCATCAGCGGCCCGGAGGCCGGCGTGCCGTTCGCGATGAGCGACCTGCGCGCCGCGAAGGATGCGGTGCCGCAGACGCCGGTGCTGGCCAACACGGGCGTCAAGGCGGACCGGCTGGCCGAGATCCTGGCCGTGGCCGACGGGGTGATCGTGGGTACCAGCCTGAAGGTGGACGGCATCACGTGGAATCCGGTCGATCCCGACCGCGCCCGCCGGTTCATGGATACCGCGCGGGAGGTCCGCGGCGCTGGCGGTGCCGGGAGTCCGGACCAGACGGCCAGCGTGGCCAGTTGACGCAGGCCCGCCTTCAGGCCGTTGTCCTGGACATGGACGGCCTGCTCATCGACTCCGAGCCCGTCTGGCGCGCCGCGGAGGCGGAGGTCTTCGCCGACCTCGGGGTGCACCTCAGCGAGCAAGAGCTGCTGGACTCCACCGGCCAGCCCGCCGAGGACCTGATTCCGCTCTGGCGGCAGCGCCAGCCGCCCGGAGACCGGGATCCGGCGCTGACGGACGCGCAGATCGCGGACCAGATCACCGACCGGGTTATCGCGTACGTGCGGGCCGAGGGCGAGCCGATGGCCGGCGTCACCGCGGCGATCGCGCTCTTCGCGCAGCACGGGCTCGCGCTGGCCATCGCCTCTTCATCGTCGCGGCGGCTGATCGACGCGGTCTGCGACCGGCTGGGCCTGCGGGATATCGAGGTGCGCTGCTCGGGCGCGGACGAGGCCCGCGGCAAGCCCGCCCCGGACGTGTATCTCACCGCCGCACGCAGGCTCGCACTCCTCCCGGCGCAGTGCCTGGCGATTGAGGACTCCCCGAACGGCGTGCTGGCCGCGACATCCGCCGGCATGCGGTGCGTCGCCGTACCCGACCCGTTGCTGGCCGCCGATCCGCGATTTAAGGCCGCGGATCTGGTCCTGGTTTCGCTGACCGCCCTCGACCGGTCCGTCCTGCGGCGCCTGGGCGCCCGCGGGTGACTCGCCCGGCCACGCGCGGCTGACAAGTCCCTAGCCGCGCCCGGGCCTTGGCGGCGAGCCCTCAGTCACCGCCCATCCCGGTGCTTACTTGTCCATTGCTTGCCCATCGTGCGGCTATTACAGTAAAGGTCAAATAGCGGCCAAAAGGAGCTAATGGTGAGACCAAGTAAGAAAACAGTATTACCTGCTGCATTCGCCGTTTCACTAGCGGTTGGCGCACTCGCGGTGCCGAGCGCTTCGCTGGCCCGTTCGGCCCACCCGCGCGTGAGTGCGCTCGCCTGCGCGGCTATCGGTAACCCCTACCGGACGAAGGTTTCAGTACTCAGCGGGTGCGGCTACAAGTTTTTCCCGCGCCAGCAGGTGCACGCGCTGCCTGGCGGCGGTACCTCCTACACCTACATCGTCGACGGCGGCACGCTGGCCTACAACATCCCTCCGGCCGGGTTCGACGCGCTGCAGGCCACGCCTCGTCAGCTCCGCGAGTACAACCTGCCATCGAAGGCCGTGCTGGGAACGCGACGCTGGACTGCGATGATGCGCAACCTGCACTTTGTGACGCCGGCTCGGACACTCATTCAGGGCCCGAGCAGCGCGGCGTTCGTCATCAACAGTCCTAACTGGGCCGGGGTGGTCGCCAGCGGCCACAGCAACTACAACGAGGTCGTAGCCGACTACACCGAGCCCCATATCGGCTCGTCGGTATGCTCGCCGGATGCGGAAGGCACCTGGGTGGGACTGGGTGGGGTCACCGATGCGCTCGGGCAGGAGGGAACCGCCTACGGCACGGGCCACCCGCACGGTCCCTGGTGGGAGGTCGTGCGCGCCGACGACAGCAATGTCAGTGGGCCGAACTATCAGAACTGGACCGCCAGCGCGGGCGACCACATCAGCACGGTGCTGGTCTACAACGGCAGCAAATACACCTTTACGCTGGACGACGACACCAGCGGCCGGGTCATGTCGCCGTCATATACGACGTCGGTCTACGGCGGCAACACGGCCGAAGTCATCACCGAGGTCCCGGGTAGCTTTCATCTGTCTAATTTCGGGACAATTCCGGTGAGCAACGCCAAGGCCACTGCGGGCAGTACTACGAAGGACCTGGCCAGCTTCACCTACAACCGGTATCAGATCTGGGATGGCAGTCAGGTGATGGCCTCCGCGACGGCGCCGACCAATCCCAGCGGCGGGTCGAAGTTCAGTATCAGCCAGAGTCACTGCGACTAAAGACTCGGCCTGGAGCCTGGCCGGCCCGTTGGCTGGCCAGGCTCCAGACGGGTCACTTGACCTCGTAGCGCAGGTGCACGGCGCCCTCGCCCTGGATCGTCTCGGTGCAGCGCAGGTCGGCCCGGCTGGTGCCGAAGAGCGGCTTGCCGCGCCCAACCACGACGGGCGGAATGTGCAGCACAACCTCGTCCACCAGCCCGGCATCCAGGGCCTGCTGGGCGATGCTGACCCCGCCGGCCAGCAGTACGTCCTTGCCGTCCGCGACCGCGCGGGCCTGCTTGACGGCGGCCTCGATCCCGTCGGTGACGAACGTGTAGCTGGTCCCGCCGCTCTTGCGGATCGGCTCCTGGCCCCGATGAGTGACCACGAAGACGGGCGCGTGGAACGGCGGGTTCTCGCCCCAGCTGTCGTAGCCGTAACTGAACATCGTTCGGCCGATGATCTGCGGGCCGAACCGCTCGAAGTTCTCCGCCCAGACCCGGGAGTCGAGGGAGTCCTCGCCGCCCGCCTGGCCCTGCTGCTCGCGCCAGCTGCGCAGCGGGAACACCCAGCCGAGGATGGCCCGGAACACGGCCATGCCGTCCTCGTCGGGCACGTGCGGTCCGGCGATCCCGTCCACTGACATCGACATTCCCAGCACTATCTTGGTCATCGCCTTGCTCCTCGTCACGATGCGGGCGCCTTGTGCGCTCGCCCGGCAGTGAGTCGGAGCGACCGTCGCTGTCTCTACATCTCGGCGGAAAATTCTCGCGAGCCGCCCAGCCTGGCGGCCCGACCGGCCAGGTACCGGCGTTCGGGCAGGCTGGTCGCCCGGCTGGCGGCCTCCGCATAGCTGGCGAGTGCCCCGGCCAGGTCGCCGGACATCTCCAGCAGGTGAGCGCGGGTCGAATGCAGCCGGTGGTGCCCGCCGAGGCGCGCGTCCGCTTCGAGTTCACGCAGCGCGTCCAGGCCGGCCGCCGGACCGGCCACCATCGCCAGGGCGACGGCCCGGTTGAGGCTCACCACCGGGCCGGGCGTCAGCTGCTCCAGCAGGTCGTAGAGGCCGAGAACCTGCCGCCAGTCGGTGGCATCGACCGACTCCGCCTCGTCGTGGACGGCCGCGATCGCCGCCTGTACCTGGTACGGGCCCGGCCGGCCGGCCGGGAGTGCGGCGCTGATCAGCGCGACGCCCTCGGCGATGCGGTCCTGATCCCAACGGGAGCGGTCCTGTTCATCCAGCGGGATCAGCCCGCCCTCCGGGTCGCTGCGCGCGTCCCGGCGGGCATCGGTCAGCAGCATCAGCGCGAGCAGGCCGGCCACCTCGCTATCGCGCGGCAGCAGCCGGTACAGCCAGCGAGTCAGCCGGATGGCCTCGCCGGAGAGTACGGGGGCGGTCAGGTCAGCGCCCGTCGTCGCGGTGTAACCCTCGTTGAAGATCAGGTACAGCACGTGCAGGACGATGCCGAGCCGCTCCGTCCGCTCGGCCGGGCCAGGCATCTCGAACCGGGCCCCGCTGGCCTTGATCGCTTGCTTCGCCCGGCTGATCCGCTGGGCCATCGTCGGTTCGGGCACCAGGAACGCGGCCGCGATCTGCGCAGTCGTCAGGCCGCCGACCGCGCGCAGCGTCAGCGCCACCTGACTCGGCCCGGACAAGGAGGGATGGCAGCACAAGAACAGCAGCGCGAGGCTGTCGTCGTGTTCAGACTCCGGGCCGACCTCAGCCGGCGGGCCGGTCACCACGGCCTGCTCGTGCTCGCGCCGCCGGCGGGCGTGCTCGCTGCGGACCTCGTCGATCATCCGCCGGGACGCGACCGTCAGCAGCCATCCTTTGGGATTGTCGGGCCTGCCCTGGCCCGGCCAGGCCTGGACCGCGGCGAGCAGCGAGTCCTGGACCGCGTCCTCGCAGGCATCGAACTGGCCAAAGCGACGGACCAGGGCGCCGAGCACGGGCGGGGTCAGCTCCCGCAGCTCTTCCGCGATGCCCTGCGCGTCTGCCCAGGTCCCGGCGCCTTGCGTCACTGGCCAGGGGCCGATTCGTGCAAGACCGGCCAGAACTCGACGGGATCTGCGTCCGCGAACGGCATCTCGGCCGCGATCTGGAGGGCCCGTTCCTCGCTGTCGCAGTCCAGCAGCCAGAAGCTCGCGAGGTATTCCTTGGTCTCCAGGTACGGGCCGTCGGTTACGGCCGGGACGCCGGCGACGCGGCGGACCAGCTTGGCCTGGCCGGCGTCGGCCAGGCCGTAGGCACCGAGGAGTTCGCCGGTCTCCCGGTACTTCGTATTGAACGCGTCCTGCCTGGCGATGGCCGCGGGCAAGTCCGCCGCCGGGATCGCGTCCCACTTCTCCTGATTGCCGTAGATCATCAGCAGGTACTTCACGGCGGCACCGCCTCCCGGTTCTCCTCAGACTGCTCAGGGTAGTCAGGCTCAGACACCCGACTGCTCCGGCGCACGGTCAGAGTGCGGCTAGGTGCGGTCGGAGCTGACTGACGACCGCGGCGACATCATCGTGGTCGTTGTACAAATGGAAAGAGAGCCGCACCCGCTCGCCGTGACCGGAGACCTTGATCCCGGCCGCGCGCAGGTCTGCCCTCGCGGCCGCGCCATCGCCCACCGGGACGGTCAGCACGGAGGATCCGGTCGGCGGCAGTCCGAGCTCGGCGGCCAACTCGCTGGCCAGTCCGGCGCACCAGTCTTGCCGCTCGGCGGCGGGTACCGAGGTCAGGAACTCCAGCGACTGGACTGCGCCGAGCCAGGGATGCCAGGCCAGTGACACGTCGAACCGGGCGGCCGAGGAGGCAAGGTCGCTGAGCTCCTGCCCGTAGTAGGTGCGGTACGGGTCGCTCGCCGACCGCCAGGACGCCGCGACGGGCACGACATCCTGTGAGCCGGCTGCCACCCGCAGGAACGCGACACCGCGCGGGCAGAGCAGATGCTTGTAGGCCGCGACCACGACAAAATCGATGCCGAGGCGGTCGGCGTCGACGGGCAGCACTCCGGCCGCGTGCGTACTGTCGAGCAGGACCCGGGCGCCCACTCTGGCGGCGGCCTCGGTCACCGCGGCGATGTCCTGGGTTCGCCCGTCATTCGAGCGCACGTGACTAGTGATGACCAGCCTGGTGCGCTCGGAGACGCTGTCGGCCAGCGCGCTGAACTCGGTCCGGCGAACGACCGCACCACGCTGCCCGGCGGCCGCCAGGGCCGGCAGCAAGATCGACGCGAACTCGTCCGCGGGCGCGAGGATCTCGTCGCCCGCGGCAACGCTGGTCAGCGCGATCGCGGCCCCAACCGAGACCGCGGGCTGCAGCGAGACCTCGGCCGGCGGGCAGCCGATGACGGGCGCGATCAGGTCACGGCACTGGTCGCCGGCCCCATCCCAGTCGGTGACCCAGTCAGCCGCGCCCGACGCCCAGGCATCAAGCGCACCGCGCAGCGCGGCGATGGTCGACGCGGGCGGCAGCCCGTACGACGCGGTGTCCAGATAGGTGCGGTGCAGGTCCGGGTACTGAGCCGTGGCGGCAGGGTGCATGTCGGTACTCACTTCGTTGGTCCGGGCCGGGCCGGGCCGGCAATGTGCGTCCCGGCGCCGGGATGGGCGTCAATGAGCGATCAGGTGTACTCATCCTGCGGCCTGTGCAGGACCGAGGTCACCTGCCGCGGTCCCTTACTGTCAGCCCGGCTCCGGATCATCGCGGCGCTCCACGGCGGCCAGCCTCAGCTCCAGCTGGTCGACGCGGTGGCGGAGAATCTCCAGTTCGGCGGCATCGGTCAGCCGCCGCTCGGCCGCGCGCCGCAGCCTCGGCGACGCCTCCGCGCGGGTGGCGACCACCGTGAGCGGCACGAGCCGCTGCGGTCCGTGCGGACCGTCGACCAGCCGGGACGGGATCTGGTTGGTTCGGTACCAGCTGCGCAGGGCGGCACGGGACACGCCGGTGTCGGCCGCCGCGCGCTCGAGCGTAACCCAGTCGGAGCCTTCCAGCTGGGCGTGCAGCTCGAGCTCGACTTCCCAGTCATCGAGCCGATCTTCCCAGTCCATGATCGGCGGACCTCCTCGGTCGGTGGGGCTTGTCTCTACCAGCTAGCCCTATTAATAGCATGGTATTGACTAGGTTAGATGCTGCGGGCAGGCTGCTGGTCATGTTCGAGCGATTCACTCAGCGCGCCAGGCATACCGTCGTCCTCGCCCAGGAGGAGGCCCGGCGGATGCACCACAACTACATCGGCACCGAGCACGTGCTGCTTGGTCTCCTCGGCGAGCCCGAGGGAGTCGCCGCCCGCGCTCTGGCCGGTTTCGGGTTCACTCTGGAAGGCACCCGGCAGGAGGTCAGCGCCATCGTCGCACCGGGCAAGAAGGAGATGAGCGGCCACATTCCGTTCACGCCACGGGCCAAGAAGACGCTGGAGCTGGCCCTGCGCGAGGCGCTGCAGCTCCATCACAACTACATCGGCACCGAGCACATCCTGCTCGGTGTGATCAGGGAAGGTGACGGGGTCGGTACTCGCGTCCTGCGTCAGCACGCCGACCTGCTGGCCATCCGCACCGCGGTGCTCGACCAGGTCCAGTCGCACGGCATCGAGACGACGCAATCGCGCCGGTGGCTGCGCCGCTGGGGCGGGAGCAGCGAATCTGAGGCGGCCGCCGAGCAGCCGACGCTCAGCGCGACCCCGGCCGCGGACACGACGCTCAGCGAGGCGGCTCGCCTGGCGGGGTCGCGGCCCGTCGGGTCCCATCACTTGCTCCTGGCCGCGCTGGGCGACGCCGACACCGCCGCCGCCCGGGCGCTGGCTGGCCTCGGCATCGACCTGGATCAGGCCCGGGCGGCACTGCAGAACGTCGATGTCACCGGCACGAGCGACGAGCCGCCGGAGGAGGCAGGCCGCCGGCAGATGACTATCCACGTGACCAGCGACCGCCTGACCGTCGAGGCAGCCGACCCGGTTCTGCTGCAGGCCGGGCACGCCGCGCTCCGGGCCGTGACTGGCCGTCCGGATCAGTCCGGAACCATCCGCGGAGATCATCCGGCCACCGAGAGTCTGACCGCCGTGTGGCAGGCGCTGCAGAACAGCCTCGGGGTCATCGAGCGACGCGCCACACTGCCGGCCGAAGCTCGCGAGACCGCAGGCTCGGACGTCGCGCCGGACGTCGCGCCGGACGCAGAGCCGACCGCCGGGCCGGAAACGCCAGGAGACGAAGCGGCCTGACGGCGGCTCGGAGACCGGCCGCTACGTCAGATCCGGCGCGGGTCCCTGGGTCAGGTCAGGCGCGATCCGCAGCGCCGGGTCGGGCGCGGTCCGCGGGGTCAGGTCAGGCGCGGTCCGCGGCGTGGGGTCGGGAGCGGTCCGCGGGGTCAGCTCGGGGAGCCGCCTGCCGACTTCCGGCCGGGCGTCATCGAGGTTCCACCCAGGCAGCCACGCCAGCCAGCGCGGCAGGAACCAGGTCCGCTCACCGAGCAGGGCGATTGCCGCCGGGAGGAGGATGCCGCGCACCGCAGTCGCGTCAATCAGGACCGCGACGGCCAGGCCGACGCCGAGCGTCTTGACGTCGACAAACGACAGGGTCGCGAAGATCGAGAACACCGCGACCATGATGACGGCCGCGCTGGTGACCACACCGGCGCTCGCCGCAATGCCCTCGGTGAGGGCCTCGGTCGTGGGCATGCCCTGCAGGCGTCGCTCGCGGATGCGACTGAGGATGAACACGTGGTAGTCCATGCTGAGCCCGAACAAGAGTACGAACATGAACAGCGGGACCCATTGCGCAATGCCCGTTCCGGGGGTGGCCCCGAAGAGCTGATGCAGGAACCCGTCCTGGAACACCAGGGTGATGACGCCGTAGGCGGCCCCGACCGACAGCAGGTTCAGCACGATCGAGGCGAGCGGTAGCAGGACCGAGCGGAACGCGATCATCAGGACCAGGAAGGCCAGGCCCGCGACCACCGCGAAGACAATGGGTGTGCGGGAGCGCAGCGTGGTGCTCCAGTCATAGGTCGTGGCCGTATTGCCGGTCACCGCATAACTGACACCGGCCACCCGGCCGAGAGTCTGCGGCAGCACCTGGTCGCGGAGCGTCAGGAGGGCGTGGTCGGAGACACCGGATGTCCCGTCCCCGGCCAGCGGCACGTCGACGAGCAGGCCCCGCCCGCCCGCGACCCAGCTGGCGGTGATCGGCATGCGGATCGGGCCGCTGACCGAGGCTTGCCGCTCGAGCGCGGCCAGCGCCGCGTGCGTCGCCGGACCGGAGATGTTCGGCCCCGTCACGACCACCTCGGCCGGGGCCGGGCTGCCCGGAAAGGCGGCCGAGATACGGGCCAGGGTCTGCGCCACCGGGACGTTGCCCGGCAGGTCTACGAACGGGTTGCCGAGCCGCATTCCGAGTGCGGGCGCGGTCAGCACCAGCATGGCGATGACCGCGGCGCCGCCCCAGGCAACCGGGTGGCGAACGACCTTACGCACGAGCGCTGCCCAGACCTTCGATGGCCGCGCTGCGGTGCGGCGGCGACCGAAGAACGGGATCTTGCCGCCGTCCGCCCAGTCGCCCAATATCGACAGCAGCGCGGGGAGGACAGTCAGCGATCCGACCACTGTCACCCCGACAACGATCATGGTGCTGAAGGCCATGCCGGTGAACAGCTCAATGCCGCTCAGGAAGAGGCCAGCCAGGGAGATCATCACGGTCAGGCCGGACACTACGACGGCCCGGCCGGAGGTGGCGGCTGCGACCCGCAGGGCGTCGGCCGGTGTGCGGCCCGCCGCGCGTTCCTCTCGCTCGCGTCGCAGGTAGAAGAGGGAGTAGTCGACTCCGACGGCCATGCCGAGGATCAGCACGATCTCCGATGTGCCGGACCTGATGGGCAGGAACCGGCTGGGAATCG
>Ga0209006_10006851_pt1 | contig 10293 bp, 6 predicted proteins | sample JacPin_JW_Ref_O2_FD_188567 | JGI IMG/M metagenome (GOLD analysis project Ga0209006, IMG submission 188567) | Forest soil microbial communities from Algoma, Ontario, Canada - Jack Pine, Ontario site 1_JW_Ref_O2 (SPAdes) (version 2) | ecosystem: Environmental > Terrestrial > Soil > Boreal... | reverse complement strand
GACTTCACCACTTGCGGCAAAAACATCTTGCCGGCTCCGAACAGATCACCCACCACGCCCATCCCGTCCATCAGCGGACCTTCGATAACAAGAAGAGGACGGCCGAGTTTGACGCGAGCTTCTTCGGCGTCGATTTCGATATAGGTGTCGATACCCTTTACTAATGCATGGGAGAGGCGCTCCTCGACTGTGCCGTGGCGCCATTCCTCGGCTTTCTTTTCACTGACTACGGCGCTCTCGCCTTTGAGGGTTTCGCCAAACTCGACGAGCCGCTCGGTCGCATCGGGATGGCGATTGAGCAGCACGTCCTCGACAAGTATTTTCAGTTCGGGATCAATCTCCTCGTAGACTTCGAGCATGCCGGCATTGACGATCCCCATGTCCATGCCCGCCGCGATGGCGTGATAAAGAAAGGCGGAGTGCATCGCCTCTCGAACTTTGTTGTTGCCACGAAAGCTGAAGGAAATATTCGACACACCTCCGCTGACCTTGGCGTGCGGCAGATTGGCCTTGATCCAGCGCGTGGCATTGATGTAATCCACGGCGTAGTTGTTGTGCTCCTCCATGCCAGTGGCAACGGTCAGGATATTCGGATCGAAGATGATGTCTTCAGGCGGGAATCCCACCTCGTCGACCAGGATTCGATAGGCGCGTTCGCAGATGCGGATCTTCTCGTCGTAGGTTGCGGCTTGTCCTTGTTCGTCGAACGCCATCACAACCACCGCCGCACCGTACTTGTGCACGGCAGCGGCGTTGCGGCGAAATTTCTCTTCCCCTTCTTTCAGTGAAATCGAATTAACAATTCCTTTGCCCTGCAGGCATTTGAGCCCCGCTTCGATGACCTCCCATTTCGAGGAGTCGATCATGAAGGGTACCTTGGCAACTTCGGGTTCGCTCGCCAGCAATTGCAAGTAGCGTGTCATGGCCGCGACGCCGTCAATCATGCCCTCGTCCATGCAAATGTCGAGGACGTTTGCTCCGTTCTCGACCTGCTGCCGGGCGATGCTCACCGCCTCCTCAAACTTGGCTTGCTTCACCAGTTTCGCGAACTTTGGCGACCCGGCGAGGTTGGTCCGCTCGCCGATCATGATGTAGACGCCGGGCTGTTGCGTGAAGGGCTGTGATCCCGAGAGCCGGAGGGGCCTAATCTCGGTGTTTTCGGGAGCGGCTTCGGCGGCCTGATTCTGGCGTGGGTCCATTTCCACTACGCCGCCCTCAGTGTCGTGTTGAGTTCTCGGGGAGGCTGGCCGTCCAGCGCTTTGGCAATCGCAGCGATGTGTTCGGGCGTGTTCCCGCAGCACCCCCCGGCAATGTTGATTAGTCCGCCGCGCGCAAAGTCGCCAAGATAACGCGCCATGTCAGCGGGGTCGAGATCGAATCCGGTGGGCGAAAGAGGATTTGGCAAGCCAGCATTTGGATAACACGAGATCGCAACGTTCGCCTTCTCCGACAGATCGCTGAGAAATGGATACATCAGATCGGGACCGAGCGAGCAGTTGAGTCCCACCGAAAGCGGATTCACATGAGCGACTGCATTCCAGAATGCCTCGGTCGTCTGCGCCGAGATCATGGTCTCACCGCCACGTCCCACGGCCGCCGAGATCATGATCGGAAGATTCTTGCCATCCTGATCAAACACTTCGCGGATGGCGACGAGCGCCGCCTTCGCGTTGAGCGAATCAAAGATGGTTTCGACTAGAAGCAAATCCACCCCGCCCGCGATGAGGCCGCGCACCTGCTGGGCGTAGGCGGTTTTCACCTGATCAAAGGTAACCACGCGAAAGCCCGCATCGTCGGCATCGGGCGAGTTCGAGAGCGAAACGGTCAGCGGCCCGATCGCTCCAGCGACAAAGCGTTGGCGCGAGGTGGCGTTCCCGACACGATCAGCCCATTCGCGGCACTGTTGGGCTGATTTCTGGTTGATCTCCGAAGCCAAATCTCCGAGAAAAGGATCATCGACGATCTTCTGATAGAACTCGGGATCCTTGCGGCCGCCACGTTCCCGAGGGTCATCCACGAAAAACTCGCTCTGGGTGATACTGGTCGCGCCGAACGTGTTGGTCTCGATGATGTCCGCGCCGGTTTCTAGAAATCGGCGATGAATATCGCAGATCATTTGGGGCTGCGTCAGCGAGAAGAGGTCGCCGTTGTTCAGCAGGTCCTTGGTCGAGTTCTTAAAACGCTCCCCGCGGATATCAGATTCCTTCATCCCATAGGTGCGGATGGTCGTCCCCATCGCTCCATCAATGATGGCGATGCGATTTTCGAGAATCTTCTGCAGAGGGTGTTTATGGCTTACAGTCATATTGTGCAAACAACTTTCGAACCTATTCGGCCCAGAAGGCGCGTTCCGAGTCGCAACCCGCCTCTTTTATTATAGCGGGACTCCAAAAGCTATCGCCGCGCGAATTAGGTGTTGGTGCCTCTTGATCAAATTGCAGCACTACTGCGAATTAGTGGTAGTAGCTCCCTTCAATCTGCCTTGAAAGTTTGAAAGGCCGAGGCTTTTGAGTCTGCGGAAAAACTGCGACTTTGACCTTGTCCTGTGTTTTGTTATACCTTGCTTGAATCTTCCGCTAAAGTATTGATTCCAGTGTACCGAGGTGGAGGGGTACCCCCAGGTTGTGGTTGCGTAGCGTTCCTGAAGATTCCTCTGTCGCTCAGAATGTCGCAGACTAAAAAATGACACAAGCGAATGCCGCTAGCTTGAAACATTAAAGCGAACGTCTCGGCAGACAAGACCGTCAAATCCACACGGAAACGATCGAGATGTTCTGCCGCAGGGCGGGGTGCTACCATCTCCCTCGGCTGCGATCAATTCCGAGAGCGAATGTCGAATCCGACCCCAAAAGCGCGCTATTACCGTTTCGGTCCGTTCGAACTTGATCCCGAGGCGGGCACTCTCACCCGCGACCGGTCCCGGGTCAGGCTGCAAGATCTGCCTTTTCGCTTCCTTTTAATGCTGGTTGAGCGTCCCGGAGAAATCATCACTCGTGAAGACGTCCGGCAACGCCTCTGGCCCGAGAACACTTTTGTCGAATTTGATAACAGCTTGGGCGTGGCGGTCAGAAAAGTTAGGGATTCGCTCAATGACGACGCCGAAGCTCCCCGGTATGTGGAAACCATCCCGCGACGGGGATACCGATTCCTGGCTCCGGTTACGGTGCATGAGCCGGATCAAGCGACGGATATAAAGCAGGTTCCGGCGATCGTCGCCGATGCACCCAAAACATCGGTGAGTGATCTCCGAGCCGCCGCGGGTGGCTCACCAGGTGGCGGATTTACTGGCTCGAATCGCCCGTGGGTGATCGCGGCGTTAATCTTGTTGATGGTCGGAGGCGCCGTTTATTGGTTCCGGTCGGCGCCGCGCCGCGCTGCCTCCAAGGCCGAAGCCGCTGGCGTGAGTAATGTGGTACGAGTGCGACGGTCGGTAGCTGTGCTTGGTTTCCGAAACCTGCCGGGACGGGCTGAGGACAACTGGCTCTCGCCGGCTTTTACGGAAATGTTGAACACGGAGCTGGCGGCCGGCGGCACTTTGCGTATGGTCTCGGGCGAAGATGTAGCGAGAGCGAAAAGCGAGCTCTCGCTGGCGGACGAAGACAGTTTGGCGAGAGCGACGCTGGAACGGCTGCGTAAGAATCCGGGCGCCGATGTGGTTGTGCTCGGCTCGTACACTTCGCTGCCTGGCGAAGGTGGAAAGCGAATTCGGCTGGATGTTCGTCTGCAGGATACAGCGCGCGGGGAGACGATTGCCGAACGGGCTTTTACCGGCAGCGAAGACAGTCTGTTCGAATTGGCGACGCAAGCGGGCGGGGCGCTGCGGCAGAGCCTGGGCGTGAGTGCGATTTCCAGCGAAGCCGCGAACGCGGCGCGAGCGTCGTTGCCCTCGAATCAACTCGCGGCGCGTTTGTATACCGATGGCCGCGGCAAATTATGGCGCTTCGATTTTCACGGAGCCAGCGATGTGCTGGTGAAGGCGGTGGCTGCCGATCCGAATTATCCACTGGCTCATTCCGCGTTGTCGGAAGCATGGTGGCACATTGGATACGAGGTGAAGGCTCGTGCCGAGGCGCAGCGGGCGTTGGAACTTTCGACGCAGCTTCCGCAGGAAGAGAAACTGCTGGTTGAAGGACAGTATCGACGAACTCTGGGAGAGTGGCATAAGGCTGCGGAGGCTTATCAGGAGCTATTCCATCTTTTTCCGGATAGCCTCGACCATGGATTACTGCTGGCTTCGGCCCAGGTCTATGACAAACCCACCGACGCGCTGACTACGCTGGCGGCGCTTCGCCGGCTTCCAGCGCCGGCCGGAGACGATCCTCGCATCGACATGGTGGAGGCGGAAGCACGGATCAATTCCGACGTCACCAAAGCGCGGCAGGCGGCGCAGCTTGCGATCTCGAAGGCGCGCGCCCAAGGGTCACATGCGATTGCCGCCCGCACTTACGCGATTCTTTGCGAACTGGGTACGACGACCGGCGACTCCAACGACGCGATCGGCGATTGCGAAAATGCATTACAGAGTGCAGTTGCGGCCAAAGATGTGAATGGAGAAGCGTTGATGCGAGTCGATCTCGCCGCTCTCCATTACCAAAAAGGGGATCTCGCAGTCTCTACCGAGATGTTCCGCAAGGCGATCGATCAATTTCGCCAGGTGGGAAATCTTAGCGGTGTCGCCGCGGCGCAGAGTAATTTTGCCGCGGTGCTTCTTGTCTTGGGAGATCTGAAGCAAGCGAAGAAGTTGCTGGAAGCCGCGATTCCCGACTATCAGGCGGTGGAAGACAGACAGGGCATTGCGCTGGCGCTTAACAATCTTGGCGATCTGGAACGGCAAAGCGGTAATCTCGATGTCGCCGAGACCACTTATCAGCAGGCGAAAGCAACAGCGCAGGAATCTGACAATAGGTATGCGATCGCCTACGTACTGTTTGGCATGGGAGATGTTCTTGCCGATCGGGGCGATCTGGTGGCTGCCCGCAAATCTTATGAAGAGTCTCTGGCTCTGCGCACTCAGTCCGGCGAGAAACAAAATGCTGCGGAAGATCAGGTCGCGCTGGCTCGTCTCTCGGTTGAGGAAGGGCACGCTGCCGCTGCGGAACCAGTGCTGCGTCAGTGCAAGGAGCAATTTCAGCGTGAACAACAGGCTGATGATCAACTGACGGCTAGCGTTGTACTGACCCGCGCGTTGCTGGCGCAGAATAAATATCCGGATGCGCTGAAAGAGGTCGAGTCCAGCGCGCCGCTGGCGGCCAAAAACCAAAATCGCCTGACGCGTCTGGAGTTCGATGTGGTCGCTGCCCGGGTGAAACTGGCGTCCGATCATCCCGAATCCTCGCGGGCGCAACTGGAATCGATTGTGCAAGACGCTCGCGCTCATGGATTTGTCGGCATCGAACTGGAGGCGCGTCTTGCCCGAGCAGAGTTGGAAAGCAAAATCGGCTCCAAGGTGTCCGCTCAGATCGAGTTCGCTTCCCTGGAAAAGAGCGCACTGGCGAAAGGTTTTGGTTTGATTGCGGCCAAGGCGGCTGATTACCGCACGACTCTTCAACACTCTTGATTCGCGTCTGCTGCATTCGTAGGCAACTCCGCCACGCATTAAACGGTGCGCATTTTCATGATAGTCGCCCTTTTGTTATAGTTACCCTCACAATTGTGGGACGTTGCTTTTCCACGGTCCGACAATTCCGATTCACGAGGCTGGAGGAATAAGCTATGCCCGGTTCGCTGACTGATCGAAGTCCGGCGGCGGAAATATTCGAAGAACGGAATGAGGTCGGGCTCCGCGAGCGTAAGAAGGCGCGCCTGCGGCAGCAGATTATCGAGACGTCGATCAAGTTGTTTCGCAAGCATGGATACGAGTCGACGCGCATCGACGACATAGTACGCGTCCTTGAAATCAGCCAGCCTACATTCTTTCGCTATTTTCCGACTAAAGATGCGGTTCTGCGCGAAGTGGGAGAGCGCGGATACGCGTGCATTTGCGAGCGCTTGCGTTCGGAGCTTTCGAGCAAAGCCGGAACAGCCGAGCGTTTGCGCCGGCTTTATACGAGCATGGCTCGCGAGGTAGAGGCCGACCGGAAGCTGTGGGAAGCGGTTGTGCTGTCGGGCGCCATGGATCCCGTACGATCTGCCGAGCTGCGCGAGCACGAGGAGGCGGCCGCAAACTTGCTGCGGGAGATTCTGACACAAGGTCAAAAGCGCGGCGACGTCACCCGCGCGTTTCCGGTGGTTCATCTGGCGGAATTTATGGAAGGGCTCTACAACACAGTAGTCCGGCAATGGGCGGTGGATCTGACCGGTCCGCATAAACTGGTCGACCGAGTGCAGAGCGCGGTGGATTTTTTCTTGCGCGGAATAAAGCCGTAGCATTTGAAGCGGTGAGTTGAGGGAGAAAGAACGATGAGAGCTGCGGTTTTGCATTCATTCAAGACGCCGTTGTCGATCGACGAAGTACCGCGGCCGCAAGCGGGTCCCGATGAGGTTTTGATTGAGGTTGAGGTATGCGGTGTGTGCCACTCCGACCTTCATGTGGCCGATGGGGATTGGACGCAGCTTGCGAGAATCGTAAAGAAGCCGCTGATCCTGGGACACGAGATCGTGGGACGCGTAGTGGAGCGCGGCGTGGACGTCGCGAGTGTTCGAGTGGGCGAGCGGGTCGGGGTGCCTTGGGTGCACTGGACCTGCGGGCAATGCGAATTCTGCCTCGAGGGCAATGAAAATCTTTGCGTGAAGCAGCGCATCACGGGAGTGACGGTCGATGGCGGATACGCGGAGTTTGCCAAGGCTCCGGCCAGCCACGTGATCAATATTCCCGACGGCCTCTCTTCCGAGCAAGCGGCCCCACTGCTTTGTGCTGGCGTTACGGTCCATCGCGCTTTGAAGCAAGCTAAGATTCGCGCCGGTCAGCGGCTGGCAGTTTTTGGCATCGGAGGACTCGGACACATCGCCGTCCAGATTGGCCGGGCGGCGGGAGCGGAAGTAACCGCGATTGATGTTTCAGAAGAAAAACTTGGGTTGGCGAAGTCGCTGGGCGCGGCGCGAGTGTTGAACGCGGCGAAGAGCGAAGTTGTGAAAGAAATTCGCGGCTCCGGCGGAGTCCACCTTGCCATGGTCACGTCGGCGGCCAAATCCGCCTATGATACGGCATTTTATTGTGTGCGGCCTACCGGAACACTGCTGGTGGTGGGCTTGCCAGCAGGCGATATTTCGTTTCCGCCGATCATGATGGCCTCTGCAGAAATCGCGATCAAAGCTTCAGCCGTGGGCACGAGGGAAGATCTCCGCGAAGTTCTGGCGATGGGAGAAGCGGGGACAGTTCATTGCCAGGTTACGGCGCGCCCGTTGGCAGAGGTTCAGGAAATTCTAGGTCAACTGAGGCGTGGCGAGGTTTCGGGCCGTGTCGTGCTTCGTCTGCGCGAAGCGAGTTGACGTTAGCGACTATAACATGATATTAACTATCACATTTTGCGAGCGGCAGCTATCGCGTGCCGCGTTCTGATTGCAAATGAATGTTAGAAAGCTTTTCGATTTGACCGGGCGCGTGGCAATCGTTTCAGGCGGTTCGATGGGACTCGGCCTGCAGATGGCCGAGGGCCTGGCGGAAATGGGCGCTAATCTGGTGCTCTGTGCACGCAAGAAAGAACGCTGCGACGAAGCGGCAGAAGCATTGCGCAGCCTAGGCTCCGAGGCATTGGCGCTTTCTTGTGACGTGAAAGATAAAACATCGATCAACAAAGTGGTCGAAGAAACGCTGGCGAAATTTGGGCGGGTCGACATTCTGATCAACAATGCGGGCGCGTCATGGGGAGCGCCCATAGAAGAAATGACGCTTGAACAGTGGGATAAGGTTCTCTCCACAAACCTCACCGGAACGTTCCTGTTTTGCCAGGCAGTGGGCAAGGCGATGACCGCGCAGGGTATGGGGAAAATTATCAACATCGCATCGGTCGCAGGTTTGGGCGGGGGGGCGGCGGAATTGCAGGCGATCGGATACCACGCGAGCAAAGGCGGAGTGATCGCGTTTACAAAAGATCTGGCTTGCAAATGGGCGTCGCGCAATATTCAAGTGAACGCGATCGCGCCGGGATGGTTCCCAACCCACATGTCGGAGCGGGTCATCGAGAATCACAAGAAATCGCTGCTGGTAAAAATTCCCATGGGACGGTTCGGCAGCGATCACGATCTTAAGGGCGCCGCGGTTTTTCTGGCGTCCGACGCTTCAGCGTATGTGACCGGACATGTCTTGGTTGTGGATGGAGGCCAGACGGCCTGGTAGATCTGCTGGACTAAACAGATAAAGAACGAGCTGCAAGAGCAAGAGAACAAGCGACTCTCATGAACGTGCCACTGACCCCGGTCCGCTTTCTTCGTTATGCAGAGCAGCAGTATCCGCGTAAGACTGCGGTCGTGTGCGGTGATCATCGCTTTACTTACGCAGAATTTGCTGGCCGCGTCGAGCGCTTGGCGGGAGCGCTGCGCGCCGTGGGCGTGAAGCCTGGCGATCGCGTGGCATTTCTAAGCCTGAACTGTCATCGCCTGCTGGAAGCCTATTACGGCGTGTTGGAGGCAGGTTGTATTTTGCTTCCACTCAATATCCGGTTGGCCGGGCCGGAGCTTACTTACATCCTGAATGATTCGGGCGCAGCGATGTTATTTCTGGAAGAGGAATTCGCAGGTTTGGTGGATACGTTTCGGCGGGATCTGCGCACGGTGCAAGCATTCCATCAACTCGACGGAACTCCGGTAGCAGATTGGATCTGTAACCGTACGTACGAAACCATGTTGGCGTCAGCAACGCCGTATCGCGAAGAGCTGATGGCGTTTGATGAAAATGCAGTGGCGGAACTTTTCTATACCAGCGGCACCAGCGCCAACCCTAAAGGCGTAATGCTCACCCATCGCAACGTGTATCTCCACGCCATGAACCTGGCCGTCTATCATCACACCCGCTACGAAAATGTCCTGATGCATACCATCCCTCTGTTTCACGCCAACGGCTGGGGAGCGGCGCACACGATCACGTCGGTGGGTGGAACTCATGTGATGCTTCCACGCTTTTTGCCCGAGGAAGTATTTCGACTGGTGGAGAAGGAACGCGTAAGCGCTCTGAGCATGGTACCAATCATGGCGCTGGTACTGATCAATTCGCCGGAGCGATCCAAGTACGACTTGAGTTCGGTCGAGTGGTCGGTGATCGGCGGTGCGGCGTCTTCGCCCACGCTGATTCGCGAGGTAGAAGAAAAATTAGGATTCAAATGCTTTTCAGGATACGGACTGACAGAATGCTCGCCGTCGCTCGCCACAGCGGAGCTCAAGCCAGACGTCCAGTGCTCGGCTGAAGAACGGCACGTGGCACAGGCGATGACCGGCTACGCGTATCCGGGCCACGAGCTTCGAGTCGTCGATGATGAAGATAACGACGTGCCGCGCGACGGCACGACCATGGGAGAAATCATCGCCCGCAGTGACGGCGTCATGGCAGGATATTGGAACCAGCCGGAAGCTACGGCGGAAGCCTTACGGGGAGGGTGGTTTCACACCGGCGACATGGCCGTCATCTCAGAGAACGGATATATAAAGATCGTCGACCGCAAGAAAGACATCATCGTGAGCGGCGGAGAAAATATTTCTTCTCTAGACGTGGAAAAAGTGCTGACGGCTCATCCGCACGTTTTCGAAGCGGCTGTGATTCCGGTAGCCGATGAAAAATGGGGCGAAGTTCCGAGGGCGATCGTAGTGCTGAAACCCGGTTGCAAACTAGGTGAAGTGGAGCTAATTGAATTTTGCCGCGCCCGATTGGCCCATTACAAGTGTCCACAATCCATTGAGTTTTGCGAGAGTTTACCCAAGACGGCGACGGGAAAAGTTCTAAAGAGAGAGTTGCGCGCGAAATATCTGAATCGAACGGTGGCGTCATAAAAACAGGAGTCTGACGGGAATATGGACCAACTTGTGAGAATCAGCAAAGATCGAGATGTTGCGATTATCACCATCGATAATCCCCCGGTGAACGCCCTGAGTCCGGGCGTGCCGGAGGGAGTCGGGAGGGCGATCGATGACATCAATAAGGATCCCGACGTCAGGGCAGCAGTCGTAATCGGCGCTGGACGCACGTTCGTCGCGGGCGCTGACATCAAAGAATTCGGCAAGATGACAACGGGCGGACCACGAAGAAGCTTGCTGCCCCTGCTGCTCCAAATTGAGGACAGCGTGAAACCCGTGATCATGGCGATTCACGGTACCGCCTTCGGAGGTGGACTGGAACTCGCGATGGCCGGTCACTATCGAGTGGTG
>Ga0209006_10006850_pt1 | contig 10293 bp, 9 predicted proteins | sample JacPin_JW_Ref_O2_FD_188567 | JGI IMG/M metagenome (GOLD analysis project Ga0209006, IMG submission 188567) | Forest soil microbial communities from Algoma, Ontario, Canada - Jack Pine, Ontario site 1_JW_Ref_O2 (SPAdes) (version 2) | ecosystem: Environmental > Terrestrial > Soil > Boreal... | reverse complement strand
CAGAACCTTCGGCGTATTGGTCACCATGATGCCGCGCGCGTGCGCCGCGACGACGTCGATATTGTCGACGCCGTTGCCGAAATTGGCGATCAGCTTCAGCTTGCAGTCGGGCTGCTTGAGAACCTCTTCGGTGATCTCGTCGGTGACCGTGGGCACCAGGATGTCCGCCAAGCGGACCGCCTCGGCGATCTGGGCGTCGGTCAACGGCGTATCGTCGAGGTTGAGCCGGGCGTCGAACAATTCGCGCATCCGGGTCTCGATCGAGTCCGGCAGCTTGCGCGTGACGACAACGAGAGGCTTTTTCTTAACCGACATATCCTGCACTCGACGTTAGCCCGGCGCCCTGGGCACGTATCGCCCCCGCCGTTCAGACCTCGTTAACTTGCTTGTTCGACACTGCGGCCGTCGCGCGGTCCCGCTGTTTCCTTAGGTTCCCTAGAGGCTTCCTCCGGATTTCCGAGGGGAAATTCCGGGGTCGTCCTGGTTCTTGAAGTTGTCGTTGGCGTTCCGTCCTCTCTAGCAGAAGGCCGGGCCAAGACAAGAACCCAAGAAAACGGGCAAGGGGAAGCGGCAGGAGGGAACGACAAGCCGACGGGCGAAGCGGGGCGTGGGGCCAAGGGGTTGGCGTTCGCAAGTATTTCAGCTCGAAGAATTTGAGTTGGGTAATCTCGGCGGGGACGAGTTGATGGCGTTGAGACGTTTTTGTGTCGTTATGGTGCTTGCGGGTGTTTGGCTGGGTGCGTCCGCCGGCGCGGGGGTTTTGGCAAAGGATTCGGCGCTTACTACCTCAGGCTTGCCGGTGCCGCGCTATGTCAGCCTCAAATCGGATCATGTGAACGTCAGGGCCGGTCCGACCAAGGACAACGACGTCGCCTGGGTCTATACCCGCTCCGGCCTGCCGGTCGAAATCACCGCCGAATTCGAGAACTGGCGCCGGGTGCGCGATTCGGAAGGCGCCGAGGGCTGGGTTTATCACTCGCTTTTGTCGGGCCGGCGCACCGCCGTCGTCACCATGAAAAGCAAGGACGAACTTGCCTCGATCTACGCCAGCGCCGATGCGACCAGCACGGTTACCGCCCGCCTGCAGGCCGGCGTCGTCGCCCAGGTCAAGCATTGCGGCAATAACTGGTGCCACATCGGCGGCGAGGGCTTCGACGGCTGGATCGAGCAGCAGCGGCTGTGGGGCGTCTACGCCGACGAAAAGGTGGATTGACCGGGCAGGCAATCACTCTGGCGTCGTCCTCGCGTACGCGAGGACCCATAGCCACCGATTTGAGTTTTGCTAATCGCTGGAGCGGCAGCTCAGTATAACCACAGAGGCCTGTGGTTATGGGTCCCTGCGTTCGCAGGGACGACAAAACTCAGCGCTTCTTGCGCAGCCGCACGACCATGTCGATGCGGGCGATCTCGTAGCCTTCGGGCACTTCCGGCATCTTCTGCAGCATCAGATGCGGATCGGGAATGTCGACCAGTTCGTGATTGTTTTCGAGATAGAAGTGGTGATGCGCGGTAACGTTGGTGTCGAAATAGGTCTTGGTGCCGTCGACGCTGACCTGGCGCAGCAGGCCTGCATCGGTCAACTGGTTGAGCGTGTTGTAGACGGTGGCCAGCGACACCGGAACCTTGGCCAGCGTCGCCTCCTCGTAGAGCATTTCCGCGGTGAGATGGCGCGCGCCCTTGCCGAACAAGAGCCAGCCGAGCGCCATGCGTTGACGGGTCGGACGCAGGCCCGCCGCCTGCAGCATTTCATTGACATCGTGCCAGGGACAGCCGGTCAGCGCCGGTTGCCGTCCCGTGGCGCGAGCCACGGCATTGACAGCGTCATCATTCGAACCCGGAAGGTCGTCGTTCATATCCACTTTGGCCACCGCACGCGTCGTCTCAGCACTATGCCAGTGGAATATAAGCAATAATTGGTTAGATGCAAGTTTTTCGCAACTAGGCCCCCTAGGGGTCGAAGGGGAGGGAACGGGAGCGGGCCGCGGCAATTTATCCCCTGTCGGGATGCTTTGCCACCTACGGAGGCTATGATAGAGAGCGGCCGGACCCGCGTAAGCGACTTCGACAAAGGCGAGCTTGCGATGATTGGCGCGCTTTCTGGCGCGAAACAGGTCCATTTCGCTCGAAAATGCTTCCATCGGGATTTTGGAAAAGGCTGGACGATGCTGGATCGGCGCGGCGGTTACGAATACGAGGATCTGCTGGCGTGTGGCCGGGGGGAGTTGTTCGGCCCGGGCAATGCACAACTGCCGCTGCCCCCGATGCTGATGTTCGATCGCATCAGCCAGATTTCCGAGACCGGCGGCGAATACGGCAAGGGCGTGATCCGCGCCGAACTCGACGTCAAACCGGACCTGTGGTTTTTCGGTTGCCACTTCAAGGGCGATCCGGTCATGCCGGGGTGCCTCGGCCTCGATGCGCTCTGGCAGTTGGTCGGTTTCTTTCTGGGCTGGACCGGCGGTGCCGGGCGCGGCCGGGCGCTGGGGCTCGGCGAACTGAAGCTTGCCGGGCAGGTGATGCCGAACGTCCGCAAGATTGTGTACAATGTCGATATCAAACGCGTGATGCGCCTGAAGCTGGTGCTGGGCATCGCCGACGGGTGGCTTTCCGCCGACGACGAGATTATCTATCGCGCGAAGGATTTGAGAGTCGGGTTGTTCAAGCAGGATGCTGCAGTGCAGCCGGGAACATAGGCTAGTTGTTCCGCAGGCCGAAGCGGCCTTCGGCCTGATGACGGTCATCACACAAAAGCGTAACGACAGGACGAGGCGATCATGAGGCGGGTTGTCATCACGGGGATGGGCATTGTCTCGGCGATCGGAAACAACACCCAGGAAGTGCTGTCGAGCCTGCATGAGGCGAAATCAGGAATTTCACGCGCGGAAAAATATGCCGAGCTTGGTTTTCGTTCCCAGGTACAGGGTGCGCCGAAGCTGAATCCGGCTGACGTGATCGACCGCCGCGCGATGCGCTTCCTCGGCGAAGGCGCGGCGTGGAATCACATTGCGATGGAGCAGGCGATCCAGGATTCCGGGCTGGAGCCGGCGGAAGTTTCCAACGTCCGCACCGGTATCATCATGGGCTCCGGCGGACCGTCGGCCCGCACCATCGTCGAGGCGGCGGACGTCACCCGCGCCAAGGGACCGAAGCGGGTCGGACCGTTCGCGGTGCCCAAAGCAATGTCGTCGACGGCCTCGGCGACGCTTGCGACCTGGTTCAAGATCAAGGGCGTGAACTATTCGATCTCTTCGGCCTGCGCCACCTCGAACCATTGCATCGGCAACGCCTATGAGACGATCCAAATCGGCAAGCAGGACATCGTGTTCGCCGGCGGCTGCGAGGAACTCGACTGGTCATTGTCGGTTTTGTTCGACGCCATGGGCGCGATGTCCTCGAAATATAACGATACGCCGGCCACCGCCTCGCGCCCCTATGACATAAGCCGCGACGGCTTCGTCATCGCCGGCGGCGCCGGCGTGGTGGTGCTGGAGGAACTCGAGCACGCCAAGGCGCGCGGCGCGCGGATTTACGGCGAAGTCGTCGGCTACGGCGCGACCTCCGACGGCTACGACATGGTCGCACCGTCAGGCGAGGGCGCCGAGCGCTGCATGCGAATGGCGATGGAGAGCGTGAAAACGCCGATCGACTACATCAACCCGCATGCCACGTCGACGCCCGCCGGCGATCCGCCGGAAATCGAGGCGATCCGCAAGGTATTCGGCACCGGCGACAAATGTCCGCCGATTTCCGCGACCAAGGCGCTGACCGGTCATTCGCTCGGCGCCACCGGCGTGCAGGAAGCGATCTATTCACTGCTGATGATGAACAACGGCTTCATCTGCGAGAGCGCCAATATCACCGAGCTCGATCCGGTATTCGCCGACATGCCGATCGTGCGCAAGCGCATCGACAATGCGAAACTGGGGACCGTGCTGTCGAATTCCTTCGGCTTCGGCGGCACCAACGCCACGCTGGTGTTCAAGCGGATGGATGCGTAGATTTTTTCTAACCTCTCCCCGCTCTTTCGCGGGGAGAGGTCGAAATTCGTGCCAACGAATTTCGGGTGAGGGGCCGGGCACCGTATTTGTCGCGGAAGCAGAATTCGCGGGCCGAAGAGCCCCTCACCCCGCCCTCTCCCCGCGAAGTGCGGGGCGAGGGAGCAGAGCGAGCGTGTGATCGAGGGCAAGCATGAACGACCTGATGAAAGGCAAGCGCGGGTTGATTATGGGCGTCGCCAATGATCATTCGATTGCCTGGGGCATCGCCAGGGTGCTCGCCGCCCAAGGCGCCGAATTGGCCTTCACCTATCAGGGCGAGGCGCTCGGCAAGCGGGTCAGGCCGCTGGCACAATCGATCGGTGTCGAGCTGGTGCTGCCCTGCGACGTCGAAAACCTCGATAGCGTCGATCAGGTGTTCGCGGCGCTGCGCGAAAAATGGGGGCAGTTGGACTTCCTGGTCCACGCCATCGGCTTTACCGACAAGAACGAGCTGCGCGGCCGTTACGCCGACACGTCACGCGAAAATTTCTCGCGCAGCATGGTGATTTCCTGCTTTTCCTTCACCGAGATCGCCAAACGCGCCGCCGAATTGATGCGCAATGGCGGCTCGATGATCACGCTGACGTTTGGCGGATCGATCAAGGTGATGCCGAACTACAACGTGATGGGCGTCGTCAAGGCGGCGCTGGAAGCCAGCGTCCGCTACCTCGCGGCAGACTTCGGCCGGACCGGCATTCGCGTCAACGCGATTTCCGCGGGCCCCGTGCGCACGCTGGCGGGCGCGGTGATCGGTGATTCCCGCACCATGTTCGCGTTCCAGCAGAAACACTCCCCGCTCGGTCGCGGCGTCACGCTCGACGAACTCGGCGGCTCCGCGCTCTATCTGTTGTCGGATCTGTCGACCGGCGTCACCGGCGAGATCCACTATGTGGATTCCGGCTACAACATCATCGCGATGCCGCACCCCGACAATCTGAAGACGGAGTAATTTTCACCTGCCGTCATACTCCGCGAAAGCGGAGTATCCAGTACGCTGCGGCTCTGCGATTTGACCACCGACGATTTGACGATACGCCCTCACCCCGCGGCGAGCGCACCGGCGCGCTGGAATGTCGGCCTGGCTGCGCAGGTGTCGAGGTAGCGGTCGAACGAGGGGCGCGTTGGCGCCATCTTGAACAGCCGCACCGCGAAATTCAGGATCGAGCCGACCATAACGTCGGCGGCCGAGAAGGTCTCGCCGAGGATCCACGGTCCCCTACTCTTGCTCAGCGCGTCGTCGAGCACATCGAACACCCGCGTGGCATCGCCCCAGCCGGCGGACACGGGATTTATCTCGATCTTGGTCGCAAGCTGCACCATCGCAGGCTCGACACAGCTGGGTACAAAGAACAACCAGTAGAGATATTTCGCCCGCGCGGGATCGCCGAGCGGCGGCGCCAGTTTGGCTTGCGGACAGCGCTCGGCGACATAGGCGCAGATCGCGGCGGCTTCCGCCAGCGTCGCCTCGCCGTCGGCGAGCGCCGGCACCTTGCCCATCGGATTGATCGCGAGATATTCCGGCGTCTTCTGCGCGCCACTGGTAATATCGATCAGCACCCGCTCATAGAGCTGGCCGGCTTCTTCCATCAGCCATAGCGAGGAGAACGAACGCGAGCGCGGCGACCAATAGAGCTTCATCATCGGGCGATTCCTTCTTTCTTCCATCGATAATATTTCAGCACGAATCCGTTCATCGGATCGACCCTTTCGGTTTCGAACACAAAGCCCTCGCGCTCATACCAGCGCCAGGCCTTTTCATTCTCGCGTATGCAGCGCAGCCGGATTTCATCGGTCAGATGTGTCCGCGTGAAGGCGAGCAGCGCGCGTCCGAGGCTTCGGCCCTGATATTCGGGTGCTACGAACAACTGGTCGAGACGGCGTTTTGGCAGGTGCAGCGCCAGCATGGCCGCCGGCGCACCGGCATCGTCAGCGACAAACAGACTCCAGCCACCTTCGATGCCGCGCGGAATTCGCGCCCGCAAATTCGCCAGCAGAAAGTTGCTGGCGTCCATCAGCCCGGTCGAAACCCAGCTATCCATCCAGACCCGGGCGATCTCGTCATATTCGTCCTCGCGGGCAGGGCGGATGGCGGACGACGGCATTGCATGGGCTCCCGGGAGTCTGGGCGCCATATATTCGTCATCGCGGAGCGGGCGCAACACGCGATCCTGTAAAAATCGCGCGAAATAAAAAGGGCGGCCTCGCGGCCGCCCTTTCCGGTTGCTATCGCAAGCGACTACTCGGCAGCCTGCAGTAGGCCCGGGGTGACGTCGAAACGATCGAGGTTCATCACCTTGGTCCAGGCCGCCACGAAGTCCTTCACAAACTTCTCCTTGGCGTCGGCCGACCCATAGACTTCCGCCAACGCGCGGAGCACGGAGTGCGAGCCGAAGATGAGGTCGACGCGCGTCGCCGTCCACTTCGCTTTTTTCGTCTTGCGGTCGCGGCCCTCATATTCATCGCCGGCCGGCTGCCACTCGGTGGCCATGTCGAGCAGGTTGACGAAGAAGTCGTTGGTCAGTGTCCCCGGCTTGCTGGTCAACACGCCATGTTTGGCGTTGCCGGCATTGGCGCCGAGTACGCGCAGGCCGCCGACCAGCACCGTCAATTCGGGCGCCGTCAGCGTCAGCAGTTGCGCTCGATCGATCAAGGCTTCTTCCGGCGCCATGAACTGATGCTTGCCGCTCAAGTAGTTGCGGAAGCCATCGGCGCGAGGTTCGAGCGGCGCGAAGGAATGCGCGTCGGTCTGTGCCTCCGAGGCGTCCATGCGGCCGGGCGTGAACGGGACCGTCACGGTCACACCGGCATCCTTTGCCGCCTTCTCGATCGCCGCACAGCCGCCGAGAACGATCAGGTCGGCGAGCGACACCTTCTTGCCGAACTCCTTGCCGATCGCCTCGAGGCTCGAGAGCACCTTCGCCAGTTCAGCCGGATTGTTGACCTCCCAATCCTTCTGGGGGCTGAGGCGAATACGCGCGCCATTGGCGCCGCCGCGCTTGTCGGAGCCGCGGAACGTCGAGGCCGATGCCCAGGCGGTCGAGACGAGTTTTGACACGGAAAGGCCTGATGCGAGGATTTTTGCCTTCAGCGCAGCAACGTCCTTGTCGCTGATCGGTGGATGATCGGCTGATGGGATCGGGTCCTGCCAGATCAGCGTTTCCTTTGGCACGAGCTTGCCGCGATAGCGCACGATCGGGCCCATGTCGCGGTGCGTGAGCTTGAACCAGGCGCGGGCGAAAGCGTCCGCGAACTGGTCCGGATGCTCTTGGAAGCGCCGCGAGATTTTTTCGTAGGCCGGATCGAAGCGAAGGGCCAAGTCCGTCGTCAGCATGGTCGGAACATGCTTCTTCGACTTGTCATGCGCGTCGGGAACCGTGGCCTCGGCGCCTTTGGCTTTCCACTGGTTCGCGCCCGCCGGGCTCTTCGTCAGCTCCCATTCATACTTGAACAGGTTCTCGAAGAAGTGGTTGCTCCATTTCGTCGGCGTCTGCGACCAGGTCACTTCCGGGCCACCGGTGATGGCGTCGGCGCCGATGCCGGTGCCATGCTTGCTCTTCCATCCCAGGCCCTGATCCTCCAGCGCCCCGCCTTCCGGCTCCGGGCCGATCAGCGAGGGATCGCCGGCGCCGTGGGCCTTGCCGAAGGTGTGACCGCCGGCGATCAGCGCCACGGTCTCTTCATCGTTCATCGCCATGCGGAAGAACGTCTCGCGGATGTCCTTTGCTGAGGCAATCGGATCCGGCTTGCCGTTCGGGCCTTCCGGATTGACATAGATCAGGCCCATCTGCACCGCGCCGAGCGGTTCGGCCAGTTGGCGTTCGCCGCTGTAGCGTTCATCGCCAAGCCACGTGCCCTCGGGACCCCAGAACAGTTCTTCAGGCTCCCACACGTCGGCGCGTCCACCGGCAAAGCCGAACGTCTTGAAGCCCATCGACTCCAGCGCGACGTTGCCGGTGAGGATGATCAGGTCGGCCCAGGAAATCTTGCGGCCGTATTTCTGCTTGATCGGCCACAGCAGGCGGCGCGCCTTGTCGAGGTTGGCGTTGTCGGGCCAACTGTTGAGCGGCGCGAAGCGCTGCTGGCCGCCGCCGGCGCCGCCGCGACCGTCGGTGATGCGATAGGTGCCGGCGCTATGCCACGCCATGCGGATGAACAACCCGCCATAGTGACCGAAGTCGGCCGGCCACCACTCCTGCGAGTCCGTCATCAGGGCCCGCAGGTCCTTGATGACGGCATTGAGATCGAGGCTTTCGAATTCCTTGGCGTAGTCGAACGCCTTGCCCATCGGATCGGCTGCCGGCGTTTGCGCGTGCAGCACGCCGATATCCAGTTGCTTCGGCCACCAGTCGCGAATCGATCTGCCGGCGGAGTGCGTGACCGGGCATTTGCCCGCGTTGTCGTCAGTCTTTGCGTCCATGTTTCTTCTCCGATCGATGGGAGAGCGAAGGCATCTCCAGGCGGCGTGAAATCTGGTTCGCGCTGAAGGCCAAGCGTTTCCAAGAGCCGTTTATTTTCAATGGTTTGCGAAAAATCGGGACGAAGCCGGGCGGCGGCCCTGAGTTTGCGCGAGCGAGAGATTGGAAGATTTCCGGCATCAGGTCCAGTCTAATTGTCTTGAGCTCTCGATCAGTTTATCTTATCGACATGATCACGCTCCGGCAGCTTCGCTATCTCTCGGCACTGGCCAAGCATGGCCATTTCGGCCGCGCGGCCGAAGCCTGCGCCGTCACCCAGCCCGCGCTGTCGATGCAGATCCGCGACCTCGAGCGCACCCTTGGGGTTGCCGTGGTCGAGCGCCGTCCGAACGAGGTGACGTTGACCGACGTCGGGCGCGAGGTCGCCCGCCGCGGCGAGGATATGCTGGCCTCCTCGCGCGACCTCGTCGATTTTGCGCGCCACCGCGGCGGGTTGTTGGTGGGACGGTTGACGCTCGGCGTTATTCCGTCGCTCGCGCCGTATCTGTTGCCGCGGATTCTTCCGGTCCTGCAGGCAAGATTCCCGGAATTGCGGCTGGAGTTGCGGGAAACGCAAACGCGACAGCTTGTCGAGGAAATCAAGAGCGGCGCGCTCGATGCCGCGATGCTGGCCTTGCCGACAGGCGAGCCCGACATCGATAGCATCGATCTTTTTGAGGATCTGTTCCTGCTGGCGGTGCCGTCGAGCGATCCGCGTGCCGAGACGGTACGAATTGCCGCCGGCGATATCGATCAAAGCCGGCTGATCCTGCTCGAGGACGGTCACTGCCTGCGCGACCAGGCACTGGCATTCTGCGCCACCGCGCCAAACCGCAACGCAGGCTTAGGTGGAACGGCGTTCGGCGCCTCCAGCCTCACCACGGTGATGCAGATGGTCGCCAATGGCTACGGGGTGACGCTGATTCCGCAGATCGCCGCCGATGTCGAACGGCGCGACGAGCGGGTGAAACTGCTGCGCCTGAAAAAGCCGGAGCCCGGTCGCAGCATCGGCCTCGCCTTCCGCCCCACCTCGCCGCGCAAGAAAGATTTTGCCGCGCTCGGCGAGGTGGTGAAGGAGTGTGTGGCGACAGGCAACGCTTCGTAACGTCGTCGTTGCGAGCCAACGGGTCGCAATGACGGAAAAGAAAAAGGGCGGCCTCGCGACCGCCCTTTCACAATCGGGAACTGGTGAAACCTACTCCCCCGCGGCTTCGCGCGGGGCTTCCACCTTCGGCTTGGCCTCGAGGTCTTCGCCGGTCGCCTGGTCGACCGCCTTCATCGACAAGCGGGTCTTGCCGCGATCGTCGAAGCCGAGCAGCTTGACCTTGACCTTGTCGCCTTCCTTGACCACATCGGAGGTCTTCTGGACGCGGTTGGCGGCGAGCTGGCTGATGTGGACCAGGCCGTCCTTGGCGCCGAAGAAGTTCACGAAGGCGCCGAACTCCATCACCTTGACGACGGTGCCATCATAGATCTGGCCGAGCTCCGGATCGGATGCGATCGACTTGATCCACTTGATCGCGGCCTTGATCGATTCGCCGTCGCTGGAGGCGACCTTCACAGTACCATCGTCCTCGATGTTGACCTTGGCGCCGGTCTTCTCGACGATTTCGCGGATCACCTTGCCGCCGGTGCCGATCACTTCGCGGATCTTGTCGGTGGCGATCTTGAAGGTCTCGATCCGCGGCGCGTATTCGCCGAGTTCGGCGCGCGCGGCGGTGAGTGCCTTCGACATTTCGCCGAGGATGTGGATGCGCCCTTCCTTGGCCTGGCCGAGCGCGACCTTCATGATCTCCTCGGTG
>Ga0209006_10006849_pt1 | contig 10294 bp, 15 predicted proteins | sample JacPin_JW_Ref_O2_FD_188567 | JGI IMG/M metagenome (GOLD analysis project Ga0209006, IMG submission 188567) | Forest soil microbial communities from Algoma, Ontario, Canada - Jack Pine, Ontario site 1_JW_Ref_O2 (SPAdes) (version 2) | ecosystem: Environmental > Terrestrial > Soil > Boreal... | reverse complement strand
CCCAGCCGCCTCACGGTAAATCTACACGAGTGCAAAAGAGGAGGTGATTGTTTCAGTGTGTCGGATCTCCAGTCCCATTCCCATTTGTACAAGTTCTCCTGGGCACTACATAACACACTGCTTGATCGCGCGTTTCCATTACTACTACACCCCGCTCTCTTTTATCCGTGTCTTATAATTTATACTGTGGACCTCGATGCGATTTGTATCGTGTATCAGCTTTGGGTGAATGCGATCATGAGACTAGGAAGCGCCGACTCACATTGGCAGAAACCTTGCTTGCATGTAAAGGCAGTTCAGGATCAAATAATATAGATGGCACAAGGTAATATTCAGTACTTGGACAAAGGTAAATCCCCCCACTGTACTAAGGCCCTAGCCGCCTCCGAAACCTCCAGTGACTTCTTGAATGCTTTCACGTCCTTTATATCCACCACTCCTTCCCTAGGTATCGCGTCGCGCTGAGAAGGATATTTTGCCATGAGATCGGGGATAGTTGCAAGGAACATGGGATGGACATCTTGGCCCATCCAATATTTTACGAATTCCGCTACGATGGGTGTACCATTACCCCCGTGTGCTTCCTTCCAGCTCCCTTTGAGCTCAGGCTTGCCTAATGATGTTTCGAATGCTTCTACAGCGGCAACACTCATTCTTGGCGGTGGGGGTCTTTGAGAACGCAAATGTGTAGAAAGTTTAGATCGCGTAGAGGACGAGGGATGGATTCGTGACAAGAAGAGCGACAGGATGTCTTGTTTATTGATATTCTTGAGCAAGTCAGCGTCTTGTTCGCCTGTGAGAAAAAAAGCGGCTGTCATTCCAAGAAACGCATTCAAAGGATGCTGCACATGCCTCGGTAGAAGTCCAAGTGCCCACTATCGATCTGCACCCAATACCTACTAACCTCCTCAGCCATGTGCCTCGGTTTCTCCCTCCACTTCCGCTCTAGCCCGAATTTCTGCTCTTCGAATGCTTGGGAATTCATCTCCTCGATGACTGCCTTCGTGGAGTCCAGGAATGCCTCTACCCTCTCTTCGAGGAATGGAGGATCTCTCTCGCTCTGCACAGATATCTGTATCCCGCCATCCCCGGAACCGGGCAACACTGAGGGGGAACAGAGGACGACATAGCCGAGTTGCTCCTTGGTGCGCAGGACATTGAATGCCGGTTCTGCAAGGATTTGGGCGAGAAGGGCCATCTTAACGCGGACAAGAGGGTCCGTGACTCGTCCAATGTGCAAATAGTATGTCAACGAGGAATTGGTTTCAGCTGGGTTTGGTAGTTGGGTTTCCCATACAAAATTGGATCCTTGGTCGAAAGACTCTCAGGTGAATTACAAAAATTAAGATGGGAAACAAACCTTCCGGGAGGATGAGCGCTCGATCAAACAGCTGGGACGATAATGGTGACGATGCCAAAATGGCTTCAACCATCTCGGCGATGATCACAGCATCCTGAGATTGTTGTGCATCAGAACCTGAGCATACGCGTAGAGTTCGAGTACGCACATCTTTTGAGACGTTGCCGGCAATCAACATCGATAAATGGACCTTGGATAACAGGCTCTTGGCATGTTGATGTAGTTCGTCCGTTGTCACCGCTTATTTTTATCGAGTTAGATCGTTGAAACGGACCAATAAAACGTGGTTGCTCACACGGTATCTCTGGAATGATCTCTTCCGGTGTCCACTGTCTTTCTGTTAGCAGAGTACGTCCATAATAATTGGATATAGTGTAGGGGGTCCCTAAAAAAACGTTTTCCCAGTCTTTCTTGAGCTATAAATTGGAGAATAAGCTTTGAAGCGACATGATAATGTTAACGAATAACGAACCTGTTCCTTCATCACCTCCAACCTCTCCGGTTTGAAGACAAGATCCTTGAGCCTTTGCACTACATGGCGAGTGAGAACAGCCATTTTATCATTATATCCCGACAGAGCGATGCAAAGACCCGTATTGTCTGCAATAAGAAGATAGGAGAGCCCTGTCAACTCAGCGTTGTATGCATACTCCGACAAAGAGTCGTTCACGAGGTTGTTAAAAAGCCTAGATGGCAATAATCTGTCTTGGTCTGTATTTGCTAAGAGAAAGATGCTGTCACCTTGTCAACACACAGTTACGAGGGGAATCGTTGGCCAGAGGTCTGTATCAAAGCTTGACTATGAGGATTTTTGAACAAGACAGAGCGTAGCGTACGTGGATATGCGTATTCTAACATGTGCTTTTGGGACCCAAAAAATGTCGTCTTTCTTATGCCATAGCGTCGAATGAGGACTTTCGCGAATAAGGACAGGACGCTTGAGTGGCTGAACAGAAAGAAGAAAAATAATGTCGCTGATCCTGTGAGTCGAATAAATGCTAACCTGGGCGATCTCTCGCTTATCCACGTCCAAGTTAGTTGGAATGAACTCGTTGGGCCCTGGCAAGTACAATTCAGGTATATCGTTCGGGCCTTCAGCCTGCAAAACAATTGCAATTGAGGGAATTCTCGCTGAGAATGTAGACTGCCCACCTGCCTAACAAAGTCCTCATCAAATCTTTCTACCCTATATGCCGTACCGTACCACGGTTCTATTTCCCACGGATTCGATGACCCAGAGATCTTGTTATGCTCCTCGGGTCTGGCCATTAACACAGCCCTCCCTCGGTCGACTCTCAGACCTTGAAGCAACTCTAGCACCTGCTTCTCGCCACCGTTCTGTGCATCATCTTCACACCATTCCCATACAAGCTGCGGAGCACTGATAAGTAACTCTGGGGGTACTGGCCACACCATTTGCTCGGATACCCGGACAGCATAGTCTTCTGGCCTGCGCTTCTCCAAAAAACGAAAGTGCATCGCGGCCAATGCCACCTGCTCCTTTTGGTACCATGCAGGGAAAGTGGAGGAACGAAGTAGAGACATGTATTTGAATGTTGCCAGCATAACTTCACGGTTATGTTCTGGGATGTTGGGTGAATGACTCTGTTAGTGTATTGAAAATAAATAAAGGCCGTACGGAAGCCATCATCGGTCATATGAATTGTAACCTTGAACATCGCGAAGCCTCTGCCAAGAGCCTGGGTAGCAGAAGTTAACGCAGTTGCCCAGCCTTTGCTCTTCAAGTACGAGAGGAGAGAACCCGGCCCTTCGTGACCGAGGAAGTGAGACACGAATCTACCAGGTTTGTAACGCCAGAAGGGAGGCTGGTAAGCAAGGGGAAACGATATTTCGACAGCATGGACTGCCATTATGGTTTGAACTGAGACTAGAGTCTATACACAATAAGCGTTCGGCTCAGCATTCTCGAATGAGGGGCTCACTCCTCTCTCGTTGGGACCAAAAGGATGCTCGTTAATCATCGGAAGAGGCTCCCGCCCGCGGTTTTTGACAGGGGAAAACAACTTTGAAGTCAAACCCGCAAGCTCATCCAAAGGCTCTGTGAGCAACATGAGTTGTCTCAAGTCCAACAGGGAGCGGTCAAACCTTTTCCGATAACGCATAATCTCATTCGACTTGCACAATACTCGTTCGCCCACCACTCCAATAAACGTCGGCGTGTTTCCCGGCCAACAAAGCCTCCGTCTTCCTCCAGCTCGCTGTTGGTTGACGTTGTCGACGGGGCAGGAGAAGCCATTCTGGATGGGATTGGGGAGGGACTATTGCTGGTCGAAGGAGTACTTTGACCATTCAGCTTCATTCGTGCTCTTAAATCTTTCCCAGCTTGAGACAAGCTCTCCTTATTCCCACTGCCGAATTTTTTCCAAACGTGTCCATTGGCACTGAGGTGTTTGTTTAGTTGAAAGATACGCCATATATCGTTTTGCAAGTTTTTCTTGTGCTCCGAATGAACCACATTAAGTTCACGTGTAGTGCATGTGGGTGAGAAGAGTGGCGAATGGAAAAAGGCAGCAAAACGAGAGAGAGCTGGAGCGAGAGCAGTGGTGGCGATGGAGAAGAAGTATGTGGTGTTGGAGGTGCCAGTGAACGCGTTAGAAGCTCCATTGTTTTTGGCCAGAAACTGGAGAAATCTATGGCATTCAACCTCATATGTACATTTAACGGCTTACCTCTGAGTATTCATTCTCGCGAGGATATTGCTCGGTGCCCTAAGCAAAATATGGTCCTGTAAGAATTGTGTGTAGAATTACAAACTCACCATGAACGATAGATGTTCACAAAAATGAGCTAGACCAGGCATATCATCCTATATATAGTCGTTAGTTAAAAACCAAGGATCTACTGCAAATCGAGATACAGGTCCTGACCGCCGCGTCGTCGCCAGGGTCGGGTTATCATTCGCAGAACGGAATAACAACGTAACGCTCGCAGAGTTGCAAAGTTTCGATTGTACTCACTGGATCGTACAGGTGACCAACTGCCACGTCAAGACTAGCCGCAGCCTTGTCGGTCTTGGCGTCGTGAATGAGCATAGCATGGAGACCATTTTCCAATCGTATCAGTCTGTAATCCCTGTCATCTTGCGAAGACTTTTGGATTGGCTTGGTAAAGACGGAGTAGGCAGGAGACTGGTCGTTGACGACCTGTGTCCAGTCTAATGATGCCAGCATTGAAAGACGCCTAAAGATGGCTTGAACTTGAAGGACCGGGCCCGGGGGTGAAACCGGACGAAGAGTGGATGCAAAACGAGTCAGGGTAAATAGCATGCGACCGGAGTCACCATCAACGTCTTTCTTCCGTTCTTCCGTTTACGTACAACGTGAAGGTAGTCGACTGAACCTGTACTAATGACATCTGTGGTGCTCGAGACAAGTTTGGGAGATATCCAACTGGAACTTTACTGGGACCACGCTCCTCGGGTCAGCGTTAATCACGCATTTCCTTGCCCTCATCGCGCTAACCAGCGTAGACGTGTCAAAACTTTGCAGAGCTAGCGAAGCGCGGATATTACAATGGGGTCATCTTTCATCGTATTATTGCTGTCAGTCCGTTTCTTCAATGCCTTGGATGCGGATAACCAGACACAAACGTATGGCACTCAGGATTTTATGATACAAGGCGGAGATCCCACTGGAACGGGTAGAGGTGGAACAAGCATTTATGGTCAAAAGTTGTACGTATCAATATTGTTTCGTTCCGTACCTCAGTCTCTAAGCATGCATCCAGTGAGGATGAAATCCATCCCGAGTTGAGATTTACTGGTGCAGGTATACTCGCGATGGCAAACTCTGGACCGAACACCAATGGCAAGTAGGACCCATTTTCATCTGGCGAAACGTTATCAACACTCATTCAGGTTCTCAATTTTTTATGACCCTCGCCCCTACTCCTTATTTGGACAAGAAGCACACCATATTTGGGAGGGTGAGCTCGGGGATGCGAGTCGTGCAACGACTTGGTTCAGTTGCTGTCGACGCACAAGATCGGTGAGCGACCAGCGGTTCCTCGCAGGCTATACAACTGAACCGCATTCAGACCTAGTGAGGATGTCAAAATCCACAAAGCACGGATTGTGTGATCGACCCTCTGAGAGGATCAAAATTTCCTTTCATGCCCCGGCACCCTAGGGATCCTTTGTGATATTAATATTACAGTATATTGATGTAGTCTCGACGGTACACTGAATCGAGGTGTTCATAGTAAAGTAGTAGAGGCTATGTTGTTATGTCTCGGACTCGAGGAGTGCAAGTACAGGACCGGAGGGGCAACATCATGATGTTGACTGTAACGTCCGCTTCTCTCTTGTCCTCGCTCGGGCCTTGGCAGATCTCGAAAGCTTACGCATATCTGGGTGCTGGTATCTGTAATGAGATTGTTAGGTACTGCTATTTAAATAACAACAAGCACGAACGTTACCCATTTGCCTTCCAAGTGTGCCATCGGTTCCTGGCACAGAGTGATCGCCATGTAAGGTGTTCGCTCCTGTCTTAGACTTGGCATAAAAGTGATATTAGCATCTTTTCTCCTGGCTATACAAGCTCAACGCACTGGTTCTTCCCCATCAAAGCCTTGCTTACCGGGCTCGTGGCATCATCATCTTGAACTTCCGTGTTATGACCCAAACCCAAATCCTCCAAAAACCCAATCTTATTGTACTGATGCAATCCTGACAATCTATTTGAATGGGTCTCGCGCAGTTTCTTGAGATACTCCCGTTTGATTATTTCTGTTACCGAAATGAGACGGGAGATGTTAACGGTGGACGAAGCCATTTTTTTTGCGCCATTGACCGAAGTTTCTGGGGGATAAGATGATTTCTCGGTTGAGCTCGACTGGGATGCAGGAAGGGTGTGTAAAGTCAATGGTCTGTCGGCATTCTTCTGAATCCTTTGGTAGGTTAGAGATCATCTTCAACCAATAGCTCACGCTCACAGACATCGAAAAATTCGAGAGCAAATGTTACCCAAGCTCGAATTTTGCCTTGGCTGGTGATACGGACACGATGTTCTGCATCGGTTTCCATGAATGAATTGATTTCGCTCACGTGACGAGCGCGTTCAAAGTTCAAACCCACACCTGCAAGATGCTTGCGCTCACGACTACCGACGCGCTGACTCTCATTGACCCAACAACACTCAAAAATGCACCATCCTCAGTTCCTTCATGTCAAACGCTGTTGTCTCGACCCACGGCAAGCATATGGCACCCAAACAATTCATCTCTCTTCATTTCATCCTTTTCCGACATCCACAAATACGACCTTTCAACCAACTCATTCCACCATGTCCATTCAATGGACACCACAGACCCTATATCTCACCTTCTCGTCAAAGACAAAGGTGGCACGCTCATTTTCAGCGTATCACAAGTCACGCATGTACTGGAATGCAGCTCAGGGAAGATTACCCAGTCGTTTGATTCGCATAAATCGCCCATTACGTCGCTCTCGCTTTCTAACGACTGCACACTCCTCGCTACCACCTCTTCCGGCACTGCCCATGTCCACAACCTCACTCACGGGTCACACACCATCCTCCGAGGACTCCCGAGCACGAGGATCAACACTTGTGTGTTTCACACCCACTTGCGTACGCGACTCCTGTTGGCTTCTGGTAGACAATTGTTCGTGTACGACACGACACGTCCAAGCGGCCCAATAAAGATGATTCCCATGAGCGAAGGCACAATGGGAGAAATCGATTTTGTTGCATGCAGTCCATTTAGTAAAACCCTTGTGGCTTTCGCCACTACCGCTGGAAGTGTCTTTCTCGTCGACTTGGAAAAGGAAAAGGCGTACGTGGTATCTGTTCAACTTGCATAGGGTATTACTCATGTCTCCCAGTATTTTCCGCACTGTCAACATACGGATCCCACTGACTTGTCTCGCATTCTCCCCCGAGGGGGGAAGTTTGTATCTTGGTACGGAAAACGGAAAACTCTCTATAGTTGACTTGCGTGCCCTCGATAAACTACCGAAGTTGATTGTCATTAGCGAGACCGGAGCCAGAGTCGAAAACATGTGTATCCAGGTGCGTACTACTTGTGGCTATTAGCGTCACTTCTGGTACCATAGCTATCTAGAAAAAAGTCAAAGCAGTGGTAGAACCTAGCACCCAATCGACCGGCGCCACTTCCACGAAACAGTCAACCCAACAAGAACCCATCCGTCGAGCCACGTCTACCACTGCTCCAAAACCTACGGCCGCTCAATCAGGAGGAAAGACCAAAAATGCAGCTGCGTTTGTACGAGAAGGTGAAAAGGCGAATCCTTCACCACGAACCAACCCCGGGGCAAAGAGGAAAGTCTTGGGTCCAATAAAAGATCCTCTCGGGAACAGTGGTGCCGTATTGCATGCGGAAAGCCCGGGTGGGAATTTCGGGAGAAAGGATATCGTTCCAGCCCTTCGAGACCCAACATCTCCTATTTCAAAGATCTCTGCCTCGAGTACACGGACCTCCACTGTCGAGATTTCAGGTACTCGGCGGAGAGGATCAGGAGCAACCGCCTCTGCCAAGGCTAATGGTACGACCTCACCTGTATTGGGCCCATCTCGCGTTGGAACCGGAGTTGGATCACGACCCAGTTCACGAGGAATGTCGTCCTCTCCTCCAAGATCTGGGTTGTCCCTTCCGCGTGGAAGTTGTGCTCGTCAAATCCATACTCCACCCGTTAAACCAACTAGGCATATAACACGTGAAGGAAGCTCAAGTTCAACTAGTACCAATTCGAGTGTGAAGAGACCGAAGGATGACCGGACCCCGTCGCCAGATCTTCCGAATATTGACGCAGATCTCGGGGTCCACGAGTTTGGAAGGGCCAATATCGCTGCAAAGAAGACTGGTATGAGCTTGCTTGGGTTGGATACACCTGAAGTGGACAAATGGATCATGGCTGGAAAGAAAGGTGTAGATAAACGGTGTGAGAGGAAAGGGAAAAAGGTGGGGTTTAAGGATGACAGTGAGGGTGACGAGAGGCCTCAAGAAGACGCTGTGAAAGTGGACGAGAAGGAAAGTAAACGGAACCCGAGTCGAGCCTTGCAGATTTCTCCACCTCGACCCCCAACTTTGTCACAAGCACCCTCAACACACGCTGACGGCACTGATTCCGGCGTCAACCCGCATGCCTTCTCCACTTCAGCCCCCGATCTACTCCGGACAATCGTGCGTGATGTTATGTATGACTTTCAGCGTGAGACAAAGGCAGAGATAAGAGGCTTGCATCTGGACTTGGTACGGATGGGTCGTGGGTGGCGTCATGAACTGAGAAGTTTGATGGAAGAATATGCTGGGGACTTAGGGCACTTGAGAGAGGAGAATACAAGGTTGAGGGAAGAGAATGCACGACTGAGGGCAGGGCGTTAAGCTTGTAGACCCTGTTGAATAAATTGCATATTTATGATTACTAAATAGAGGTTGTTTATAGTTGTTACGCAACATCCTCTAAATCAAACAATGATAAGCAACCACCCAATTTCCATTACATAATCCCACTTATGACCCTTCCTTCACCATCATGATCGCGCGTTGCTGCTATGCCAATATGGTGATAATTTGACGGAGGTGCTACGATCGGGCGATGGAAGGAACAATGGTGCACTCATAAACTATGAAATGGATCCTTATATCAAAACTCAACGAAGTGTGCGACGTCAGACACGTGTCACTCAAGCATCAAATCTATGGATAACAGACGAATCGGAGGGCGCATGATCATCATCATAATGCCAATACTATGATTTCAATCAATTCTGAGAGGTATATAATTCCACAATCCTGGTCAGTATCTTCATACTTCCTGCATTGCCTTTTCGCAACAGAATGGTATTATTGCTCAATTTTGCAACAGCGTTCCTGCCCATCTTTGGGTCGACATTTGCCAGCCCCCACTTGAACGAATTAGTCGTATTCGTCCCTCCTGTCACTCTCCCCAAAGCCGGCACCGTTTGGGAAATAGGCACAGAGCAAGTAGTCGCTTGGTTAGTCCCTACCTGAGTCAGACCTGCGATCACCTGAATTCCTGTTTTATTCTGTAGGAATATTTCGAATCCTCCGGAAAGCATCACGAACTCAGTAGGTCAGATCTTTCTTCGTAATTCCAATCACACCATTTTCGGTAAGTTACACCCGGCAAGAATTTTTTGAATATTTACCGCTTTTTGCTTTCACAGAACAAATTGCTGGCGGTTTCCCCATTTTGAAAGGTTCCCATGAGGTAACTGTGCCCGTTGTACCCCCCGACTCGAACTATCAGATTATGGGTGAGCTTGATTCTTTTCCGTTCGTCCCTTTATTGAAACATCCGCGTAGTCTTTGGGGATTCGGGCAACCTCAGTCCTCCGTTTACCATCACAGCTTGAGTTTACTGGTCAATGAGTGACCTAGCTACGTTCTTTACTTTCTATCAAATCGACGCGAAGCACTGGATCTTCACGGCTTATCTTTCTTTTGGGGTATTTGGGACTTTCCCTCTACAACGTTGCTGGTAGTATGATCAACATACTCAAACTTCCTCGAATCCAGTGTGAATGTTACGGGTCCCTCAAGAAAAGTTCTTCAGCATAATTGCAACAACTACGTTGTAAGCATGCATACCTCGTTTGTTAGACTGACATTCATCATAGCGCCAAACCTGCCGTCTGACGCAGGCCCAGACATCATTATCCCCGAAAAGGACTTACTACACAGAGTAATTACCTTTGATCCTCTCGGCTTTGTATGACTGTCGTAATGTCTCCAAGAAAGAGGCGTATAATTGCCGTGACGACTCAGCAGCCTGAAATTGTGTATTCATGAGAGAATCAGAAGGGGAGCGGAATAGAATGTCAACCATTGCATGATGAAAATCGGGTTTATTCCCTTTGGTATTGGCCATTAGGGTAAACTGAGACACGCATAAGATCTCTCCGTCGATCT
>Ga0209006_10006848_pt1 | contig 10294 bp, 10 predicted proteins | sample JacPin_JW_Ref_O2_FD_188567 | JGI IMG/M metagenome (GOLD analysis project Ga0209006, IMG submission 188567) | Forest soil microbial communities from Algoma, Ontario, Canada - Jack Pine, Ontario site 1_JW_Ref_O2 (SPAdes) (version 2) | ecosystem: Environmental > Terrestrial > Soil > Boreal... | reverse complement strand
AAAATGATCTTCGCGCGCCGGCGCGTTCGCCATGATCGCGTCGGCAATGCCACCGTCGGTTACCTCATCCTTGCGCGTTTTCATCGCCATGGGTGTCACCGACGTCATCGGCTCAACGCCCGCGACATCGACCTCGGCAAGCCGCTCGACGAAAGCCAGCATAGCATTGAGCTCGCCGCCAAGGTGCTCGACCTCCTCGTCGGCGACAGCGATCCGCGCAAGATGCGCGACCCGGCGGACAGTATCGGCGTCAACGGGCATGCCAAGCTCCGGCGCTTCGAAAGCGGCTGGCCGTGGCTATAGCAGAGGCCGGGTTGCGCGCCAACGGCAGCGGCGACCCACCCCTAAGCCCGCCAGGCGGGCACATCTGCGTGCCTCCTGCCGACATTGCCGGAATGGTGCCGCCGATCTAGCTATAGGCCCATGACCCATTCGCCCATGCCAGTCCACGTCGTCGGTGGCGGTCTTTCAGGTTCCGAAGCCGCCTGGCAGATCGCGCGCCGTGGCGTACCAGTGGTCCTGCACGAAATGCGGCCCGTGCGCTCGACGGAGGTGCACAAGACCGCGGATTTCGCCGAGCTGGTCTGCTCGAACTCGTTTCGCTCCGACGATGCGGAAGGAAGCGCCATCGGCCTTTTGCATGCCGAAATGCGGCGCCTCGGCTCGCTGATCATGCGAGCGGCCGACGCTCACAAGCTACCAGCGGGCGGAGCGCTGGCGGTCGATCGGGAGGGATTTGCCGCGGCGATCACCACGGCGCTGGAACACGAGCCGCTCATCGATGCTCGCCGGGAAGAGATTTCAGAGCCACCGCTGGATTGGGACAGCGTCATCCTCGCCACGGGCCCCCTCACCGCCCCCGCGCTGGCGGACGCGATCGGCCGGCTCACCGGGGAAGCCGCTCTCGCCTTTTTCGACGCCATCGCACCGATCGTCCATCGCGATTCGATCGACTTTGATATCGCCTGGTTCCAGTCGCGTTACGACAAAGCCGGGCCGGCAGGCTCGGGCGCCGACTACATCAATTGTCCGCTAACGCGCGAGCAATACGGGGCCTTCATCGACGCGCTTCTCGCCGGCGAGAAGATCGCGTTCCGCGATTTCGAAAAGGCGACGCCCTACTTCGACGGCTGTCTGCCGATCGAAGTGATGGCTGAGCGCGGGCGCGAGACGCCGCGCCATGGGCCGATGAAGCCGTTCGGGCTGACTAACGCCCACCGGCCAAGCATCAAGCCCTATGCGGTCGTGCAGCTTCGCCAAGACAACAAGCTCGGCACGCTGTTCAACATGGTGGGCTTTCAGACCAAGTTGAAGCACGGCGACCAAGCCCGCGTCTTTCGAACCATTCCCGGTCTCGGCGACGCCGAGTTCGCGCGGCTCGGCGGGTTGCATCGCAATACCTTCCTCAATTCGCCGAAGCTTCTTGACGAGACGCTGCGGCTGAAGGCGGAACCGCGGCTGCGCTTTGCCGGACAGATCACTGGCTGCGAAGGCTACGTCGAATCGGCGGCGGTCGGCTTGCTGGCGGGGCGCTTTGCCGCCGCCGAGCGGCTCGGCGAACGGCCGTATTTGCCGCCGCCGACCACCGCGCACGGCGCGCTCATCGGCCACATTACCGGGGGTCATGTCGAGACGATCGATTCCGGCGCACGCTCGTTTCAGCCGATGAATGTCAATTTCGGCTTGTTCCCACCGCTCGGCAGCCGCACCGCACGTGGTGCGCAGAAGCAAGCGCTATGCGCTCGCGCGCTGGCCGACCTCGATGCCTGGATCGGCGAGGCCATGCCAAGTGCGGCAGAATAGGCTGACTTTTTCGGGGGTCGCGCTTTGAGGCGCAAAATTCAGCTTGCAATACGCGCCGGATTGCGCGCCGCCCGCCAGATAAGCCATTGCCGCCGCCACGGCGCCAATTCGACCGGCGCGAACGGATCGCTGTGCTCCAATCGATCGAGCGACGGCCGCACCAACGCCACCGGCAGAAAGGCCGGTATGGCCCGGTCCGGTAGCACTTTCACGCCCTCGCGCGCCGCCGCCAAGTGACGCCGCGCAAGGTTTCGCAGCTCGGCGAGTGCTGCGACAAGAGCAGCCGAAGAGCGGCCGGCGAAGAGGTCGTGCAAATGAACCTCATGCCGATCGAGAATCTCCATAGGTAGATATATCTGGCGCCGCGCGACGTGGCGCGGAAAGGCGTGCAGGATTCCGGCAATGCCGGAAGCGAGACCGGCAGGGCCGGCGATTGCGTTAACCTCGATGCCTGCAAGGATTTGCGCAGAGAGAGCAATAAGCGAGGAGGATGTCCTTCGCACATACGTTTCCAGATCGGCCACTTGCGACATGGAATCGTCGTACAAGTCAAATCGGCGCGCATCGATGAGAGCGGTCAACGTCTCGGGCGCGAGGCCATGGCGCTCCATGGTGGCAAGGAGTGCAGCGGCAACCGGATTTGCCTGCGCCTCGTCATCACGCGCGCGATTGATGACGTCGCTCCACCATTGCAGGCGGATTTCGCCGGGCAATGCGGTGTGCGCCACGTCGCGGACCCGCGCCAGTTCGACATTAAACGCATAGAGCGCGTGCAGCGCCCCTCGCTGCTCCGCCGGGGCGAACAGCGTGGCGATGAAGCGATCACGGTCGGCGGTCCGGACCAGTTCGGCGCAATAGGCGTATGCGTCCTGCATGGCCGAAACCTAGCATCAATCAATCGCAATCAGACCGGCGCCGACGCGGCGGCTCTCCATCAGCATCACGTTATAGGTGCGCACCGCCGGTCCGGTCGTCATCGCGTCGAGCGAAATATGCGCATCGCGAAACCGCGCACCGAACGGCCGCGGAACGGTCCAAGGCGCCGTGCCGGTACCGAGAACAAAAAAGTCCAAATCGCCGGCGCGGGCAAAAACCAACGCCAGCGCATCCTCGCTCAGCTCAGCGGCCGCAGCGATCGGCCAAGCCCAGATTCCGGCAGGCAGGCACAGCAGGGAGCCGCGATGCGACATGCCGGCAAAACGAAAGCCGCCTTTGCCGTGAGAGTCGATCAGCGCCTGACGCGGAAGGTGGGGCTCGTCCGCAACCACTAGCGTCGCGACCGCGCGCGCTGTCGCGGCGGAGACGGCTTCGATGGTGTCGGCGGTCCGGTGGGCGCGGCCGGCGCCGTCGGCGGCGCTTCCGCCTCGGTATCCTCCGGCTCGCCTTGCCGCGTGCGGCCGACGCCCAGATAAATCAGGATCGGCGAAGCGATAAACACCGACGTGTAGGTGCCCACCAGCACGACGCCGAACATCATTGTCGCGGTGAAGCTGCGGATCGCCTGACCGCCGAACAACAGAAGGGCAAGTAGCGACAGCGAAACGGTGAGATGGGTGACAATCGAGCGCGACAAGGTGGCATTGATCGAGGCGTTGAGCAGATCTGGCATCGACATCCGCTTGTAGCGGCGCAGCATCTCGCGGATGCGGTCGTAGATCACCACGGTATCGTTGAGCGAATAGCCGAGGATGGTCAGTAGCGCGGCAATGCTGGTGAGATCGAAATCGATGTGGGTGATCGACATGAAGCCCACGGTCAACACCAGATCGTGCACGTTGGCGATCATGGCGCCGAGCGCAAACTGCCATTCGAAGCGGAACCAGAGATAGATGAGGATCGCGCCGATCGCGAGCACGAGGCCGATCGTGCCGTAGGAGAGCAGTTCGGTGGAAACGCTCGGCCCAACCACCTCGACGCGCCGATACTCGACATCCTCGCCGAGCGCGTTGCGGACCTTTTGCACCGCCTCCTGCTGCGCCGCGTCGCCGCCGGGCTGCTCGGAAATGCGGATCAGCACGTCGTTCGGCGCGCCGAATTGCTGGAGCTGAAAATCGCCGAGGTGCAGCCCAGCTATCGTCCCGCGCATCTTGGCAAGATCGGCCGGTCCGGCTTTGGTCTGCACCTCCATCAGGGTGCCGCCGACAAAGTCGATGCCGAAATTCAGGCCGTGAAAGAAGTACAGCAGGATCGCCGCGATCGACAGCACCGCCGATATCGGGAAGCTAATGCGCCGAAAGCGCATAAAGTCGAACTTGGTGTCGTCGGGAACGATGCGGAGGAGGCGCACGGGGCGGTTCACGCGTTAGGGGTTAAATGGGTACCGTGCGCGGCCGCCACAGGCGCACCCAATAAGCCACGATCAACCGCGTCAGCGTAAAAGCGGTAAAAAGGCTCGTGAGAATGCCAATGCCGAGCGTCACGGCAAAGCCGCGAACCGGGCCGGTCCCGATATAGAACAACACCGCCGCGGCGATGAAGGTGGTGATGTTGGAATCAAGAATGGTCGCCAGCGCGCGGGAGAAGCCGGCATCGATGGCGCTGATCGCGGTGCGGCCGGCGCGCACTTCCTCGCGGATGCGCTCGTAGATCAGAACGTTCGAATCCACCGCGATGCCGACGGTCAGCACGATACCGGCAATACCGGGAAGCGTCAGCGTGGCGCCAAGCATCGACAGCACGCCGAAGATCATGGCAACGTTGACGGCCACCGCGATGTTGGCGAACAGCCCGAACAGGCCGTAGGTCACCAGCATGAAGAAGATCACGAGCGCCGCTCCGACATAGGCGGCATGCTCGCCGGCGTTGATCGAATCCTGACCGAGGCCGGGCCCAACGGTGCGTTCCTCAACCACGGTAAGCGGCGCCGGCAAGGCACCGGCACGCAGCAGGATCGCGAGATCGTTCGCCGACTGTACGGTGAAATTGCCGGAAATCTGCCCGGCGCCGCCGGGAATTGGTTCGTTGATGACAGGCGCGGAGATCACCTTGTTGTCGAGCACGATGGCGAACCGCTTGCCGACATTCTGTTGCGTCACTTCCGCAAACTTGCGCGCACCCGCGGAGTTAAAGCGGAAGTTGACGATGGGCTGACCGTTGCGCTGGTCGAAACTCGGCTGCGCATCGACGAGATCGCCGCCGGAGACGAGCGCGCGCTTCTCGATCAAGTATTTCTCGCCGCTCTCACCATCGAGGATCTCCGAGTCTGCCGGCGGATGCGATGCGAGCGCCTGCTCGGGGGTCATCGTCTCATCGACCATGCGGAAATCGAGCTTTGCCGTCTTGCCGATAATCGCCTTCAGCCGCGAAGGGTCTTGCAAACCCGGCACCTGAACGAGAATACGGCTGGCGCCCTGGCGCTGGATGGTGGGTTCGACGAGGCCAAGTTCGTTGACGCGCCGCTCGACGATCTGGATCGACTGATCGATCGTCTGGCGGATCCGTTCGGTGAGGGCAGCATCCGACGGAGTGAGCGTGATCAGCCCGCCGCTCTCTGAAATATCGACGCTGCGTTGCCCAGTGGAGCCGACCACGCCCGTGAGCGGCTGCGACAGTTCGCGCAGCTTGCTGACCGCGTTATCGACGTCACTCTCGCGGGTGATGCGCACCTCGACGCCATTGCTGTGGATGGTGCGCCCGGTGAACGGAATGCGATTCTGTCGCAGGGTGCGCAATACATCGTCGGCGAGGCCCTGCAGCCGATCCTTGCGCACCGTGGCAACATCGACCTCAAGTAACAGGCTGGAGCCGCCTTGAAGATCGAGACCAAGAACCATGTGGCGCTGCGCCCACGACGGCCATGTTCGCAGCGTGCTTTCGGAGAAGAAATTCGGCAGGGCAAAGAGGCACACGATGAATGCCGTGAGCAGGATACCCGCCGCCTTCCACCGCGTAAAAAACAACATCGATACGATTGTCCTCGTTACGATCGCGTCGCGCCCGCCCCCTCCCTACCTCCCCCGCTCGCGGGGGAGGTAGGGAGGGGGCGCGATCAGCTCGCGCTATCGTCCTTCACCGGCTCGCCCTTGGCCCGCACCTCCGACACCATGGAGCGCATCTGGCGCACCCGGACACCGTCGGAGATCTCGACCTCGATCTGGTCGTCGTCGACGACCTTGGTGACCTTCCCAACGAGCCCGCCATTGGTCACCACGGTATCGCCGCGGCGAAGCGCTTTGACCATCGACTGGTGCTGCTTCACGCGCTGCTGCTGCGGACGCAAGACCAGAAAATACATAATCACGACGATCAAAAGCAGCGGCAGCAACGACGTAATCATGCCGCCGCTATCGCCGCCCAGCCCAAACGGCAGATTTTGCGCGTATGCGGGCGTAATTAGCATTGCTCCTCCGGGTCCGCTTAAGCGACCACCGGCCTTAATCTAAGGGGCCGATTTTTGCGCGGGAAATCGGCGCGGACTATAGCGGCCGTCGGCCTAATTGCAACGCCGTGGCCGATCTCCCGGCACGCTTGCGGGGGTTCCGCTGCCCCGCTAAGGGGAGGGCACAAACCGGTGGAAGCATGGCGAAAAATCCTCAGAATGTCCGCAACAAAGCGACGGCAATGCCCGCCAGCGTGCCAAAAGACCAATCCTCTTTCCAAGGCAATGCCGAGAGCGTTCTCGACCGCATCGCCGATGCTCTCGAACGTCTTGCGCCGCCGCCACCGGCCACGCCTGATTTTTTAGCGGCCGAAGCCTTCGTCTGGCACCCCGAAGGGCGGCGGCTTGCGCCGGTCGCTCGCGTCAACCGTGTGGAAATGTCGCTGCTTAAGGGCATCGATCGGGTGCGTGACCTTCTGGTCGAGAACACCGAACGCTTCGCGCGTGGCTTACCGGCGAACAACGCGCTCTTGTGGGGCGCCCGCGGCATGGGAAAGTCGTCGCTGGTGAAAGCCGCCCATGCCGCCGTCGAAGCCGCGCATCCGGCGGCCGGCTTGCGGCTTATCGAAATTCATCGCGAGGACATCGAGTCGCTGCCGGAATTGATGGCGCTTTTGCGCAAAGCGCGGCAGCGATTCATCGTGTTCTGTGACGATCTCTCGTTCGACGCCGACGACACCTCGTACAAGTCGCTCAAGACCATGCTGGAAGGCGGCATCGAAGGCCGGCCGGACAATGTCATCTTCTACGCCACCTCGAACCGGCGGCATCTGCTGGCGCGAGAGATGGTCGAGAATGAACGTTCGACCGCAATCAATCCCGGTGAAGCGTTGGAAGAGAAAGTCTCGCTCTCCGACCGCTTCGGCTTGTGGCTCGGCTTTCACCGCTGCAGCCAGGACGAGTATCTGGCGATGGTCGAGGGCTATGTCTCCCGATATCGCATCCCTTTTGCCGGCGACGAATTGCGTCGCGAAGCGCTCGAATGGGCGACCACTCGCGGCGCGCGCTCGGGGCGTGTGGCATGGCAATATGTGCAGGATTTGGCGGGACGGCTCGGGGTGGCGCTGGACGGCTAAACGCCCCGCGCCTCCAGGGCGTCACGCCCCGTTGAGATATTGCGAGGGATCGACCGGCGTCGCGCCCTTGCGAATTTCAAAATGCAACTGTGGCGAAGTCACGCTGCCGGTCTGGCCGGATTTCGCAATCACCTGGCCGCGCTTCACGCTATCGCCCCGCTTGACCATGATTTCGCTGGCGTGCGCATAGGCCGTGACGAAGCCGTTGCTGTGCCGAACCAGGACCAGGTTGCCGTAACCTTTGAGCTCGTTGCCCGCATAGGCAACAACGCCGTCGTCCGCAGCTTTGACCGGCGTGCCCTCGGGCACCGCGAGATTGATGCCGTCGTTCTGCAAGCCGTTCGGCTTGGGACCAAAGCCGGCGATAACCCGTCCGCGCACGGGCCAACGGAAGCCCGGCACGCTGCCGCCGGCTTCGCCGGCTTTTGCGCCGCCCTCTTCGGCGTCCGGAGCGACGGCTGCGGCAAGCCGGGCGCTGTGCGGCGATTCCGCTGCCGCAAGCGATCCGACCGGCGGCTCATTCCGCGGCGCAGGTGCTGCGGGTGCAGACGCTGCCGCGACGGGAGTCGATGCCCCGCCCGGTATGGTGATGCGCTCGCCGACCCTCACCATGGTGTCGGGCGCGATGTTGTTTGCTTTGGCGAGCACAAGAACCGGCTTGCCGTAGTGGCGTGCAATGCTGTGGAGCGTTTCGCCCGGAGCCACGACATGAACGCTCGCTCCAGCCGCGAGCGCATTGCGAGGCGGCCCAACCGGCGCCGGAGACGGCATCGCGGCGGCCGATGAGGCCACACGTGTCGGCGGCGCCGCGAGAGCGGTCGCCGGCCCGCGCCGACGCGGGATCACCAGATGCTGTCCTGGATGCACGCCTCCGGGACGCGTGATGTTGTTCGCTTCCATCAGCGCCGCGACTGGTACATCATAGCGGCGCGCTATCGTTTCGAGCGTCTCGCCGGGCGCCACCGTGATCGGCGTGCCGCCCTCCCAGGTAAAGCGCGGTGGCGGTGGCGGCGGGGGCGCCGATGGCGGCAGAGCGCCGGTGACGTCGCCGTTGCCGGGCTGATAGGAGCCCATGCCGCGGCCGCCGCCGGAAACGCCATCGCCAAGACGCGGCAAGGCGCGGCTCTCAACGCGGTTGCCAGGCTGCGAAATAGAGCCGGTGACCTCGCCGCGCGGGCGCTCGCTGTCAAACTCGCCAAAGCGGCTGGAATCGGTGCAGCCGGCCGCGCCCAGGCCCATTAACGCAACGGCAAGCACTTGCGGCCAGACGGCCGAACGACGCGACCCGCACATGATTACTCGCCCGCACGCAACCATTACCCTTAGCGAGCGAATAAACCGCGTTGAGGTAAACAGGCGTTTAAGTCCTGGCCCAGGACTCTAAGAAACCCGTAAGGATCGCAATATGGTTACAATTCTCGTGCTTGCCCGGGCAGCAGCGGAACAAACCGCACTGCAATAAGGTTCTGGCGCGACAAACCCTGTGCAGTTTTTGTCAGCTTGACGAGGTGCTGCGTGCCATCGCGCGGGCCAAGCGGCAGCACCATCTTGCCGCCTTCGGCAAGCTGCGCGACCAGCGCCTCTGGCACCTCGTCGGCCGCCGCGGTCACGATGATGCGGTCGAACGGCGCTTGCGCCAGAACGCCGGCAAATCCATCACCGGCAATGATAGTGACATTGGTGAAGCCCAAGGTCTTGAGCCGCTCGCGCGCCGTATCGGCGAGCGTCCGGTAACGCTCGACGCTGACCACGTCGCGCGCCAGCCGCGAGAGCACAGCTGCCTGGTAGCCCGAGCCGGTGCCGACCTCGAGCACGTGGTGCTGCGGCTCGACCTCGAGCTGCTCGGTCATATAAGCGACAACGTAGGGCTGGCTGATGGTCTGTCCGCAGGCGATCGGCAACGCCTGATCCGCATAAGCGCTGTCGACGAGCTCCGCGGCGACGAAATGCTCGCGCGGCACCTCGTCCATGGCCCGAAGCACCGCTTGATCGCTGATGCCGCGCCGGCGAAGCGCAAGCTGAAACTCCATGCGTTCCACGTCGGCCGCTCTGATATCCGTCACGATAGCGCCGCTCCCCTCACCGGCAGTTGTGTTTTAGCACTTTGGCCGCCAGCTTGTATCGAGGCTCCGCAACAAAGAGTAACCGGCAGGCGGAACAGATCGCACGCCCAGCGCGTTAGCAGCGTTGCACGTGTTTGTCGGTCCACTCGGCCAAAGTTCGATTGTTGCGGCAACCCGGACCGCCGAAGTAAACTTGAGCATGGGCGGGGACATGGATTCCTGGATGAGCCAAGGCAATTCGGCCGGGCGCAAGCGCGTCCTGGTGGTCGAGGACGAATTGATGATCCGCATGTTGCTGCAAGACATGCTGGACGACCTCGGTCACACTCTCGCCGGCGAAGCCGGCCGGATCGACGAGGCGATGAGGCTGGCCAAGCAGGCCGAATTCGACGTCGCCATCCTCGACGTGAACCTCAATGGCGAACCGATCTCGCCGGTCGTCGAAGTATTGGTGCAGCGCGGGTTGCCGTTCGTGTTCGCGACCGGGTACGGCCAGCGCGGCGTGCCGGAACCTTATCGCCGGACGCCGACGCTGCAAAAGCCGTTTCAAGCCGACGCGCTGGCGCAGGCACTGGAGGCCGCAGTCCCGCGCCGGCGGAACTAGCTGTATTGATCCAACGGCCTAATCGAACAACGCTGCGAGCTTGGTCAAATAAGGCTCATCGGTCATATCGAGCCGCAACGGCGTCACGGAAATGCAGTGCTCTTCCAGCGCCGCGATGTCGGTTCCGTTCTCGGGCGGCGTAGGCCCATACCGCCGATACGCGATCCAGTAATAAGGATTGCCGCGGCCGTCCTTGCGCTCATCGATATGCAGGCGGTCCTGCCCGTGGCGCCCCTGAGTGGAAACCGCGATCCGCTTGACTTCCTCCGGCCGGCAATCGGGAAAATTGACGTTGATCAGCACGTCACGCGGAATGCCTTCCGCGATGACGCGGCGGATGATCTCAGGCCCGTAGCGCAGGCTCGTTTCC
>Ga0209006_10006846_pt1 | contig 10295 bp, 7 predicted proteins | sample JacPin_JW_Ref_O2_FD_188567 | JGI IMG/M metagenome (GOLD analysis project Ga0209006, IMG submission 188567) | Forest soil microbial communities from Algoma, Ontario, Canada - Jack Pine, Ontario site 1_JW_Ref_O2 (SPAdes) (version 2) | ecosystem: Environmental > Terrestrial > Soil > Boreal... | reverse complement strand
GGGCCGGTCCAACCTGACCTACCTGCTGGAGCCGGGGGAGGCAGACGCCCGGCTGGTGCTGCGGCGGCCGCCGCTGGGCCACGTGCTGCCTACCGCGCACGACATGAGCCGGGAGTACCGGGTGCTGAGCGCGCTGGCGGGCACCAGCGTCCCGGTGCCCGGCCCGGTGGCCCTGTGCCTGGACGCGGGCGTGATCGGCGCGCCGTTCTACCTGATGCGGTACGTGCCGGGGCTGGTGCTGCGCACCGCCGAGGACGGGGCGCAGCTCACCCCGGTTCAGGCGCGGCAGCTGTCCGAGGATTTCACGGACATGCTGGCCGCGATCCACGGGGTGGATCTGGCCGCCACGGGGCTGACCGGCTTCGGGCGGCCCGAAGGCTACATGGAACGGCAGCTGGCCCGCTGGCAGCGGCAGTGGGAGCTGTCCGTCACCCGCGAGATGCCGGGGTATGAGGAACTGACCGGGCGGCTCGCGGCCGGCCTGCCGGGCCGGGACGGGCTCCCGCCGTCCGGCGGCACCCTGGTGCACGGCGACTACCGGCTGGACAACATGCTTGTGGCACTGGCCGGCCGCGAGGCGCGGCCGGCCATCGAGGCCGTCCTGGACTGGGAGATGTCCACCCTGGGCGATCCCCTGGCCGACCTCGGGCTGGCCCTCGTCTACTGGACGGAGCCGGGCGACAGCGACTTGCTGGACGTCGAGTGGGCCCCGGAGATCACCACCGGCCCGGGGTTCCTGACCCGCGCTGAGATCGCCGGCCGCTATGCCGCCGCGACCGGGCGGGACGTGAGCGCGCTGGGGTATTACATGGCCTTCGGCTGCTTCAAGCTTGCCGTGGTACTCGAGGGCATCCACGCCCGGTTCCTGCAGCACAAGACGGTGGGCGAGGGGTTCGAGAAGGAGGGACCGGCGGTCGCGTCGCTCATCCAGCGCGCGCACCACCTGCTCGACGAGGGTGTCTGAGCCCGGGCCGTGAACCGGCCGGGGCCAGCAAGCTGAGCCCGGGCCGTGAACCGGCCGGGGCCAGCAAGCTGAGCCCGGACAAGGAAATGAGGCCCGGCACCCCGCTCTTGCCGGACCTCATGTCCCGTCCCCGGCTAGTGGCCCGGTGAAAACTCGCGCCGAGCCGACCGTGCCGGGGGGCTGCCGTGAGGTCCGGCACCCCGCTCTTGCCGGACCTCACGCCTTGCTCTCCAGCTGGTTCCCCGGCGGCAACCCGCCGCTGGGGCCTTCCGGAGAAGAACCGTGAGGCCCGACGCCCCGCTCTCGTCGGGCCTCACAAACAAGACGCGGGGCCCCTCAGGGGGGTTGTCAGAAAGATGTAAGAAATTTTGGCTGGACGACGAGGCGGCCTCGTGCCTGCTAGCCCCCGCAGTTGGGAGAGCACAGGCGCCGCGCGATCGCGCTGAAGAACACCTTGCTGATCTGCGCCGGATTGGTGATGTTGTACGCCTGGCCACTCGTGGCGCTGGCGATCCGCTGCAGGGCGTTGAAGTTCCCGGCGTTGCCGAACTTGATGATGATGATCTCGACCCGCCGCTTCGGGTTGTACAGCGTGCGCAGCTGCTGGACCAGCTGACCGGCGCTGATGTCGCCCGGGGCGTTGTCCACCCCGGCCGTCATGACCAGGACCGCGTTGTCGTACCGGGCCTGGTAGGTGTTGGTCATCTGCTTGAAGCCGGCCAGGATCGAGCCGTACAGGGCCGCAGGCAGGGGAACCGGGTTGCCGGTCTTGGCCACCGCGGCGACCTGCTGGCGCCGGGTGATCAGGCCCAGCGGGGCGGCCAGCGGGCCGACCGGCACGAGCTGCTTGTAGGGCAGGTTCCCGTTGAGGTGGCTGGCGAACGCCCAGTCACCCATCTGGGTCCCGTCGGGGAACTGGGCCAGGCCCAGGGCCGCGGCCTGGGCGAGGACCTGTTCCAGGGTCGGGCCGCCGGGGGCGACCGGGGTGCCCATCTGCTTCGAGACGTCCAGCAGCACCAGGTCCCGCGACCCCAGGCTGAGCCGCTGCCAGGCCTGCAGGCTGGTCGCCGCGTCCCCGGTCGCCGCGGGCGGGGATACGGCCGGCTGCCCGGTGTTCAGCCCGTACTGGCCGATCCAGGGCGGTGCACTGCCGGTGGCCGACCGGAATCCCTCGTACCGCACATAGGACGTCGCGTAGCTGGACCGCAGCGCCTTCTCGAACGCCCGGGCCGCCTTCAGCTTGAGCGGGTCCGAGGTGGTCGTCACGTAGGGGTAATCCAGCTGGGGGGTGCCCTGGACCGGGTAGCGCCCAGACAGCGGGTCCTGCGGGTGGGCCCGGTTGAACTGCGCGACCGCCTGCTCGGAGGCGATGGTGACCGGGCGCTCGTCCCGCGGCGGCTGGGCCAGGCTGGCCAGCGAGGCCAGCGCCCCGTTGCTCCCGGAGTCCCGGGTGACCTGCACGTTGAACACGAAGTCGGTGAACGCGGCGAGGGTCTTGGCCGTCGTGCCGAGCACGTGCTGAAGCAGGCCCTGAAGCTGGATGAGCGTGGCCAGCCCGGCGGAACTCTGCGCCGGGTCGGGGAACTCCACGTGCAGCCCGAGCGCGCTGGCGGGGCCGCCGACCCGCTGCGGGAGCAGGAACTGCCAGCCTACGTCCGTGCCGAAGGCTGGCATCTGCTCAGCCACGGACCGGGGCATCACGATCATGAGCGGGGACTTGGCCACCGTGATGCCGGTGGGCTTGACGAGCTGGGCTCCGGCCGGCGAGCTGCGGGCCACGTCGACCCACAGTGAGGAGTCCGGGATCCAGGCGTCGAATCCGGCGTGGCCGGACGGTGACTTGAGCCCGGACACCTCGGCGGCCGCGGTGGACGGCTGCTCGCTGACCACGTGGACCACGGCACAGTGCCCGTTCACGTCCTTGCGCTGCTTGTTGAACCACTTGCTCACGTGCTCGATCGCCGGGGCGACCTCGTCGGCCGCGGCCAGGTTGACCACGACCGGGTGGTCCGTGCACGACGCCCGGGCCACGACCGCCTCCGCGCCGAACGCGACCAGCAGCGTCGCGGCGATGACCCCGGCCAGCACCAGCGCGATCACCAGCACGAGCCGGCGCGGCCGCCGGCGCCGCTCGGGGCGGCCCGGGTACCCGGTGACTGCAGCGTTCACGGCGTCCCTCGATCAGGAAATCCGTGGTCCTCCACGGCGTTGACCCCCGACTTTATCGGGGCAATGCGGGACAGATCTGGCAGTTCCCCGGTTTGTAATCTGTCAGGGTGTCTGGCCCCATCGAGGTACGCGACCCGGCCGATCCGCGGCTGGCCGATTATGTCTCACTGACCGACTCCGCCCTGCGCCTCAGTATGGAGTCGCGGGACGGGGTTTTCGTGGCGGAAGGGGAAAAAGTCATCCGCCGGGCCCTCGCCGCCGGCTTCGCGGCCCGGTCGCTGCTGGTCACGTCGGCCCGGCTGGCCCGGCTGGGCCGCCTGGTGCAGGAGTGCGCCGGCCCGGTGTACGTGGTGCCGGATGAGGTGGCCCGCCAGCTGACCGGATTCCAGGTGCACCGCGGCGCGCTGGCCTCGATGGCCCGGCGCGAGTTGCCTCCGGTGGCGGGGCTGCTGACCGGCGCGCGGCGCGTGGTGGTGCTGGAAGACCTGGTCGACCACGCCAACGTGGGGGCGATCTTCCGCTGCGCGGCGGCGTTCGGCATCGACGCGGTGATCGTGTCGCCGCGCTGCGCCGACCCGCTCTACCGGCGCTCGGTGAAGGTGTCCATGGGCGCGGTGTTCGCGATCCCGTACGCGCGGATGAGCAACTGGTACGACGGCCTGGCCCAGCTGCGCGCGGCCGGGTTCCGGCTGCTGGCGCTGACCCCGGACCAGTCCGCGACGCCGATCGGCACCGCGCTGGGGCCCGGGAGCCGGCCGGACGACCGGGTCGCGCTGCTGCTCGGCACCGAGGGGGACGGGCTGTCCTCCCGCTGGATGCACGAGGCCGACTCGCGCGTCTCCATCCCGATGGCCCCCCACGCGATGGCGGCCGGGGTGGACTCCCTCAACGTCGTCGCGGCCGCCGCCGTCGCCTGTTACACGCTCGCCACCCCCCACTAGCCCCGCCACCCCCATCAGCGCAACGGACCCGCCACCCCCATCAGCCCCACCAGCCCCGACGTTGTCGACGTAACTGAGAGTTCGGGGCGTGGGTCACCCCTTGGGATGAACTGACTTTTCCTACGGAACGTGCGCTATTCGGGGGTGTTTTGCCCGTTTCGGAGCACGTTCCGTAGGAAAAGTGGACGGGAGGGGTCAGTGTGGCTGGAGGGGTGAGTCTCTGGACAGCCACGGCCGCGATATGGGCACGGTTGTTCGCCCCGGCAGGTTCCCGGGCGGGCCCATTACGTGCCGGGGGGAGCCGGCGGCGGGGGAGGGTAGGCGGCGCGGAGGCGGCGTTCGGCGGCGGGGGTGGCGCCGGCCCGGTCCAGGCCGAGCAGGGCGGCGCCCGCGATCGGCGGCACCTGCACCACGCTGACCTGGGCGCCGGGTGCCGGGTCGGCCAGCCGTTCGGCGATCCAGCTGAGGAGCTGCGGGTCACGGGCGGTGAGCACCCCGCCGCCCAGCACCACGGGAACCGCCGACCCGCTGAGGCCGAGCCGCCGGATCACCGTGCCCGCCATCGTGACGATCTCGTCGGCCAGCCGGCTGACCAGGTCGCGGGCGACCTGATCCCCCTGGGCGGCCGTGGCCATCAGCGGCGGGGCCAGGCCCTGCAGGTCGTCTTCGGAGATCTTGCCCAGGTGGATGGCCACCGCGACGTCGCGGACCTCGGCCAGGCCGAAATGGCCGGCCACCACGTCGCGCAGGGCGGTCTGCGGCCCGCGGCCGTCCTCGGCGCGGATTGCCCACCACAGCGCGGCCCGGCCCAGGCCGTAGGCGCCGCCCCAGTCGCCGGTGATGCCGCCCAGCGCCAGGAATCCGGTGGTCCGCCCGTCCGCGGCGACGCCCACGCAGTTGATGCCGGCGCCGCAGGTCACGGCCACGCCCCAGGGACGGCCCTGGGGCGTGTCGAGGCCGGCCCGCAGGACCGCGAACGTGTCGTTGGCGACCTCGGTGGTCGTGCTCCAGCCGGCGGCCGTGATCAGGCCGGCCAGCCGTTCCTCTTCCTCGGGCAGGTCAGCGTTGGCCATGCAGGCCACGGTGTGCGCCGCCACCGGCCACCCGCCCGGCAGGCCCGCGTCGAGGGCGGCCGCCCCGATCACCGCGCCGATCGCCTCCAGCACCGGCGGGGTGGGGAACGTGCGTACCCCGGGCCCGCGGCCCCCGGCGAGCAGCGACCCGTCCGCGGCGACCAGGGCGATGTCGGTCTTGCTGTTCCCGCCGTCGATGGCCAGGACAGCAGGCAGTTCTGCCGGGCTAGCGCTCATGGGCCCAGGGCAGGAAGGCCTGGTTCTCCGCGATGAGCCGGTCGGCCAGGCCATCGGCCAGGTCGATCTGGCCGACCAGGGGATGGGCCAGCAGCGCGGCCCGGACCCGGTCCCGGCCGCCACGCCGCGCGGCGTCCACCGCCAGTTCCTCGTACGCGGACACGTGCGCGATCAGCCCGCGCATCAGCGGCGGCAGCGGCGCGGCCGGCACCGGGCGGGCGCCGTCCGCCCCGATCACCGCGGGCACCTCGATCACGGCGTCGTCGGCCAGGAACGGGAACGTGCCCGCGTTCCGGACGTTGACCACCTGGACGTCCCCAGTGTCACCGGCCAGCGAGGCGAGCAGGGCCACCGCCGCCTCGGAGTAGAACGCGCCGCCGCGCTCGGACAGCAGGGCGGGCTTGTGGTCCAGGGCCGGGTCGGCGTACATGGCCAGCAGTTCCCGCTCGATGGCCGCGACTTCCTCGGCCCGGGTCGGGCGGGTCCGCTCCTCGGCCACGACCGCGTCGTGCGCCCAGAAGTAGCGCAGGTAATAGGACGGCACCGCGCCCACGTCGTGCAGGACCGACGCGGGCAGGCCGGTGTGCGAGGCGATCTCCTCGCCGTGCGCCGCGATCAGCCCGGGCAGCCGGTCGGTGCCGTCCACCAGGACCGCCCGCTCCCAGGTCAGGTGGTTGAGGCCGACGTGATCCAGCTGGACCTGGGCCGGGTCGGTGCCCAGCAGCCGGGCGAACAGCCGCTGGAACCCGATGGCCACGTTGCACAGGCCGACCGCGCGGTGCCCGGCGTCCAGCAGGGCGCGGGTCACGATGCCGACCGGGTTGGTGAAGTCGATGATCCAGGCCCCGGGGTCGGCCCGCTGCCGGGCCCGCTCGGCGATGTCCAGCACGATCGGCACCGTGCGCAGCGCCTTGGCCAGGCCGCCCGCGCCAGTGGTCTCCTGGCCGACGCAGCCGCACTCCAGCGGCCAGGTCTCGTCCCGCTGCCGGGCGGCCTGGCCGCCGACCCGGAGCTGGAGCAAGACGGCGCCGGCCCCGTCGATGCCCGCGTCCAGGTCCGTCGTCCAGCTGACCCGCGCCGGGTGGCCGTAGGCGCGCATGATCCGGGCCGACACCGGCCCGACCACGGCCAGCCTGCTCTCGTCCGGGTCGACCAGGGTCAGCTCGGTGACCTTGAGCGCACCAGTCAGCCGGGCCACCCCGTCGACCAGTTCCGGTGTGTAGGTCGATCCGCCGCCCACCACTGCGATCTTCATCAGAACGCCTTCACGTCCGCGCCGGCCTGGGCCACGAAACACGCGGCCGCGTGCTCCGGACCCAGCTCAGCCAGCTCCGGGGTGGCCTGGTGGCACTGGTCGATGGCCAGCGGGCAGCGCCAGCGGAACCGGCATCCGGGCACCGGGTCGATGACCCGGGGCGGCTCGCCCCGGTCGGTCTCCGCGGTGACGTCCAGCGGGGCCCGCGGGTCCGGCACCGCGGACAGCAGCAGCTGGGTGTACGGGTGCTTCGGTGCCCCCAGTACCTCTTCCACCGGGCCGGACTCCGCGATCTGGCCCGCATACATCACGATGAGCCGGTCCGCGATGTAGCGCGCGCTGGCGATGTCGTGGGTGATGTACAGGATCGAGACCCCTTCCTCGTCGCGCAGCCGGGTCATCAGGTTGAGCAGCCCGATCCGGATGGACACGTCCAGCATGGACACCGGCTCGTCGGCCAGGATCAGCTTCGGCCGCAGGGCCAGGGCCTGGGCGAAGCCGACCCGCTGCCGCTGGCCGCCGCTCAGCTCATGCGGGTAGCGCTGCAGTACCTCGGCGGCCGGGGTCAGCCCTACCACCTCGAAGACCCGCTCGGCCTCGGCGCGGCGCTGCTCGGCGGACAGTTCCGGCCGGTGCAGCTTGAGGCCGCGCAGCACGCCGTGCGAGATCCGCAGCACCGGGTTGATGGAGCTGAACGGGTCCTGGAAGACCATCGGGACCAGCCCGGTGTAGCGCAGGGTGTCGGCGCGGGAGCGCAGCCGCGACACCGGCTGACCCTGGAAGTAGATCTCGCCGCTGGTCGGCTTGTACAGCTTGGCCAGCAGCCGGGCGATGGTGCTCTTGCCGCTGCCGCTTTCCCCGGCGAGGGCGACGATCTCCCGGTCCCCGATGTCGAGGCTGACGTCATCGACCGCGTGCAGGGTGCGGCGGGACAGTGCGCCCCCGATCTTGAAGTGCTTGCTGAGTCCCGCCGTGCGCAGCAGCGGCCCGGTGCTGGTCTCGTCCGGGCCGTCTTGGGCCGGGGCGTCACTCATCGCTGCTGCCTTCCTCCGTGGCCACGCTCCCCGCGGCGCCGCCGCCGGCCGCCACGCTGCTCACGCTGCCGGTGGCGGAGCCGGGCGGCTCGGTACCGTTGCGGAGATTTTGATCTGGACCGTGATCTGGACTGTGCAGGAGACAGCGGACCTGCACCGGCCCGGCCTGGTAAAGCTCGGGCGGCGTGGCCCGGCACTCCTCCATGACCTGGGGGCAGCGCGGTGCGAACCGGCAGCCCGCCGGGGGCCGGGCCAGGTCCGGCGGGGCGCCCGGGATGCCGGTCAGCGGCAGCCGGGGCCCGCGGATCGAGGGGAACGCGTCCAGCAGCCCGATGCTGTACGGGTGGCGCGGGGCGTCGAAGACCTCCCGGGTCGGGCCGAACTCGGCCACCTGGCCTGCGTACATGACCATCAGCCGGTCGGAGAAGTGGCTGACCAGCGACATGTCGTGGGTCACGAAGATGATCGCGAACCCGAGGCGCTGCTGCAGCTCCTTGATCTGGACCATCAGCGAGCGCTGCGCCACCACGTCCAGCGCGGAGGTCGGCTCGTCCATGATGACCAGGTCCGGGGTGAACAGCATGGCCATCGCGATCATGGACCGCTGCCGCATCCCGCCGGACAGCTGGAACGGGTAGCTCTTGAGGTGCACCGGGTCGATGCCGACCATGCGGAGCACCTCGGCGGACCGCCCGGCGATCTCGGACTTGGACGTCACGCCGTGGGCCCGCATCGCGTCCTTGAACTGCGCGCCGATCGACTTGACCGGATTGAGCGCGTTCATCGCGCTCTGCATGACCACGGACAGGTCCTTCCAGCGCACCGCGGCCAGCTGGCGGTCGGTCAGCCCGACCAGGCTGCGGCCCTGGAAGGTCACGCTGCCGCCGGTGATCTCGGCCGGCGGGACCAGCAGCTGGGCGATCGCGAACAGCAGGGTCGACTTGCCGCAGCCGGACTCGCCGACCACGCCGATGAACTCCCCGGGGTCCAGGTCGAAGCTGACGTCCTGGACCGCGCGCACCGTGCCGCGGTCCATGAAGTACTCCACGGTCAGGCCGCTGACCTGGAGGATCGGGTCAGGCACGGGTCACCCGCTTCCTTCGCACCGGCCGCAGCGCGGGGTTGCCGATCTCGTCGAAGGCGTAGTTGAGCAGGGCGAACGCCGCCCCGAGCGCGGCGATGCAGGCCCCGGGGGCGAGCGCCCACATGGGCTGGCCGGTCTGCAGCGCCGCGTTGTTCTGCGCCCAGTAGAGCATCGTCCCCCAGCTCTGCGTGTTCGGGTCGCCCAGGCCGATGAACTGCAGGCTGGAGGCGAACAGCACCGCGTACAGCGCGTTGGTCAGGAAGCTCGCCACGATCAGCGAGGTCATCGTCGGGATGACCTCGACCACGATGATGTAGAGCCGCCGCTCGCCGCGGACCCGGGCCGCCTCCAGGAAGTCCCGGTGGCGCAGCGACAGCGCCTGCGAGCGCAGCTGGCGCGCGGTGTAGGACCAGCTGGTCACCGTGATGACCAGGATCAGCACCAGCGTGCCGCCGCCGTGCGCGTACCCGGCGATGATGATCAGCAGCGGGAACAGCGGGATGACCAGCAGCACGTCGGTGAGCAGGCTCAGCGAGCCGTCCCACAGGCCGCCCAGGTACGCGGCGGCCACGCCGATCAGGACCGCGATCCCGGTCGCGGCCAGGCCGACCACGAACGCGATGATCATCACGTTGCGGGTCCCGTAGACCAGCTGGGCCCACATGTCCTGGCCATAGGCGGTGGTGCCGAGCAGGTGGGCGGTGGACAGGCCCAGCTTCGGGGCGTAGGCGTCCGCGCTGGGGCTGTCCTTCGCGATCAGCCCGGGGAACAGCGCGGCGAACAGGAAGATGAGCAGCAGCACGGTGCCCGTGGTCGCCTTGCGGTTGTGCCGGATCGCGCGGCCCATCCGGGCCAGCGCGTGATCGGCCGGCGGGCGGGTCCGCCCGGCCACCGGGCCGGGCTCGGTGCCGGCCACCTGGCCGGCGGTGTCGGGGGCAGTGGGCATCCCGATGGGCAGTGACATGGCTACCCCGCCGTCCTGGTGCGCGGGTCGAGCAGCGCGGTGGCGATGTCGGCGAGCAGGATGGCGAACAGCACCGCGACGGTGATGAGCAGGAACAGGGCCTGCTCCAGGGGATAGTCCTCGCCCTGCACCGCCTGCAGCAGGAGGAAGCCGACGCCCGGGTAGTTGAACACGTACTCGATGAGGATCGCGCCGCTGACCACGAAGCCCAGGGACATGGCGAACCCGGTCAGGTTGGGCAGGATGGCGTTGCGGGCCGCGTAGTCGGTCATGATCCGGCGGCCCGGCAGCCCCTTGGCCCGGGCCATCCGCACGTAGTCCTCGGCCAGCGTGGTGATCATCGTGTTCCGCATGGTCAGGATCCAGGTACCGATCGTGGTGATCAGCAGGGTGATGGCGGGCAGGAACGCGTGGGACAGCACGTCCTGGAAAAAGGTGAGGTTCAGGCCGGGGGTGTCGGTGGACACGTAGTAGCCGCCCTGGGTGGGCAGCCAGCCCAGCGTGATCCCGAAGATCAGCACCAGCACCATGCCCACCCAGAAGTACGGTATCGCCGAGGTGATCACGAATACCG
>Ga0209006_10006845_pt1 | contig 10296 bp, 4 predicted proteins | sample JacPin_JW_Ref_O2_FD_188567 | JGI IMG/M metagenome (GOLD analysis project Ga0209006, IMG submission 188567) | Forest soil microbial communities from Algoma, Ontario, Canada - Jack Pine, Ontario site 1_JW_Ref_O2 (SPAdes) (version 2) | ecosystem: Environmental > Terrestrial > Soil > Boreal... | reverse complement strand
CGAGCATGGCATCGCCCCCATTGACATGGTCGTGGTGAATCTCTACGCCTTCGAAAAAACCGCAGCCAAGCCCGGGGTCAAACTCGAAGAGCTGATCGAGAACATCGACATCGGCGGCCCCTCGATGATCCGTTCCGCCGCCAAGAATTTTCATGACGTGGCCGTCGTAACTTCCCCCGGCGACTACGGCGCGGTCGCGGACGAACTTACTAAATCCAACGGCCAACTCTCGCTCGAAACAAAATGGAACCTGGCCCGCAAAGCCTTCGCCGTTACGGCCACCTATGATTCCGCCATCGCATCGACTCTCGAGCAAACCAGCCTGACCGGCCCACCGCCAGATCAAAAAGCCTTCCCGCCAACTCTCCGTCTCTCATTCCGCAAAACTCAAGACCTGCGCTACGGCGAAAATCCTCACCAGAAAGCTGCCATGTACTCCGATGGTTCCAGCGCCGGAGTCGCCAACGCCCGCCAACTCCAGGGCAAGGAACTATCGTTTAACAACATCGTCGACCTGCAGGCGGCCTGGGATTTAGCCCAGGAATTTACTTCGCACGAATCCAACGAGAACGAATTCGACGAGCCCGTCTGCGCCATCATCAAGCACACCAACCCCTGCGGCGCCGGCACAGGCAAGACTCTGGCCGAAGCTTTCCAGCGCGCGCTGGAGTGCGACCCCGTCTCCGCATTCGGCGGGGTCATCGGAGTCAATCGTCCTGTTGACCTCGCCGCCGCCGAAGAGATGCACAAGCTCTTCGTCGAAGTCATCGCCGCCCCCGCCTTCGACGACGCCGCCAAAGCCAAGTTCGCGTCCAAGAAAAATCTTCGCCTCGTCGAAGTTGTGCCCGCCAATCAAAAGTGGGTCATGAAAAATATCTCCGGTGGAATGCTCCTTCAGGACTCCGACACGCGCCAACTTGAAAACTCAGACCTGAAAGTCGTTACCAAGCGCCCGCCCACGCCCGAAGAAACCCGCGCCCTGCTCTTCGCCTGGAAAGTCTGCAAGCACGTCAAATCGAACGCCATCGTCTACGCCCGTGACGGACAAACCGTCGGCATCGGCGCCGGCCAGATGAGCCGCGTCGACGCCGCCAAGCTGGGGGCCATGAAAGCTCAACTGCCGCTGAAGGGAACCGTCGCCGCCTCCGACGCATTCTTCCCATTCCCTGACGGCGTTGAAGAAATCGCCAAAGCCGGAGCCACCGCTATCATCCAGCCCGGCGGATCGCAGCGCGACCCCGAGGTCATCGCCGCCGCCGACCGCCTCGGCCTGGCCATGATCTTCACCGGCATCCGTCACTTCCGTCACTAGATAGTTGATTTTTCGGCCACGCCCATGACGAAATCAGGGCATAATCTCTATATCGCAGTTCCCGCGCCGTGGTTCGCAGTCCCCACTGAGCCGAAAACGAACTAAGAATAAGTGTGGAGGAAGCCTTGAAATCAGCTTTTAAGATTGCTCTGTGTGTTGCAGTCCTCAATGGAATTTCGGCGTTAGCCGCGCCCGCCGCGCCCCAACCCAAGCGTCCCGTCGTCGGCCAGAAGTATTGCACCGGCACTGCGCCTTGCGTGCTCACCTATCACAACGACGGCAACCGCGACGGCGTCAACCCCAACGAGAGCGCGCTCAAAGCCTCCACGCTCAATTCCGGCAGTCATCCCGTGCCGCAATGGCTGGCCAACCCCGATGGCCAAATCTACGCCCAGCCGCTGTACGTCCATCAGCTAACGGTCAACGGTACCGCTTACAACGCAGTCTTCGCCGCCACCGAGAACAACAGCGTCTACTCCTATAACTCCGATGCCACGGCGACTACGGGTACGGTCTTAGCCCAGGTAAATCTGAACAACGCCAGCGACTTGAGTTCCGGGTCCACAGAACTCGCGGTACCTGTGCCGGATATTCCCGGCAATTGCGGCGCTCCGAACCTCACGCCAGAAGTCGGCATCACCGGCACTCCCGTGATTGACGTTTCCGTCACTCCGCCTGTGCTCTACGTCGTCACCGCGCACGAAGACGTCGACAGCCAAGGCAATAAAACTTTTCGGCAAAAGCTGCACGGCCTGTTCGCCGACACGCTTCAGGAAATTCCCGGCAGCCCCCTGATTCTCGACACTAACTTCGGCTCCAACTCCGCTCCCGGCTGGAGCCCTGTCTACGACAACCAGCGCGCCGGCCTGGCCCTCGTGAACTCCGCCAAGGGCGTCAGCCAAATCTGGGTTTCATGGGCTTCGCACTGTGACAACAATCCCCACTACGGCTTCGAAATCGGCTTCACTTACAACTACACAGGCACCGTCGGTTTCGCCAGCACCTACACCGTCTTCAACACCGAAGCCATGTGTAGCAAGCAGCCCTGCATTGGCGGCATCTGGATGGGTGGCGCCGCTCCGGCCGTTGACGCTGCCGGTAACGTCTACTTCGCTATAGGCAATGGATCGGCCATTCATCAAGGCTCCGGCTCTTACAGCAACAGCATCGTCAGGTTATCGAGCGCGGGTTTTCAGGATTATTACTCGCCGCCGGATTACAACATTCTCAACGGCGGCCACAGCACCGTCGCCTGTACCAATCCCAACACTACAAAGTGTCCCAGCCCCTGCGTATTCGATACAACCGGGCAGTATTGCCAACTGGCGCTGACCAATGGCGATCTGGATTTAGGAGCCGGCGGCGTAGTTCTGCTTGCGCCGAGTTTCAAGCTGAACAATCCCGAGATCGTCGCCGCCGGCAAGCAAGGCATGATTTACCTTGCCTTTTCGAAAAATCTCGGACACCTTGACGCCCACACTGCGGTCCCCAACGAGTACGCCTGCACCACTTCCACCGCGCCCGCCGCCGGATCGGTTGCGCAATGCTTCCTCGGCCTCGCCAGCGAAGTCTCAGACGTGGACCACGGCAGCCGTGGCGCGCCAGCTTTCCTCTCCGCCGGGACCGGCACAGCGCAATACAACTATCTCTATTTCGCCAGCATTTCCGATACGTTGAAGGCCTTCAAACTGCAAAACGCCAGCGGCCTGGGGACTTTCGCCACCACGCCCGCGACTCCCACATCGCCTCACAAATTCGCCTTCCCCGGCGCGCCGCCCTCCATCACCTGGAACAAGGCGCAAGCCGCCAACATCACCGACGCAATTGTGTGGACACTCGACACCGGTGGCTTTGGTCAGGCTGGCCAACCGGCAACGCCGGCAGTTCTCTACGCCTACAAAGCGATTCCCACTGGCTCGGGCACTGGCTCGCTCGGCGCAGCATTGTGGGACACCTCGGCCTACAACACAACCATTCCCGGCAATCCGGGCGCGGTGAAATTCATGCCGCCAACTATCGCCGACGGGAAGATATTCGTTGCCGGCGGCTCGCAGGGTTACGAGCCGGGCAGCGCGAACTGCCCCACGCCCAGCACGACCGTGCAGCCTACGGCATGCGGGGGATTGGCGATGTATAAGTAAGGCTATCTCATGAATCGGTTTCGGGAAGGGCACGACGTTCAATCGTGCCGCGAAAGCAAATAAAGATGCGGGCTTTAGCCCCTCGGGGCCACTGACCTAACCGCCGCATTTCGTTGCGGATCATCTTCAGTTGCATGCAACTTGGGACGGAGAAACTTTTCACCGATTACTCTTTACTCAACTTGACAATCGCACTCCGTCGCCCCTGTACTTCTGTTTCCTTTTTCACATTTCCGCGCACACTGTTTTTCCGCGCGGGCCGTCCAACGGGGTAGAATAAAGGCACCCCATGCCAGTGGCATCGCATCCAATCGCTATGGTTCCGGGTACGCATTTTTATTCCATCAGGTTAAGCATGAGAAGATTTTTTTGTTTTATTTTCGTGACCGCCGCGACGCTCGCGCCCACCGCACTCGCACAAGCGAAGCCCGCACAAAGCGCACCCGCACAGACCGCGCCCGCGGCGCCGTCGGATTCCAAGCCGGCCCAATCCACGCCCCGCAAACAGGATCGTTCCGCGGCCTACTATCACTACGCGCTCGCCCACATGTATGAAGAGCAGGTCACGGTCTACGGCCGCAGCGAACTGGCCAACAAAGCCATCGAAGAATATCGCCAGGCCATCGAGGCCGATCCTTCCTCCGAATTCCTGACCTCCGGCCTCGCCGAACTTTACGTCAAGACCGGACGCATTCGCGACGCCGTGGTCGAAGCCCAGGACATCATCAAGCGCGATCCCAACAATCTTGAAGCTCACAAACTTCTGGGCAGAATCTATCTGCGCTCTCTCGGCGATATGCCCGGTGGCAACGGCTCCGACAATGTGCTCAAGCTGGCTATCGAGCAATACGAAACCATCGTCAAGATCGAGCCCAATAGCGTGGACGATCACCTGCTTCTTGGCCGCCTCTATCGCCTAAACAATGATCTGCAAAAATCCGAAAACGAATTGAAGACCGCAGTAAAGCTCGACCCCGCTTCTGAAGAAGCGGTAACCACGCTGGCGATTCTCTATACCGATGAGGGTGATACTGCCCGCGCCCTGCAAGTTCTAAGCTCTATTCCCGACGCCGGCCGCTCGGCCAAGCTCTATTCCGCGCTGGGCACGGCCTATGAGCAGCGCAAGGAATACAAGAACGCCATCGATGCGTACAAGAAGGCGATTCAACTCGACCACGACAACCTCGATGCTATTCGCGGCCTCGCCGAAAATCTTTTGAATGACGGCCAAACCGACGCCGCTCTCGAACAATACAAAGTTATCGCGGATGCCAATCCCGAAGACGCGCAAACCTATCTGCGCATGGCCGAAATCTACCGTCGCCAGGGTAAGTACGACGACGCTCTTGAGAATCTCCGCAAAGCCGACACCATGGTGCCGGACTCGCTCGAAGTTCCCTACAACACTGCCGCCGTCTACCAATCGCAGGGCCGTTACGACGAAGCCGCCAAGCTGCTTCAGGATCTGGTGAAGAAAACCGAGAAGCCGGACTCCAGCTACAGCCAGTCAGATCGCAACAATCGCACCATCTTTATCGAGCGTCTGGGTCTGGTCTATCGCGACGAAGAAAATTACACCGCCTCAGTCGAAGCTTTCCGCAAGATGCTGACTCTTGGCGACGACAACGCCGAGCGCGGCTATCAGAACATCATCGACACTTATCGCGAGGCCAAGCTGTGGTCCCAGGCAACAGCCGCCGCGCGTGAAGCCGTGCAGAAGCTGCCTAACGACCGCGACCTGCGCATGGTTCTGGACAGTCAACTCGCCGACACCGGCGATTCAGACAAGGCTCTGGCCGATGTGCGTTCGCTGCTGAAAGGCAACGCCGACGATCGCGCTGTTTACATCGCGCTGGGCCAGATGAACACGCGCCTCAAGCGCTGGGCCGACGCGGACAAGGCCTTTGACGAAGCCGAAAAGCTTTCCACCAAGCCCGAAGACAAAGAGTACGTCCATTTCCTGCGCGGCTCCGAATACGAGCGCCAGAAAAATTACGATCAGGCCGAAGCCGAATTCAAGAAAGTTCTCGAAGCCGATCCGCAAAGTGCCGTCACTTTGAACTACCTGGGATACATGAACGTCGATCGGGGCGTCCGGCTCGACGAATCGCTCAACTACATCAAAGAAGCTCTTAGCATCGACCCCAATAACGGCGCTTATCTCGACTCTCTGGGATGGGCTTACTACCGCCTGGGCAAGTATGACCTCGCCGAAGAGAGCTTGAACAAAGCCTCCGTGCACATGGGCTCCGACCCCACCGTGCAGCAGCACCTCGGCGATCTTTACCAAAAAACCGGACGCCTGAAGCTGGCCGCCGCCCACTGGGAGCGGGCTCTGGCAGAATGGGGCAAAACAGTTTCTCCCGAAGTCGATGCCGATTCGCAAGCTAAAGTGCAGCAGGAGCTCGACGCCGCCAAGGTCAAGCTGGCGAAGGAAGAGAAGCAGTAAAAAGTTCTCAGTTCTCAGTTCTCAGTTCTTAGTTTGCAGTTCCCGCCGTCAGAAATCCACCGTTCCAGACTGGGAATTTCCAGTGTTCGAACTGTCAATGTTTATGACTTCTTTATAGCCTCTCTTGCTTCGGTCTGCGATCCTCTCGTAAGAGCGGGGCTATGGGCAACTCTTATCGCGAATTGATTGCGTGGCAAAAGGCGATGCAATTCGTCATTAGCTGGGTCTCGATCTCGACCAGAGATCCTCGGGCGTGACTTAGAAAGTGGTGGAAGGCAGGCGAACTGGGCCGAATTCTTAACGGTCTCATCGCTTCGACGAAACGCGCAGCGTAGTCTTGCAATGAGGTTTGACCTTTCGCTTCAGAGAACTGAGTACTGAGAACCGAGAACTTAGGGTCTGCTAGACTCTCTTCATGCTCTCCGGCTACGCCGTGCATGTAGAGCAATCCCGCGGACGCCGTTTTCCTGAGCCACCTCATCCCTACCGCAACGACTTTCAGCGCGACCGAGACCGCGTCATCCACGCCCGCGCCTTCCGCCGCCTCGAAGCTAAAACGCAGGTCTTCACGCGTCGCTACTCCGACCACTTTCGCAACCGGCTCACGCACACGCTCGAAGTCTCGCAAATTTCGCGCACCATCGCCGGAGCGCTGAATCTCAACGTCGATCTCGCCGAGGCGCTCGCTCTTGTCCACGACATCGGCCACCCTCCCTTCGGACACGCCGGAGAAAAAGCGCTAGACCATGCCATGCGCGCCCACGGCCTCTACTTCGACCATAACCTGCACGCGCTGCGCATCGTCGAAGATTTCGAGCAGCGCTACGCCGCCTTCCGCGGCCTGAATCTCACCTTCGAAGTGCGCGAAGGCATCATCAAGCACTCGCACGATTATTCCGCCGAAGAGCATCCCGAACTGGCCGAGTATCTCCTCGACCAGCGCCCGCCGCTCGAAGCGCAGCTCATCGACCTGACTGACGAAATCGCTTACAGCACCGCCGACCTCGACGATGCCTTCGAAGCCCACATCCTGTCGCTCGACGAAATCCGCGAGAGCGTGCCGGTCTTCGCCCGCTTCTATTGCGAAGTAGAGAAGATCTATCCTGACGCTCCTGCGAAATTGAAGTTCAACGAAACCGTCAAACGCGTGCTCAACCGCTTCGTCGGCGATGTGATCACCAACACGCAAGCCCGAATCGCCAATGCGAAGATTCAGACGCTCGCTGATGTCCGCAACCATCCCGAACGCCTAGCCGCCTTCAGCGCCGAAGTCGAAGCCGAACGCCGCGCCGCCAAAGAATTCTTGTACGAAAACGTCTACTTCAGCCGGTCGTTAGCCAGCGAGAAAGACGACGCCGAGCGCATCGTCAGCGAGCTGTTTGATTTCTGGATGAACAATCCCAAGTCGCTGCCGGCAAACTACCAAGAGAAAGCTGCGGAAGAATCGCTGCCGCGCACCATCTGCGACTACATCGCCGGCATGACCGACCACTTCATCTTCGAGCAGTACGAAAAGCACCGCGGGCGAGTGTGAACGACCGGGTGGGAATAAGCCACTAAGGCGAAGCCGTAGGCGAAAAATGATTCCGCTAACTGGCCGATCCTACGGTTTGGATTCTTGCAGGAGCACGACGTCGGAATCGGTGTGGCCGCGACTGATGGCTAGTTTGCTGCCGTCGAAGGACCAGTGAACATCGGCGATGCGCTCCGATTTGAAATTGGTAATCTGCTTGCCGGGGGAGCCGTCGAGAGGCTGGAGCCAGAGGTTATCGGCGTCGGGGTCACGCGAGGCGTAGACCACGGACTTGCCATCGGGAGTGAAGCGGACGATTCCCTCATGCTCGTGTTGCAGCTCCAGGAATTTCGTGTTCTGGGGTGAATCGACGGGGAGCAGGGCTAGCCTTTCCTTAGGACTGCTGGGCTGGAATGTGACAAAGGCGGCCAGCTTGCCGTCGGGAGAGAGATCGAATCCATAGGCGGGAAGCTCAGAAAGTCTTTCCGGGGTGCCTCCTTCCAAGGGAACTCTGGTTAGTTTTGCGCCGGCGGAAAGATCGGTGTAGTAGACCCATTTTTCGTCGGCGGAGCAAATTGGAAACTGATCGAGGTTGCTCTGGCTGAGTTGCTTGAGGTTTCCCCCGCCAGCGTCCATGCGCCAGACATTTACCGTTCTTCCGCCGATTCGGGCAAGGGAAAACACTACGTAACGGCCACTGGCGCACGCAGAAGGCTCGAAGGCAATGCCATCCTGGCTCAGCGAAGTAAGAGGCGTCCTGACCCCGGTATCGGGGTGGAAAAGGTTCAAACTGTCTTGTTCAAGAATCATCTGGCCGTCCGGCGTCCAGGTAAAGCTGAAGACGCGGGATCCAGCGGCCAATTGTTCAAATTGCCCGCCCAGAGCGGACGCCGGGGCCACGTAGATGTCGTAATGATTATCGCGAAGAACGGCGGCCAGCAAGTGACCGTCGGCGGAGAGGCTCAGGTCCGAATAGTCGTTGATGTCGTGAGTAACCACGCGGGATTTGTGCTCGCGCGGGGAGATTTCCACAATTTGATCGCGGGAGAAGTTGGTATCCCTGCTGTTCGCCAGCGCCAGCAGCCTCCTGCCATCGGGCAGCCAGGTGGGACTTAGTAGAACCGCGTCTTTGGTGTCGAATATAAGGGTTTGTTTGCCGGTAGCGACGTCGATTGACATCAAACCCGCGATGGCATCGCCGGGCTGGGTAATGACGCAGACGATAGTCTTGCCATCAGGCGACCAGGCAGGACCGGACAAGCGCTGGTTCATGGTGCCGGCGACCAGAGTTTTGCTCTCGCCGCTGTCCAGGGAATAGGTCACGATCCGGAGCTTGCCCAGTTCCGGGTTGTTCATGACGGCGTAGGCGAGGCTGTGGCCGTCGGGAGAGAAGGTGATGTTGGTGTCGATGTCGGTGATGAGCTTTTGCGGAGTGCCACCCAGCACCGGGGCGCGATAAAGATACTTGAGCGCTTCGCCGGGCTCGCCGCGTACGAAATAGAGATAGTTGCCGTCGGGAGAAAAGCGCACGCCGAGATACTGCACCGGCTCGGGAGGCATGACCTGGGTGTTGCTGCTGGTGGGCACGTTGCGCAGCCACAGGCTGTTCTGGCCTTTGTCATCGACGACGGTGAGGATGTATTTACCGTCGGGAGAGAGGGCGACGAAACGAACTTTGCCGGTTTCGGTAATTTTGTTGACCGAGAAATTTTGGAAGGCGACCGGGCTGGTGCGGAGAAAGAAAGCATAGACGCCGTAGGCAGCGGTGACGATCAGCAGAATCGCGAGAACGCCGGTGACGCCCAAGCCCAACTTATGTTCGCGGGCGACGGCGGCCGCGGAGGAGCTGCTGGTTAACTGTGCGGGCTGGACAGTTGAAGCGGATGAAGGCAAGTCCGTGCTGACTATGGCGACCTGGCGGCTGGAATCGGTGTCGCGCCTTAGGCGTTGCAGTTCCGCGCGCATTTCGGAGGCGTGCTGGTATCGCAGGTCGCGGTCTTTTTCGAGGGCGCGATTGATGATGCGCTCCAGTTCGGGGGAGACATCGGGATTGAGGCGCGCGGGAGCCACGGGAGGGCGATTGAGGACAGCGTCGAAGATGATGCCGGAGGTGTCGCCGCGGAAGGGCAAGACTCCAGTGACCATTTCATAGAGCACTGCGCCGAAGGAAAAAAGATCGGTGCGCGGGTCAAGCTCTTTGCCGCGAACCTGTTCGGGCGACATGTAGGCAACCGTGCCGAGCGCGGTTCCGGGGCTGGTGAGATGAGTTTCGCCGCCGGTACCGGTCATCGTATTAGCAGCCGCGATCTGGCTTGACGACGAGGCTGGGGTGGTGACTTTGGCCAGGCCGAAGTCGAGAATCTTGGCGTGGCCGCGCTTGGTGACGAAGATGTTGGCGGGCTTGATGTCGCGGTGAATGATGCCTTCGGAGTGCGCGGCGTCGAGGGCGTCGGCAATTTCGATGGCCAGGCCAAGCACAACTCCGGTCTCTACCGGCTTCCCTGAAATGCGGTGCTTTAGCGTGACGCCATCCAGGTACTCCATGGCGATGAAGGCCTGGCCGTGCTGATCGTCGATCTCGTAAATCGTGCAGATGTTGGGGTGGTTGAGGGCGGATGCGGCGCGGGCCTCGCGCTGGAAGCGGCTGAGAGCCTGCGAGTCTTTCGCGACTTCGTCGGGAAGAAACTTCAGGGCGACGAAGCGGCCGAGCTTCAGGTCTTCGGCTTTGTAGACCACGCCCATGCCGCCGCCGCCAAGTTTTTCGACGATACGGTAGTGCGAGATGGTCTGGCCAATCATGCGGGAGCCTGCTGGCTTGCGAGTCGTTTCATCTTACGGAGGGGGGATGCGGGAGTCAACGAAATCGGGTGAGGGTAGTGGG
>Ga0209006_10006842_pt1 | contig 10298 bp, 9 predicted proteins | sample JacPin_JW_Ref_O2_FD_188567 | JGI IMG/M metagenome (GOLD analysis project Ga0209006, IMG submission 188567) | Forest soil microbial communities from Algoma, Ontario, Canada - Jack Pine, Ontario site 1_JW_Ref_O2 (SPAdes) (version 2) | ecosystem: Environmental > Terrestrial > Soil > Boreal... | reverse complement strand
TGGTCACGGCGTGACGCACGCGTTCGACCGCTTCGCCGAGCGCCTGCAGCGATTCCCCGCCGTAGTCGTTCAGGCTCTGAATCTCGAAATACAGGTCGGGGCTCTCGGCCGCCACCCGGCCGGCGACGTCCAATTGCGAATCGAAGGTGGTGCTCGACAGCCGTGCCAGCCGCAGCGCCGCCTCGCCGCTCTCCGCGAGCGCCGTGAAGAAGGCGATGTTGAGCGCATGCGACAGACCGAGAACGTACGCGATGAGCCGGTCGTGTTCATCCAATCCCATGACCACGCGCTCCGCCATGGTGGGCGCGAACAGGTCCTGCGCCTCCTGCAGGGCGGCGGAATTGCCGAGGTCGATGAAGATCACGTGCCGCCCCGACAGCAGTTCGGTGTCCGGTCCGAACATCGGGTGCAGCGAGGTGACACGGCAACCCGCCTTGACCAACGCGTCCAACCCTCTGCGCAACGGAGTCTTGAGCGAGCCCAGATCGAAGATCAGGCCGCGCGGTTTGCGTTCGGCCAGCGCCATGAGAAGCGCACCGGTGACGCGCAGCGGGGTTGCCAGCACGATGAGATCGAAGTCGAGGGGATCGCCTTCCCAGTCGATCAAGCGATCGAAACCCGGCAGGCAGCCGGACGGATCGGAAATCGAGACGCTGAATCCCTGCGACGCCAGAAACTCCGCGAACCACCCGCCCATCTTGCCGTACCCGCCGATTACCAAGGCCCGCTTTCCGCTGCCGTGCGCATGCGCCACGACGCGCGCATGTTCCTGCGTCGTCAGCGACGATTGAATCAATTGCCGCAACAGCGATTCCGCGAGATCGGGCGACACCCCCAGGCGCTGCGCCGTGGTGCGGCCGCGCAGGATGACTTCGCGCTCCCGGCCGAAGTCGCGGGTGGCGCGGCCGGTGGCGCGCTTCACCGCTGCCACCTGTTCGCTCAGGGACTGGCGGCGCGCGACCAGATCGAGAAGCTGCTCGTCGACTTCGGTCAACGCGGTTCGTAGTTCGTCCAGAGTCATATCATGTCCCATTTGATACCATGCACCCATGCGCGAGAGTCAGAAGAACGTGTGGACGGAAACGCTGCCCGACCCGCTTCCGGCCAATCCTCTGCAGCTTGCGGCAGATTGGCTGGCGCAGGCCAGAGCCGATGCCGCACAGCCGAATCCGAATTCCATGGTGTTGGCGACCGTGGACGGCCGCGGCCAGCCTTCTGCGCGCGTGGTGCTCTGCAAGGATATCGCAGCTGAGGCGGGATTCATTACCTTCTACACAAATTACCTGTCGCGCAAAGGCCGGGAGCTCGAGATGAATCCCCGTGCCGCCGCCGTCTTTCACTGGGATCACCGGCATCGGCAGGTTCGTGCCGAGGGTCGAGTCGCGCGGATGTCGGACGCCGAGAGCGACGCGTACTTCAGCAGCCGACCCTGGCAGAGCCGTCTCGGCGCCTGGGCCAGCCGGCAAAGCGAGCCGGTCGAGTCGCGCGCCGCGCTGGGCGCCGCGGTGGCGGATGCCGCCCGGCGGCTTGGCGTTCCCTACGGCGGCCCGGGTTCGGAAGAGCCTGAATCAATGACCATCGATATCGCACGCCCGCCCACGTGGGGCGGCTATCGCCTGCATGTGGAATCGGTCGAACTGTGGGTGGAGGGCGAGTTCCGGATTCACGACCGGGCTCGCTGGACGCGCGGCTCCGGCCACGCACCCGATGGCGGCGCAGCGATGTCCTGGTCGGTCACCCGGCTGCAGCCCTAGCTAACGCGGGTGCGACGCATGCGTAGCGCAACGCCATTCATTCCAGGCAGACGACCAGCTTCGCCGAATGCGTGCGCCAATTGATCGGGATGACGTAGGAGCGCGCGTGCGGGGCGCTGACCTTGTCCGGATCGTGGGCGATGACGGTCGGCACCGAAATCACGAAATTCTTGCCGAAGTCGCGGCGTGCATTGCCGGAAATCGTATTCGCCACTTCGCCGACGAGATCCTTGATGTTCTCGTCGCTCGAGTCGGTTTCCTGCATGCGCATGAGCAACACGGTCAGCATGCCGCGCGGTGCCGTGAAGTACACGATTCCCTTGCGCGCACCGGATATGCCGATCACACCGGTGTATTCGTAGGCGCCCGGTTTGCCGTCCGTGACCAGGTACGGCGATCCGACGCTGGCCGCCTGTTGTGCGGATGTCTCGAAATAATTGGTCGTGCCTTCGATGAAAGTGCGGATTTCCTCTTCTTTCAACATCTCATGCCTCCGACAACAGCTCTTCGAGCGCTTCGTTGAGCTGTCGATCGCTGAAAGGCTTGCAAAGAAATCCGTTTGCGCCCTTCTCGATGGCTTCGACCGCGGTTGCCTTGTCGGCGAGCGCCGACACCACCAGAATGAGGACATTCGGGTTGAGCGCCACCAATTCCTGGACGCATTCGATGCCGTCCATCTCGGGCATCGTCAGGTCCATGGTCACCACATCGGGGCGGGTGCGGCGAAACAATTCCACGGCCTCGCGCCCGTTGCTCGCCGCGCCGACCACTTCCAGCCGATCGATCTGTTGCGAGCGCTCGATGCGGCGGCGGATGATGTTCGAATCGTCCACAATCATGAGTTTCATGGCTCTCGACTCGCTGCCCATCAGGCTGCCGCCGTATCGTCGGCGCGCTTCGGCTGGGACGGCATGGTGACGGTAAGGCGGGTAAATCGGCCGCGCGCCGTGGCGACGCCCACCCGGCCGCCGATTTGGTGCATGAGGTCGGCGACCAGATTCATTCCCACGCCGCGTCCCGCATCCTTCGTGGCATTCTCGACGGTGGAGAACCCCGGTTTGAACAGCAGGGAATAGATCTGTTTCGCGTCCAGGCCGTTCGCCTGCTCCGGCGTAATGAATCCCTTTTCGAGCGCGACCTCCTTGATGCGCTCGGTGGCGAGGCCCTGGCCGTCGTCCTCCACCGAGAATTTATAACCGCCGTCGGGCAGTGATTGGAATGTGAGGCGCACCTGGCCCCGCGGCGGTTTGCCGGCCGCCGTTCGGGCGGCCGGCAGTTCGATGCCGTGCACGATGGCGTTGCGCACGGCCTGGATCGAAATGTCCTTGACGATGCGGCGGTATTGTTCCGGCACGCCGTCGAAGCCCACGCACTCGAGAGCCGCCTGTTTCTTTTGCTCGCCGGCGACGCGATCCGCGAGTTGCTGCAATGCAATCGTCAGTCCGAAATCGGATCGATCGAGCGCACGGGTGCTGCCCGGGATCACGTCGGTGCTCGTGTGCGGGACGTCGATCGCCGCGGGCTGCAGGCGCGACAGCCGCGACACCAACTCACCGACGGATTGAAGATGCGTCAATAGATCGTCGAGTTTGATGACGAGCGGCAGGAAATCGTTTCCCGACAGGTCGGGTTTCTCCCGCAGCGACTTCAGGTCGTCCTCGAAGGAATGGGCGCGGCTTTCGATCGACGAGAGACCCAGAGCCGCCGCCTCGCCTTTGACGGCGTGCGCCTGCCGGAAAAGAGTATCGAGCTTCTTGCGGAACACGCTCTCTTCCCTGGCCGGCTCGCGCAGCACCGCATTGATCATCTTCATGGCCGCGTTCGAATCGTTCAAGAACGACGTCAGCTGCACCGGATCGATGTGCAAGATGCCGAGCAGGGTGTCGACCTGAGCCTGGGCCTGGCTTTGCGAGGTCTGCAGTTCACGGGCAAGTTCGACTCGCGCGCTGACGTCGGAGACGGAGACCAGCACCTGGGTGATCTTGCCGTCGACCCGCACTCGATGGAATTCGAACTGCAGATAGCGCGTTTCGAACCGGCCGCGGCCTACGTCCAGATGGACCTCGACCTCGCCCAAGGGATTGATCGACTTGACCAGCTTTTCGTTGGTCCGCTCCGACCACAGGATCGTGACGAATTTCAAGGCGGTCGCCAGAGTTTTTTCCGACACGACGTTCTTGAGCAGGCTTTCGAATGCGAGGCCGGCGAAGTCGGTCCGCTGGAACAGAGTTTCGAGCGCAGCGGAATAGGCCGTTCCGATGTTGAGCTTCTGATCGAGCAGAAACAGTCCCTCTTTGACGGTTCGCAGAATGTCGGTGGTTTGCTGGCGGGCCAGCTGCAGGCTTTCTTCCTGTCGCCGCCGGGCGCTGAGAAGGACGGTTATCAGCAACACCAGCAGGCCCGCGATTGCGAGCCCCACCAGCATGACGAGCCGCAGCTCTCTCGCCGCCCTGGCATTCGTCGTTTGCAGGTCGGCGGTGACCGCGACAAGTTCGCCATCGAGCAGCGGCAAGGCGTGACGGCTGGTACGGATCGCCGCCGCCACGTACTGCTCCAACTGCCGGCCGCTTTGATTGAGGGAGGTGCCGGCCGACTCGCTGTCGTCGTATGGAACTCCGTTATATTCGAGCACCGGACTCAACGCAGCACGCTCGGTCTCCCAAAACTTGGTCAACTGCGCCGCGTGCTTGCCGGCAATCGATTCTGCGGTCGCGCCGGTATCGCCGGTCAAGGCGAACCAGTTCGCGGGGCGCGGAGCATTCATGATCGGCAGCGCGGTGTCGAGCCGCTTCGCCGCTTCGCGTAATTGGTCCTCGGACTCCTGAATGTACGCGCGCGAATTCAGGCGTTCGTGAAACGCGTCCAAAGCCGCCCGGATGATGGTCGGATTGCGCTGCTGCTCGCCGACCAGTTTGAGTGCGGCCGCGCTATCGACCAGTTCGCCGGCGAGTTCCAGCCCCGGCACCAGCACGGTCACGAGGAAGCCGAAGGCCAGTACGATGACCAGAACGACGAGACCCCCGGGGCCTATCCGCGGTATCAGGGATTTCGGGGAAAGAGGGCTCATGAATCAGTTGCTCCCTTGAAGTTCGCGCCGGCTGTCGCTGGTCGGTTGGCGGCCGCGCCGCGGGCGGCGCTCAAAGCCTCGAGAAAGGAATCCACCGAGCCATATCGATCGTCCGGACTCTTTGCGAGCAGTCGGTCGACGATGGGCTGGTAGCGGAAGAGATGCTGCGGCAGCCGCGGGATGTCGGCCAACCGGTGGGCGGCGAATATGTCGGCCAGTGTTTTGCCGGCGAAAGGCAGAGCTCCCGCCAACATTTCGTAGAACACCACCCCGAGACTGTACAGATCTCCGCGCGCGTCGGGCTCGCGGCCCGCGATCTGCTCCGGGCACACGTAGTAAGGCGTGCCGGTACTCAGGTCGGACCGGGACAAGTCGCGGGACACGAGTTGGCTGCGGGCCGAGCCGAAATCGATCAAGACCACGCGATTGTCGTCGGTCAGCATGACATTCGACGGCTTCAGATCGCAATGCACGATTTGCGCGGCATGAACGATTTGCAGCGCCTCGCCGATCTGACGCGCATAGTTGCACGCATCGGCCTCGCGCAGCGGATTCTTCAATCGCTCCCGCAGGCTGCCGCATGGAAAATATTCCAACGCCAGATACAGATAGTCGGTGGTGATGCCGAAGTCCAGGACGTCGGCAATGGAGCGGTGGTTCAGCGCGGAAATCATCTCGCATTCCCTGGCGAATCGCTGCCGATCGGCCTCGGACGCGGTTTTCAAGCCTTCGATGGCTTGCACCTTGAGCGCAACCGGCTGAGGCAGATCGTCGTTTCGGGCCAGATAAACGCTCGCGCTCGCCGACTGCGCAATTTTTTTCATGAGCCGGTATCCGGCAATTGCCGGTTGTTGCCAGCGGTCGACCGCCGCCTTGGGCGCTTCAACCACGCGCGGGTGCGGGATCAATGAGCTCAAGGCCAGCCCGAGTTCCTCCACTTTCACGGCGTGAATCGGCCAGTAGTCGGAGGCGCCCAACTTCACGGAGCGCGCGGCGCTGCGCTCGTCGCCGCCTCGGGCAAATACCAGAATGGGCAGAAGCGGCGCCAAGTTGCGCAGCTGCACCAGGTTTGCGAGAGGGTCGGCAGCGATGGCCTGCGGGCTGAACTCGACGATCAAGAGAACCGCGACGTAGGCGCCGATTCGATCGACGCTCATCCGGGCGAAGGCTGTACGATCGATGGTGTCCGCATCGAGGGTGGGCAGCGCCTTGCGCACCAGCGCGGCCAACCGCAGACGCAATTCCATATCGTCGTCGACGATGAGACACAAAGCGGCCCCGCGTCCGGCCGCGGCAGGACCTCGTTCGCGACGCTCCACTTGCGCGGAAACTGCAGCTGTAGGGTGGCTCATTTTACCGCGAGGCGAAATGCGACGCGAACCTTGGTCGTCACCGCGATGGGCGTTCCATCCTTGAGGAACGGCTTGTAGGTCAAGTGGCGCACCGCGTCCGTGGCGGCCGACTCGAAGAAACCGACCGGGTCGGCGCGCAGCGCCTTGACGTCGACGACCTTTCCCTTGGGCGTGACGGTATAGCTGATTTCGACCCAGCCCTCGACATTGCGGGTCAGAGCCCGACGCGGGTAGTCGGGCTGCAGCGACGTGAGGCGGGTCAACGAATTCTCGGCGACTTCCGGCATGCCGGACGGGCTGGGCACCGCACCGTTGGCCTTGAGCTTCGCCTCGAGCAGCCGCTCATTGAGCGCGTCCAAGTCGGCGGAGTCCCCCAGAGATTTCGCTTGCCGAAGCATCGCCTCGGCTCGCACCAGGTCGGCAGCATCGAGCGCCTCCCGCGAACGTTCGAGCATTTTCTGCTGGACCGCGCTCAACATCTGCGGCAGCCCGCTGTTTTGCGGATCGACGGCGCGCAGCTGGTTGACATAATAGAACGCGCTGTCGTTCTCCGGCTCGGTCACACTGCCCTGCGCCAGCCGGCTCCGCGCCAGATCGAGAAGCTGCGGTTGATCGGATTTTTCATGCGCAGGTTGACTGCGCGCGACGCTGAGGTCGTGCTGCAGGGCCGCCAAACCCTGGCCTGCGGCGCCGCAGTTGTGCAGCTCGGTGAGGTATCGGTCCGCATCGCCGTAGCGCCGCTGATCGATGGCGGCGCGCGCGGCCTGCATGGCGTGTTTGATGAATTCCTGGTTTTGCGCCTGCAGCGCCGGGGAATTCAGTCCGCTCTGCCGCGCCTCTTCGAGATAGGAAGCGGCGCTGTCGTTATGCGGATCGATCAGTCGATCCTGCTGCAATCGGGTGCCGATGAGCGCAACGAGACGGCCGCTGTCGAACTGCTCGCGCCGCCGTCGGACATCATCGCGCAGTTGATTCAGCTTCGCGCCCGTCAGTACCTTCGCCCGCGCCGCCTCATCGATCAGCTGCGTGGCGCGGTCGAAATTTTGCGCGTTGAGCGCCGCCTGAATCTGCGCGGGCCCGAGCTCGGTCCTCAACGCAGCGAGGCGTTCGTCGAATGCCGCCAAGCGGCTGTCGGCGGGATTGATGCTGCGCGCGGTTTCGAGAGCCTGCAAGGCGACGTCGAATTTGCGTTCATCCAGTGCGGATTGCACTCTCGCGAACAGAATTTCAGCAAGCCGCTGCAACCCCTGGGTGGCTTCGCCACGCGAGGGATCCAGCAACAGCGCGTTCCGGTACAAGGATAGGGCGCTGCCCTCGGCAGGATCCAGGTAATGCCTATCCAGCATGGCTTGCTGCGCGCGCTCGATGAGCAGGTCGACCTTCTCGTCGCTCGAAGCGCTCGCACCCTCGGTGCGTTGCGGCGCGGAGACCTCGACCGGTTTGGATTTGACGGCGACGGCGGAGTCATTGGGCCGCAGGAGCAGGAACCCCGCGACGCCGACGCCCAACGCGCCGGCGATGATCGCGGCCGCCGTCGCGGTAACCTTCCGGCCGCGTGGCGGCTGCTGGGTCGCGCCGCTGCCGTCGCCCAAGAGCGCCACACGGGTGTTGAGCTCCTCGCGGGCGCGCTCCAGCGCACGGCTCAGATCGGCCGCAACGAACGGCAACGTGAGGTGCGCCGCTACTTGCCGCTGGGCGAGCGGGGTCTCCCACGCGGCAGCGTTGTCGGCAGCGTCGAGTGCGATGATGACGTAGCGATCCGAGTGCAGTTGGATGCGCGAGAGCACGGCCGCCACGGCTGCCTGGCCTCGTGCATCCCACAGAACGACCGCGGTTTGACCCGCTTTACTCGAGGCGATCAGGTCGTCGACCGAGTCCACCTGCCGCGGGACCCATGGCTCGCCGACCGTACCGATCTGGGTCCACAGCGAGTCATCGGTTGTAACGAGGAGCGCCGGCAGCTTCTGCCTTTTTGAGGGCGAAGACGCGCTCGTCTCCGAAGGACGCGCGGCGGCCGCATCGTGCTTGCTGGCTGGTGTCGGCACACTGCACTCCCGTGGCGGCAAATGGTTGGACTTCAACAGCGTTATCCTTGTGGAAATACGGATTCCGCGAGACGGCTTGGATCACACTTGTGGCGACGGAGGGTACCCCGGTGGTCACGAAATCCAGAGGCGCGCGCGAAAATGAGACCCAATTCGCAGATCGGGCGGAGGGGCCCGATCCTTGGTATTCTTATGCCCAAGGGCTTGCGGCCGGGAAGGACGATCTCGCGATGAATCTTTTACAAGGTCATGAAGCGACCTGCCCGCATTGCTGGGAAACCATCTCCCTGACGCTCGATCTCTCGGTGCCCGAACAGTCCTACATCGAGGACTGTCCCGTGTGCTGCAGACCGATGCTGGTTTCCTACTCCGCCGCCGACGGAGAACTCGACGCCCTCAGTGTCGACCCGTCCGATTGACGACGCGCGCTCGACCGGCACCCCAGCGAGTACGGTGGTGGAAGACGCTGCGCATCGCGGCGTTGCTTGGGATTCTGGTGCTGGTTGCCCTCACCACATTGCAGGATCGTTATCGCAGCACGCGATGGCGCGAACCTCTGTTCGTCGCCATCTATCCGATCGCGGCGGACGAAAGTCCGGCCACCCTGCGTTATGTCGACTCGCTCGACGCGGAGGAATTCAAGGCCATCGACCATTTTTTCGCGCGCGAGGCGGCCCGCTACGGCCTGCGGACGGATGAGCCCTTCCGGTCGCGGCTGCGTCCCGCACTCGAGGATCGGCCGCCGCAGCGCGCCGCGTCGGCGGGTCCGCTCGCCACCGCCTTTTGGAGTTTGCAGCTGCGTTACTGGGCGTGGCGCGTCAGCCGCCATGCGCGCGAGCCGGCCGACGTGCGCATCTTCGTGCTTTATCATGACCCGGCACTCACCCGGACGGTGCCGCATTCGCTCGGGCTTACCAAGGGACTGATCGGCGTGGTGTACGCTTTCGCCGCCCCCGAGATGACCGCCGAGAACAACGTCGTGATCGCCCATGAACTGCTGCACACGGTCGGTGCAGCCGACAAATACGACCCGGTGGACGACGCACCGCGCTTCCCCGACGGTTTCGGCGATCCGGGACAAGTTCCCTTGTATCCGCAACGGTACGCCGAGCTGATGGCCGGACGGCGCATGCTGGCGCGCGGCCGATGGGAGCAGGTCGCGAGCCTCGACGACGTCGTGGTCGGCGCCGCTACGGCGCACGAAATTCGCTGGCTGCAAAATGCCGACTGATGCACGCCGCGCCTTGTTCGAATGCCGCAACGTCGACATCGCCATCGAATCCCGCGTATTGGTGCGCGGGCTGAATCTCAGCGTAGAGGCGGGTTCGATTCTCGTGGTGCTCGGACCCAACGGCTGCGGCAAGAGCCTATCGCTGCACACCTTCGCAGGACTGCGGGCTCCGCAAGCCGGCGAACTCGAGGTCTTGGGCCGGCCGATATCCGCGTGGACCCGGCGCGCGCTCGCCCGCGAGCTGGCGCTGCTGCCGCAAAATGTGGAGGATCCGTTTCCGGCGACGGTGCTCGACACGGTGCTGCTGGGACGCCACCCGCACATCGGCCCTTGGCAATGGGAGACGGCTCTGGATGTCGCGATCGCCGGCAACTCGCTGGCGGCGGTGGGACTCGCGGGGTACGAGGAACGCGACATTTTTACGCTGTCGGGCGGAGAGCGGCGGCGGGCGGCCCTGGCCGCCGTGCTGGCGCAAAATCCCCGCATATTCCTGCTCGACGAACCGACCAACCAACTGGACCCGAATCATCAAATCGAAGCGCTGCAGCTGCTGCGGGCGCGCGCGGATGCGGGCGCCGCCGTCATCGTCACCTTGCACGATCCGAATCTGGCGGTGCGGTTCGCCGATCATGCCCTGCTCATCGGCAGGGCGGGAGACTGGCGCTGGGGCAGCGTCGAGCAAACCCTGACCTCGGCTCATCTATCGGATCTCTACGACACCCGCTTCGACGAACTCGACGCCAAGGGGCGCCGCGTGTTCTACCAGGCGTAAAGCGGCTCGCGGCGTAAGGCGGCGCGGGCGTAAGCGCTGCCCGGACACGCGGCTAGCGCAGGGCGGCCAAGATGGGG
>Ga0209006_10006841_pt1 | contig 10299 bp, 6 predicted proteins | sample JacPin_JW_Ref_O2_FD_188567 | JGI IMG/M metagenome (GOLD analysis project Ga0209006, IMG submission 188567) | Forest soil microbial communities from Algoma, Ontario, Canada - Jack Pine, Ontario site 1_JW_Ref_O2 (SPAdes) (version 2) | ecosystem: Environmental > Terrestrial > Soil > Boreal... | reverse complement strand
TCTACGCCGCGCTGACCGGGAACGCGCCGTTGGCGCCGGAATATGCCGGCGACCTGTTCGAGCGCGTCAAATCGTTTCGTCCAGCGGATTTCGACGCATGAAGGCACCGACCCAATCGCCCGCGCAACTGCTCGCGCCCGGCCGCGCACTGACCTTTGCCAATGTCGCCGACGGTGCCGAAGGTCTGGTGATCTCGGATCTGGCCCGCGCCGTGGCGGCACGGCCGAAACCGCCGGCGGTCAGCCTTGCGGTGGTCTGCCGCGACGGCCCGCGCATGCAGCAACTGGCGCGGGCGCTGGAATTCTTTGCCCCGGATCTGCCGGTGCTGCTGTTTCCGGCCTGGGACTGCCAGCCCTATGACCGGGTGTCGCCGCATGGCGGCATCCTGGCGCAGCGGCTGACCACGTTGGCCCGGCTATCGCGGCTTAAGGGCAGCGACAAACCGCTGATCGTTCTGACCACGGTCAACGCCGTCGTGCAGCGGGTGCCGGCGCGCGAACTGGTCGCGGCGCAGGCGCTATCGGTCGCCCCCGGCCATGTCGTGCCGATGGATTCGATCGTGTCGTGGCTGGAGCACAATGGCTACAACCGCTCCTCCACCGTGCGCGAGCCCGGCGAATATGCCGTGCGCGGCGGCATTCTCGATCTGTTTCCGGCCGGGCTCGATCAGCCCGTGCGATTCGACTTTTTCGGCGACTCGCTGGAATCGATCCGTACATTCGATGCGGAGACCCAGCGCACGCTGCTCGACATGCGCGCGCTCGATCTGGTGCCGATCTCGGAATTTCAACTGGTCACCGAGACCATCCGCCGGTTCCGGATGGGCTATGTCGCCGCGTTCGGCGCGCCCGAGCGTGACGACCCCTTGTACGAGGCTGTCAGTGAAGGCCGCCGCCATCCCGGCATGGAACACTGGCTGCCGCTGTTTGCCGACCGGATGGATACGCTGTTCGACTATCTCGGCGACGCACCGGTCGCGATCGAGCCGCAGGGCGAAGATGCCGCGCGCGAGCGCTTCAAGCAGATATTGGATTATTACGAAGCCCGGCGCGAGGCGATGGAACATCCCGGTGGCGGCGCGATCTACAAGCCGTTGCCGCCGGATCGGCTCTATCTGACCGAAGACGAGTGGGCCCAGCGTCTGGATCAGGCCGCATTGGCGCGGCTGACGCCGTTCGCGGTGCCCGAGGGCAGCGCCGGCGTGATCGATGCCGGAGCGCGGGCCGGCCGCAACTTCGCGCCGGAGCGCGCCGATACTGCCGTCAACGTGTTTGAAGCCGTGGTGGCCCATGTCGGCGCCTTGCAGGCCCAGCGCAAAAAGGTCGTGATCGCGCTGTGGAGCGAGGGCTCGCGCGACCGCATGGGCAGCATGTTGAAAGACCACAAGCTGCTCAACCTCACCAGCGTCAATTCCTGGCGCACGGTGCAGGCCACGCCGCGCAACGAAGCGATGCTCGCCGTCGTCGGCATGGAATCCGGCTTTGAGACCGACAATGTCGCCCTGATCAGCGAGCAGGATATCCTCGGCGACCGTCTGGTGCGGCCGCGCAAGGCCACCCGCAAGCTTGACAATTTCATCTCGGAAGTCACGAGCCTGGCGAGCGGCGATCTCGTGGTTCATGTCGAGCATGGCATCGGACGCTTCGTTGGCTTGCAGACGCTCGAAGTATCCGGCGCGCCGCATGACTGTCTGGAACTGCATTATGCCGCCGAGACCAAGCTGTTCCTGCCGGTCGAGAACATCGAACTGCTGTCGCGCTATGGCTCCGACCACGCCAATGTCGAACTGGACCGGTTGGGCGGGGGCGGCTGGCAGGCGCGAAAGGCCAAGCTCAAGAATCGTATTCGCGAGATCGCGGGTGAACTGATCAAGATCGCGGCCGAGCGGCATCTGCATGAAGCGCCGAAAATGCCGGTGCAGCCGCACGTCTATGATGAGTTCTGCGCGCGTTTCCCTTACGAGGAAACCGAGGACCAGCTCAGCGCGATCAATGCCACCTTGAAGGACCTCGAAAGCGGCCGGCCGATGGACCGGCTGATCTGCGGCGACGTCGGATTCGGCAAGACCGAGGTGGCACTGCGCGCGACCTTCGCGGTGGCGCTCGATGGCAAGCAGGTTGCCGTCGTGGTGCCGACGACGCTATTGGCACGGCAACACAGCAAAAACTTCGCCGAGCGGTTCCGGGGCTTTCCGGTCAATGTCGCGCAGGCCTCGCGCCTGATCGCGCCGAAGGAACTGACACAGGTCAAGAAAGGTATCACCGACGGCTCGGTCGATATCGTGGTCGGCACCCATGCGCTGCTCGGCAAATCCATCAAGTTCAGGGACCTCGGGCTGCTGATTGTCGACGAAGAGCAGCATTTCGGGGTCAGCCACAAGGAACGCCTGAAGCAATTGCGGGCCGAGGTGCATGTGCTGACGCTGAGCGCAACGCCCATTCCGCGTACGCTGCAACTGGCTCTGACGGGCGTGCGCGATCTCTCGATCATTGCTTCGCCGCCGGTCGATCGTCTGGCGGTCCGCACCTTCGTGGCGCCGCACGATCCCCTGATGATCCGCGAAGCGCTGCTGCGTGAGCGCTACCGCGGCGGGCAGGCGTTCTACGTGGTCCCGCGCATCGAAGATCTCGCGGGCGTCAAGGATTTTCTCGACAAGAACGTGCCGGAAATGAAGGTTGCGGTCGCCCACGGACAGATGCCGCCGACGGTCATCGAGGACATCATGTCGGCATTTTATGACGGCAAGTACGATATCCTGCTCTCGACCACTATCATCGAGTCCGGCCTCGATATTCCGACCGCCAACACCCTGATCGTGCACCGCGCCGACATGTTCGGGCTGGCGCAGCTCTATCAATTGCGCGGGCGGGTGGGGCGCTCGAAGCTGCGCGCCTATGCGCTGTTCACGCTGCCGGCGCAGCAGAAGATCACCGCCCAGGCGGAGCGCCGGCTGAAAGTGCTGCAATCGCTGGAAACCCTCGGCGCCGGATTCCAGCTCGCCTCGCACGATCTCGATATCCGTGGCGCCGGCAATTTGCTCGGCGAGGAGCAGTCCGGCCACATCAAGGAAGTCGGGTTCGAGCTGTACCAGTCGATGCTGGAAGAGGCGATCCTCAACCTCAAGGCCGGTGTGGTCGAACCCGTGGCGGACCGCTGGTCGCCACAGATCACCGTCGGTATGCCCGTGCTGATCCCGGAGGATTATGTCGCCGACCTCTCGGTGCGGCTATCGCTCTACCGGCGGCTCGCCGATCTCGACACCGACGACGAGATCGACAATTTCGCCGCCGAGTTGCGCGACCGCTTCGGCGTGTTGCCCGATGAAGTGCGCTATCTCTTCAAGATCGCCGCCATCAAGGGCTATTGTCGCCGCGCCAATGTCGAAAAGGTCGATGCCGGGCCGAAGGGCGCGGTCATCACCTTCCGCGACAACAAGTTCGCGCAACCGGATCGCCTGGTCTATTTCATCCGCCAGCACGGACAGGCGGCGAGGGTGCGGCCGGACATGAAGGTGGTATTCTTCCAGGAATGGGCGACGCCGGAAGAGCGTCTGATGGGTACCACCGAAATCCTGCGCCAGCTCGCCAATCTCGCCGAGAACAAGAAAGCGGCGTAGCTTCGAACTTATTCGGCATTGCAGCCCGACAGGTTTCGCAACGACGGAAAAAAACAGCCGCCGGCATCGCTGCCGACGGCCATTTTTTCAAATCAATTAAACCCAACGATTACTTCGGATACTTGAACTCGGGCGCCGCCTTCAGCGCATCCTTGGTGGTGTTCATCGACGCCAGCCATTTGTCATTTTTGCTGTCGTAGCGAACGTTGACCGATGACGGCGATACCGCGACATAGTGCTCGCCCACTCCGAGGAAGCCGCCGACCGACAGGATCAGCGCGTCGACTTCATGGTTCTTGATCGCAAGGTCGGTGATCTCGCCGATCGATTCATCCTTCTGATTATAAACATTCAGACCCTTGAGCTTCGAGCTGAACATCTCGTCCTTCGATACGGTCGAGAACTTGGCCTCAGCCGGCGCGGTGCCGGTTGTCTTGGAATCTTGTGCGAACGCCGGGCCAGCCAGCAGCGCAACCGACGCGGCGATCAGTATAATTTTCTTCATAGTGAAGTGTCCTTCTCATTGCAGCGTTGAATACTCTACAATGCGAGGACGACACGATCGTTCCGCAAACTTAATGTGGAACGATTACGATGCGGCCCGACGGGCTTCGTCGTAAAGCCGCGCCAGCAACGATTGCGCCGTATCCGATGACAGCATGGTCGCGAGTGTGACGGACGGCTCTGACCGCGTGTCGCGCTTGCTGTACGTCGTATGCCGCATCACGCTGGACAGCCGCCGCGCGATCATGTGGGCGGTGCGCAGATCGGTCTCGGCAAACGCGACGATGACCGATCCGTCTGGCTGGACTGCGCCGAAATCCATTTGCCGCATCAGGCGGCTGAGAATCCGCGCCCCGTCGAGTTGCGCGCGCGGGTAGGCCGGATCAAACGCAAAGCGCGCCACCGACAATCCGCCGCCGCGCGACAGCGTGTGATAAACTGATGTCGCGAAATCGCGGTTGAATGCCGCGGATGTGAGCAGGCCGGTTTTCGGATCGAGCAGCCCGCCGGCATCGATCGACCGCAAGGTACGACTGAGATGCGTTCCCAGGGCGTGCTGGCGGATCAGCGGCAAGGCGTTAGCGGCCACGCGCGCCGGTTCACCGCAGATGATTTCGAGGTTGGCCAGATCATATGCTGGCGCCAGTCCATCCGACGTCAGCACCACCGGCAAATTGCGAAAGCGCGGATCCTCGGCCAGCACAGTGAGGAAGGCGTCCATTACGCGAGTGCTGAATCCTTCGCCGAGCACGATGCCATCGATGTCGCGTGTGTTGAGGTGTTTGGCCGCGGCTTCGATACTGAGTGCTCCGACAACACCCATCCGCTCGCCGAGCGACACGGAAAGCGCGGGATAGGCCGCGCCACGACCGATCAGCAGCACGGTGGCGTCGCGAACGAGATCGATCTCGGCCAAAGGCCTCCGGATCGCTGAATCATCATCAAGCCGGCGCATCACGGTGGAATGCAGCGTCCGGACCCGGAGCGCCGCGCGCAGGCGCGCGGTCAGGCGGTCGACGTTGCCTTCAGTTTGCGAGAACGGAATGGCATTTTCCGGGAGCGATGTCGTGGGATCGATCACGATCAGCGGCAGATAAGGCTGCCTTGCCGCGATTTGTTTCGCCAAGGCCTCAAGGTCCGGGTCGGCGGCTTCGGGCAGCGCAAAGACGGCGGCCGGCTGCAATTGCGCGACGGCCCGTGAAGCGTCGGCCCAGGTCGCATCTATGATCGGAAACATCCTCGCTTCGTCGAGCGATGCCGCGAATGACGGCTGCCTGGCGGTCGACACAACGAGGATCGGGCCTTGCTGGGACATTTGAAACTCGGATCAACGCGATCGGAGGCGCGATCCTAGTTTGCGGGCCTTAATGGCGCGTCAACGAAGTGATTTGATTGCTATCAGGCTGGATTGGCCCGATCGCGAAAGGCTTCCACCATCAGTGGGTTAAGCCCAAGTTCACTGAGCGCTTCGCGACCGCGGGCATTGTCCTGGGCGCGACCGGCAAGGCGGTAGCCGCTCAACCGATCGGGCAACGCAGTCAGCAGCGCGCCCTGTCCAAGCCGTTTGGCCCATTGCTGCAGATCATGCGACAGAAACCGGTAGCCGCCGACGGCCACAACGCCGGAGGGCGGCGCCGTGATGCAGATCGCGCCGGTCGAACGGTCGATCCGCGCGGCATAATCGGTGTCGACGTAGTCGCGCGGAGGCGGCGCGATCAGGGAGTCGCTCGCCGGCGCAGGAGGGGCGTAGGCCGCCACCGCAATCATTGGCCCTTTCAGCGCCAGTGTTCCCCGTGGTGTCAGCAGGGTTTCGCCGGCAATCGAGGTGCCCGGCACATCGCGCGGCGCGCCGTGCGGCCCCGGCATGATGGGAGCGGCCGCACCATCCGCGGCACGGCAGGCGCCGAACAATCCGGCCTCGCCGAACAGATAGATGTCCGTGAATCTCACTGTTTCAGCCGGCCAGAGCGCGCTCGAGGCCACCTGTTCCGGCGTGCGCCAGAGGCCGATCACATTTCGCAGTGTCGGTAGGTGCGAAGCCAAGTCATTCTCGGCCAACCGCAACGCCATCGGCGCCGGCGCGATCAACGTATCGCAGGAATCATCGTTGATCTGCTGTTCGAGTGCGTCGCCGTCGAACGGATGATGCAACGCCAGCGTTCCGCCGGACAACAGCCAGACCAGAAGCGAGGAGGTCAGGCCGGCGAAGGACGACGGCGTGAATGCCGACATCAGGATTGCCCCCTGGGGCACCCGGCTTTCCAGAAAAACCGCGAGACCACCAGCGATCAGATTGAGATGCGTGCGCGGTACCGCGCGGAAACCGTCAGCCGTTACGTCGAACGAAACGACCGCCGCCCGGCGGCCATCCTGCGTCACCGCGCGCGCAGTTGTTGACGTGCTCGATAACGCGAGGTCGAGCGAGGCCATTCCCTCCGGCAGATCGGTGCCGAAGCCGCAGACATGGCGGATCGAAAATGCTTCAGCAGCGGCATTCATGGCGAGGTCGGCGTAGTTGATACCGTCGACCTTGCTCATGGCCACGATCGCTCGCGCCCCGGTGCGATTGAGCGCCACGGTCAATTCCGCCTGCCGCCAGAGCTGAGGGAGCAGGGCGACAATCAACCCGGCGCGATGCGCTGCGAGCACCGTCAGCATGAATTCGACGGTATTCGGCAGTTGGATCGCGATCACGGAATTGGCCGGCAAGCCCGCTTCAATGAAATGCGCCGCCAACGCCGATATGGCTCGATCGGCCTGCGCGAAAGTCAGGCGTCTTGGCGCCTGGCCCGTGATGCGTTGCTTGTTGAGTGGATCGAGCAACGCCAGCGCGTCTGGCTGCCGCGCCAGGATCCGGCGAAACAGTCCGTCCAGTGTTGGAGATATGTTGGTCTGGATCACGAGATCACTTCGCTTGCAGGAACTTGGCTTGCAGGAGCTTGGCTTCAACGAACCTGGATTAACGGACCGGCCTTTGCCACCACGTTTCCGGGAGGTACCCGGTCAGGGCGGTAGCTTCAGGTCGTTCTATCCGATTCCATCGGGCGATCCATTGCTCCTGAACGTTAAATACCGGGATAGCGTAGAAGCCCGACATCAGGGTCCGGTCCAGCGCACGCACCGCCGAAACAAACGCGGGATGTTCCCGCGCCGCCAGCATGGCCGCGATCATGGCATCGATGGCAGGGTCTTTGGCGCCCATGTAGTTTCGCGTACCCTGATTATCCGCAGCCTCGCTGCCCCAATAAAAGAACTGTTCATTGCCCGGAGAAAGCGACTGATCCAGGCGATTCTGGATCATGTCGAAATCGAAACCGAGACGGCGTTGATCGAATTGAACGGCGTCGACCGCGCGCACCGACGCCGAGATACCCGCGCGCTTCAGATCGCGCGCGTATGCCAGCGCGATTCGCTCCTGATCGCGGGTGGTCACCAGAATTTCGAAGGTGAGGGGCGCTTTGGTCGCGCGTTGCCGCAATACGGTGTTATCGAGATCGTAACCGGCCTCGGACAACAAATGCAGCGCAGTGGCCAGGGTGGCTCGATCGCGGCCGGAGCCATCGCTGACAGGGAGGCGGTAACTGCCGTTGAGAATGTCGGCCGGGATATCCGACGCGAAGGGTTGCAAAAGTTCGCGTTCGCGGTCGTCAGCGGCACGGCCATAGGCCGATAGTTCGGAGCCGGCAAAGAAGCCGGCCGAGCGGGCATAGAGCCCGAAAAAGTAATTGCGGTTGATCCATTCAAAATCGAACAACAGCGTCAACGCCTGTCGCACGCGGATGTCGGAAAACACCGGCCGCCGGGTGTTGAACACCAGGAATTCGGAAGGCTGTGGCAACCCGGTCTTGATCGTGTCGCGGATCACCTCGCCGTTGCGGGCCGCTGGAAAATCATATCCGTCGTGCCAGCGCAGCGGCTCGGTCTCGACGCGGAAGTCATAAAGGCCGCGCTTGAATGCCTCGAATTGACCATTGGCCTCGCGATAGAAGTCGAGCCGGATTTCGTCGAAATTCCACAGACCACGATTGATCGGGAGGTCGCGGCCCCAATAATCGGGATTACGCGTCAGCGTCACGCTGGCGCCCGGTTTCACCGCGCCGACGCGGTAGGGCCCGGAACCGAGTGGGGCCATCATCGAGGTTTCCTCGAAAGTCGCGGCATCGACGGCATGACGGGCCAATACCGGCATCAGGCCCAGGATCAGCGGCAACTCGCGGTCGTGGGCACCGCCAAAATCGAACCGTATCGTGAGCGGGTCGGGCACCTCGGCCTTTGCGACTTTGGAATAATATTGACGATGGTTGGGACGTCCCTTGTCGCGCAACAGAGCCCACGAAAACAGCACATCGTCCGATGTGACCGGCTGCCCGTCGGAAAACCGCGCCCTGGGATCGAGGTGGAAGGTGACATAGCTTCTGGCGTCGTCGGTCTCCACGCTTTTTGCCAACAGACCGTAGAGCGTGAAGGCCTCGTCATTGCCCCGTGCCATCAGGCTCTCGACCACAAAGCCCCGGATCTGCTGCACTGCAAGACCCCTGACGATGAGGGGGTTGAGGCTGTCAAAGGTGCCGAGAATGCCCTGAACCAGCCGGCCCCCTTTTGGTGCGTCGGGATTGGCATAGGGCATATGGGTAAAATCGGCCGGCAAAGCCGGCGCACCATGCATAGCGAGGGCGTAGCCCTGCTCAGCCCATACCTTGTTGGGGCCGATGATGAACCACAGGCCGAAAGCGAAGATACCGCAGATAAAAGTGCGAACAATTATGCGCTGCGGAACACTCGACACGACAGGTTGATTTGATTCGGAATAGCTCACTGGCTTGTCTTACCACAGCCGTCTGGATCAGGCCGCGACGAGCGCCAAATATGCTTGTCGGCATTGATCTTTTCGTTTGCGCCTGTATGAAGGCGTGCAATTGACCAAGGCGGCGGGTCCTGTCACGCATCTGCCTCAATTGGCCAGGAGACAGCCGCCCAAACGGCTAGGTGTCGGTGCCCGCAGCGGTTTCGGGCGCTCCCGTTCAGAAAGGGTTTTCCGCAATGAATTTCCGTATCTTGGCCGCGCCGGTCTGGCCGCGTGGGCGGGCTCTCGCCCTTCTTGCGGCGACAACTCTGAGTGCCGCATTGCTTGCGCCCAGCGCCCAGGCCCAGACGCCCGCACCCGCCGCGCCCACTGCGGCGCCCAAGGCCAAGGCTGCGCCCAAGGCCGCACCGAAAGCCGCTCCCGCCGCACCCGCACCGGCCGCTCAGGCAGCGCCGCCGCCCGCCGCTGGCGCTCCCGCCGCCGGTGGTCAGCCCGCCGAACAGGTTCAGCTGATCTATGCGCCCTGGACCAAATTCTGCCTCAAGGGCCAGGATGCCAACGCCAAGCAGGTTTGCTTTACCGGCAAGGACGGACGCATCGAGTCCGGCCAGCCGGTCATTGCGGCCGTCGTCATCGAACCCGAAGGCGAGCCCAAGAAGATCCTGCGCGTCACTCTTCCGCTGGGCATGCAGCTGGTTCACGGCACCCGCGTGATCATCGATAACAATCCGCCGGCGCAAAGCCCGTATGTGATCTGCTTCCAAAACGGCTGCATGTCCGACTACGAGGTGACCCCGGAAATGCTCGCCAACCTGAAGAAGGGCCAGAACCTGGTGGTGCAGGCGATCAATTCCAATGGCGCGCCACTCACGCTGCCGTTGCCGCTCGCCGAATTCGCCAAGGCCTATGACGGCCCCCCGACCGACCCGAAGGTGTTCGAGGAAACCCAGAAGAAGCTGCAGGAAGAGTTGCAGAAGCGTGCTGAAGAAGCCCGCAAGAAGCTCGAGGCCAACGCACCTGCCGGCGCTGCGCCAGCCAATCCGGCGGCGAAGTAAGACTTAAACTCATCGACAAACAAAAGGCGCTCCAACCGGGCGCCTTTTTTATTGAACAAGTCTTTTGTTGAACAAGTCTATTGAGTGAGCAGGCCGCTTTTGAAAAGGGCCAGTACTAGTTCAGCGACGGGTTGCGCGGGCGATAGCCGCCCGACTTGTCCTTCACGAAGATCTCGGCGACCTGCGAATGCCGGATCGGCTCACCTGAATCGTCGGGCAACAGGTTCTGCTCCGAAACGTAGGCGACATATTCCGAATCTGAATTCTCGGCGAGCAGATGATAGAACGGCTGGTCCTTGTGCGGCCGGACATCCTCGGGG
>Ga0209006_10006840_pt1 | contig 10300 bp, 11 predicted proteins | sample JacPin_JW_Ref_O2_FD_188567 | JGI IMG/M metagenome (GOLD analysis project Ga0209006, IMG submission 188567) | Forest soil microbial communities from Algoma, Ontario, Canada - Jack Pine, Ontario site 1_JW_Ref_O2 (SPAdes) (version 2) | ecosystem: Environmental > Terrestrial > Soil > Boreal... | reverse complement strand
CACCAGTCCTTGGCTCGGTGCCAACCAACAATCTATGACCCCCCGCCACAAACGAGCAGCTTCACTCAGTGGCGACGAATCAACAGAAAGGCCAGAACGCAAACGCCTTTCTCCCGCTATCAGACCTACTAACCCCAAGAAACCCACTCGGGGATACAAGTCGACGACTTGTACACCGGCATTACGTGTAACTAGATCTCGAAAAGGAAGTATGGCTGGCGACACTCCTTCTCCCGTAGACTTGTCCATGCCCCCGCCTGCTCCCCCTGCGAACCAGGCTCTCTCTAATACCTCACTGCCATCCTCCATACCCAATTATAACCCCCACCTCACGCCTGTTACCCCTGCTAGCATCATGAACCTAGGAAAAATAGGGTTGAATAGTAGGTTGGCTCCGGTGGCGAATGATCTCGATATGACAAAGGCTGAGCCGAAAGCCAAGGGGTCAACCAGGCCTAGAGCCATTACGGATGCTGGTGTACGAATCAGACCTAAGAAAATGGCAACGAGTCCCAATCTGAAGGCTATTCTTCCCGGTAAGCTACTTTTCTTTTTTATACCTCCCAATCGTCCTAAAGCAAGATATCCCAGCCGGAAGCAATCCTCATCATTCTTCTATATCCCAGCCTGTGACACAAGTTCGCAAAACATCTCACAAAGCTGCAGAACAGAAGCGGAGAGACTCCTTGAAGACCACTTTCGACGACTTGCGTGTTTTGCTCCCTCCGATCCCCCTCCCCTCAGACGAGAACTTTCCTGATGAACGCATACTCCCCGGTGCGCTTCCCCCACGCGGACCCCCCAAGGCAGGTGGAGAGGGCCCAAATAAAGGCGTCAGCAAGTTACAGCTACTGATGTGCGGAAACGACTATATACGTCAGCTCAAAGGTCGTGTGGAGAGGCGAGATGAAGAGATTTACAGGTTGAGGCGCGAGATTGTGAGGCTTAGGCAGTTATTGGGAGATGAGGCGATGAATGCGATGGAGGATGTGGATTTGGAACGGGATTTGGATGCTAATGAACCGTTTGGTTCAGGGTTCGGAAGGGGAGGATCGATCGTCGTCGACGACGAGGGTGATGAGGATGGCGAGGAGTGATTTTCTGTGATTTCACATTTCTTTTCTGGCGATGGAAACGTTAAACGAGGTATTTATCGTTGATATTTTTTTTAAAGCATTTATCTACCTTAACTTTCATGCACTTGCTCCTACCGCACAATATGTATCATTTAGCCTTACTTACTTAGCCTGACCTTGTGATTCCGAACCATGTCCAGTCAACGAACCATGTCCGGTCAACCACCCAACAGTCCTCTGTGAGTGCAGTACCTTCACACTCATTATATGCGAATTGAACTTGGCCTAGTTCGGTCGTTTTCCTCCTTCATATCGCCCTCGAGATACCGATTGCGATCCAGGGTGTTTGGTCCCCGACATCCCTCCCCTTCCAGCAGCTCAACAATACCACGTTGGTTATACTCAAAGTCGGATCCTACGAACTTTCTATACCCACCGAAGTTGACACGTCTCTATAATATAGCTGTACGCAGCGTTGGTTCTAGCAACATGCGTCGCTTCGTTATTGTGCTTCTCGCTTCCTGGTGAGTCGCATCATCATCATGAACATTGAACTAACGAAATACGTGTTTTTTTTTCTATGGCAGAGTTCATGCCAGGTAAACGGGCACTTGCGATAGCGCTCTGTGTATACCACAGTATCTCCTCTACGATACTCTTCCAAAGCCCACGGTTCATCCCACACTCATTTGGGCCAGCGATGGAAAGGTACGTGTGTCCCTCGGAGCCCATTCATAAAGACCACGACCAAATGATGGATACTGACTTGCATGTTGGACCTATCTTTTCTCTCTCTTAGCTTCAAGGTCACACCGGAAATCGTATGGGGGATGTTGCATGGGTTTATGAGCTTGGCAATGGTGGTTTGGTGGCAGGGGACGTTGGGATATGCTGCGTTGGCCAAGAAGACGCAGTGAAGCTTTATACCGGGCCTGAAAATGGGATGAAACTTATTTATTTCATTCTTGTTCGTTTTATCTCTTCGCGTTGAGCAAACTACATATCCGGTTTTGCTACTGGCCACTGAATAGATCGACGGAACAGAGCTCAGATAAACAGGTCCCTCTTAGCTCAGTTGGTAGAGCGCGTCACTAGTACATACAAGTTTATGACGAGGTCAGTCGTTCAAGTCGGCTAGAGGGAATTATTTTTTTGTAACATATCATCACGTGGCGTAATGGTGAGATTCCGAGCCTCTATTTTACATCGGCGCGTGGACGTCGTGCTTTCTAAAAGCAGTCTTTTGTTCAGTCTAGCAGTTCAGGTTATGGCATGTTGCTGCAAGACACTACGTAGGCGACATCATCGGTAGTGTCCATGCACAAGGAATGGTTCAATACAAATCGACTGTGGCAAGTTGATCTGAACAAGTTCAGAGTTTCATGTACACGTCAATTGGTCTATGGAAACCTTGAAAAATTGTATCGAAAAAGTCATGAATGAAGAATTTGATGATAAGAGTCCACACGTACCGCCTTCGCCAATGAAACCGAGGTGTTGTGCTGGACCGAATCCGATTCCTTGCAGCACCGATCCAAAGTCGTCAGGATGCAATTTGAGATTCCTTGCATTCTCCTTCAACCTCTGAAAACAAAACAAGCCCATCATAGTTGTTTTTTCTTCTTCTGTCTTTTGTTCGGACGGTGACGTACGTGATTCATTCGCTTGGCTTTTCCGTAGGTATCCCATGCCTGAGGTTCGAGGATAAAGGTTCCGCCATTGCTCAGAACGGAGTGCACACGCGTGAAAAGTTTCATTATCGCCTCATCTCCTCCGTTCAAATGCACCCACTTTGAAAGAGAGAAACTGGCAGGGAGAAAATGGTTTTATGTGTGTGTAAGGTGATCGACAGTAAAGGGATGTACTCGGGCTTACGCGATTACGACATCATAACCATCTGCATCCTCGGGTATCTCATTTTCAACCCAATCTGCCGTTCTGAAAGAAAGATTGTGTGGGAAGACGTTGGCCTTCCTTCCTTTCAGTGTTTCTTGCCACCGTGGAGGAGGAATAGGAGGGATTGGTAGAGGGCCGAAAGTGTGCTCGAAAGATGCTGGGAAGTAAGAGGCTTGTGGTCGTCGAGGGTGGGATTCCACAAGCTCAGCTGAAATAGGGTCTGCCGACCCAGCAGATTTGCCGAGTTTTTTCTGTCTCTCTGCGCTATCCATCACCGCCATCTTGTCGATCTCCCAGTGAGGTCTCCGGAGACTCCAAACGGCGCGCCTCCTTCGCCAGGATGCTCTGATTAGGGTGTCATCGATGTCGACCCCGACGACACTGTGAGCTCCGAAAGCCTGTGCTAGCTTTCTGTCACTTATAATAATAATAAAAAGATCCTGAGCGCAGTGTACAGCACATACCTATTTCACAGGTCACCCAGCCTTCGTTACACCCGATGTCTAGCACGCGTTTCCCGGCGAACAAGGTTGGTGAGAGAAGTGTCAGTCGCGGGTCTGAAAGGGAGTAGCGTTTCGAGTAGTATCTAAAGTAGTTTATTATCAATTACAGAATCAAGTACAGAGGCATGAACTGACCCATGATAATTTCCGTGCACTGGAGGGAGGACCGTGGTCATTTGCTGGGTCTACGCATTGTGACGCGTGACAAGTCACAGCCATCCACCCAAAAAAAATGGTTAGCGATTTTCTTGTACTGTTCGAAATTGCTAATGATATTCTCGTCTCCAGCCTCAGGTCTGTCCTTTAAAGAAAAGAAAATCATATCTTTATTCACTAGCCGCAGAACGAGTACATCGAAGAATATGTGAAGCAGCACGGTCGACGGTTGGATTATTATGAGCGCAGGTTCTTCTTCTACCTCGTACCCTTGACTCTCTCGTTGTTCACTCCCGAATGATAGACGGAAACGTGAAGCTCGAGCTGTTCATCGTGCTTCGGCAACGGCACAGAAAGCCTTTGGCTTGAAAGCCAAATTGCTACACGCGAAGCGGCATGCTGAAAAGGTCCAGCTGAAGAAGACTTTGAAAGCACATGACGAGCGAAATATAAAGCAAGCTGACAATTCGAACGTCCCAGAGGGCGCACTACCAACATATCTTCTTGACCGCGAGGACCAAAAAAATGCAAAGGCGCTCTCTACAGCCATCAAGCAAAAGCGGAAGGACAAGGCAGCTAAATATGCAGTTCCACTGCCGAAAGTCAGGGGAATAGCAGAGGACGAGATGTTCAAGGTGCTGAAGACAGGGAAAAGCAAACATAAATCATGGAAGCGGATGGTCACGAAAGCTACATTTGTGGGCGAGAGCTTCACGAGAAAACCTGTCAAAGTCGAACGATTTATACGGCCCATGGCACTGCGTTACAAAAAGGCAAACGTCACTCACCGTAAGTACTAATCACTCACTATCGAATGACTGTAGCTCACGTCCAAAAACCAGCCGATTTGAAGGCTACATTCCAGCTTCAGATTTTGGGCGTGAAGAAGAATCCACAATCATCAACTTATACGCAATTAGGTGTTATGACGAAGGGGACTGTCATCGAGGTCAATGTTTCTGAGCTTGGCATGGTAACAGCAGGCGGAAAGGTTGTCTTCGGGAAGTATGCGCAGATAACGAATAACCCGGAAAATGATGGGTGCATCAATGCAGTTCTACGTATGTGCCTTCTTCTCGTTCGTTTTCGACGTTGACTGGTATTTTGCAGTCGTGTGACGTTTGTATCTCGACTGTATTGGCATATCATATTAGATTCTGGGAAGACCGCACAGCGATCACAAAAATGGCAGATGGTTGTAGGTACTACACAATTCCGGCCCTAGATCGTCGGGACAGTGCTCAATCCGACACCCAACGAAGCAGGAGTAGCACAACGATGCCAATAGAATTTTATTATTGTACACACATAACCCTTCGGTACTAGAGGTTGCGAGAGCCTCAGCTTGGGACGAAAAGGTCATCGTGGATAATGTCGTCAACGCATCTTTGAGCAGTGGTGGGACCCTCTGGTTATTTGCGAGGGCTGGGCTTCCTTTCCAGGAGCGAACTCGTATTTGGAGTGTCTCCGAGGATACGTGCGAAGTCTTTCCTGTGAAGCTTGGGGGCATTGGAACCCTCAATCCAACCACCGCTTTTAAAAAAATAATCTGGCTCCATCCGCGCCGATTGCTCTAAGTGCTGGAATGGCATGGCGAGTGCCTAGATCACATGGAAAATCCAAAGGAATGGATAAATTAATAATATAGCCCATCCGCTAGCACACAATACCATAAAGTGATAGGGGCGTCAGAAATGATCGTACCGCGCATCTGGCAATGATTGATGTTGAGAATCTGGAGCGATGTCACCGGAAGAAGCTGGTCTCCGGTACTAGGACCTGCGAGGATAGTTGCGTAGCATAGTCGAAAAATTTATCCAGAACGCAAATACAAAGATCAGATTTTGATCAACGAGGTGCTCCAGCTTCGCTTTCAATATCCAGGAGTGCGAATATCTGCGTTTGCAGAAGCCCCGCCGCCCGGTACTCGAAAGACACGAACCAAAAACATTCGATCCACGGAGCGTCCAGGTTAAGAGTGTAGAGTTCACGGGGCTTGCCTCTTGTGAAAGAAAATGTAGTCGAGTTGCTGCCAGCTAACATGGTTAAGCCCGATCAATACTTTAAGGTAGTCTGCACTATAAACGAAAAGTTAAAAAGGCTAAGCAAGCTCGATACGGACGCACCTACATAACCAACCCATCATTTATCGAGATATCATGTTTGTGAAAGTGTTTTCAAGTCCGAATTGGCCAAACCGAATGGTGGCTTCGTTTTGGATGAGTAACTAAGAGAGGAAAGGGGCACATAATGCCAAAGCAATCCTTCAAGCTCAAGGCTTTGAGCCAAACTTTGCTCGGAACTTCCCACGAGCCAAGTTCTGAAATAAACCAGAAAGGTATGGAGTCTGCATCGAGAACGTGGTAAGGTTACCATCAGAATAACCGGCATAATGAACGTGAACGTCGAAGGACAGGGGATAAGCTGGAAGCATACATACCAATTCGTAAATCATATCGTGAATAAACGTTAGGTTTTGTTAATCAAATTGAAGGGCGAGATTGATTGTTATTGTCTCGCGAGACCACATGTCGTCGAAGGGTGTCAAAGGGAAAGGAGCATCAAGTTCGAGTCAGGGGGTTGACGAACATGCTACGTTTTGAGACAAAGACAAAGGAAATTTGATATCAAAGCAGATGACATGCAACATTAATGGTATATCAGCAAGCGTGGCCAACGTGAGTAAATGATATGGATGGTCATGGAGGTCTGGGGGAGTGGTGAGATTGTGCTAGAAACGAGATGAGAAAAAAAATGACTATAAACAAAAATATACAAATCATTTATATGATAAAGATGGGATAAGATTCGACGACGATTAATGCTGTGGTGATGCACAGGGGGTGCTTTTCTCTGCCGACTTCGCCCTAAAGCGTTCTCCAGAACGCGAGGGAGAAGAGAATGTGAACGCTGGCTGTGCTTTTTTGGGCTCGGGAGTACAAGGTCGAGTGAGGGACAATCGAGACGATGACGCGAGAGTGAGGAAGTCCTCAGAAATTTCTGGTTCGCAGGAGGGTTCCTGTTCATATAACATACTGAGAACAAGACAAAGACAAAGAACAACAAAGACTAACCTTGACCATTCGGAAGGTGGCTTTGTCCTCCACTACTACTTTACGTGCCACCGCAGAAAATGAATGGACAACCTCGTCGAAAGCCTCCGTCACGTCCGCCAAGGGCTGAACCGTCAATTCATAGCACTTTGCGTCGATCTCAGCGCGCATAATGCGTTCAGACTCCCTCTCGGACTCTCCGGCTTCGTCAACGACAGGGAGAGGCGATCCTTTGCGGGAAATTTTCTTGGACGACTTTCGGCTCGCGACTTTGCCATCCTTCTTCGTGGTTTTCCCTTTCGTTGACTTCCTCTTCTTCGTTGAGGGTTCCGACGCGTCTCCTTGGCTTTTGATAGCCAAGGGGGTGTGGGACTTGGTCGAAAGCGCGGTCGTCTTGCGCTTCTTGTCTACGATGGGGCGTGCACCCGTGACTGGGTGGAGATTCTCTTTGTCGATGGTGGTGGCATTCGCTGCCGACGATGAGGTGGATGGCTTAGTGGCCTTGGTGTGGGGAGTGGGGGTATCTCGGAAGACCGTGAAACTTCGGAGAGACATGGCGTGCGTGGAGTGGGACATATTGATGATGGGTATGTGAAGGGTTGAGTTGATGGTGGAGTGGTAGTATGTTGTGTCGATGTAAAGTGTAAAAACACAAGAGCGAGCTCGCTTAGAGTCCAACTTTTAAACTCTCATTTCACACTCCGCTCAATGTCCGCCAAGCCAAAGCGGACGCGACTAGGTCACGTGTAAAACGCGTCGGCCACCGTTTGCGAGCAACGAGCACGTCTGCCACTTTTGTCTTCCACTTGTGGACTCTCAAAGAATGGGTTGCCCTACGCGACGACGGCAGCTCCTTTATTGTGGACTTTGACTATGTCATGCCGAGATGCCGCGTATTGTCGGTTGGGGCCGTTATCGTAGATCGCGACATCACTGCTTGAATGCTGTGGCATCCGATGATCTACTTCCGCACCCTGACGTACATCGCGTTCTATTCAAACATATTTTACCGAACGACGTTCAGGGGCAAGTAGTACTTCAGTATGGTGTGTGGCACTGTCGGCGGTGAGAAGAGATGACGTCACGCAACTTTCGCATGAACCTTGTTCAAGCCAAACGCCTGCACGGCGGCCATTACTATTTACTGGCTTTTGCTGTATACATTTCATTTTGTGAACAGCTGTGCCGTTGAATGTATGTACTAGTTTACTTCGGCGCCTCGTTTCAACCGAGAACATCGGCACACGCTCGCAGTGGTGATGTGGTTAGCCCCCGAGTCGGACTGCCTTGAGTCCGAATGTCCGCTATGATTTGAGACTAAAATATTCAGAAAGAGCCAAGTTCAGAAACACCTGTCGGACTCCTGATCTAATTTAGGCTATGACCTTCCAGAAAAGGCAACTTCTAAAGTTCTCCCGTGTGGAACACAGTAAACCCCGGCGAAAAGAGTAATCTGATGACACAGTTTACACGTCATCTTGATTTCACAGACGAAGAACTTTCGTGAAACTGCTTACCACATGTCCGGTACAATCGTCTTCACTGCTGTACGATGGCGAGATCTTCGGAGTGCTGCGATTAATTACACACCCTCAAGGATCGCAGCTTCTTGGCGGAGTGAGTCTTCGAAGCTGTAACCCTATGACGGAGTGGCTGACTTAGGGGCGGGAGTATGAACTATTATAAAGAACGAAGCTCCTTGTTTATGAGTTAATCTCGATCTGCGAATATATCAGATCCACATGTGAGATCGCGAACTGTGAGTGAAAGACCCTGATTCATATTAAACAATACTGTCCTTGCCTCCGAGAATGCATCATATCAAATTATCCCCATCTCTTAGAACCCCCGGCCGCCTACCATCATTGAAAGGCTGGTGGAGCAGCAACACCTTTTCGTTTCAACCCCCCTACTGCCAGACGCAACTCTATACATCGTCGGGACGGCTGCGTCATTGCTGTCACACAGGTGCAGTCGTGCATTGATACCTCATGCCCACCACGCCTAAACGGTCAGTCAGTCACGTTTATAACGAAGTGAGTAAATTTTCATTCTCCCTACTTCTTTCAGTCGAAATACCCCTTCGTCTTCCTTTGGTGCTAGTTCACTACACTTTTCGCCTTCGGAAACTGACTGTCGCTATGCCCCCAAAGAACTCAGTCGCTCACCCCCCACTGGGTACCCTCATCGACAATGACTCCTTGGAGCTCGTGGAGGTCCTGGGAGTCGGCGGTTACGGTGTCGTTTATCGTGCCGTCGATATTCACTCGTCTTTCTCGAAATCTTATGCTGTTAAATGTCTCGCCGACCCCCAGCCCAATCAAAACGGCCGACGCCACCTCCATATCCGCGAAATCACCCTCCATCAGCTCGCATCTTCCCATCCAAACGTCGTCACACTACACCGCGTCGTCGAGGATTACAATCACACCTATATCATTATGGATTACGCCAGTGATGGCGACCTCTTCTCCCAAATCCTCCACAGCTGTCGTTACCTCGGCGACGACTACATCATTAAGCGGGTTTTCCTTCAGTTGCTCGACGCGGTAGAGCATTGCCACTCACTGGGAATATACCATCGCGACCTGAAACCCGAAAACGTTCTGTGCTTCGACAACGGCCGCCAGGTCGCCATAACAGACTTTGGCCTTGCAACCACCGATAAGGTCAGCGAAGAGTTTCGCACTGGCAGTGTTTACCACATGAGTCCAGGTATGAGATCGGCCCATCTACTCATATCTATAATCCCGTTAATTTCAGTACATATCCAGAATGTCAAGGGGGGGTGTTTGCCCCAACGGGGACTTACTCTCCAATGTCTAACGACGTCTGGTCGCTTGCTATCATCCTCCTCAATCTTGCCACCGGTCGAAACCCTTGGAAATCGGCATCAGCATCAGACCCCACGTTCCAGGCATACCTCCAGGATCCCATCAGTTTTCTCCCCACAGTCTTGCCTATCTCGCCACAGCTCAATGCTGTCCTCGTGCGGATGCTGGATGTCGACTGGAGACACCGAATGACATTGCCAGAATTGCGGCGGGCAATGCAGGGCGTAGATAGCTTCTATTCGGACGGTGTCGTTTTCGAGGGGAGCATGGCACGTTGTCCTTGGGAGGCTGGGATGGATATCGACAGCGATTCATCGACCCAGGAAGAGTCACCATGCGACTTGGCCAAGGAGCAATTGAAGTCGCACTGGAGCCAGGATTCTTCCATTGAATCCGATATGGCATATGCAAGTCAATCACCTATTGACGACTTGTCGTACGCAGAATGGGCTGGATATTCCTCGTCCGCAGCCGCCTGGGGTTTGGACTCTCCGATTTCTTCAGCAGACTCTCGCCTTCTCGAAGATCTCAAGATGTGGGAATCACCGCGAACTCCCCCTCCTTCCCACTCACCAGTATCTTCCTCCTTCGGATCGTTGCACTCGCTTCCAGTTACCCCAAACAGCACAGACACGACATTCGGTGACAGAGTCAATATAGTACCTCCAAAATCGTTGACTCTCGATACTGGTTGTTGCCGTGGACATTACCGCAATGGGAGCATGGCATCCTTTTCGACCGGATCGTCAATAATGCAAACTGCGATAGATTATGATCCCTAC
>Ga0209006_10006838_pt1 | contig 10301 bp, 9 predicted proteins | sample JacPin_JW_Ref_O2_FD_188567 | JGI IMG/M metagenome (GOLD analysis project Ga0209006, IMG submission 188567) | Forest soil microbial communities from Algoma, Ontario, Canada - Jack Pine, Ontario site 1_JW_Ref_O2 (SPAdes) (version 2) | ecosystem: Environmental > Terrestrial > Soil > Boreal... | reverse complement strand
GTACGCGTACCTCGCAGCGCACGCGTCCGAATTGACCCGCACCACCGACTATGCGCGAGAACTGCTCGTCGTCGACGCCGCCGGCACATCGCCTTACGAATTTGGGGGCGTCAACCTCGTGAGCGAGATCCTCGGACGCAGGCTTTCAGGCCCGGGGGAGAAAGGTGCATTCACACACGAAGCTGGGGAGACGACTCCCGCAGTAAACGACACCATTTTTGCGATCCTCGCGCTGAGCCCGATCAAGGAACCGGCGGTCGAACGTATCGTCAGTGAAGCCGCTGAATGGCTGATCGAAGTGCACGATCTTAAAGGCGGCTGGCCGTCGGCAGCCGTTTGCTCGGCTCACGAAGAAGCCAAGAATGAATGTCCGAACGAAGTTGACATGACGGGTGCGGCGATCGAGGCGCTGAACGCAGCGGGGTTCAAGCACACATCAGTTCAGGAAGAAGCATTTGCGTTTCTCCAGGCAGCGCAAAGTGCGAATGGCGGCTTCCCCGAGTACAAGGCAGTGCCGGAAGAACAGCCGAATGTGGCTTCGACCGCGTGGGCGGTGGAGGCCATGTGGTCGGCCGGCGAGACACCGGAATCACCGCTCGGCTACCTCGCCTCGATGCAGCAGGAAGACGGTCATATCCGCTACAAGGCGAACGAAGAACAAAACGGTGTATGGATGACGGCACAGGTCGCGCCTGCGCTCGCGGGGGAGTACCTGCCGATTCCGCCGGTGCCCCTGACAGAAGAACAGTCACCGCCGGCACCAAGCGCAGCTGGAGCAGGTGGAGAATCAGCCCATGCGGGCGCCGGCGTGATCACAGGCGGCGGAGGCAAAGGCGCACCGCTGTTCAGCCGCCCCCAGCCACAGAGTCAAGGTCGCACTCCCGGCGGCGTGCGCCTGCTGGGGGCCAGCCGCGAACGAGCTGCACAGCGGCAGAAGGCGAAAGCCGCGCGCACGGCCAAGGCCGAGCGCAGCGCGGCCACCGTTGCGAGAACGCCCGTGACGATCACAGCAGTGCCATCCAAGACCAGCCCCAATCGCCACGGCACAGAGTCCGGCACCGCAAAGAGCGGCTCCGGCGCAGGGCCTGACGGCGGCGAAGAGGTCCGCGGAGAGCTGATCGACGCGACCTCGGACGCCCACGAGCAGGCGCTAGAACCGGGTGCGCCCGGCCTGCGCAGCGCCGGCGCCGGCGGTAGCGAGGAGCCGTGGCTCGCGATCGCGATCGGCGGCCTGATCGCTTTGCTCGTCCTCGCCGGCTCGCAGCTCGAGCGCAGGCGCCCGCAGGTGTTCGTATGAGTGTGCTCGCCGCCACCGACGGCATCGCAGAAGCGCTCGCGCGGATCGCCTCAGCGCTGCGCACGCCCGTGCTGGTGCTCGCCTTGATCGTGCTGCTCATCTGTGCGCTTGAGGCCGGGCGCTTTGCCACCGAGCTGTGGACGCGTACCCGCGCAGGGCGGGGCGCGCTTCGCAACCTCGTGCGGCAGGTTCTCGCCGACCCGAGCCGGGCGGGCGCGCTGGCGGCGCGTGCTCCCAGCTCGTTCGCCGGTGAAGCGCTCGTGGAGATCGCGCGCGCCGTGCTGGCGGGTGAAGAGGTGGGCATCGAGTACGCGCTCGCCGACTACGAGCTCGCGGTCGAGCGGCGGTTGGACCACACGCGCATCCTCGTCCGTGCTGGACCTGCCCTCGGCCTGATGGGCACGCTGATTCCGCTCGCCCCCGGCCTCGCAGCCCTCGGCCATGGCGACGTCGCGACACTCGCCACTGATCTGCGCACTGCGTTTGCGGCAACCACGATCGGACTGCTGGTGGGAACGGTTGCCTACGCGCTGACGCTGACGCGGACGCGGATGTACACGGAAGACCTCACCGCGCTCGAGCGCGCCATGCCTGCGGTCGCGAGGGTGAGCTGATGACTCGTCACACGGGGCTGGGCCGCCGCCACAGCGGCATCAGGGACGCCGCCGGCGATCCACTCGACGGCCTCGTCAACCTGTTCGACATCGGCATCGTTCTCGCCGTCGCGTTCCTGATCGCAGGTCTCGGGCTGACACTCAACCACTCCACGCACAGCCTCCAGACGCGCACGCCGAGCAAACAGCAGACGCAGACGGTGCCCTCGCCGGCAAGCGCACCGGTCGAGAGCGGTCACGGCAAGCCGGTCGGAACCGTCTACCGGCTCAGCAACGGACAGCTCGTCTACGTGCAAAAGCAGCGATGAGACCGACGCGGGCCTTCGCGCTGGCTGTGCTCGCTGCCGTCGCGCTGGCCGGCTGCGGGCTCGGCGCAGGGTCCGCGCCCAGCGGCGTCTCACTCGTCGTCACCAGCGGGTTCGGGGCTCACGTCATCCACCAGACGGGGCCGCTGAAGGTCAAGGGCCAGGAAACCGCCATGAGCCTGCTGCAGCGCAATTACCGTGTCCACACCGGTGACGGTGGCGGCTTCGTGGAGAGCGTCGACGGCGTCGCGGGTGGCCACGAAGCGGGGCAGCCGGTCGACTGGTTCTACTACGTCAACGGCGTCGAAGCGACGAAGGGCGCCGACGCCACCAATGTGCGCTCAGGCGATCGCATCTGGTGGGACCGCCACGACTGGAGCCAGACAGAGGGTGTGCCTGCCGTGGTCGGGTCGTTCCCCGAGCCGTTCGTTCACGGGGTCGAAGGCAAGCGGCCCGAGGTGCGCGTCGAATGCGCGTCGCTCGCCGGCCACGCATGTCGCACGGTCGTCGCGCGGCTACATGCGCTCGGTGTCCCCTCTGTTACTGGCCCAATCGCAAGCACAAGCAGCCCAAGCGTGTTGAGCGTCCTCGTCGCGCCGTGGGCGAGCATCGCCGCTCGACTCGGTGCCGAGGGCCTCGAGCACGGTCCGCGCGCCAGCGGCGTCTACGCCCGCTTCTTCGCCGGTGGCGCCCAGCTGAGCCTGCTCGATCAGGAAGGCCACACGGTGCGGACCGCGCGGGCAGACACCGGGCTGATCGCCGCCACCCGTCAGGGCGAAAGCGCTCCCGTGTGGCTCGTCACGGGAACCGATGGCCCGGGCGTCGAACGCGCCGCCACGGCGTTTGACGAGCGCACGCTCGAGGATCGTTTCGCCGTCGCGCTGACGGCCGCGGGCGCGGTCTCGCTGCCGGATGCGGGGTCGAGCGGGTGAGGAGCTCGCTGCTCTTCTACCGTCGCATGGCGAGCCCCTTGCACGCGGCGCGCGCGGGCGTCGGCGCGCTCTGGGCGGGCGCCCTGGCCCTTGCCGCGCTCCTGCTCTTCCACCCGCTGGTGCTCGTGGCGCTGCTCGCCGCTGTCCTCTGCGCCGGCTGGGGCGCCGGCGTCGGGCGCACGCTCGCGCGGTCGATGCGGCGCGGCGCGATCGTGTGGCTGCCGATCGTGCTCGTCAACGTGCTCGTCTCGCGCGAAGGCCTGACGGTGTTCGCGCGGCTCGGCAACCTCGGCCCCTTCGGCCAGGGCGAGCTCACCGTGGAGGCCGTCGTCTATGGAGCCGTGATCGCGCTGAAGGTGATGCTGCTGATCCTGATCACCACGCTCGCCAGCCTCACCGTCGACCCCGACGAGATGCTGCGGATCCTGCGTCGACTGTCGTTTCGCTCGGCGCTCACAGCGTCCTTGGCGACGCGCATGATCCCCGTGCTCGCAGCCGATGCACAGCGACTGGCCGAGGCACAGCGCACACGCCCGGAGGGCGCCCCGCGTGGAGCCCGAGGTCGGGTGGCGCTGCTGGGCGCCGTGATCGGGGGCTCCCTGGACCGCGCGATGGACGTCGCCGCCACGCTGGAGGTCCGCGGCTTCGCGACCGCGCGCCGCGCGCCGCGCTCCCCACGTCCGTGGTCGCGCCACGACGTCGCCTTCCTGCTGTCCGCCGCAGCCGTGCTCGCGCTGGCGATCCTCGGCCGCGTCAGCAGCGTCGCGAGCTTCAACGCCTATCCCGAAATCCACGCCCCCGTCAGCGTTGGCACCGTGGCCCTCTGCCTGGGCCTTCTCGCGGCGGTGCTGCTCCCGTTCACCGACCGCAGGGGCATCGAGTGATGAGCGCGCCGCTGCTGTCCTTCCAGGAGGTCACCTACCGCTACCCCGGGGTGCAGGCGCCGGCACTGAGCGACGTCAGCATCGAGATCGGGCCCGGTGAGTTCTGCCTGCTCGCGGGTCTCTCAGGCCACGGCAAGTCGACGCTGTTGCAGGCCGCTTGTGGGCTCGTGCCGCACTTCCACGGCGGGGAGTTCGCCGGGCGCGTGACGCTCGCAGGCCACGACACGCGCGAGCACGGGCCCGCGCGTCTCGGCGCGTTCGCCGGGGTCCTCTTCCAGGACCCCGAGACACAGTTGGTGATGAGCACCGTGCGCGCCGAGCTGGCGCTCGTGCTCGAGAGTCGCGGTCACGGCGCCGGCGCGGTCGCACGTGGCGTCGAGGAGGTTGCGCTTGCGCTCGGCATCGACGCGCTGCTCGAGCGCTCAACGCACGACCTCTCCGGTGGCGAGAAGCAGCGCGTGGCGCTCGGCGCCGCGCTCGCCGGACGTCCGCGGCTGGTGCTGCTCGACGAGCCCACCTCCCAGTTGGACCCCGTCGCCGGCGACGAGCTGATCGGCCTGTTGCGCCGACTCAACCAGGAGTGGGAGACCACGATCGTGCTCGCCGAGCACCGCCTCGAGCGCTGTCTGTCATCCGTCGACCGCGTGATCGCGCTCGATCACGGGCGCGTCGTCTGCGACAGTGACCCGCCCGCCTTCCTCGAGTGGGCCGCCGAGGGCTCGCCCGCGCTGCAGACGCCCGCAGCCAAGCTGTTCGCGCTCGCCGGCCTGCGTCCCGCTCCCGCCGGGGTGAGGCGGGCGCGCGCGACGTTGCGCGCCAATGGCCTGCTCCCCGAGGAGGTTGAGCAACCGCCGGCGCCCGCCGCGAGCAAGGCCGCGATGCCGAGACTGCGCCGCGCAGGCAAGCCGGCGGCCGCGTTGGAGTTGAAGGGCGTCTGGCACGAGCTCCGTGACGGCCCGGCGATCCTGCGCGGCGTCTCGCTGCGCGTGCAGCCGGGGGAGCGAGTCGCGCTGATGGGGCGCAACGGCGCGGGCAAGTCCACGCTGCTGCGCCACGCCGCCGGTCTGCTCGAGCCGACGCGGGGGCGTGTAGAGCGCGCGGGCAGGGTGGCGTTGCTGCTGCAGAACCCCGGGGATTACTTCGTGCACGAGCGCGTGGGCCAGGAGGCGCCGGCAGACGCGCTGGCAGCGGTCGGTCTCGCCCAGATGGCCGAGCGCAACCCGCGCGACCTCTCCGGCGGAGAGCGCCAGCGCCTCGCGCTCGCGATCGTCACCGGCTCCGGCGAGGCACCCGCCGTGCTCGCCCTCGACGAGCCCACGCGCGGCATGGACCGCGCGGCCAAGGACGAGCTCGCGCAGGAGCTCAAGCGTCGCGCCGCTGAGGGCCAGGCCGTGATCGTCGCCACGCACGACCCTGAGTTCGCCGCGGCGTGCGCCCAGCGCGCGGTGCTGATGGCCGATGGGCGCGTGATCGCCGATGGCACGGCCGCCGAGCTGCTCGCCGGCGGGTGGTACTTCGCCACGGAGACCGCCCGCATCCTCTCCGGCGCCGGCGGTGCGCTGCTGCCGGAGCAGGGGGCCGAGCTCCTACGCGCACGGGCGCACGGGCGCGAGCGAGCCGGCGATGACGATCGGGACTCCGCGGGCGTCGCTCCGGGGGCTGCCCGATGAGCTGGCCGCTCGCGTCGTTTCTCGTCGTCGGCGTCGTCCTGGGGATCGGCTGGCTCGCATACGAGCGGCGGCGTCCGTCCGCCCGCATGGCCGCCGTCGTGGCAGTCATGTCCGCGCTGGCAGCGCTCGGGCGCGACGCGTTCGTCGCGCTACCCGACGTCAAGCCGATCACCGCAATGACGTTCGTCGTCGGCTACGCGCTTGGCCCGCTGCCGGGTTTCACCGTCGGTGCGCTGGGGATGCTCGTCTCCAACTTCGTGCTCGGCCAGGGCCCGTACACCCCCTGGCAGATGGCCGCCTGGGGCCTCGTCGGGCTGGCCGGCGCGGCGTTCGCGCAACTCACCAGGCGGCGCGCCGGGCGCCTCGCGCTGGCGCTCGCCTGCGCCCTCGCGGCGTTCTGCGCCGGCGAGATCATGGACCTGTACACGTGGACGCTCGGCGCCGCCCACACGGCCGCCGCGTTCCTCGCGTTCGCCGGTCAGGCGCTCCCCTACGACGTGACCGGCGTCGTCGCGAGCTTTCTCTTCGGTCTGGCGTTCGCCCCGGAGCTCGCGCGCGTGCTTGGCCGCGTGCGCGTCCGCATGGACGTGACCTGGGCACCCGCGCCAAGCGCTCAGCTCGGCGGGGCGCCAGCCGCCGCCAGCGCCACCAGAAACGGCGCGCGCGCCGCTGCGTAACAGTGCTCGCGCTCCAGCGCCCGCATATCTGCATCGGGATCCGCGCTGGCGGGGCAGTCGCGTCCGGGGCCGCAAACGAGCGCAAGCGGCGAGCGGCCGTCCCACGGCTCTCCCGAAAGCGTCACGTCCAACTCGATACGCCGCCCGTCGAGCGCGATCGTGAGATAGCGATGCACGTCCACGAGCCCCTCGTCGGGGATCGTCTGCGCGATTGCCGTGCCGAACAGCTCCTGCGCTCGGGCGCGATCGAGACGGTGGACGCGGTGGATGATCGCCGGCTCGGTCTGGGAGAAGCGCTGCGCCAGCACCTGTGCGAGGAACAGGTGCTTGCCCGCGCTCGTGCCGCGCGCCTGCAGCAGCATGCTTTCCACCGTCGGCTCGCTCGGTAGTCCGTAAGGCATCGCGCGCATTGCTTCCACCAGCTCAACGAGCGAGCTGTCGGCGCGAAATAGCGCGCCCAGGGCGGTGCGCTCGCCTGCGCTCAGGTGCGGCCACAGCGCTTCGTAGCCGATGAAGTCGAACAGTTTCACGCCTGCTCGCAGGGGCTCCGGCGTGCGCTGCAGCCGGTTGCTGGCGATCGCGAACGGCGGGGCGTCTTCGAACGCGAGCTCGGTGAAGCCCGCCCGCTCGAACGCCGCGCGAATCTGCGGCACGAGATCCGGAGCGCGGCGGTGGCGGGTCCAGACGACGGTCGCCCGTGGCGCGCAAAGCTGCCCGAGGTGCTCGATCGTGTTGGCGATGTCCTCGGCCGCGATGTTGCCGAACACGCCGCACACGATCACCACGTCGGCCGGCGCGGCGCCGATGTAGGCGTCGGTGAGCGAGGCGTCCGCTGCGACCGCTTCGACCCCCTCCAAGCCGATCGCGCGCGCCGCGCTTTGCGCGAGCGCGACGTTCTGCCGGTCGAGCTCCACGAGGCGAGCGCTCACGTCGGCGCGCCGCGGATGCTCGCTCAGCACGCCGATGATGTCGTGGCCCTGCCCCGCACAGACGCTGATCGCGCGAATCGGCCCGGGGGGCGTGCGGTCGAGCGCGTCACGCAGCTGGCGCTGCACGACCGTCAGGCGTCGCCCCAAGTCGGAGTCGGGGTCCGCGTAGCCCGCGTGCCACGCGTGCCAGTCCACCGACGCCTGAGATGCCATGCCGGCGCCTGTCACGCGACCGACTCTACATACGAGCTCAGCCGGCGCTCGCGGCTGCCGGCTCGCCGCCCCGCGCGCCGCTCGCGTTGGAGACCAGGCGCGCGGCCAGCGGCAGTCCCAGCAGCGACACCGCCGCCATCGCCAGGAACGCCGCCAGCGGGTGGTGGACGAGGATCTGCACGATCAGCGCCACGACCAGGCCGCCCAGGTTGCCGGCCATCCACACGATCGCGCCGGCCGTGCCCGCCGCCGCGCCTGCGAGCTGCTCGGCGGCGGTCAGGATCACCGGCAGCGCCGGCAGCAGCACGATCCCGATCGCCACCAGCGCCAGCGCGCGTACACCGAGCCACGGCGCGACGCCCAGGACGACACAGCCGAGGCAGGCCACGATCACGACCGTGCGCATGAAGCCGCGTTCGGTGCGCCGGCGCGCGATCAGCGGCGGCAGCACCGCGCACCCGATCACGCCGGCGACAATCATCCCCACGAGTAGGCCGCCCGCCGCAGCTTCTGAGACACCCGATGGTTCCAGCAGCGTCTGCAGCCACGTCGCCAGCGCCACGAACACGCCGAAGCCCAGGAACACCAGGCCGCAGAGGGTGCGCATCGACGGGAGCTTCCAAAGCGCTCGCGCGGCACTGCCCTCGATCGCAGCATGCTCTTCGCTCGCGTGCCCGGGTCTGCGCAGCACCACGGCGAGCGCAATCGCGGGGATCACGGCGAGCACTGCCTCGAGCACGAGCAGGCGCTCGAGGTGGCCGTGCGCGCCCACCGTCGGTCCCAGCAGCAGCGCGAGCAGCATCCCCACGAAGCTGCCCGCCGAGCCCACAGCGATGCCGTCCGCGCGCTGCTCGACCGGCAGGTACTCGCCGGCGAGCTTGCTCACCGCGCTGAGCACGATCGGCTGAGCTACCGCCACGAGCACCTGCCCCGCCATCGCCCACGCGAACGTCTCACCGCCGAGGCGCACGAGGCCGCCCACCGCCACCATCGCGCCCCCCGTCATCAGTGCCGGGCGAAACCAGCGGTCCAGCAGAATCCCGGCGGGGATCGCGAGCGCCACGTACAGCAGCGGGAAGATCTCCGCCAGCCAGCCGACCGTGCTGACCGACACCCCATAGCGCCTGGCCGTCGCTGTGGTGATCGCCGCGTATGTCAGCCAAAGCACCTGCGTCGCCGCGCACACCAGCCCGTAGGTGACGATCACGCGCCAGCCGCCGACCTTCATGGAGTTGTGCCCCGCGGGGTCTCCCATTGGCTCCTTCGCCGCCTCGATCGCGGCGCGAAAGCCTATTGCACCCGCCCGAATGCTGGGATCGTTGGCGCGAGCGGGCTCAGCTCACCTCGCGCAGCTGCCCGTCCTCCACGTGGTAGACGAAGCCGCGCACGTTCTTGCGCGGGATGAACGGGCTCGCACGGATGCGCGCGATCGACTGGCGCACGTCCTCGTCCAGATCCGGGAAGGCCTCCGCCGCCCACTCAGGCTTGATCCCCGTCTCCTCCTGCACCGAGCGCTTGAAGTCATCGTCGGTGAACGTGAGCATGCCGCAGTCGGTGTGATGGATGAGGATGATCTCCTCCGTTCCCAAGAGCCGTTGTGAGATCGCCAAAGAGCGGATCTCATCATCAGTGATCACGCCGCCCGCGTTGCGGATCACATGCGCGTCGCCCTCACTGAGGCCGAGTAGGCCGTAGGGGTTCAGGCGCGCGTCCATGCAGGCCACGATCGCCACCTTGCGTCCCGGGGGCAGCGGCAGATCGCCCTTGTCGAAGCTCGCGGCGTAGGACTGTGCGTTCTCGAGCAGCTCGTCGGTGACGCCCACTGTGGCTCTCCTTGGTCGCGGATTTCTGGCACTAGCGGTCTAAAGTATATAAAAACAATCAACAAACTGAGGTATATATCTCAGATGCTGCGTAGAGCCGCGGCCGGGGCCAGCCGTGCGGCGCGAATCGCCGGGTAGAGTCCTGCGAGCGCGCCCAGGATCAACGCGATCGCCACGCCGCCGCCGACGGACAGCAGAGGCACGACCACAATCCACCCCTGGCTGGCGGCGTAGGCCGCGGTGGCGGCCGCACCCAACCCGATCCCGATCGTGCCGCCGAGCGCCGAAAGCAACACCGACTCGCCAAGGAACTGCACGCCGATGTGGATCGCGCGGGCGCCGAGCGCGCGTCGCAGGCCGATCTCGGGGCGGCGCTCCAGCACCGAGATCACCATCACGTTGGCGATGCCCACCCCGCCGACGAGCAGCGCGACGGCGCCGAGCGCCAGGAACACCGCGGTCAGCGTGCTCTGTGCGTCTGCCCGCGCCTGGAGGGCATCCGAAGGCCGGCTGACCTTGGTCTGTTCGGGGCTCGCCGGGTTGGCGGCGGCGCCGAGTAGCGAGTCGGCTTCGGGCACCCGTTCGGGGTCGGCGCGCACATAGAGCATGCTCGCGTGACGGGTCGTGGCGAACAGGCGCTCGGCGACCGGGTAGCCGATCAGCGCGGCCCGTTCGATTTCTGGCGCCAGCGGCAGCGAGCCGATCACGCCTGCGACCGTGAACCACGTGTCGTCGATCAGCACCTGCAGCGGACGGCCGTCGGCCGATAGGCGCTGCACCCCGAGGCGCTCGGCGGCGACGAGCCCAAGCACGACCACGGGGTAGCGTTCGTCACCTGGGTTCAGGAAGCGTCCCAGGGTCATCTTTCCCCCCAGCGTGTCGAGCAGCTGCGAATCGGCTGCGTAGACCCCGATCCCGTTGGTTTCAGCCGCTTCGATAAACGCGCTGCGGCGCACT